>Ga0210408_10000349_pt1 | contig 63127 bp, 33 predicted proteins | sample IncBWH4MmetaG_FD_155471 | JGI IMG/M metagenome (GOLD analysis project Ga0210408, IMG submission 155471) | Forest soil microbial communities from Barre Woods Harvard Forest LTER site, Petersham, Massachusetts, United States - Inc-BW-H-4-M | ecosystem: Environmental > Terrestrial > Soil >... | reverse complement strand
TGGGATAGTCGAACACCAGCGTCGCGGGTAGACGCAGACCGGTCACGGCGCTCAAACGGTTACGCAACTCCACAGCGGTCAGAGAATCAAAACCGAGCTCCTTGAACGTGCGTTGCGTGTCGATTGTCTCTGGGGTGGTGTGTCCCAGCACAGCAGCGACCTGAACGCGGACGAGATCGAGCACGACGGTCTCGCGCTCTGGCTCGGGTGCGCCCGCCAAACGCCGCGCCAGCGACGCGTCGCGCGTGCTCGGACGGCGGGTGGGCACACGCACCAGGTCGCTGAACAGCGCCGGGAGCGCTTCCATCTTGGCCTGGGCGCGCAACGCGGTGAGATCGAGGGGTACCGGGAGCGTCAGCGCCTCGCCCGTTCTCAGAGCGCCATCGAAGAGCTCGAGGCCTTCCGCGGAGTCGAGCAAACGCACGCCGGAGCGCGCCATCCGTGAGATGTCGGCCTCGCTCAAGCCCGCGGTCATTTCACTGGTCTGTTCCCACGGCCCCCACGCGAGCGAGCTGGCGGGCAGGCCCCGCGCGCGGCGATGTGCCGCCAGCGCGTCGAGGAACGCATTGGCAGCCGCGTAGTTGCTCTGGCCCGGGCTGCCGAACGCCGCCGCGGCTGAGGAGAACAACGCGAACAGCGACAGGTCCGTGTGCTCTGTGAGCTCGTGCAGGTGCCACGCCGCGTCTGCCTTCGCCAGGAGCACCCGCTCGAGACGCTCCGCCGTCAGCGAGCCGATCACGCCATCGTCGAGCACCCCCGCGGCGTGCACCACCCCACCGAGCGGATACTCCGCGCAAACCGAGTCGAGCAACCCCGCCAAATCCTCGCGTCGAGAGACATCGCAGGCAGCGATCCTGACAGTGGCGCCCATCGACTCGAGCTCTGTCCGTAGCTCCCCTGCGCCCTCGGCCGCCTCTCCCCGGCGACTGACCAGCAGCAGATGGCTCACGCCGTGCCGGGCCACCAGATGCCGGGCCGTCAGAGACCCCAGCGTACCTGTGCCGCCGGTGATCAGTACCGTGCTCTGCGGGTCGATGATCGGCGGCACGCTCAACACGATCTTGCCGGTATGGCGCGCCTGACTCATGAACCGGAACGCCTCCGGTGCGCGGCGAACATCCCACACCCTCACCGGCAGCGGGTCGAGCGCACCGGACCCGAAGAGCTCGAGCAGCTCACCGAGCATCTCCCCGATGCGTTCCGGGCCCGCCTCCATTAGGTCAAAGGCGCGATAGGCCACCCCCGGATGAGCCTGCGCGACCTCGCCCGGGTCACGAATATCGGTCTTGCCCATCTCCACGAAACGACCACCCCCCACCAGCAGGTCGATCGAGGCGTCCACGAACTCTCCAGCCAAAGAGTCCAAGACCACATCCATACCCCGCCCAGCGGTCTCGCCGAGGAAGCGCTCTCTGAACTCAAGCGAACGAGAGGACGCGATATGCGCCTCGTCCAACCCCATCGAGCGCAGCACCGGCCACTTCGCGGGACTCGCGGTCGCAAAGACCTCGGCGCCCAGATGCTTGGCGAGCCTGACGGCGGCCATACCGACGCCGCCGGCTCCCGCGTGCACCAGCACCCTCTCACCCGGTTTCAGACCAGCGAGATCCACCAACCCGTAATAGGCCGTCAAGAACGCCATCGGCACCGACGCGGCCTGCGCAAAAGACCAACCCTCCGGCACACGCGCCACCAGGCGATGATCGGTAACCGAAACCGGACCAATCCCGGAGAACAGGCCCAACACCCGGTCCCCGACAGCCAAACCATCAACCCCCAAACCAACCTCCAACACAACACCCGCACCCTCACTGCCAACACTGGCCTCATCCGGATACATACCCAGCGCGATCAACACATCGCGGAAGTTCACGCCCCCAGCCCGCATCCCAACACGAACATCCCCCCGCCCAAGCGACCTTGCCATCTCCGGAGCGCGCACAAGCGCCAGACCCTCCAGCGTCCCCCCAACACCCACACCCAAACACCACTCCTCGATACCCTCGGGAGCCACCAAGGCGCCACCCGCACCAACCCTCACAACACGCGGGGCCAAAATCGCGCCATTCCTGATAGCCAGCTGCGGCTCACCCGCAACCAACGCCCCGCCCAATACCTCATACGAGGCCGCGTCACCATCGACGTCAACCAAGAGAAACCGTCCAGGATTCTCTGACTGCGCACTACGCACCAAACCCCACACCGGCGACGTAGCCAACCCAGGCACATCATCGCCCGAGCGCACAGCCACAGAACCCCTCGTTACCACGACCAAGCGGGCACCCGAGAAACGCTCATCCGCGAGCCAGTCCTGCACCAGACCAAGCACGCGATAGGCCATCGTGCGCACTGACGCCAGCTCACCAGCACCAGTATCACCAGCAGCGAGCGCTCCCGCGGTCCTCGCCGGCGGCCCGTGCGGTGTCGCGCAGTCCACGAGCACAACCCCAGGAGCCTCGCCACCGCTATCCATGGTCGCGCTCAGGGACTCGAGGTCTGCATGCATCGCGACGCAATGCCCCCCATCACGCAGAGACCGCGCGAGCGCAGAGCCATCGTCGCCCAGCAGCACCACCTCATCCGCGAAGGACTCCGCGGCGGCGGCGGCGGCGGCGGCGGCCGGCGGGACGGTGATCCAATCCATGCAGAACAACGAGTCTCTGCTCGTGGCGCGGGAGGCCTCACCCAGCTGCTCAGCGGAGACCTCGCGCAAGACCAGTGCATCGACCGACGCGACGAGCCCGCCATCCTCATCGGCCACAACCAAAGACACCGCGTCGAGCCCCGACCGGACCAGCGAGACGCGCAGCGAAGAGGCACCCGACTGATAGAGCTCCACGCCCGTGAAGGAGAACGGGAGACGCGTAGAAGACATAGTCGGCGTCGTTGTCGTCGGTGTCGTCGGTGGCGGTGTCGCCTTGCCGTTCTGTTCATGGCTCTGCTTCCCGTCCGTGTCGGTGACGCTCCCGAGGGCATGAAATGCGGCATCGAGCAACGCCGGGTGCATACCGAAGGAGGCTGCATCCTCTCGCTGATCTGCTGCGAGAGACACCTCGGCGAACACTTCGTCACCCCGTCGCCAAGCCGCCTGCAGACCCTGAAAAACAGGCCCATATTCAAGGCCGATCTCACTCAGAACGCCATAAATATCATCAACCTCGACGATTTCTGAGCCAGCCGGGGGCCAGGGCTCGTTGGTGAGAACGCTCGCGTGCTTCTCCAATGGTGAGCGCTCTGCAACGAGAGCGTCACCGAGGGCGAGCACACCAGAGGCGTGACGCGTCCACTGCGCCTCGGAGAGGACCTCATCGCCCGGCGCCGCCGCCTCCGGGCAGGAATGGATAACCAGCGGACGATCACCGGACTCATCGGCGGCCTCACCAACCGAAACCTGCAACTGAACCGCGCCCCGCTCGGGCAGGATCAGCGGAGCCTCCAGGGTGAGCTCTGAAAGCACGGGCGAGCCGATCCGCGCCCCGGCGTGCAGCGCCAGCTCCAGGAACGCGGTGCCTGGCAGCAGCACGGCCCCCAGTACCACGTGATCTCTCATCCATGGATGAGACTCGAGCGATAGGCGGCCCGTGAACAGCCAACCCCTGTCATCGGCCAACCCGACCGCCGCACCCAACATCGGGTGATCTGCCGAGGACTGGCCGGCGAGCGTCACATCACCGGCGTTCAGCGGGGCTTTCAGCCAATAACGCTCACGCTGGAAAGCGTAGGTCGGGAGAGCCACCTTCCGCGCACGCGAGTCGCTGAACACCCCGGCCCAGTGCACACCGGCGCCGTGCACCCATATCTCAGCCAGGGCGCTGAACAAGGCCGCGATCTCCGGACGCCCACCGCGCAACAGCGGCACCGCGACAACAGCATCCCCGTCCTCCACATCGACCACATCACCACCACCACCACCGCCGCCGCCGGCGGCGGTCTCGTCGACGCCGCGCCGCTCCCGAGCACCATTCTCACCGTGACTGTCCTGGACCATCGCGCTGAGCACACCATCAGGGCCGAGCTCGAGAAAGCTCCTCACCCCTCGCGTCCTCAACCAGCGCAGCCCGTCCAGGAAACGCACTGGCTCACGCACGTGTTCGACCCAGTACTCAGCCGAGCAGATCCGATCATCCGCCACGGGTTCACCAGTGACATTGGAGAGGACCGGAATACGCGGCGTGCTGAACGACAGACCTTCGGCTACCGCTCTGAACTCATCCAGCATCCCGTCCATCCGCTGCGAATGAAACGCATGTGAAACCTGCAAACGCTTGGTCTTGCGACCCTGCTCCCCGTAGATATTCGCCAGACCCAGAACGGCATCCTCATCACCGGAGACCACAACCGAGAAGGGTCCATTGACCGCCGCCAGAGCGACTTGGTCTGAGTAACTCTCGAGCGTCTGTGTCAGCTCGCGCTCGGAGGCCTGGATCGAAACCATCGCTCCGCCCTCCGGAAGCGCATCCATCAACCGTCCCCGCGCCGCCACCAGCGCACACGCATCCTGCGGCGAGAAGACCCCCGCCACATGCGCCGCGGCGAGCTCACCGATCGAATGGCCCATCAGATAACCAGGGCGCACACCCCAGCTCTCGATCAACCTGAACAATGCCACCTCGAGCGCAAACAGCCCCGCCTGAGCAAAGAGCGTCCGATCCATGAGGCCCGCCTCCGCAGACCCCGCGGACGCAAAGAGCACCCCCAACAACGACGTCTCCAAATGAGACTCAAAGTACGTGCACAGCTCATCCAGAGCGTCCCTGAACACCCCGAAAGCCCCATACAGCTCCCGGCCCATACCCACACGCTGCGAGCCCTGCCCAGTAAACAAGAAAGCCAACTCTGAGACACCGGCGAGCGGGGCGTGAGCCTCAATCACCCCCGCCGCAGGCTCCCCGGCCGCCACGGCTGAAAGACAACCCAGCAACTCCTCACGCTCGAAACCAACCACCACAGCCCTGTGCTCGAAGGCGGAGCGACAAGCCAAGGAATACCCCACGTCCGTCATCTGAAGCTCAGGATCTCCATCCAGATACGCACGCAGGCGCTCAGCCTGAGCACGCAAGCCCTCCTTGCTCTTACCCGAAAGCGACAGCGGCACGCCGGCTGCAAAGGGAACACCCACTGCAGAGACGATCTCTCCCTCAACGAGAACGTCCCCTTGCTCTGCACCGGCTATCCCTGCGCCGTTTGACGCCCATGCCCCCGAGACGGGCTCGAGCGCCGGAGCCTCCTCCAGTATCACATGCGCGTTGGTGCCACTGATCCCGAAAGAAGAGACACCCGCCCGGCGAGGTTCGCCATCGCTCTCCCATGACAACTCCCCGGTCAAAAGCGAAACCTCGCCCGCCGACCAGTCCACATGCGAAGAAGGCTCATCGACATGCAACGTCCTTGGCAACACGCCATGACGCATAGCCATCACCATCTTGATCACACCCGCCACACCAGCAGCAGCCTGGGTATGACCGATATTCGACTTCACAGACCCAAGCCACAACGGACGACCCCTGGGCCGGTCTTGCCCATAAGTAGCCAACAGCGCCTGGGCCTCGATCGGATCACCAAGCGTCGTACCGGTGCCATGAGCCTCAACCACATCCACCTGGGCCGGCGAGAGCCCCGCATTCGCCAGCGCCTGCGCGATCACCCGCTCCTGAGACGGACCGTTCGGCGCGGTCAGCCCATTACTCGCACCGTCCTGATTCACGGCGCTGCCCCGCACCAACCCCAACACCTCATGACCATCACGCTGAGCATCCGAAAGACGCGCGAGCAGCAACAAACCCATGCCCTCACCCCAACCAACACCATCCGCCGCGTCTGCAAAGGACTTACAACGCCCATCAGACGACAAACCACGCTGACGAGCGAACTCAACAAACGCGTCCGGCGAAGACATCACCGTCACCCCCCCAGCCAGGGCCATATCGCACTCCCCCGAACGCAGCGCCTGGCAAGCCAAATGCAACGCCACAAGCGAGGAAGAGCACGCCGTATCGACCGAGACAGCCGGGCCCTCCAAACCAAAGGTATAAGAGAGACGACCCGAGGCAACACTGCTGGCGGCACTCGTCGACCGGTAGCCCTCGATAGCCGGTCCCGTCGCACCATAGCCCGAGGCGCTGATCCCTACGAACACCCCAGTCGGACTGCCCTTCAACGACACAGGATCAATGCCCGCACCTTCAAAGACCTCCCAGGCGCCTTCCAACAACAGCCGCTGCTGAGGATCCATCGCCAGGGACTCCCTCGGGCTGATCCCGAAGAACCCGGCATCGAACCTATCAGCGCCATCAACAAAACCACCCACGCACGCATAGCTCCTACCGGGACGATCCAGATCCGGGTCATACAAACCATCCAAGTCCCAGCCACGATCCGCAGGAAACCCAGAGATCCCATCCCCACCCGATGCGACCAACTCCCACAACTCCCGTGCAGAGCACACACCACCCGGCAAACGACAACTCATACCAACAATCGCTATGGGCTCATCCAGCGCCCCGACTGACGCAGAAAGCCTGACAACGCCAAGCCGCTCACCAGAGAGCGCCCGCAACAAATAAGAAACCATCTCAGAAACACTGGGATAGTCGAACACCAGCGTCGCGGGTAGACGCAGACCGGTCACGGCGCTCAAACGGTTACGCAACTCCACAGCGGTCAGAGAATCAAAACCGAGCTCCTTGAACGTGCGTTGCGTGTCGATTGTCTCTGGGGTGGTGTGTCCCAGCACAGCAGCGACCTGAACGCGGACGAGATCGAGCACGACGGTCTCGCGCTCTGGCTCGGGTGCGCCCGCCAAACGCCGCGCCAGCGACGCGTCGGTTGGCTCACCAGTCATACGTTGCGATGACGGGGACACCAGATCTCGCAGTACCGGTGGCAGAACTCCTGCGCTCTCCTCGGCGCGCAGCACTTGACCGTCAAGGCGCACGGGAACGACCGTGTCACTATCGCTGCTCAGAGCCTGGTCGAAGAGTTCAAGACCACGCCGGGAAGACAGCGCACCAAGGCTCGCCGAACCCGTCACTCGCCTCATCGTCAGCTGGTCGAGATCTCGACCAGCGCCCACTTCACTCCATAGTGGCCACGCTATCGAGGTGGCGACTAGGCCGTGCGAACGTCGCTGCGCCGCCAGGGCATCCAAGAACGCATTACCGGCCGCATAGTTACCCTGACCCGGCCCGCCGAAGACGCCTGCTATCGAGGAGAACAGCACAAACGCCTCGAGATCCAGGCGCCTCGTGAGCTCGTGCAGGTGCAGCGTGGCATCGAGCTTTGACGCGAGCACCACATCGATCTTCTCCGGGCTCAGAGACTCGATCATGGCGTTGTCGAAAGCGCCCGCCGCGTGCACCACCACGCTCAGCGGACGCTCGCTTGGGATCGAGTCGAGCATGACCTTCAGCTGCTCGCGGTCAGCCACGTCACACGCGACCACCGTCACCTGCCCGCCAAGCTCCTCGAGTTCGGCTTTCAGCTCCAGCGCGCCCTCGCTCTCGAGACCTCTCCTGCCCGTCAAAAGCAGGTGACCCACTCCGTGCTCCACCACCAGATGCCTGGCCACCAACCCACCCAGGCCTCCCAGGCCCCCTGTGATCAGCGCCGTGCCCCTCCCGCTGAGGACCGGAGCATCATCACTACTCGTCTGCGAGCCGGCTTGCGCCAGTCGAGGGACGAGCACGTCGCCTTTGCGCAACGCGAGCTGGGGCTCACCCGTGCCGAGCGCCGCGCCCAGCACACCGAGGGACTCGCCGCCATCCACGTCCACCAGCACGAAACGCCCAGGGTGCTCCGACTGCGCCGAACGCACGAGACCCCACAGCGGAGCCTGGGCCAGGCCCTGCACATCCTCTCCGCCCTGCGCAGCCACAGCGCCCCGGGTCATCAACACCAGCCGCGAACTGGCGAAACGCTCATCTGTGAGCCAAGCCTGCACTAGACTCAACACGCCGTATAGAAGCCCACGTCCAGCGTCCGCGGTCGTCTCATCAGCCACCGCTCCAGTGCGAGCCGATCCAACGCCATTCAGCGTGCAGTCCACCAGCGCTGTGCTGGGCGCCGCTCCCCCTCCATCCAGGACCGCACTCAACGAGCTCAGATCTTCGTAGACTTGTGGGCACATTCCGATCGTCCCCAGCGTTCCAGCGAGACCCTCTCCTTCGGCGCCAAGCAACGCCCATTCGTCCATCGCCGCCGGCGGGATCGCCGTTGCGACCCTGGTCCAGTGCAAGTGAAACAGCGACCCCGAGGAGCCACCTTGCGCGCTCGTGAGGTGCTCTCCAGCGTCTCCTGAAGGCGCAAGCCAGTATCGCGTCCTCTGAAATGCATAGGTCGGCAATCGCACACGTCTCGCCCCGGCTTGGGCGAAGATCGCGCCCCAGTCCACGCTCACGCCGGCGACGAACGCTTCGGCCAGTCCCCGCAGCAGCGCTCCGGTATCGGGGCGCTCCCGACGCAAAGTCGGCACTGCCACGACGAGAGTCCGATCCTCGCCGCCGCGCTCCGCGCCCACGGTCCGCGCAGGCTCCCGGTCAGGCCCCTCGCCAAGATCCTCTGCCCCGTCACTGGCGAGGCAGTCGTGGACGATGGCGCTGAGCACGCCGTCGGGCCCCAACTCGAGGAAGCTCCGCACCCCCTGCGCCTCCAGCCAGCGCACTCCCTCCATGAATCTCACCGGCTCGCGCACCTGACGGACCCAATATCCGGGGGAGCACACCATCTCAGCCGTGAGCGCCTGTCCGGTGACATTGGAGACGATGGGGATGGCGGGCGCATGGAACTCGACGCCCTCGGCGACCCGCGCGAACTCCTCGAGCATCCCGTCCATTCGTGCGGAGTGAAATGCATGCGATACCCGCAGTCGCTTCGTCCTACGCCCTTGCTCACTCCACGACCGCGCCAGCTCCAGCACGGCATCCTCGTCACCGGAGAGCACCACCGAACGAGGTCCGTTGACGGCGGCGAGCACGACGCGACCATCCCGACCGGACAGCTCCCCGGAGACCTCCTGCTCGGATGCGGCCACCGACACCATCGCGCCGCCTTTCGGCAACGCCTGCATCAATCGCCCTCGCGCCTCGACCAGCACGCACGCATCCTTCAGCGAGCAGACCCCCGCCACATGCGCCGCGACCAGCTCGCCCACCGAATGACCCATCAGGTAGCCCGGCTTCAGACCCCAGCTCTCGAGCAGCCGGTACAGCGCCACCTCCAGCGCGAACAACCCGACCTGTGCGTATCTCGTCTGATCCAACGGTCCCGCCGCGAAGCTCCCCTCTGACTCCTCGGGGGCCTCTGCGCCGAACACCACCTCTCGCAATGGCCGCTCGAGCAGATCGTCGAGGTGGTCGCATACCTCATCGAAGGCACGGCGGAATACCGGGAACGCCTCGTGCAGCTCCCGCCCCATGCCGACGCGTTGGGCGCCCTGTCCGGTGAACAGGAACGCCAGGCCGCCGGGCGCGACCGGCGCGACACCCTCCACGGCGCCCGCTGCCCGTTCACCACGGGCGAGAGCGCGCAGGCCGCCAAGTAGCTCCTCACGCGCACCGCCCAACACGACCACGCGATGCTCGAAGACCGCCCGTGTCCGCGCAAGCGAGAAGCCCACATCACCCACGCGCAGCTCCCGATCGGCCTCGACATGCCTCAACAGGCGCCCAGCCTGGTCGCGCAAACCACCGGCGCTCTTCGCCGACAGCACCCACGCCACCGCGCCCGCGGCGATCGGCGCGAGAGCATCTCCCTCGGGCCCGAGATCGACTCCAGCGCTGTCATTCGCGCCCGCTGGGGGCTCCTCGAGAATGACGTGCGCGTTGGTACCGCTGATCCCGAACGAGGAGACACCCGCACGGCGTGGCTCACCGTTGCGCGACCACGGCCGTTGCTCGGTGAGCAAATCGATCGCGCCGCTGGACCAATCCACATTGCGCGAAGGCTGGTCCACGTGCAGCGTACGCGGCAGCACCTCGTAGCGCATGGAGAGCACCACCTTGATGACGCCGGCGATACCTGCCGCCGCGACGGTGTGCCCAATGTTCGACTTGATCGATCCAAGCCACAACGGCCGCTCGTCGCTGCGTCCCTGCCCGTAGACGGCCAGCAGCGCGTTCGCCTCGATCGGATCGCCCAAGGTGGTACCCGTACCGTGCGCCTCGACCGCATCGACCTGCGCCGCCGACAGTCCCGCCCGGGCGAGCGCCTGCTCGATCACGCGCTGCTGTGACGGGCCGTTCGGCGCCGTCAGCCCGTTGCTGGCGCCGTCCTGATTGACCGCGCTGCCACGCACCAGCCCAAGGACCTCGTGCCCATGCCGCTGCGCGTCAGCGAGCCGCTCCAGCACCACCACACCCACGCCCTCGCCCCAACCCACGCCGTCAGCCGCCTCAGCGAAGGCCTTGCAACGCCCGTCCCGCGCGAGATTGCGCTGCGCGCTGAACTGCACGAAGAGTCCGGGCGTGTCCATAACGGTCACACCGCCCGCGAGAGCCAGCGAACACTCCCCCGCGCGCAACGCCTGACTCGCCAAATGCAGTGCAACCAGCGAGGAAGAGCAAGCCGTATCGACCGAGACCGACGGGCCCTCGAGCCCCAGCACGTACGAGACGCGACCAGATACCACGCTACCCGCGCTGCCGGTCAACCAGTAGCTCGCAAGACCCTCCTGCCCCGCAGGCGCGGCCCACAACCCAGCACCAAAATCCATCGTGCTAACACCCGCGAAGACCCCCGTCTGCGTACCCTGCAGCGAGACCGGATCCATACCCGCATCCTCGAGCGCCTCCCAACACCCTTCCAACAGCAGACGCTGGTGAGGATCCATCGCCAGCGCCTCCCGCGGATTGATTCCGAAAAAGCCCGCGTCAAACGCGCTGGGATCGGCGAGGAAGCCCCCCCAGCACGCCGAGCAGGTGCCTGGAACGTCGGGATCGGAGCTGTAGAGCTTCTGCAGATCCCAGCCGCGATCCTCCGGGAACGGGGAGATCGCATCGCGCTCGCCGACGAGCAGCTCCCACAGCTCCCGCGGCGAGCTCGCACCGCCGGGATAGCGGCAGCTCATCCCGACGATCGCGATCGGGTCGGCGCTGAGCTCGCCTCCCTGCAGGGTCTGGCCGGCAACGACGATCCCGGCGCTCGGAGCGGCGCTGGGGGCGCGGGAGACCGGCTCCCGTACGACGAGCTCGCGCAGCAGATACCCAGCGAGGGCCTCCGGCGTGGGGTAGTCGAAGACGAGCGTAGTCGGCAGGCGCAGTCCACTGAGCGCCGTCAGGCGGTTGCGCAGCTCGACCGCCATGAGCGAGTCGAAGCCCAGCTCCTTCAGCGGCCGTCGGCTCCCGATTGCGTCCGGTGATGCGTGGCCCAACGCGGCCGCGACCTCTGCGCGCACGACGTTCAGCACGACCCCCTCGCGTTCGTCCTCGGCGACGGCCTGCAGGCGCTCGACGAGCGAGTCGCTCGCGCCGGCGGGCGCTCGCGCAGGAACGCGAACCACGCCGTCGAAGATCGCCGGCAGCCGTCCCTCGCGCGCCAGTGCGCGCAGCGCGCCGACGTCCAGGCGCACCGGCACAGTGAGCGCTTCACCGAGGGTGAGCGCGTCGTCGAGCAGCTGGACGCCTTCGCCGGAGGATAGTGCCAAGAGCCCCGAGCGCGCCATTCGCGAGAGATCGGTCTCGCGCAGGCCTCCCGCCATCCCGCCGGCCTGCTCCCAGGGGCCCCATGCCAGCGAGACGCCGGGCAGGCCGCACGCGCGACGGTGCGCCGCAAGCGCGTCCAAGAACGTGTTGGCGGCCGCGTAGTTGCCCTGGCCCGGGCTGCCGATCACGCCGGCCGCAGACGAGAACAACACGAACGCCGTCAGGCCCATGTGCTCGGTGAGCTCGTGCAAGTGCCAGGCCGCGTCGGCCTTCGCCGCGAGCACGGCGTGCAGGCGCTCGGCGGTCAGCGAGCCGATCACGCCGTCGTCGAGCGTCCCCGCGGCGTGCACGACCGCGCCGAGCGGGCGTTCATCGGGTATCGCGGCGAGCAACGCGGCCAGCTGCGCGCAATCGCTTACGTCGCAGGCCGCGATCGTGACGCTCGCCCCCAGCGACTCCAGATCCGCGCGCAACTCCTTCGCGCCCTCGGCGTCTGGGCCCCCCCGGCTGGCCAGCAAGAGGTGCTCCACACCGTGCTCGGCGACGAGGTGACGCGCCAGCAGTGCGCCCAGCGTGCCCGTACCGCCAGTGATCAGCACGGTGCGCCCCGGGTCCACGAACGCGGGCGCGGGGAGCGTCAAGACGATCTTGCCCGTATGGCGCGCCTGGCTCATGAACCGAAAGGCCTGCGACGCCCGCCGCATGTCCCACGCCCTCACTGGCAACGGCTCCAGAGCGCCGCGCTCGAACAGCTCGAGCAGCGCGCCGAGCATCTCTCCGATGCGCTCCGGATCGACTTCCAGCAGGTCAAACGTCCGATAGCGCAATCCCGGATGGCTCTTGGCGAGCAGCGCCGGGTCGCGAACGTCGGTCTTGCCCATCTCGATGAAGCGGCCGCCCTCTCTCACGAGCAGATCCAGCGAGGCATCGACGAGCTCGCCGGCAAGCGAGTCCAGCACGACCTCCATGCCGCGCCCGTCGGTCTCCCGCAGGAAGCGCTCCTTGAACTCGGATGTGCGCGAGGACGCGATGTGCGCATCGTCCAGGCCCAGCGCGCGCAGCGCCGGCCACTTCGCAGGGCTGGCCGTCGCGAACACCTCGGCGCCGAGGTGCCTGGCCAGCTGCACTGCGGCCATGCCGACACCGCCGGCCCCGGCGTGTACGAGAACCCGCTCGCCCCGCCGCAGGTCGGCCAGATCGAGCAGCGCGTAGTAGGCGGTCAGGAACGCGGTCGGCGTCGCGGCTCCGCGGGCAAAGGACCATGTCGTGGGGATGCGGGCGAGCAGGCGGTGGTCCGCAATCGCCTCCGGGGCGAAAGCGCCGGTCATCAGACCCATGACCCGATCCCCGGCGGCGAGGCCCCGTACACCGGGGCCCACCTCGAGCACGACACCGGCGCCCTCGCCGCCGATGAGGGCATCCCGCGCGGGATACATCTCCAGCGCGATCAGCACGTCGCGGAAGTTCAGGCCGGCCGCCCGCACGGCGACGCGCACCTCTCCGGCCTGCAGCGCGCGCCCGACCTCGGGGCAGGGCGCCGGCGCGAGACCGTCGAGCGTCCCGCCGGCACCAGCCTGCAGGCGCCACTTGCCTGCGCGGACGGGCGCCGCCGGCGCGCCGCGCATCCGCGCCAGCCGCGGCGCGAGCGCCCGTCCCTCGCGCAACGCCAGCTGCGGCTCGTCCAGATCCAGCGCGGCGAGCAGGACTCCCCAGGAGGACTCCTCGCCGTCGACGTCGATCAGCACGAAACGCCCGGGGTGCTCGGACTGCGCACTGCGCACCAGACCCCATATGGGCGCCTGGACCAGGTCCGCAACGTCCTCCCCGGTGGGCGCCGCCACGGCGCCACGCGTTACCACCGCCAGGCGCGTCTCTGCAAAGCGCTCATCCGCGAGCCATTCACGCACGAGCTCGAGCGCCGCCGCGGCGCTCCGATGGACGGCGGTCGACCCTCCGGGGAGGCCCGATCTCTTCCCGTCGTCGTTCCCGCCCTCGCCGGTGTCGCCGGCGCGCTCACAGGCCCTGGATGCGGCGAGGACGTCCGCGGCGGCGGCGAGGCCGTCGCTGCCGCGACAGTCGATGAGCACCACCTCGGGCGAGACCAAGCCCTCGTCGAGCGCCTTTGCGAGCGACGCCAGATCACCGTACGCGCGCGCTGGATGGCCCACCTCGGCCAGCTTGGCCGTCCACGCTGCGTCGCTCTTTCCGACCAGCGCGACCGCTCCCTCCCGGGCAGGCGGCGCCGACTGGGGGGTCGCGATCGGTCGCCACTCCACGGCGTACAGCGCGTCACGCGTCGCGCCGTGGACGCGCGCGAGCTGATCGGAAGCGACCGCCCGCAGAGTGAGCGAGCGCATCGAGGCGACCACCTCGCCGTCGCGGTCGACCGCCAGCATCGACATCGCGTCTGTGCCGCCCGCGGGCGCGAGCAGGACACGCAACGCGGAGGCTCCCCGTCTGTGCAGGCGCACGTCGTTGAAGGCGAACGGCAGGCGCAAGCCCTCCAAGGAGGCCTGAGGCAGATCGCCCTCGCCGTCATTCGATCTCAGGACCATGCCCCGGATCGCTGCGTCGAACAGCGCGGGATGCAGGCCGTAGTCCGCAGCCTGCGCCTGCTCTGCCTCGGGTAGGGAGACCTCGGCGAGCAGCTCCTCTCCGCGGCGCCACACCCGCCGGACCCCAAGGAACGTCGGCCCGAAGTCGAAGCCGACGGCGGCTATTTCGGCGTGGAACTCCTCGAGGGGTATCTCCGTGGCGTCCGCGGGCGGCCACGCGCCTCCGGCCAGGGCGGCCGCGCGCCGGGCGAGCCGATCCTGCTCGGAGCGGGTCTGGCCGGCCGGGGCGAGCACGCCACTGGCGTGGCGAGCCCAGGGTCGATCGCCCTCAGGGGCCTCGACGACCGCGGTGTGCGGGCGCGTGTAGATCTTCACCGCCCTCCTACCCGTCTCGTCGGGAGGCTCGACCGCCAGCTGCAGCTCGACTGACACCGACTCGGAGAGCACCAGCGGCGACTCCACGACCAGCTCCTCCAGCAGGTCGCAGTTCTCCAGCGAAGCGGCGACCAGCAGGGCCATCTCCACGAACGCGGTGCCCGGCACCACGACCGCGTCCGCGACCATATGCTCGGCGAGCCATGCCGGCGTCTGAGAGGCCAGGCGACCGGTGAACAGCCGGCGCCCGTCCTCGGCGAGCGCGACCGAGGCTGCGAGCAGGGGGTGCTCGAGGGCTCCCAGACCCGCGCTCGCGAGGGCGCCTCCGGTTGTTCGCTCAAGCCAGTAGCGCTCGCGCTGGAAGGCGTAGGAGGGCAGCTCGACGCGCTGGGAACCGGTCGCCTCGCCCGCGGCCTCCCGGCATAGGCGTGCCCAGTCCACGTCCACGCCGCACATCCACGTCTCGCCGAGGGCGGCGAAGAGCGAACGCGCCTCCTCCAGGTCGCCGCGCAGCACGGGCACGGCGGAGATCGCCGCGGTGTCCGCGTACGCCTCCTGCTCGGCCGCGCATTCGGCGACCATCGCGCTGAGCGCTCCGTCGGGTCCCAGCTCCAGGAAGCAGTCCACGCCCTCCCCGGCCAGCCACCGGACGCCGTCGGCGAACCGGACCGTCTCGCGCACGTGACGCACCCAGTACTCGGGCGTGCACAGCTCGTCCTCGGAGGCCAGCGTGCCGCTGAGGTTGGACACGACCGGGATCTGGGGAGCATCGAAGCGCACCGCCCGCGCGACGCGCGCGAACTGCTCGAGCATGCCCTCCATGTGCGCGGAGTGAAAGGCGTGCGAGACCCGCAGGCGCTTGCTCTTGACGTCCCGCTCGCGCAGCGCCTGCGCCAGCTCGAGCACCGCCTCCGCCGCGCCGGAGATCACGACCGAGCTGGGCGCGTTGACCGCGGCGAGCTCCACCTCGCCCGCGCGGCCGCGCTCTTGGAGCGCTTCGCGGACCGTCTCGGGCGAAGCCGCCACCGCCACCATCGCACCGCCGCGCGGCAGCTCGCCCATCAGCCTGCCACGCGCGGCCACGAGCCGGCAGGCGTCCTCCAGCGAGAGAACGCCCGCCACGTGCGCGGCCGCGAGCTCGCCGACCGAATGGCCGATCAAAAAGTCGGGACGCACCCCCCACGCCTGCAGCAGCCGAAAGAGGGCGACCTCGAGCGCGAACAGCGCAGGCTGGGCGCAGGCGGTCCCGTCCAGCAGGTCGGCGTACGCGCCGTCGACGTCCGGGACCGCCGCGCCGTCGCGCTCGCGCGCCTGGGACTCCCCGGCGAAGACGATCTCCCTCAACGGTCGTTCCATGTGAGCGTCCAGGTGGGCGCACACCTCATCGAACGCCGCGCGGAACACCGGAAACGCCGCATGGCATTCGCGGCCCATTCCGAGCCGCTGCGAGCCCTGTCCGGTGAACAGGAAGGCGAGCCTGCAGGCGCCGCGGCGCCGGCCGGCGCCGAGCAACACCCCGGGCGCGTTCTCGCCTTGGGCCAGCGCATGAAGGCCCTGCAGCAGCTCGTCCCGGCTCTCGCCCAGCACCACGGCGCGATCGTCGAACGCCGTGCGCCCGGCGAGCGTGAACGCGACGTCGGCCACCCGCAGACTTGGACGATCGGTCACGAAGTCGTGCAGGCGGGCCGCCTGCGCATGCAGAGCCTCGGCGCCGCGACCGGAAATCACCCAGGGCATGGTCGCGGCCGACTGGGCGCCGTCTGCGACGAGCGGCCCGCATCGGATGGGTGGCGCCTCGTGGACGGGCGCTTCCTCGAGAATCACGTGGGCGTTGGTGCCGCTGATCCCGAACGAGGAGACGCCCGCGCGGCGCGGCTTGCCCTCGACTGCACGCCAGGGCCGCTCGTCGGCCAGCAGGCTGACCGTGCCGGCCGACCAGTCGACCTCCCGGGTGGGCTCGTCCAGGTGCAGCGTCCGTGGCAGGCGCTCGTGCCCGAGCGCCAGGGCGATCTTGATCACACCGGCCACCCCCGCCGCGGCCTGGGTGTGGCCGATGTTGGACTTCAGCGAGCCCAGCCACAGCGCGCGCTCAGGGCTCCGTTCCTGCCCGTAGGCGGCGATCAGCGCCCGCGCCTCGACCGGATCGCCGAGCTTGGTGCCCGTGCCGTGCGCCTCGACCGCGTCGACGTCGCCGGCCATGATCCCGGCGTCGGCGAGCGCCTGCGCGATCACGCGCCGCTGCGAGAGACCGTTGGGGGCCGTCAGGCCGTTGCTGGCCCCGTCCTGGTTGATCGCGCTGCCGCGCACGAGCGCGAGCACGCGACGGCCCTCGCGACGCGCCTGGGAGAGCCGCTCGAGGACGAGCACCCCCACACCCTCGCTCCAACTTGTGCCGTCGGCCGCCTGTGCGAAGGGCTTGCAGCGTGCGTCGGGGGCCAGGCCCTTCTGCCGGCTGAACTCCACGAAGACGCCCGGACTCGACATCACGGTCGCCCCACCGACCAGCGCCAGAGAGCACTCTCCACGGCGCAGCGCCGCGCACGCCAGGTGCAGCGCGACCAGCGAAGAGGAGCAGGCGGTATCGACGGTCACCGCAGGGCCCTCCAGGCCGAAGACGTAGGAGACGCGCCCGGAGGCCACGCTGGTGGAGGTTCCCGTCAACGCGTAGCCCTCCAGTCCGGCGGGTGTCTCGGACAGGCGCGCGCCGTACTCCTGGCCACTGACGCCCACGAAGACACCGGTCCGGCTGCCGCGCAGCGAGAGCGAGGCGATCCCGGCGTGTTCGAGCGCCTCCCAGCTCACCTCCAGCAGCAGCCGCTGCTGAGGATCCATCGCCAGCGCCTCGCGCGGGCCGATGCCGAAGAAGGCCGCGTCGAACTCGTCGGCGTCGTGCAGGAAGCCGCCTTCGCGCACGTAGCTGGTGCGCGGTCGCAGCGAGTCGGGATCGTAGAGCCCTTCCAGATCCCACCCGCGACGCTCGGGAAACGCCCCGATCGCGTTGCGGCCGTCGGCGAGCAGCCGCCACAGATCCTCCGCCGAACGCACCCCACCGGGGAGGCGACAGCTCATGCCGACGATCGCGATGGGGTCATCGCGCTCGGACGGGCCGGGCGAGACGCTCACCGCGGACGCGGCGGATCTCGACATGCCCGCATGGGGGTGCGCCTCGGGCGCAGCGGTGCTCGCCTCGGGCGCATGAGCGCCCACCGCGGAGATCGCCCCCGCGGCGGGGCTCGCGGCGACCGCGCCCACCAGCTCGTCGAGCAGGTGCGCGGCCAGCGCGGCGGGCGTGGGATGGTCGAATAGCTGTGCGCCGCTCAGCTCCAACCCGGTGGCCGCGCGCAACCGGTTGCCCAGTTCCACAAGCGCCGACGAGTCGAAGCCCAGCTCCTTGAACGCCCTGTGAGTCTCGATCCCTTCGGCGAGCTCCAGCCCGAGCACAGCGGCTGCGTGCGTCTGCACCAGCGCCAGCGCCAGGCGCCCGCGTTCGGCGCGTGGCGAGCTCGCCAGGCGCTCTGCCAGGGCGGAGCGGACGGGACGCTCGCCGGGCTCCCCCACCAGAGGCTGGGCGGCGCGCGGCGCGCGATCGGGCGCTCGCTTTTGCCGGAGTTTCTCGCCCTGCGCCGGCTCGGGGTGGGGCTCATCCGCGGAAGCCGCCACCCAGTGCGCAGAGCGCTGGAACGGATAGGTGGGCAGCCGCACGCGACGGCGCGTGCCGTCCGCGAGCACGGCGCCCCAGTCCACGGCGCCGCCCTGCGTCCACAGCTCGGCCAGCGAGGAGACAAACCGGTCGGGCCCGCCGCGATCGCGGCGCAGGGTACCCAGCACGGCGGTGTTCCGCGCGCCCGCTCCGAGCTCGTCGTCCTCGAACGCGTCGACCGTCGCCTGCATCGCGCCCGTGAGCACCGGGTGGGGGCTGACCTCGATGAGCGCGCTCGGAGCGTTGGCCAGCGCAGCGCGGACGGCGCGTTCGAACAGCACCGGCTCGCGCGTGTTGCGATACCAGTATTCACCCCCGAGCTCACCGGTGTCGAGCAACCCGCCGGTGACGGTGGAGTAGAACGGCACGTCGCCGGAACGCGGGACGATGTCCGCCAGCGCCTGCCGCAACTGCTCGCGCAAAGGCTCGACCTGGGGGCAATGGGACGCCACTGTCGCCGCCACCTCGCGCGCGCGGACGTCCTTCCGCTTGCACTCCTTCAGGAGCTTGCGCAAGGCCTTCGCGTCACCCACGACCGCCACCGAGGCGGGCCCGTTGACCCCGCCGATCCAGAGCCTGTCCTGCCAGCGCCGCAGGCGCTGCTGCACCCACTCGACGGGGGCCGCGACCGACAACACGCTGCCCTTGCCGACCAGGGCGCGCAGCACCTGACTGCGCAGCGCGACCACGTGGATCGCGTCCTCGAGCGACAGGCCACCCGCCACGTAAGCGGCCGCGATCTCCCCCTGGGAGTGGCCGATGACGGCGTCCGGCCGCACGCCGCAGGCCCGCCAGACGTCCGCCAGGGCGACCATGACCGCGAACAGGGCGGGCTGGACGATGTCGATCCGATCGAGCTCCGGAGCCCCCGCGACCCCCCTCAGCACATCCGGCAGCGACCAGTCGACGTACTCGGCGAGCACGTCGGCGCACGCCTGGATGCGCTCCGCGAACACGTACGATCGCTCGAGCAGCATCTCGGCCATCCCCTTCCACTGAGAGCCCTGACCCGGGAACACAAACACGGTCCCCGCGCGCCCTCCGGGCGCCCTGCCTGCGATCACGTTCGCAGCCGGCTCCGCGCACGCCAGTGCGCCAAGGCCGCCGGCGAGCTCCTGGCGATCCCCGCCGAGGACCACCGCCCTGTCGTCGAAGGCGGTGCGCCCGACGGCGAGCGAGTAGGCGATGTCGCCTGGATCGGACCCGTCCGCGGGATCGGGCCCGTCGCACGCAGCGGGCCTCTCTCCTGGAGCGAGCCTCTCGCCCGGAGCGGGCCCCTCGCCGGCCTGCAGCCGGTCGGCCAGCCGCTGCGCCTGCGCGTGCAGGGCGGCTTCTCCCCTGCCCGAGAGCACCCATGCGAGCACCCCCGGGCCGAGGGGCCCCGCGCCGGCGCCGGCAGCGCCATCCTCGCACGCCGGCCTCGAGACGCTCGGCGCGGGCGGGGGCGGCGCGCCCAGCACCAGGTGGCAGTTCGTCCCGCCAATGCCGAAGGAGCTGACGCCCGCCAGCAACGGCCTGTCCACGTCCGGCCACGCGCCGAGCTGCTCCTGCACGCGCAGGCGCAGCGCGCTCAGCGGCACGTCCTCGGCGGGCGCCTGGAAGTTCAGGCTGGCGGGTATCGCGCTACGCTCGATCGCGAGCGCGGTCTTGACCAGCCCCACGATTCCAGCGGCGCCCTCCAGGTGCCCGATGTTGGTCTTGACCGAGCCCACCAGCAACGGCCGGAGCACCGAGCGTCCGGCTCCAAGCGCGCGCCCGAGCGCCGCCGCCTCGGTCCGATCGCCCAGCCTGGTCCCGCTGCCGTGCGCCTCGACGTATTGCACGTCGCCGACCCGCACACCCGCCCTGCGGTAGGCCAGCCGCAGGACCTCCTCCTGGGCGGACTGGCTCGGCGCGGTGAGGCCCTCGCCGCCGCCATCGTTGTTGACCGCCCCGCCGTGGATCACGCAGTAGATCCGGTCGCCGGCCGCCAGCGCCCTGGACAGCGGCTTCAGCACCACGAACGCGCCGCCCTCCCCGCGCACGTAGCCGTTGGCGCGAGCGTCGAAGGCGAAGCAGCGGCCGTCGGGCGAGAGGCCGCCGAACCTCGCGGCGAGGGTAGCGCTGGCGGGCGAGATGTTCAGCTGCACTCCGCCCGCGAGGGCAAGCTCGGACTCGCCCTTGCGCAGGCTCTCACAGGCGAGGTGAACGGCGACCAGCGACGAGGACTGGCCGGTGTCCACGGTCAGGCTGGGGCCGTGCAGGCCGAAGGTGTAGGACACGCGGTTGGCGATGATGCTCCTGTGCAGCCCGGTGAACGCGTGCCGGGTGATCGCCTCGCCGTCGGGAGCCTGGAGCAGGTCGGCGTAGTCGCAGGCGATCGCCCCCACGAAGACGCCCGTGCGCGAACCCTGAAGCCGCATGGGGAGCGCTCCGGCGTCTTCGATCGCCTCCCAGCCGAGCTCCAGCATCAGCCGCTGCTGCGGGTCGATGGCGCCGGCCTCGCGCGGAGAGACGCCGAAGAAGGCCGCGTCGAAGAGCTCGACGTGCTCGAGAAAGCCGCCCCGCGCGGGGGCGTCTGTCAGCGGCGCCGCCTCCGCGCCGGGCGCCGGGGCTCCGGCGAGAGCGCGACGCGGCTCGGGAAGCTCGCTGATGGCCTCCACGCCGTCGCACAGCAACCGCCAGAAGGTTTCGGGGTCGGGGGCTGCGGGTACTCGGCAGGCGATGCCCACCACCGCTATCGGCTCATCGACCGGCATCATCGCTCCCGTCTCGGCTCGTGGGGGCGCGCGAGTTTCAAGCGTGCAGCTCCAGGGCTCGGATCAGGCGTTCGCGGGTCTCGGTGGGCGGGATGATCTCATCGACGAAGCCGTTGGCCGCCGCGAAGTCGATCCCCAGTCGCTCTGCCGCATACAGCTCGGCGAGCTCGGCCGCATCGGCGCCGCTCGCGATCGCGTTGCGCTGCGTGATCGCCACCGCCTGAGGGGCGCCCATCACGCCGATCTGCGCACTCGGCCAGGCCAGGGTGAGATCAGCTCCCAGGTCGCGCGAGCTCATCACGATGTGCGCACCGCCATAGGCCTGACGCAGCGTCACGGCGATCTTCGGCGTGGCGGCACGCGCGAACGCGCGCAGCAATGCCGCTCCGTGACGGATGACCCCCGCATGCTCCTGCCTGACACCCGGGAGAAAGCCGGGCGTGTCCACCAGAACCACGATGGGAAGCCCGAGCCGGTCACAGAGCTCGACGAACCAGCGCCCCTTCTCCGACGCGGCGCTGTCGATCGTGCCGCCGAGACATCGCGGCTGGTTGGCGATCACGCCGACCGGGCGTCCGTCGAGATGGCCGAGCGTGGTGACGAGATTGCGCGCCCACCGGGCCGAGAGCTCCAGATGGCGTCCTCCGTCGAGCAGGAAGACGATCACGTCGCGCACGTCATATACGTGTCGGGTGCTGGAGGGCACACGATCCGCCGGGCTGCCCGGCGGTGGATCGGCGGCTGGAACGAGCGGCAGTGGCCCGCCGAGCGTCGACGGCATGTAGCTCAGCAGATCGCGCAGGAGCTCGGCGGCGAGATCCTCGTCATCGGCGACGAGGTGTGCGACGCCGTTCGCGCTGTGCACGCGCGGGCCGCCGAGATCCGCGGCGCTGGTCTGCTCACGTGTGACCTGCTCGACGACTCTGGGCCCGGTGAGGAAGAGATGCCCATCCGGCCGGATCATCATGACGAAGTCCCCAAGCGCCGGCGAGTAGGCCGCTCCACCGGCACAGACACCGGGAATCAGGGTGATCTGAGGCACCCGCGCGAGCGCCTGCTCGCGGAAGATCGCGCCGTAGGCGCTGAGCGCCGCGACTCCCTCTTGCAGACGCGCTCCGCCCGAGTGGGGGACGCCGATCACCGGCACGCCGACACGGCTTGCGTGCCGAATCGTGCGCGCGATCGTCTCGCCGCCGGCGGAGCCCAACGAGCCTCCCCGATGGCTCACGTCCTGCGCCCAGACGTAGACGAGACGACCCTGTACTCGCGCCGACCCTGCGACCACACCGTCACCGACCGCGGAGCGCCAGGGATGAAACGAATCGGCGTCGAGCAGTGCCTGAACGCGTACGAACGCCGCACTGCTCGACTCGCGTGCCGGCTGAGCCGTGGCGCTGACCCCCGGCAGTTCCCCGTTCAGCTGCCCATCGGCCCACGTCTCAGGAGCTCGCAGGTCGTCACGCAAGTCCGCACCCTGCGGCGAAAGGCCCACCTGCTCGCTGGGCGATTTCGCTCGCTCGATTCCGTTTCATTCCTTCGAGCCTCACTGTGCACTCGCTCGGCGACCGGCGACTCACGCTGAAACCCGTTCGTGCGGACACTCACCGGATGTGCCCCGCCGCAACGGGCGCGGCGCGCCCGTACGCTCGCGTACCCGCACGCTCAGGCCCACGGGAGCGCGCATCGCAGAGCCGAAATCCTCGCGCACAGGCCCCTTGGAATCGTCGAGCTCGAGCTCGAAATTGTGCGCGATCATCGCCAACGCCGTTCTCGCCTCCACGAAGGTCAGATTGCGCCCGGGACAGAAGCGGGGACCGGAGCCGAAGGAGAGAAATGACTTGTGGTCGAACGTCCGCAGCTCGCCATCATCGTCCTCAAGCCAACGCCCGGGGTCGAAGTCGTCGGCTCGCGGGAAGGAACTGGCCTGTTTGGCTGCATGGTCCAGGAACAGCAGCAGACGCGTCCCCGCCGGGATGTGGGTGCCACTGATCGTCGTGTCCGCGTCCGGCGCCGCGCTCAGCATCGGAACGATGTTCTTCAGGCGCAGCGACTCTCGCAGCACCGCCTCGGCGTAGCGCAGGCCGGCTACGGTCCGGTACTCGCCTGCAAATGGGCGCTCACCCAGCACCTCGTCCGCCTCCTGCGCGAGCCGCTCCTGAACGTCCGGCCGGGACGCGACAAACCAGACCGTCCAGCCCAACATGTGGGCGGTCGCGGACTCCCCGGCCTCGAGCATGACGAGCGTGTCGCCGGCGATGTCGCTGTCGGCGAAGTTCCCGTCGGCTTCCTGGGCGGAGAGCATGGCCTCCAAGAAGTTCTCCGGCTCCTCCCGCAGCTCGGGGCGTTCGCTCATCCGCACCCGCGCCTGCTCGATGAACCCGGTCACCGCACGGTCGACCTCTGCGAGCGAGTACTCGAGCGCGCGATCCGCGGGCAGCTTGAACCAGCGCCAGTAAGGGATGAGCGCGCTCAGGCGGCGCCCCTCCATCTTCAGGATCCGGTGGACGTGTGCCTGGAGCTCATTCTCGCCCCGTTCGAGCGTGTTGAGGTCGTGCCCGAATGCCAGTGAAGCTGTGATGTCCACCGTGTAACAGGCCAGCACGCGGTGGATGTCGAACGCCCTGCCGTCGCGCGCCGCCTCGACCAGCCGTCGATGCAGCCGCTCGGTGCTCCTTACGACTACATGGAAGTACTGTTTCAGGCGGTTGGTGTTCAGCGCGGTGACGACCAGCCGCCGATGGCGCTTCCAGTCCTCCCCTTTGGCGAAGACGAGACTGGTGGTGCTCACCATTTCCCGACTGATCCTCAGCTGCTCTGACCAACGCGTATAGCCATCTGCGCGATCGCGCATTATCGCGTTCACCTCGTCTGTGCCACAGACAACGACAGCGCGTCGCCCTACGCTGCTAATGCGAAAGATCGGGCCGTAGCGCTTGGCCCACTTTTCGAAGGTCATGTTCCTGGTCGAAGAGCCTCGGAGCTGCAGGGCGTTGCCGATCAACGGCAGCCCCGGCGGTCCAGGTAGATCGTCGATCGAGCGAATGCGCGGAACCTCAACTGCCATGTGCGACTTCCCCTCCCGGTGCCTCCACTGCCTGTCGCGAAACCCAAGCAATGGTTCATAGTCTTATAGTGACTTCCTGTCAATTCATACTGTCTCAGGGACCGCGCGTGGCGCCCCGATATGGCGCAGCGCGCGCGCGATACGCACCACTGTGTCCAACTCGGCCAAAAGGCCCCGTCACGTTCAGCGTGTCGATGGATACGGCGAGCGACAACCTCGAGCGGCCCGAGACAGGCAGCTGGTCCACGCCCGTGCGCCTGGAAACCACGGAGGCCGCAGCGACGCCTATGCGCCACCGCGGCCTCCGGTCAGACCATTGCGAACCAGCTAGTTGGATTTAATGCCCGGGGCCGAACGTGTGCCGGACATATTCCTCGGCTTCTCCTGTGGACCAGAGTCGGTGACCCCTTTGCGGGCGGGCGTGATCTGACCCATGAGCTTTTGGTTCGACCAGCACTGCGGAGTGCCAGAATTCCGAGATGTCCTTCCCGTTGTTGGGGATTGCGCTTTCGGGATTAGAGATCCCGACGAGGTTGTTGGTGCCTTCGTCGATAGTCAGGTTGTTCGTGCTCGCCGTCGACGGTAGTCCCAGCTTGCTGTCAATCGCCCGATCCAGTGAGCCATCCGATCCGCAGCCGCTGGCCGCCGGAACGGTGAATCCGCTGGCGCCCTGGCTGTCGACGGACTTGATGTCGGTCATCATGCCATTTTCCTGATCCGGCGTTCCGTTGGTGTCAAAAGAGAGAAATTCGACCGCCGGCGGAACCAGGTTGGCCGGCTGTGTCACGATCGGTTCCGCTTCAGTGCCGATGTAGCAGTCGTCACCCAGATACCGGCTCTGCAGATGGATCCTCAGCGGCACCGTGGCGATCGGCGTGCCGGGCGCTAGTCCGGCGAACAGGAGGAAGTTGGAGATAGTCCCGGCCGATTCGAGCGTCCAGATGACGGCGTCGCTGCTGTCCGGGTCCCGAGCGGCGTGCCGGCATATGCGCCACGCGAGCCACCCATCGCCCGGACATATCAGTTCCTGAATGCCGCCCGAGAGATAGGCCGGTTCGGCGTCGAGCACGCCGCCGGGGGGCGAGACCGTTGGACTCGGGAGGGCTTCCCGGCTCTGCAGGACCCCGTACTGATGGTTCGTGGCCTTGAACGCGACCGTGAGGTTGCCCACCGTCATCGAGCCACGCGGCGAGGACTCGGCGATACAAAACACCTCGGTCGTTTCGCCGGTGACGGCGAGCATCGCCGGGTTGTCGACCGGGCAGCGATTGAATGGCGCCCAGTCGCCGTTGAGGGTGGGCGGTTCAGACCTCCAAACGTGATCGGCAAACGCCGAGCCCGCCGAGGACAAGCCGGCGAGCGCCGCGACCGCGAGCGCCGCCGCGGCTATCACGATCAGGCGCAGCCCCCTGGTTGCCTTGAGCATCATGCTTCCTCCCTTTCCATAATGGATGCTGATTTGGCCGTCTGCTGATACGAGCTAACTTCTACCGTGCGCGGAGCCCCCGGTAGTGCGCCAATGTGGTGTGGCTCCTCACTTATCGCGCGCCACTTCGTCCCACACGGAGGGGGCGCGATCGCCGAGCTCCTCCAGGCGCAGGGCTACTTCCAGCTCCGCGCGGCAAGTTGGAATCAGGCGTCCGAGCGCCTCCTCGATGGTGTGCAGCCGACGGCCGATGGTGTGGCGGTCCACCCGCAGCGCGACGCCGGCCTTGGCCGCATTGCACTCCTTGGCGAAGTAGGCGCGCAGCGTCTTGCGTAAAACCACACCTCCGTCTTTCTGGCTGTTCAGCGGCGCGAGATAGCTCTTGACCAGGAGACCGGCGAGCGGCTCGTTGCGCAGCAGCGCCGCCTCGAGCGGCACGTCTGCGCAGCGAGTCAGGACCTGCGACCGGCTGAGGGCGACGGGCAGCGCCGCCTGCGCTTCGCGATGGGTGGTGCGCCATCCGTCGATGCCCCGGTGCGGCTCTCCGATCGCGAGCCTTACGCTGACACCCTCGCGCAGGAGCCGCTCGACGTCGGTGATAGCCGGCCGATCGCGCCCGCCGAGCCACGCCCACACGCTTCCCTCGCAGCCGGCGACCGACAGCAGCCGGCGCCCGAGGCCGCTCGCCAGATCTCGAACCGCCCTGTCCGCCTCGACGCCGGTTGCGATCAGGCCCACGTGCCAGAGGTCGAGCTCGTAGTCGAGCCTGGCGTAGTCGCCGGGCTCACCCGCCAGCAGCTTCTGCACCAGCTCGCGACGACACTGATCGGGCGAGCGTTCGATCCGCTGGCGCTCCTGTTGATACTCGCCGGCGATCGCCGCCGTTACGCGCTCGAGCAGCGACTCCTGTGCTCTGCGCAGATGGTGCAGGGCATGGCCATGACTCGAGTAGCCCGCGCGATCGGCCTCGTCGTTGACGAACTCTCCCAGCAGCCGGTGGCCTGTGATGTAGCGGAGCACGAGCGTGTCCAGACTGACGCCCGAGCGCGCCGCGCGGCGCGCTTGCGCCACGGCCACCGACGGGATCGGTCCGGCCTGGTCCTCCCCCAGTTCTATCCCTGTGAGCACGTACTCGACGACGTCTATGACCGTCGCGCGCAACCCGGACAGGTACTCCGCGTCTTCGCTGCCCGCCGAGCCGAACGACGCGGGATCACTGACGCGATCGAAGATCACCTCCTCGATCGCGGCATGACGCAGGCGCAGGCGCATCGCCACGCACGGCCCGACGCTCTCAGGCGACGCCGCTCGTCCGTTCTCAGCCCGACCGTTGTCGCGGTAGCGAGCGGAGATTCGGCCGTTTTCGCTGTATCGCACGGAACACCATCACAAATGTCGTCATTACCCGCACCCGATCGGCGTGGCAGATCGTGCGTGTTACAGCTACGCCATCCTCATATCGACGCGGCAGCGACCAGCGCGACTGATTGGTGTCCGCAGCGTGCCGAATGTCACTAGCTTTCAGTCTGTGATCCTACTGATTGTCGGTAATTGGGGGAAAGCTTTTCTTGCGCCTATATGGCGCACATCGACTCCCCGAATGCGCCAGATCGTCCCACCGCCCGATGTGTGATCTACGCACAATTTGAGTAGCCCCGTCAACCGCCCACCCCGAGATCGTGTAGGCGCAGAGCGACCTCCAGCTCGGTTTGACAGGCTGGCAGCAGGCGACCGAGCCGCTCCTCGATCTTGTGCAGGCGCCGTTCGACCGTGTGCCGGTCCACTTTGAGCTTGACCGCCGCCGTGGCCGCGTTACAGGTCACGTCGAAGTAGCCGCGCAGGGTTTCGCGCAGGACGACGCCGCCATCACGCTGGGAGGACAGCGGCGACATGTATATCTCGCGCAGCGACGTCGCGAGAGTCTCGTCCTGGAGCGCGGCCGCCAGGAGCATGTCATCGGCGTAGCGCGTGACGCCCTGCGGCCGGTGCAGGGCGACCAGCAGCGCGGCCTGCGCCTGGCGGTGCGTCAGGCGCCATCCGCCGACGCCCGAGCTCGGCTCGCCAACCGCCACAGAGACGCCCATCTGCACCATCGGCGCCAGGTGGGACTCGAGGGCGCCGATCGCGAGCGGACGCTCGCCGCCGAGCCACAACCACGCCGTCGCCTCGCCACGCGCCAGCGCGAGCATGTCCCGACCGACCGCCACGCCCAGTCCGCGGGTCGCCTCGCGTACCCTCGCGCCGACGGCGATAATCCCCAGGTGCCAGGCGCCTTCGAGCTCGTAGCCGAACTCGACGGCGGCGGGCGACTCGCCGGCCAGCAGCCTCTGCACCCGTTCTCCCCGGCGCTGCTCGGAGGAGCGTCCCATGCGCTCGCGCTCGAGCTTGTACTCGCTGGAGACCGCGCCCATCAGCCGCTCGACCAGCGCGCCCTGCGTGCCGAGGACTTCTCGCAATCGCCGACCCGGGAGATGGTCTATCTCCTCCATGACGAAGTCGCTCAGCACGCGATTGCCGATCGCGTAGCGCAGGAGGACCGTCTCCAGGCCCACGTCGTTGCACGCCGCGCGCCTGGCCTGGGCGATGGCCGCCGAGGGAATCGGCACGCACCCGTCTTCGCCCATCGCAATTCCCGCCAGGGCATAGTCGAGGACGGCCACGATCGTGACGCGCAGCCCCTGCACATACTCAGCGTCACCGGCCGTCGCGGGGTCCGGGGTGCCGGCGCGCAGGCCCGCGAAGATGGCCCGCTCGATCTCGGGGAGCCGCGCGCGGAGGCGATCGGCGACATTCTCGCGTACCGCCGTAAACGTCCGCAGACGTTCCAACGTGTGTTCCAACGTGTCCTCTCCCGTGATCACGTTGCTCCATTCTCGCCGATATTCGAGCCAGTGACTAGCGACATGTCGCTAGTCCGATCGACTTCCCGCGTTGCCTCGCCTATTAATTGTGTTCAGATACGCGGCACATCTACCCGACCTCCCACACTCGTGAGCGCCCCGCCGACCAGTGGACACGATCCTTAGGATGCCGCACACGCACGCAAGCGACCGCGAAGACCTGGAAGCCAACACGACCGCAGCCTCTAAAGCTCCAGGATGACCGACATTCCAAGTGCGAAATCCACAAGCGAACCAGCACGGTGCACCAGCCGATTCGACCAAGTTCGCAGATCGAGTATATCATAGTCTTCGTGTGAACGCCACTGCGCATGCGATTTTTTTCGGGACGTGCCATTAAAATTGCAAATCCACGAGCGACCCATGCTGGTGCAACGTCTTTTCGCGCGCCGGCGAGCATCTCTCGAGCGGTTGTCCTCGGCTACGGGACTCGACAGTCAAGACGACGGCCAACGCATTTCAGGTCTATGTGGAATTGACGCAAGCCTGCCGGTCATCGGGAGGCGAGCGCGTCGGCGAGGCGATCGACCAGCTGGGCGGCGCGGTCCACGACTCGGCCGAGCATGAGAAAGCCGTGCATCTGATCCTCGGCGTGGAAACGCTCTACCGCGACACGCGCGTGCGCGAGCTTGTCGGCGAAAGCGATTCCCTCGTCGCGGAGAGGGTCGTACTCGGCGGTCATCACGAGCGTGGGCGGCAGACCAGACAGATCGTTTCCAATCAGCGGGAAGAGATATGGACTGCTCGAATCCTGGCCGGGCGCCAGGTAATTGGCTAGATACCACCTGACTTGTGGAATATCGAGGGTATATCCGTGACTGCGTTCGCCGCGAGAGGGCCAGTTCTCGGAAGTGTCCATGATCGGGTACGCCAGGGCCTGGTAGATCGGCATCGGTGCGCCGCCATCGCGCAGCAGCAGGCCGAGGCTCGCGGCGATCGTCGCCCCCGAGCTCTCGCCCACCAGCGCGATGCGGTGGGGATCGCCGCCGAGGAGCCGGGCGTTGTCCAGCAGCCATCGGTAGGCGATGAGGGCATCCTCGACGGGCGCCGGGTGCTTGTGCTCGGGCGCGCGGCGATAGTCGAGCGACGCAAACAGCCAGCGTGAGCGTCTGGCCAGGCGGCGGCAGAGATCGTCGTGCGTGTCGAGGTCGTTGAGCATCCAGCCTCCGCCGTGCAGGAAGAGCGCGATCGGCAGCGTGCCCTCGCAGGGTCGGTAGAGACGCAGCCCCAGCGGCCCGGTGGCGCTCGGAAGCGACAGATCCTCGACGCGCGTGAGCGCCGGCGGCTCTCCCCCGCCGATGAGCGTCGCGCGCATGCGCTCCCGCGCCTCGGCAACGGGCAGGGTGTGGATCGGCGCCATCCCGGCGGCGCCGATCACATCGAGCAGATCTTGTGCCTGGGGATCGAGCTTGTGTGACATCGGTCGTCCATTCGCAAAGCGCGTGCCTCCACGTCGCTCGAGCGACTCGACCGCGCGAGTTTGCGCAGTGAAAGTGAGAGTTAACGCGCTCGGGCGAACGAGAGCCTATCTCACGCAGCCGCCGGAAACCTCATACACGGTGGGCTGACAGGAAGCGGGCGCGATTTGTTGACTCGACACTCGGGTTGGGGAGCGCGCAAACCGGTGACTCGCGCCGCGGCGACTATATGATTGCTCGGTGCGTGCCAGCTCACCGATCGAGGGGTCACTGTTCGGCGTCAGCGACCTGCACGTGTCCCATCCGGAGAACCGCCGGATGGTGCACAGCCTCGAGCCCCGCTCGCCCGAGGACTGGCTGCTGGTGTGCGGCGACGTCAGCGAGACGCCGGAGGACGTCGAATGGGCGCTCGGACTCTTGAGTGAACGGTTTGCGAGAGTCGTCTGGGTGCCGGGCAACCACGAGCTGTGGACGCTTCCCGACGACTCTAGCGGACTGCGCGGCGAGGCGCGTTACCTGCATCTGGTGAAGATGTGTCGCCGCATCGGCGTGATCACGCCGGAGGACGCCTACCCCGTTTGGGAGGGGTCCGGAGGCCCGATGACGATAGCCCCACTGTTTGTGCTCTATGACTACTCCTTTGGCCGCAACATAGCCCGCACGAAACAGGAGTCGCTCGCGCGGGCACACGCAGCCGGGGTGGTGTGCAGCGACGAGTTCCTGCTGCATCCACATCCATACCCCAGCAGGGAGGCCTGGTGCCACGCGAGGGTGAGCGAGACGGAGCTTCGCCTAGCGACCTGCGCCGCGGACATCCCCACCGTGCTGGTGAGTCATTTTCCCCTGATCGACGAGGTGACGCGTGTGCTGTGGCACCCGGAGTTCGCACAGTGGTGCGGCACCGAGCGCACGGCCGACTGGCATCGACGATTTCGAGCGGCCGTGGTCGTGTACGGGCACCTGCACGTCCCGCGCACCAGCTGGCACGGCGGAGTGAGGTTCGAGGAGGTCTCGCTCGGATATCCGCGTCAGTGGCGGCGCCGGCGGCCCGCCGGCGAGGTTCTGCGGCGGATATGGCCGGCGCAGCGCGCATGATCGAGGCGATCCTGCCCGCGACCGTGATCGCGGTCGAGGCGCGCGAGGACGCAGCCGGCGTCGTGCTGTTTGCGGCGGAGGAGGCCGCGATCGGACAGGCGGTCGAGAAGCGCCGCCGCGAGTTCACGACCGCGCGCGCGTGCGCGCGCGCGGCGCTTTCGCAGCTTGGCCTGCCCGCGGCCGCGATCACAAGCGGCGAGCGCGGCGAGCCACGCTGGCCCGCGGGAGTGGTCGGGAGCATCACGCACTGCGATGGTTACCGCGCATGCGCGATCGCGCGCTCGACGGAGATGGCGACGATCGGGATCGACGCCGAGCCGCATGGGGCGCTACCGGAGGGCGTGCTCGGCGAGATCGCGACCGCCCAGGAGCTGTGCTGGCTGCGGGAGCGCAGGCGCGAGATGCCGAACGTGCATTGGGATCGGCTGCTCTTCAGCGCGAAGGAGTCCGTCTACAAGGCCTGGTTTCCCCTCGTCAGACGGTGGTTGGGCTTCGAGGACGCGGTCCTCGAGGTCGACGCGCACGCGCAGACCTTCACCGCGCGTCTGCTGGTTCGCGGACCGCTCGCCGCCGGCGAGCGACTTACGTCATTCTCCGGCCGGTGGCTGATCGAGGACGGCCTGGTGCTCACGGCGATCGCGCTCCCGTCTGCGCCGGGGGGGCGAGAGACGCTCAATCCATCGTCAGCGGACCCTCCGCCGACCCGCTGAGGAATTGGCGTACGAATGGGTTCTCCGAGGAGAACATCCGCTCGGCGTCTCCGGCCTCGACGATCCGCCCCCGCCACAGCAGCGCGATGTACTCGCCGATCTGCCGCGCCGAGGCGATGTTGTGGGTCACGACGATGTACGTACCACCGTAGATGGTGTGCATCTCCTGGATCAGGTCGCACAGCAACGCCGTCCTGACCGGGTCCAAGCCCGAATCGGGCTCGTCGAAGATCACTATCTCCGGCTCCATCACCAGCGCCCGGGCGAACCCGGCGCGCTTGCGCATTCCCCCGGACAGCTGGTTGGGCATGTAGTCGATCGCCTCCATCAGCCCGACGTCGGACAGGCGCTTCCTGACGATCTCGGAGATTTTCGCCTCGGCCATGTCCGTGTGCTGGCGCAGCGGAAACGCGATGTTGTCGTACACCGACATCGACCCGAACAGGGCGCCGTCCTGAAACAGCACGCCGATCTTGCGGCGCAGGGCCAGCAGCTTGGGCAGCGTCAGGGTCGGGACCGATTCTCCCTTGACGATGATTTCCCCGGAGTCCGGGAACATCAGCCCGATCAGGTGCTTGATGAGCACGCTCTTGCCGGTGCCGGACGGACCCAGGACCACCGTGATCGTCTCGTCGGGGATCGCCACGTTCAGGCCGTTGAGGACTGGCGCCCCCCCCAAGCGCTTGTGCACGTCCAGGCAACGGATCGACCAGCGCTCGTCGTCGGGATCGCCGAGCAGATCGACCTCGCTGGAGTGATACTCGAACTCGGCGCCCTCCCGCCGTTGGGCGAGGAGATCTCCGTGCTCGCCTGCCGCGACCGGGCTCGCGGCCCCGGTCTCGCGCCCGGAGCCTGGATCGCGCCCCTCCTCGAGGCCGCGTTGTATGCCGTCGGACGTATCCACCTCCCGAATACTAGTCGGCCGCTCCGATGCCGGCAGCCGCACTCAGCTTGACAATCTGCGGCCGGACGGTCTACGATATTGCGTCAGAATCGGTTTATAGCCGGAGGGGGGTATATGGAGGAGTCAGTAATGCTGGATCGCAGACGTTGCGCGGTCGCACTCGAGCCGTCGTCCCTCGTCCGGGATCCACGTCGGCGCGCCCTCGATGCGTTCGTGCGGACGGTCGCACACGAGGGCTACGACCGCGCCGGCATCGAGGAGGTGCTGGCGCTCGCCGAAGTCCCGGAGCCGGTCTTCTACGAGCACTTCGAGGACAAGCAGGACTGCATGCTGGCGGCGCTCGACGAGCAGATTCGCTGGATCGGGGACACGATCTTCGAGCGCGTCGAGGGATCGACGAGCTGGTCTGAGCGCATGCGCCTCGGCCTGCAGGCGCTGCTCGAGGCGCTCGCCTGCGACCCCGAGGGCGCGCGCCTGACGCTCGTCGAGTGCCTCGGCGCCGGCGATCCGGCGATCGCGCGCATACGCTCGGCGATGGCGAGCTTCGTCCCCGCACTCGAGCAGGGCCGCCACCGCGCCGACGCGGACGGCGGCGTTCCCGACATTAGCCATCTGCCGCCGCAGACCTCCGAAGCGATCGTCGGGGGAATCGCCTCGATCCTGCACCGGCACGCGCTGGACGGCGAGGTCGCGGCGCTGCCGGCGCTGTTGCCGGATCTCCTCTACTTCGCGCTCATGCCCTACCTCGGCCACGAGCGCGCCCTCGCCGCCTCCGAGTCCGCCGCCATGCCCGCCTGACGCTCCTCCCGCCGGTCCCTGGCTCGTGGCCGCAGGACACTTTCGTTCTCGAGCGCGGCCCACAGAACGCGGCACACCTCACCGTCGCGGACCCGGGCGCCGCCGGTGGGGAGGCCTATTTCCCGCTGTAGGTCACGTGCGGATACTGGCTGCTTTGACTGTTGAACGTGAACGTGCCCTGCCGGTTGCAGGCCGGCGCGGGAACCGCGTTGGCGGTTTCCGGAGTATTGGCGATGTGGAACTGAATCAGCTGTTCGATGAGGGTCTGAGAGATCGTTTCGTTCGCCGGACCGCTCACCGACGGCGCCGAGTCCGCGCACGCTCCGCCTTCGAACACCTGCAGCCCGCCGTTGGCGAGCGTGCGGAAGGCGCCGGGCTGGAAGTAGGGATTGGCGCGGTTGGTGCCCACCCGTTTGGTGTAGATCGCAAGGCTTTCGGGCGTCAGCACGAACATCGCCTTCAGGAAATGCAACTGCGGGCCTCTGCCTTCGCCCGCCGCCACGTTGCTGTCCTGGGCCTTGGTCTGCGTGGCGGCGGCGAAGTTCGCGAACAGCCCCTGCAGCTCGGGGATGTAGCGGTCGCTGAACTGCAGGAACGGATCGAAGTTGTGCAGCACAGGCCGGAAGTTTTCGAGCAGCGGCACGGTCAGCCCTGTCAGCTGCTTGACATCCGGCAGCCCCTTCTTCGCTGCGCTCGTCAGCGGCCCGAGCCCGGTGAGGAAGCTGCTGAAGGGAGGCGCAAACGACCTGCCCGCTTCGGCCAGGGAAGTGAGCTGGCGCTGGACGGGGATGAATTCGTGGAAGAACGGGCCGGCGACCGTGGAGAAGCTGTCGAGTTCCTTGAACGCCACCTGCGCTTGGCGCTCGAAGGAGGGCAGCACCTTCCACGTTTCGGCGAACGCCTGGCTCTCGGAGGCCGCGGCGCGGAACGTGCGCTCGCCGCCCACGATGAGACCCTGGAACTGGTGGTCGCGTTCGGAGAGCGCGTCGAACACTTCGCCCGTGTTCTTGACCAGCCCTGTCACCGCCCCCTGCTGGGAGGCGAGTACCCCGACGAGCTTGTTGGCGTGTTCGGAGAACGGCTGCAGCACGGCGAAGTCGGAGTTGATCTGTTCCCCGCGACCGGTGATGCCCTGCTCGATCGACTGCATCCAGATCTGGAAGTCCCGGCGCGTCGTGGGATCGAGCGCCGAGAGGATGTCGTCGAGCGTCACCGACGGTTCGACCTGGCTCTGGGGCAGCCTGGCGCCGTCGGGCAGCTGGGGGCCCGAGCGCAGCGATTCGCGCCCGGCTTGGGGGACAAGCTGCACGTAGGTCTCACCCAGCAGCGTCTTCTGACGCAGGATCGCGTGCATGGCGGCGGGTATCGGCGCGTACCGGCTGGAGAGTTCGATGGTGGCGATCGTGCGGCCTTCGTTGCCCAGCCTCAGCGCGACCACGTGCCCGACGTCAACGCCGCTGATGCGCACGTCCGACTGTTCGGCCAGCGCCAGCGAGCGCGGGAACCCGATGGTGAACTGGTAGCCCCTCGGTTTCAGCGGCACCGGACCGCCGAAGGACTCCCACAGGAACAGCAGCAGGCCGAAGCAGCTGAGCACGAATAGGACGATCACGACGATATTGCCGAGCGTGGGCGCGCGCTTTTGCATCAGTGGCCCCCCGCTCCGAACGAATGCTGGTCGAAGCCGGAGAACGGGCCCCCGGCCGGCGCCTGCGCGTGGGGCGCGCGCGCCGCCGCAGCCGTCACGCCCTTGAGAATGCCGGCAGCCTGGCACTCGCCCTTGGTCGGCGGGTTGATCAAGCCGACGATGATGTTCACGGTCTGGTTGATTTTCGCCGTCGGCGCGAGCAGCGGCAGCACTTCGCAGTTCAGGTAGGCCAGCGTACGCGTGAGTGTCCCGTGCGCGTCGGCCGAGCTGAGAACGCCGTTGAGGTTGTGGGCGGCCCAGGCGGCGAAGAAGCCAAAGCCGGCCTGGGTCTTGCCGGGGTTGTAGGCGAGCTCGTTGAAGAGTTCGTTCAGCACGCTGAAGCTGCTGGCCAGCTGGGGGAAGGACGCGGCGAGGTCCTTCGTGCTGGGCTCCAGCGCATCGATCGTGGGCAGGATTTCCCGGGCGAACGGCCTGATCTCGTTCTTGAGTATCGGCGTCGTGACTTTGAACGACGGCCGCACGGCTTCATCGAGGGGAGCGATCGAGCTGGCGAACGGGTGCAGCTCGGTGAGGGTCGGCCCCACCAGACCGAAGGCGGTGCCGAGCTTGCCCAATCCCTGTTCGGTCTTGCGCAGGGCGCCAGGCAGCAGCTGCACCGTGCGCCGAACGCTCTGAGACTCCTGCGCGAAGGTCGCGAACACGGCGTTGGAGGACTGGATCAGGTCGGCCAGCTGCTGGTCCTTGGCGCCGAGCCCTTCCATCAGCGCTCGGAAGTTGTGGATCGAGCGCGCGATGTTCGCGTGGCGGAGCTGCAACTGCCGGGTGATCAGCTGCGCATCGCGGGCGGTCGGATCGAAGCGCTTGAGCACGGCCGCGAGGTTGCGGCTGTTGCCGTGCAGGCCTTCGCCGGCGCCCGCCAGCAGCTCCTGCAGGTAGGCGCGCGTGTCGCCGTCCAGGCCGGCGAGGAATTCGTCGAAGTTGACGTCCGGCGCCGTCTGCGAGAGCGGGATCGTCGCGCCGCTGTGCAGCGCGCCGGTGCGCGCTTCGCCGGGATTGAGCTCGACGGTCATGTCCTTCAGCTGCGTCTTCGGGCGCAGCAGTATCGTCGCGTCGTTGAAGATGCGCCCTTCGGAATACTTCGGGGTGAGGTGCATCGTCACGATCGCCACCCCCTGGCGCAGGTCGACGCTCGCGATTTCCCCGATCTTCGCGCCCGCGATCGTCACGGTCTGCCCCTGACCGGGGGTGACGGCCTGCGCGGTCTGGAATTCGCCTTTGAGCACGAAGTAATTGCGTCCCAGAACCGGCACCCAGCCGGGCAGCTTGAGGTTCTCGTGCGCAAGGATGTAGCCGCCGACCAGTGCCGCGATCACGATCATGCTCACGACCGCGATGAACGCTTTCTGGTAGCGCGCGATCTGTTCGCGGACGCTCAGCCCGCCTTCGTGACTCTCCCCGGGGGTCACGGCGTGCTCCCATCCGCGGGGCCCTGCGACAGGGGGCCGTTGAATTCGGGCAGTGTCTGGGTGTCACACGCCACCAGCGGCCTGTAGGGCGGCTCTTGCACCGGATACGCCGGGCGCGTACCCAGCGGCGCCAGCGGCGCATGCGCGAGCAGCTGCAGGCCCTGCAGTTTGGTGCCGAGGATCGACGTGTGACCGGAGCGAACGATCTGGCCGCTGTTGCCGACCAGGGCCTGCGCCATCGTGCCGTTGCCGGTGAAGTTCTGACCGAACCCGGCGAGACCCGTGAGGGCGTACCAGAACTCCTTGTAGACTTCCACGCCCGCGGTGCTCGACCCGTCCTGCAGCTTGGTGTTGGCGCCCGGGAAGAACAGCTTGGTCAGGCAGTTGCTGAACGCTTCGGTCTGCTTGTAGAAGGGGACCTGTTCACCGAGCACCTTGGCGAGCGTCGGGGACGCTTCGTTCAGGCCCCTGGCGACGCCGCCGAGCTCGCTCGGGGAGAGCGAGGCCTGCACCTGGTCGATCCACGGCAGCGCGACGGCGATGGTGGGCGCCTCCTGTTCGACGCCGGGAAGGATCGCGGTGGCGAATTCGTGCAGCGCCGGGAATGCGATGTTGAGGGACACCAGCGCGTGGTTGAAGCCGCGCAGCGTGCCCGGCAGGCGGGCGACCGCGGCGCTCAGGTTGGCGGATTCGGCCGCGAGCGGGGCGAGGAAGGCGTTGAAGTTGGGCGCCCATTCGCTGAGCTGCTGCTCGTGCACGTTCAGCGCGCCGGTCACTTTGCCGATCGCCGCGATCAGAGCGGAGAGGTCGTGCGGTTCGATACCGCCGAGCGCCTGGTCGACGATCGCCGAGCCGCGCAGCGCGGCGGGCGCGCGATGGTAGGTCTTGTTCAGCGCCTGCGCCGCGTTCAATCCGCGCACGTCCTGATCCTGCGCGGCGTCTTCGCGGGCGTTCGGCTTGCGGGTGAGCGCGTCGCCGTATTCCTGCAGGAAGATCTGCAGGTTGGCGCGCGTGTCGGAGTTGAGCGCGTCGAGCACCTGGTCGAGTTGCACCGGGTCGGAGGTCTGCGTGATCGGGATCGTGTAGCCCGAGGAGATCCTCGGCGCCGTCGGGCTGCCGGGCTGCATGTCCACGAACCAGTTGCCTTCGAGGAAGATCCGCGGCCTGATCTTCAGCGTCGCGTCGGTGTGGATCGGCAGGCCTTTCGGTTCGATTTCCATGTTCACCAGGCCCGCGTTGCCCTCGCGCTGGATCGAGACGACCTTGCCGACGGGCACACCGGCGATGCGCACGGGCGAGGAGGGATGGATGTTCAGGACGCTGGCGAACACCGCCTTCAGCTGGTAGCCGTGTTTGAACGGGATGCGCTTGGTGAAGCCGAAGTAGACGGCGATCAGCAGGATCGCGAGGAACACGACCCCTGCGCGCAAGGGGTTCAGGCGACGCAACTCGACGACCGGGATTTCGTCGTGGCGGCGCCAGAAGCGCAGACGAAGGCTCATGACTTCTTCTTCTTCTTCCCGCCGGCGAGGCCGAGCGCCTTGAGCGTCGCGCTGGGGTACTTTTCGCCGAACAGGTTCTGTTCGCGCGAGGTCAACTCGCGGTTGTTCGCGCTGCCGCCGGCGGGCGTGTTGCCGACGAGCAGCCTGCCGGGCACGTACTTCTCGTTGCCGGCTTCGCAGAGCCGCGGCTGGCCCGGACCGGCGACGTTCGGGTAGGGGTTGGCGTGGACGAAGTCGTTGTTGATGATCGGCCCGGGGGCTCCGTTTGGCAATAGTCCTCGTTCGGTGGATGGCCCGTTCGCGGGCCCCGAGGAGGGGTAGCCCTCGGCGTTTGGTCCCACCGGGGAGAGCACGATCGCCGCGCGAGCGAGCGTGCCGTTGCCGACGTTCTCGGCCTGCAGATTGGAGATGTTGCGCAGCATCAGCGTCACGTAATTGCAGTACGCCTGCGCGGGCGCGAGCCCCGCCAGCAGCGGTCCGCCGACTTCCGCGGTCTGCGTGAGATCTTCCAGGCCGAGGGTCACGATCGGGTTCTGCGCGAACGCCTGGAACGCCTGCGCCCCTTCCGCCACGCTCTGGCTCAGGGCCGTGGCGGCGCGCAGGTTGACGGCGCCCACGGTGAGCGCGTGTCCCAGCTGTGGAGCGACGACGCGCAGGGCGCTGGCGGTCGGACGCAGCACGCGCATGTATGCGGTCGTGTTTTCCACGAAGGGGGCTATGAACGCCAGCGTGTGGGTGATCTGTTTGAGCGTCGGGGGACCGCCCACGATCGCCTGTTCCAGCGACGGCGCGACGTTCGCCCAGGCCGAGAAGAGGGTGTCCATCTCGCTGTACCAGGCGGCCTGCGTGTCGGCCACCGGCGCGACCTGCGAGGCGAGCCGGTCGAGCGCGGGGAACAGGTTGCGAAAGCCCGTCCGCGGCGCCACCAGGTTGTGCAGCACGGGGACGGCGTTGGTGACCAGCGGGCGCAGCGTGGCGATCGTTTCGTTGAGCCCCAGCCCGCGACCGGCGAGACCGTCGCCGAAGTTGATCGTGTTGTTCTGGATCGCGGTCCGCGTCTTCTGGTCGAACATGTTGAACAGCGAGACGATGTCCACCGGTTCGCGCGTCTGCGCGACCGGGATCGTCTCGCCGGCCCTGAGCGGCTGCCGCGAGGAGCCCTTTTCCAGTTCCAGGTACTTCAGCCCGATCGCCGACACCGACTGCACGACCGCCTTCGTGTCGGCCGGCAGGGGTCCCACGCCCTTTTCCAGCTTCAACTCCGCGATCGCGGTGATGCGCCCGGTGGTGGGGTTCTGGCGCGGCATCAGCGCGCTGACGATCCCGACGCGCGTGCCCGCGATGCGCACCTGGTTGGCCTTCTGCAGGCCGGATGTTTCGGGCAATTCCACCTTGATGTCGTACGTGGGCACGAACGGGAGCCCGTTGTTGGCGTTGAACGACAGGAACACGGCGACCACGACGATCAGCGTGGTCAGCGCCCCGATCAGGAGCGGACTTCCGGCCAGCGATCCGCGGCGGCGGGGGCTCACTTGGGGGTCTCCGTCGGATCGCAGCTGAGTTGGCCGTTGTTGGTGAACGGCGCCGAGCCGTCGGCCGAGGGCTGGGTCGCGGCGCCCGGGCAGCGGCGCAGCTGGCCGGTCTGCAGCCCTTCGAGCGCCTGCTGCGCGCTCGCGGGCGTGAGCTTGTTGTTCGCGCCCAGCTTGAATGAAGGCGCGACCGGGCTGATGCGCGCGTAGTGGCCGTTGGCGTCGTAGTAGGCGGTCGTCTGGCCGAAGGAGCGCGCGGCACCCTGCAACTCGGGCGCGTAGGGGCCGAAGAAGGACGTGATCGGGACCGATTCGCGCAGCGCCTGCACGCCGCTGGGCGAGGCCGTCGTCAGCTGCGAAGCGACCGCGGGAATGACGGCGAACGCTTCGGTGAGGTCGTTGCTCGGGCCAGGACGCGAGATCGCCTGGCTGAAGTTGGTGAGGGCCGGCGTGGCGGTGGTCGCGAGCGAGCTCAGCCTCGTGAACAGCGTCGCCAGCGCCGGGTTGTGCGGAGTCTGCGCGCGGAACAGGCGCGTGAGCGCCGACAGCGCGGCGGGCTGCACTTCGAAGGAGCGGATATCCAGCTTCAGTGTTTTCGGCAGCAGGTGCAGGGCGCTCGCGAGGCTGCTCTGCTGCGAGCCGATCGCCTGGAAGGTCTGATCGCCGTGTTCGACCAGGTTCGCGAGCGATTCCTTGCGCGCCGCGAGCGTCGTCAGCGCCTTGGCCGATTCCACGAGGAAGCTCGTGAACGTGGCCTGGTCGCGCGTCAGCTCGGAGAAGACGTGGTCCAGCGCGGCGAACGAGGGCGCGAAGTATTCGGTGGCTTTGCCAAAGTCGGCGCCCGTCCCCACGTACTGTTCGCCCGAGCCCCGAATGAAGTTTTTCAGACCTTCGCGCGTCTTCGGGTTGAGCGTGTTGAACAGCGTGTCCAGATCGACCACTTCGCGCGTCGCGCTCGCGGGCAGCGTGGCGCCGTCGGACAGCGCCGGCCCGCTGTTGGGACCCGGCGTCAGGGCAACGTAGCGATTGGCCACGCCGGTCAGCGAGGGAACCCTGATTTCGGCGATCGTACCCGCGTGCAGCGGCGTCAGCGAGGAGTCCACGTGAATCGTCACGCGGGCTTTGTAGTCCGGCGCGAGGGCGATGTCCTTGACGCTGCCCACGGGCACCCCGCCGACCTGGACCTGGTCGCCGCGCACCAGCTGGCCCGCTTCCTTCATTTCGAGGTGGTAGTCGGAACCGCCGCCGCCGGAGAGGACGAGGTAGAGGACGATCAGGGCGACGATCGCCAGAGCGCCGAACGCGAGCGCGCGCCCGGCGCCCGGCGGCAGCGTCCGCGTGGTCGGGGCCGGCCCCGCCCGCTCGTCGGGGGGCGAAGGCGCGGCCGCGGGATTGGGTGGGCTAACCGTGGCCACCGCCGCTCCCTTCGCTCGAGCCGCCGCGGCTCCCGTTCGCATTCCCGGGGCGCGCGCCCGCGCCCGTCCCGTCGGGCAGAGCCGCGGCGGAGGGTCTGCCGGCGACCGTGGGGTCGGGGATCTCGCCGAGGCGCGCGATCAGCTTGACCCACTCGCTCGCGCTCAGCGCCGACCCGTACGCCGCCGCGCGGGCGCCGGCGCCGGGAGCGGCGAAGGCGACCGAGATGCGGTCGCGGGCGGACCGATCGACGTAGAGGTTGCTCGCGCCGGGAATGTTCGTGTCGCTGACGATCCGCAGCGGCCGGTTCACGCCCTGCAGGGTCAGGAGCTTGCGGATGGTCGTGTCCGCGATCGAGCCCTGTCCCTGGTGACCGGCGATCGGGATGCCGTTGATCGCCGTGATCTTGACGCTGTCGCCGGTGGAGCCCGCAAGCGCGCCGCCTCGCGGCGCCGGCGCGGCTGTGGCGCAGCGAAGCCCCGCGACGGTCGGCTTCAGGCCCGACACCGAGAGGAGCTCGAGCGTCGCCAGCACACGCCTGTCGACTCGTCCGCTCTGCACGTTCTGGCGCGCGCAGGCGCGCATGTGCAGGCTCCCGTCGTGTGCCACCTGCTGCTCGAGCTGTCCCTTGGACTCGAGCAGCACCTGCCCCACGCTCGGCGAGGTCGCAAGGAAGGGGTTCTCGCCTTTGGCTCTGAAGATCGAGGTGTTCTCCAGCGCCACCCACCCGTCGAGGATCGGCTTGGGGTCGATCGCCGGCGCGCCGATCCCGGCCGGCTTGATCTGGAAGAACATGTGCGGCCCGCCCGCGCCGGCGCCGCCCGCCGGGCTCGTGCCCGCGCCGCTGCCCTCACCGCCGAGGCGACCGAGGACGGTGCCGGCGATCACCCGCGCGCCCGCGCGCAGCGGATGCAGGTAGACGTCGTTCGAGCCGGATCGGAACGCGCGCTCGGTCGTGGGCGCCGGCGCGAGCGCCGGCCGTGGAGCGGGCACGGGCGTCGGGGGCGTGGGGAGCGCGGGGGCAGGTTCCAGAGCGGCGGCGGCTCCGAGCGCGAGCCCCGACTCGGTCGCACCGGCGGACAGCGGCGAGCGCTGCTGCGCTCCCGCCGTCGCGGGACCGCTGGGCGCCGGTTCGGAGACGCCGCCGGAGCGGGCGATGCGCGCGCTCACCGCCGTATCCTGGCGGGGCGCCAGCACGGGGTACAGCGCGGCCACGCTGCCGAGCTGCGCGTACACGTAGGTGTTGCCGTAGGCGTCGCGCAGCGAGACGTAGCGCCCGAGCGAGGGCGAGTCGCCGATGCGCACGATTTCGCCGTCCTGCACGGCGATCACGGGCGCGCCCGCCTGCGAGTAGATGGTCGTGCCGGCGAGCGTCTTCGCGGGAGTGGATCCGTGGGCTGAGAGCGTCGCGAATCCATCGCTGAAGCGGGAGGGTGCGTGGACGGGGAAGCGCGCCTCGGTGAGCCCAGTGATGGCGCCGAGCAGTTCCGGCGGAGTGCCGCCGAGCAGCTGCGCGCGCAGGAGCACCGAGTCCACGTATGCCTGCGAGTGATTGTAGGCGTATATGGCCGCCCTCACGTTCCGGTCCCCTCCGGCGGCGCGCAGATAGCGAGCGGCGGCGAAGATCGCGTCGGCGGGGTTGTAGGGGTCCTTGAAGCCGTCGCCGTTGGCGTCTACGCCGTACTGCGCCCAGCTGGCAGGCATGAACTGCATCCACCCCTCCGCGCCGGCGCTCGAGACGCTGAGATCCCGGCCGTAGTCGGTCTCGACCTCGTTGATCGCGGCGAGCACCTGCCACGGAATCCCGTAGGCGGTGCCCGCGGCCTGGTAGATCGGCAGCAGGAACGGCGGGATGCGGAAGCTTTCGATGAAGAACGCCGGCACGCCCGCGATCGAGGCGCCCAGCGACGGCGGCAGCCCGGGCGTCAGCGCCGAGGGAGACGGGGCCTGGCGGCCGGTGCCCGCCGGCGACCCGAGGGCGCCGCCCGTCGTCTGCGCCTGGGCGCCTGCGCCTTCGCTCAAAGCCCCGGCGCCCGCGCGATGGGAGTTGGCGTGCGCGGCGCCCCCGCCGCCTCCGGGCAAGGAGGGCGAGGAAGAGTTGTGCTGCAGGTGCTGCGCGCGCACCTGGGGTCCGGCGTTCGCTTCGCCCGCTTCTGCGCCCGCGGGCGGGGCGGTGGACGGCGGAGGCGTGCTCGCCGGGGTGGTGGTGGTGGTGGTGGCTGGGCCGGGAGGTGTGGCCCCGCCCGGCGTCGCTGCGGCCGCCGGGGGCGTGCCGGGTGTGCTCGCGGCGGGTTCTTCGGCGCTCGCCGAGCTCGCCGTAGTCAACGCCAGCGCCAGCGCCAGAGCCAGCGCGGCCGAGACAGCGCTCAGCGATGCCGCCGGCCGGAGTCGCGGGCGAGGACGAGACGCGCATCGCGCGGGCATACGGGCGGGCGCGTGGCGTCGTATCGAGGGAGGCATCGCGGTCATCTCAATTGCCGAGCAGGTAGTTGAGCAACATGCCGCCCGCCCCGGAGCTTTCGGACGAGGGCGTGTAGTAGGTCATTCCGGCGCTCGATCCGCCGACCGGCTGGGCGCTCGCCCCGCCTTGCGCGCCACCGCCCGGTTCGCCGAGCGCAGCCGCGGTGGAAGTCGAGCCCGGGTAGCGCGCGATCGCCTGCGCGGGCGTCGCGCCGTTCAGCACGGCCAGCGTGCGCGCCATCGTCAGGCTCGTGGCGCTCGAGGGCGCCTTGGCGGCGCTCACGCTCGACGCGGCGCCGGCGCCGGCGGCGGCACCGGACGTGCTGAAGAACTTACCGGTACAGCCAGGGGCTGGAACGATCGCGTAGGTGAGGCAGGTGGCGGCGACGACCCCTTCGGTGCGCAGGAAGTGGCCGAGCGCGTCATAGCCGTTGGTCGAGCCGGCGCCGAGGAAGATCAGGTCCATGAAGCGCTCCAGCCCGCCGCTGTCGCGCAGGCTGGTGAGCAGTTCGGCGAGGCTGGCGCTGAACGGCTTGGTGGCGCCGCCCAGCGTCTTCAGGCGAGCGAGCAGCGGCTGCAGCGACACGAGCGCGGGCCCGGAGACCTTGGCGGTCCTGCCGAGGCTCTGGAAAAACGGCGTCGAGCTGCGGGTGAAGGGGATGAGCTGGGTGAACGTCTGATTGATCCCCGGCGCCGCGGCTTTCAGTTCGGTGAACGCCGGGATCGTCTGGTCGGCCAGGCGCCCAAAGCGTTCCATCGCCGGCCCGAGCTGTTCGAGGAAGGGCGGGAAGGCCGCGAGGTTGCGCGCGATCGCCCCACGCTGGTTGGCGGAGGCGCGCGAGACCGTGTCGGCGGAGACGATGAAGTGCGTGACGCGGTTCTTCACCGCGGCGATCGGCGCGAGCGCGCGGTCGGATTCTTCGGCCAGGTTCACGAGCACCTTGTTCTGGGCGGCGAGGATGGCGAGCACCTTGTCGAGTTCGCGCAGCGCCGGATCGGCGCGGCGGATGACCGCGTTCAGGTCCGAGCCGCGACCGGCCAGGCCGGCGCCGAGTTCGTTGATGATGATCGTGAACCGCTGCTCCACCGGCAGCCGGTTGATGTCCTGCAGCTGATCGACGTCGACCGGGCTGGAGGTGTTGGTGACCGGCAGCAGGTACTGGCCTTCGCCTTCCTGCCCGCTGGGGATCTTGTGCAGCGGCGGGGGCAGCGGGGTGCCTTCGGCGCGCGGCTGCGTCGGCAGGCAGTTGACGAACTTCTCGCCGATCAACGCCTGCGGTTCGATCGTGCAGCTCGCGTCCGCGCGGAAGTCCTGAAAGCCGGCGGTCGTGATGTCGAACACGATGGCCGCCTTCTGCTGGGGCGTGGGCGTGACCGAGCCGACGACGCCCACCTTCACGCCCTCGATCTTGACGACCTCGCCGGGGATGATGTTGGCGGCGTCGTCGAAGATCGCGCGCACCGTGTAGCCGCCCGAGGAGCCGCAGCCGGAGATCAGCACGGCCGCGGCCAGCGGCGCGGCCGCGCAGAGAGCGCCCGCGACGGCGACTCCAACCCCTCTCCTCCACCCACTGGTCTGACTCAACCGACTGTTCCTTCCATGCCTTCTCAACAGCGATCAGGGCGGCCCCGCCATCCTACGGGGACCGCCCCTCACGCTTGCCTCCGGCGGGTCGAGACCCGCCGCTGTCAATCTGCGTCTACTTCTTGGGACACGGCGCCTTGTATGCGGCGGTCGAGGTTTCGCCGGTGGCGAACGTGATTTCCGACTTCACGGGGAAGCCGCCCTTCGGGCACTTCTTCGGCAGGGTGCCGTAGGAGATCGTCTTCTTGCCCTTCTTGTAGGCGGCGCCGACCTTGATGTTGATCGATTCGGTCGACACCGGCGGGGCGCCGGGAACCGACTGCACGAGCTGGACTTCGGTGGTGAACTCCATGCCGTACGGGGGTGCGGCGCTGACGAAGTGCCCCTTGGCGACGAGCAGTTGCGCCGAGATCGGCGAGGCCGCGTTGGCGTAGAACTGCAGGCCGCCGCCGGGCGCGAAGAACGCCTGCAGCGTGGCGTTCTCTTTGACGAGTTCGCCGCCGATCGGATCGACGACGCCCGCGGTGCCGATGGGGCTGGCCTGCGACTTCTTGGGACAGCCGCTCGGGCCGATGTTTTCGAGCGTCGCCGACGGGCACGTCACGAAGCCGGTCTGATTGATCTTCGTGCCGGCGGGCAGGAAGAAGTTGACGTGCGTGATCTGCGAGGGCACGCCGCCGGTGGATTCGGTGCCTTTGATCGTGTATTTCGCTTCGACCGCGGCGCCCGCGCCGAGGATGTTGCCGGTGCCCGGGAACCCGGGGATCGGGACTGCCTTGGCTACGAGCGTGACGGTCGGCGCGGCCGACGCGACGCCGGTCAGGCCGAGGACGGCCAGGCCGAGCAAGGCCAGACAGGTGGATGCTCTGCGCATCAGATTCTCTCCTCTTGTTGATGGACAGGTCCGCCTCGATCCGGGTAGCTCCGGAGCCATGCCGGGTCCGGCGATATCGAGATCTCCGGCGACCCGCGCCGGAGAACAGTGGCGATTTCCACCCGAAACCTTAGCTGTCGCGGGCGATGCGTTCAAGATCATGACCATTACGGGAGTTGGCTTGCACGCGCGCATGGCCCATTTGTTAGAACTCTCAACCTCAGGATAAGAGTTAGACTAGGGGCTGAGATCATGCCGACAGCTCCAGCTCGGCGCCATCGAATCGCACGCCGATCGGCTCCAGCACTACCTCCCGAGGCCCATCCTCCACGGCGCCGGCGATGCAGGCGTGAAGACTCATTCCCGCCGCAAGCTCCACGATTTCCGTACCTGCGCCGGCCGCGCAGTACAGGGCATAGCCCACCCCCATGTTGAACGTCGAGTGGGCCGCCCTGGCGCCCAACCCCGCTTCCGCGACGAGAAAGCTCAGGACCTCAGGCGTCTCCGGCAACTTCCAAATCCGGTATCTCAGCGCTTGCGGCCGGCGCATCAACTTGAGCAGGCCGTGGCCGGTGATGTGGCTTATATACGTGAGCGGCGTGCGGCGTGAGAGCAGCTCCGCCACCAAGCCGACATACATCGCCGAGGGCGCAAGCAGCGCCTCGCCGAGCGTCGCTCCGCTCGGCAGCGCGGTCGCATAGCCGTCCCGCAGCCCGCCCGCGACCAGGCGCGCCAGCGACGCTCCGTTGGCGTGCAGTCCGCTGGAGGCCACGAGCACGATTTCGTCTCCAGGGCCCAGCTCCTCGCCCAGGATCGGCGCGTGGCCCTCGGGCACCGCGCCGACGGCCGCTCCCGCGAGCTCGATCTCCTGCTCGTGCACGAGCTCCGGCAGCGAGGGCGACTCGCCGCCGCCCCACGCGCAGCCCGCGTCGGCGCACGCCCGGCGCCAGCCCTCCACGAGCGAGCGCGAGCGATCGGCCTCGCGATACCACTGCGAGGAGCCGGTGGCGAAGTAGGCGTTGACGACCAGCGGCAGCGCTCCTACGCAGCAGAGGTCGTTGACGATCGCGGCGACCGTGTCGTAGGCCACGTCGCCGAAGCGGTCGATGCCCTGCTCCTGGAGCACCTGACGCGCGACGATCGACTTTGTTCCCAACCCCTCGACCACGAACGCCAGCGCGCGGCCGTCCAGCTCGAACACGAACGCCGGCTCGCCGCGGGAGGCGTCGAGCGCACGGGCGCCATGGACGGCCAGCAGCGAGGAGGTCGCGGCGGCCATGGTCATTGCCAGTCGCTTGCCCTCGTCCAGCATCTCGTAATCGACGCCCGCATCGCGGTAGCCGGCTCGTGGTTGCGTCATCGGCGATGATCCTATGACCTAGCCGTCACCGAGGAGGAGCGATGGACTTTCAGCCGAGCGAGCGCTGCACCGAGTTCAAGGAGCGTCTGAGCGCGTTCATGGACGAGCACGTGTATCCCGCCGAGGAGACCTACGAGCGCCAGCTGCGCGAGTCCGGCGACCCCCACCACCAGCCGGCGATCATGGAGGAGCTCAAGGCGCGCGCGCGCGCGGCCGGGCTGTGGAACATGTTCCTGCCCGATCCCGAGCGCGGCGCGGGCTTGTCCAACAGCGACTATGCGCCGCTGGCGGAGATCCTCGGGCGCTCGCACATCGCCTCGGAGGCCTGCAACTGCTCGGCGCCGGACACGGGCAACATGGAGGTGCTGCATCAGTTCGCCACGCCCGCGCAGGCCGAGCGCTGGCTGCAGCCGCTGCTGGAGGGCGAGATCCGCTCGTCGTTCGCGATGACCGAGCCGGAGGTCGCGAGCTCGGACGCGACCAACATCGCGCTGCGCATCGAGCGCGACGGCGAGCAGTACGTGCTGAACGGGCGCAAGTGGTGGATCTCGGGCGCGCTGCATCCGCATTGCCGGATCATGATCGTGATGGGCAAGACCGCGCCGGACGGCCCGCGACATCGCCAGCAGAGCCAGATCCTCGTGCCGCTGCACACGCCCGGCGTCAGCATCCTGCGCGGCCTGCCGGTGTTCGGCTATCAGGACCAGGAGGGCCACGCCGAAATCCTGTTCGAGGACGTGCGCGTGCCCGCGGAGAATCTGATCGCGGGCGAGGGCGACGGCTTCATGATCGCCCAGGCGCGCCTGGGGCCGGGGCGCATCCACCACTGCATGCGCTCGCTCGGCGCCGCCGAGCGCGCATTGGAGTCGATGTGCAGGCGGGCGGTGACGCGCGTCACGTTCGGCGAGCCGGTGGCGGCGCGCGCGAACATCCAGGACTGGATCGCGGAGTCGCGCATCGAGATCGAGATGGCGCGCCTGCTGACGCTGAAGGCGGCGTGGCTGATGGATACGGTCGGTAATCGCCACGCGCGCACGGAGATCGCCGCGATCAAGGTGGCCGCGCCGAACATCGCGCTGAAGGTCATCGACCGCGCGATCCAGGTGCACGGCGGCGGCGGCGTCTCAGACGACTACACGCTCGCGTGGGCCTACGCGCACCTGCGCACGCTGCGCCTGGCGGATGGGCCCGATGAGGTGCACAAGCTCTCGATCGCCCGCCGCGAGCTCGCGCCGTATCTGCCGCGCGAGCCCGACGCGCCGTCCTGAGCCTTCGCGATCGGCGACCTCACAAAAACCGCCTACCGTCGTTATATGGTCTGACGATGGCCACAGCCGAGCAGACGCACGACACGCGCACAGATACGGGCACACGGCGGCGGCGCATGGCGACGGCGGTGGCGGTGACGGTCGTGGCGGTGCTCGTCGTCCTGCTCGTGGTCAACGCGCTGATGCTCAGCGCCGAAACCAAGCCTGCGCACGCCGATATCGGCTTCATCGTGCGCCTTCCCCACGGCGATGACCTGCAGGCGCGCGAAGACGGCCTGCATTCCGCGCCCGCGATCGTGCTGCTGCACGGCTTCGACGGCTCGCTGCATTGGTGGGACGCGATCACGCCGGCGCTGGCCGCTCACCATCGCGTGATACGCGTCGACCTGCTCGGTCACGGCGGCTCGGCCAAGCCGGCGGGCGGCTACTCGATGGAACATCAAGCTCAGCTCGTGGACGAAGCCCTCGCGAAGCTGGGCGTGCGCCGTGCCTTGATCGTCGGACATTCGATGGGCGGAGCCGTCGCCACCGCCCTGGCCACGCGCGACCGGCCGCTGGTCGCGGGCATCGCGCTCGTCGACTCCGGAGCGAGGGCGAGCGCCGGCCAGCTGCCGTTCATCGCGCGGCTCGGCTTCATCCCCGTGATCGGCCAGGCCACACGCACGCTGGCCACCAACGGAATGGTCGCGAAGGGCCTCTCGTCGGCGTTCGCGCCCGGCTATAAGACGCCGCCTCGATTCGTCGAGGACTTCTGGCGCATGACCTACAGCTCCTATGACGACTCCCACAGCGAGGACAAGTCCTATCTCGAACACGAGTCTCTGCCCCGCCGGCTGGAGGCGCTCGGTCTGCCGCCGCTGGTCATCTATGGGACCCGTGACCAGCTCGTCTCCCCCGCCTCATTCCACGACTACGCCTCGATTCCCGGCGCGCGGATCGTCGCGATCGCCGGCTCGGGTCACACGCCGATGATCGAGAAGCCCCAGCTGACCTCGCAGCTGCTGCTCGCCTTCGCCGCCCACACGCTGAGCGCTGCGCCAAGACCCGCGACGGCCGTGACTGCGCACGCGCGCTGAGCGGGCCGTGCGGCCCCGGGGCGGCACATGCGCCGTCTCAGCCCTCGCCGCATGCGGCGAGGGGACGAGCCCGCATGCGGGCTCGTCTGGCAGGGTCGCATGCGACCCTGCCCGGACCGCACATGTGCGGTCCGTCGAACGGCGCATGCGCCCCCCCACCTGGCGGCGCTTGCGCCGCCAGGGACCACATCAGCTTTTTCTAAAGCATGCGACGCTCGTCCTCAGCACGTGCTGCATGAGCCATCGGTACTACACATGTCGCCAGCGCCTTATGCCTTCGCGCCGCCCGACTCACCCCTCCGCGACCACCGCCACCATCGCGCCGACCACATCCGGGTCGAACTGCGTGCCCGCGCCCTTCTCCAGCTCCGCCACGGCCGCCGCCACGGACATCGCCTTGCGGTAGGAGCGCGTGGTCGTCATCGCGTTGAAGGCGTCGCAGCAGGAGACGATGCGCGCCTCCAGCGGGATCTGCTCGCCGCGCAGCCCATCCGGATAGCCGCCGCCGTCCCAGCGCTCGTGGTGGGAGCGCACGATCTGACCGACCTCGCCCATGAAGCCGCCGACGCGCTCGAGCATGCGCTGGCCCTCGACGGTGTGCGTCTTGATGATCTCCCACTCGCGCTCGTCGAGCTTGCCGGGCTTGTTGACGATCTCCTTGGGCACCGCGATCTTGCCGACGTCGTGCAGCAGCGCGCCGAACTCGACGTTGCGCCGGCGGCCCGCGTCCAGGCCCAGCTCGCGGGCGACGTCGAGTGCCAGCCGTACGACGTCCTTGCAGTGCTCGCCCGTGTAGGTGTCGTCGGCCTCGACCACGTCGCCGAGCACGAGCGCCGTGCCGCGATAGGCGTCGTTGAGCTCGATCAGCTGCTCCAGCCGCGCGCGGCGCTCTTTGGAGAACCACCTGAGCACGCCCAGCAGCGGCGCGATCAGCAGCACCGCCCACTGGTAGCGCATCGCCGCCAGCGCGACCGCCAGTCCCAGCGGCGCGAGCGCCAGGTCGATCAGATAGACCTGCCGGCACTCCTCGGCGAGCTCTCTCACGGAGATCCCGCCGCGCAGCCGTTCGCGCATGGCGTTGGCGGCGAAGTCGCACGCGAACTGGGCCGCGAGTGCGAGCACGAGCACCGCGGAGTGCGCCGTCGGAGTGTGATCGTGCGCGAGCGTGAGCACGACCGCCGGCCCCCACGCGAACCAGCTGTTGCCCGGAACGCTCAGCACCCTGCTCGCCGGAACCCGTCCGGTGAGGATCGCCGGGGCCATCCCCAGCGCGAGCGCCAGCGCGACCAGCAGGGGGACGAGCGCGACGGGCAGCGCGAACAGCATCGGCACGAACACCGCCTGCGTCGGCACCGTGAAGCCGGCGCCGATGTCGATGCGCACATGCCCGACGGCCGCCACGCCGAGGACGTACAGCATCGCCAGCGACAGCGAAGCGCCGGTGGGCGTGCCCGCGAGCACGACGAGCGCCACCGCCGCGATCAGAAAGCCGCCGCCGACCCACAGCTCGGCGTGCAGCTCGGCCGGCGCCATCCGCCGGGCGCGGTCCGCGAAGGACGCGCGGATGCGCTCGGATTCGATGTATGCGTGAGCGGACATCTATCTGCTGCGCCTATCGTCACGCGCGCGCCACGATCGGAGCCATCCGCCCATTGCACGCTCGATTTCCAGTTGAAATCCCCTTCATCGGAATAATCGGGGCGGTCGAGCCACTCGATCCTCCAACAAGCGTCCAACACGCTTCCGACGCCGTCGTTTCTCGTGCATGCTGTCCGCGGATCGGCTATCACCCCAAAAACTGAAAAGGGCAAACCCGCCGCGAGGCGGGGACGCAAAGTCAGAGGTCTCGAACACGAGATGGCTCGGCCGCCAGTGCAAGCACGGAGGCTACTTGTGTTCTCATACCCGTCCCTTTTCACCCCCGCTCGATGGCTCCGCCGTTCGGGCGTGTCAGTAGCGCTGGCTTGCGCCGGCACGAGCGTCGTTCTGACCGCGTTCTCGGTCGCACCCGCGGGTGCGGCGCTCATCAGCACCGGCGCCTGCAGCAAAACCGCGCTGACTCAGCCGTTCGCCCGCTGGGGCGATACGAGCACCTACGAGCTCGTCCCCGGCGGCGACTTCGAGGGCTCGCTCGCGGGCTGGACGCTCTCCGGGGGCGCCGCACGCGTCGCGGGCAGCGAGCCCTACGGCGCCACGGGCAGCGTCGGCGCTTACTCGCTCGCGCTGGCAGCGGGCGCCTCGGCGCAGTCGCCGTATGTGTGCGTCAACGCGAGCTATCCCACGTTCCGCCTGTTCGCGCGCAACGGCGGGCTGCTCTCCACGGTGCTCGTGCAGGTCGTCTACAAGACCCTGCTCGGCCCGGTCGGGCTGCCGCTCGGCACCATCGCCCTGAGCGGCGCGTGGCAGCCCACGCTGCCGATGCTCACCGGGTCGCTCGTGGGCGCCCTGCTCTCCGACGGGACCGCTCAGGCGGCGTTGCGATTCACCGCGCTCACGGGCAGCTCGCGCATCGACGACGTGTTCGTCGATCCGCGCATGCGCTAGAGACGCTCGGCGCGCCCCCCGGGGGCATGGATGGGCGCGCGGGCAGCGGCGGGGACCGGACGATCGTCCGGTCCCCGCCCGGTCATTTGTCCGAGCTACTCCCCCATCAGCTCCAGCAGTCGCGTGACAGTGTTCCAGTTGCGCCCCGTCGCAACAACCCCCAGCCGCCGCTCCCAGAAGGCGTTGCTCAGCTTCGTCGCGCGCGCTCCGTCGGGGTGCCAGACGTAGATCTCCCGCTCGCCGATCGCGAACACGTCGGGCTCGAACTCGGCCGGCGCCAGCTCGCCCACGGCCTCCCGCGGGGGCGCGTCTGACAGGAACGTCACGAGCAGCCGCGCGTGATTGTCGGCCACGTCCAGCAGCGGGTTCGCCGCGACGACCCGCTCCAGCTCGGCCCGCGAGCGCACGAGCACCCTGGCCGCCAGCCCCAGATCCTCGACCAGCGCGCGTTCTATCTCCCGCGCCACGCCCTCCGCGCTCCCGCGCGTGCCGGCCGTGGTGAACACGGCGTTGCCGCTCTGCAGATGGGTGCGCACATCGCCGTAGCCGAGTCCCTCCAGCAGCTCGCGCAGGCGCGCCATCGCGATGCGATTGCGCCCGCCCACGTTGACCGCGCGCAGAAGCGCCACACAGCTGCCGCCGACCATCCGCTCGGCTTCTCCCGGGGACATGCTCGGACCGTAACGCAACGCTCGTCGCACGCGCCGGCCGGGCGCGGGCGGACCGAATAGCCTGCGCGCGTCATGTTCGTCGTCTCGGCATTGATCTACCCATGCGTGCTGAGCCTGTTGTGCATCGGCACAGGGCTGCTGGTCGATCGCGCGAGCGGAGGCTGGCTGCCGGGGATGCTGCTGCCGGCGGTGGGCGCCGGCGCACTGATCGCCGTCTCTCAGCTGACGACCTACCTCACGCCGCTGGCCCCGGCCACGCCGTATGCGCTGACGGCGATCGCCGTAGCCGGGTGGGCGTTCGGGTGGCCGAGGGCGAGGACGATGGCGCGGGCTTGGCCCTCGCGCTTTGGCTGGCAGCTCGCCGTGCCGGCGCTCGCCTACTGCGTGGCGCTGGCGCCGGTACTGCTCGCGGGACGACCCTCGTTCTCCTCGTTCGGCGTCCTGGGCGATTCGGCGTTTCACCTGCTGGGCGCCGATTATCTGATGCGTCATGGCCAGGACTACGCGCACCTGGACCTGCTGGGCTCCTACGGCCAGTACATCCATGCCTACTACGCCACCGGCTACCCGTCTGGCGCGGACACGCTGTTCGGCGGCAGCGCGTTCATTCTGGGCGCTCCCTTGATCTGGACGATGCAGCCGTTCAACGCATTCATGCTCGCCACAGCCGCCGGTCCGCTGTGGGTGCTGGCGCGGCGCATCGGGCTCGCGGGCGCGTGGGCCGCTCTGGCGACGCTGACCGCCACCGTGCCCGCGCTCGTGTACGGCTATGAGCTGATCGCGTCGGTCAAGGAGATCGTCGCGCTGACCATGATCCTGACGCTGGGCGCGCTCGTGGTCGTGCATCCACGCTGGCTGCGGCGCGGCGCGGCCGGCGCGATCCCGTTCGCGCTCGTGCTGGCCGGGGGGTTCGCCGCGCTGGGGGCGGGATTCGGCGCGTGGGGGCTGGCGGCCGTCGCCGTGCTGAGCGCGGTGGCGATCCGCGACCTCGCCGCCGGCCGGCAGCCGGCGGGGCGGTTGATCGCGCTGATCGGCGCCGGAGCGGCGGTCCTGTTCGTGGGCGCCCTGAGCACGTGGGCGGATCTGTCCCGGTCGGTGCAGGTGGCACGGGGGATCGCGTCGACGAGCGACTCCGGCAACCTGCAGGCGGGGCTGCGCACCGCGCAGGTTGCGGGCACGTGGCTGGTGGGCAGCTACGAGCGGGTCCCGACCGGCGGGCTGCACGCTGTCTCCTACGCGATCGTGATCGTCACGCTCGCCGCCGCCGTGCTGGGCGTGCTGCGCATCGTGTACATGGGCGAGCACGCGCTGGCGGGATGGCTCGCCCTGACGATCGCCATATGGATCGGATTGGGCGTGTTTGCGACCACGTGGGTGAACGCCAAGGCGATCATGCTCACCTCACCGGTGGTTGTGCTGATGGCCTGGGGAGGCTTCGCCGCCCTGCGCGCCTGCGCGCACCGGCCGGGAGCGCGCGCGGCGGCGCTGGCGCTGGCGGTGGCGCTCGCGGGTGGGATCGGGCTGTCGGATGCGATGCAATACCACGGCTCCAACCTCGCGCCCACCGCGCGGTATGACGAGCTGGGCTCCCTGAACGGGCGCTTCGCCGGACGCGGACCCACGCTGTACGGCGACTTCGACGAATATGCGCTGTATCAGCTGCGCAATCTGGACGTGGGCGGATTGGACTTCCTGTATCCGCCTGCGGGGCTGCGGCTGATGACAGGCCATGGCTATCCGATCGACCTGGACAGAATCCCGCCGGCGGCCCTGGTGGCGTATCCGCTGATCGTCACGCGCCGCGATCCGACCGCCAGCGAGCCGCCGTCCGCCTACCGGCTGGTGTGGCAGGGGACCTACTACCAGGTGTGGGCTCGCCGGGAGGGGGCGCCGGCGGCGATCGCGCATCTCGGACTGGCGAGCACACGCCCGGTCGCGTGCGCAGCTATCCGGCGGCTGGCTGGGGTCGCCGCGACGCACGGCGCCCACCTGGTTGCGGCCGTCCCACCGCAGCGCGTGAGCGTCGCGGTGGAGGAGGGCATGCACCCGGCGTGGAGGTACACCCACCCGGGACTGGTGATGACCGGGGCGGGCCGGCTGCAGAGCACGTTCGCGACGCCACACGCCGGCGTGTGGGACATCTGGCTCAAGGGCCAGCTGATGCCGACGGTGGACATCGGTGTCGATGGACGCTCGATCGCGTCGCTCGGGGGGCAGGTCGACGGCAACCCGCACAATCCCGACGACATGACGCCTGTCCGCGTCAGGCTCGCCGCCGGGCGCCATCGCCTGACGATCGCGCGCGGAGGGTTCAGCCTCGCCCCGGGCGCGGGGGGTTGGGCGATCCTGCACGAAATCGTCCTGACGCCCGCCGACGCCCCGGACGTGGACACACTTCGCGTTACGCCCAGCGCTCAGTGGCGCGCACTGTGCGGAGGTCGGTTCGACTGGATCGAGGTCGTGCCTGAATAGAACAACGGATCTCAGCGCCGCCATCCAAGGCTATATTGAGGCGAGATGCTCAGACGTGTGGCGATCCTCACCGCGGTGCTCGCTGTCGCCGTCGTTGTCGCGCCCGCCACGGCGGGCGCTGCATCGCGGGACGTCGCATCGACTCACACCTATCTGACGGCCAGCTATGCGGTGCTGCACGCCGCGGTGACCACATGGTCCTCGGTCGAAGCGAGCATCCACAGGCTCGACCTCCGGTTCCACGCCGAATGCCCAAACGTGGGGGCGGGCTCGCCGCAAAACGAAGAAGGTCAGAAGCTCAGCTATGAGGCGGCCGGCGCCCTCTGGGCGACCGGCTACCACACCGACGCGGCCATTGTCAGACCGTACGTCAATACCTTGAACCGGCTGACATGGAGCAACCCACAGATCACGCATGGCGCCCATCGACTCGCCAGGGGCCTGCGGGAAATGACCGCACTACGGGTACCGGACATTTGTGCGGATGTCCGCGCGTGGAGAGCGAACAGCTTCGGTGCAGCGCCGACCAACGTCAAGCAATACGATCAACATGTGGAAGCGATCGAAATACACGAAATTCCCCGACGTTTGCTCGCTCCCTATGTGCAGCCGGCAGACAGGGGCCTGCGCGAACGGGTGGAACACCTCGCCACCAGGTTCGCAGAACTCGAATTCATGCGCGGTCAGGCCGACTGGATCGCGCTGCTCGAAGTGGTTGGGCTCAACGAGTAGACCGATGGTTCGTGCAGCGCCATCGCTGTCGGTGGAGAGGACCGTACGTTGCGCAAACCCACCGCGGTCTGCACACACCTCACGCTACTGCCAGAGTAAAACGGCATAGCGATTCGCGCGTGTGAGCGGATTGGCGACATGACTCGGCCCGGATCACAGACAACACGCTACACTGATGTTCGATGCAAAACCCCCAAAGTAATGACGAAGCGAGCACAGACACGGTGCCAAGAGATGAGTTCGAGGCGTTCGAAGTGGCACTTCGAACGCTGACCGAGCGCGTGCGGACGGACGATGCCTTCGCCCATGAGCTGTACGGCGCGCTTTGCAACATGCGCTGGCGCCGCCGAGACGCCGACAGAGAGCCCGTTTCGATGAGCTGGCGCTATGCAGGAGGCGTCGTCTCTCACCTTGCCTGCAAGGGAGGTTGCTACCTCGACTACTACTGCTCTGGCAACGAGGGCATAGTTTCCGCACGCATCCGAGATGCCCTCGGCGCACTGGGGTGGATTTCGGCTCCGTGGCCGGAGAACGAAGGGTGAGCAGCCGAGCAACCCCGGCTCACGGCCCCTGAAGGGCAAACTCAGCTCGCGAGACTGACGGCCTGCACGACGAAGCCCTCACGTCGCGCGGCGCTTGCAAGCCGCTCGTCGAGGGTCACGATGCTCAGCGAGGCCGGCAGTCCCTCCGAGGCGATGACGGCGGCGGCAAGCTGCAGCGAGTCGGCACCGCGAAGCGGGTGTACTCGAAGGAGTCTACGTGCGATGCCTCGTAGAGTCCCCGTCGGCTGCACCTCGTTCCAGCTCTCAGCAAGACGGTCTAGACGCTCAAGCGCGGTCGTGACCGCGCCATCCGTCAACGCTCCTTCCCGCTCCAGCCTGGACAGGGCGGACGCGCACTCGACTTCAGTTGCCCACCAAACGCACATCACCGGGTCCTGCGCGGCGCTTGCCAGCAACCCCTCCGTGCCGGCCTCGGTGACAATCAGCGGGACGATCGCTGAGCTGTCCCAGAACCTCAACGGCCCTCGCGCCTCTCCTCGATCAGCGCCGCAACAGCGCTTGCTTCAGCCCGCAGGCTCGGCGGGCTCGTACTCAGCAGCTCGGTCGCGGGCGGCTTGCGAGCCGCCCGGACCGCTCCGGCACGCTCCAGCCGTGCGATCCTCCCCTCAGCGTCGGGAGAAGCACTGATCGCAGACTCCAGCCGCGCGACCGGGGTGCCGCGGTCCATGATCAGCACCGACTCGCCGGCGCGCACCCGATTGATCAGCGCACTCAGCCCGTTCTTTGCTTCGGTAATCGTCGCAACGACCATCGGAGCTAGAATAGCGTGGTTAGCCTAGCTACTCAAGCCCTAATGGAGACGGCGGGAATCGAACCCGCGTCCGCGATCGCGTATGAATGGCTTCTACGAGCGTAGCCGGCGCTCTGATCTCATCCCCCGCTAGCCTCGCCGGCCGGGTTGCGGGGGACCAGCTCCCTGAGAGGTCCCCGGATTGGCGGGAGCAGGCCGCACCGGGTGAGCCTGCTTTCTGATCCCGGCCTTCCCCGCCGCAGGCGAGCGGGGCCCGAGACCTCGCGTTCAGGTTCTAGCTAAACGGCGAGGGCGTACTCGTGAGAGTCCGCACTTATGGTTTTCCCGGGAGTTTTACGAGGCCGCCCGGGACCTCGACTCGCGACCATCCACACGAGCCGACCGCGTCGAAGCCTGTCGTCCCCGTGGATGTTGCTCAGCCATTGTAGCCGAGACCCGCTTCGGCCCCAGCTCGACGCTCGGCCTCCCGCGCAGGCCCGGCCCGGCTCCGCTGGATACTCGACGCCCACGAACGCGCTGATCGCGCGGGCAGCGGCGGACCACCGGCCGGAGCGCGCGTACGCAAATGACGCGGTCCCGGGCCGCTCGAGGAACCTTTCCCGTCCGGCCCGGAGGCCCTTCGGTTCGGGTGGCGCGGCCTCACACCTCAGTGGCCTCGCTCTTTGCGGCTCGGTTCCGCGTCTCATTCAACTTAGCTCGCTCCCCACCCGATTGCAACCCCCTGGCGACGTCCTTTCCGCACATTGCGAAAAAAGTGTTTCCGACCGTGTCCCGAGCCCCAGCGCGCGTCGTTAGGAAATGCTTATCGGGGCTGCCACAATGATCGTATGGACAGTGGTCTCGACCTCGATGCCCCGCTCTCCTCGCGGGCATCACCCATCCCATCGGCTCCCTCGCTGACGCCGGCCGACCGGTCCTATCCGTCGCACACCGTCGCTCATCACGCCACCCTTCAGCCCTTCCCCGCGCATCCGCCGGGCGCCGCCGACTCCGCGGACGAGGATCCCTTCGGCGCGCGCCGCTCGCGCGTTCAGACGCTGCGCAAGCGCATCGGCGGCATGGTCGCGGCGATCGTCGCGCTGATCGCCAAGTTCTTCGCCGCGATCAAGGGACTGCTCCTGCTGCTGCCGAAGGTCAAGCTGCTGACCACCACCGGCACAGCGCTCGTCTCGGTCGCCGCCTACAGCCTGTTCTTCGGCTGGGAGTTCGCCGCGGGGTTCGTGCTGCTGCTGTTCGTGCACGAGATGGGCCACGTGATCCAGCTGCGCCGCGAAGGCGTCCCCGCGAGCGCGCCCATGTTCATTCCCGGATTCGGCGCGGTCGTGATGATGAAGTCGCTCCCAGATGACGCCCTGGCCGAGGCGCGCGTCGGGCTGGCCGGCCCGATTCTCGGCACGCTCGGGGCGGCCGTGTGCCTGGCGATCGCCGAGGCGCTCAACAGCGACCTGCTGCGCGCGCTCGCGTATGTCGCGTTCTTCCTGAACCTCATCAACCTGATACCCGTCGTCCCGTTCGACGGCGGGCGCGCGATGGCGGCGATGGCTCCGTGGATGTGGTTCCTCGGACTGAGCGCGCTCGTCGCGCTGCTGCTGATCAGCGGCAACCCGTTCCTGCTGATCTTCCTGCTGCTCGGGTTCATGGAGACGCGGCAGCGCTGGAAGCAGCGCAAGACCCGCTCGCTCGAGCAGGCGGCCTACTACCGCGTCGCGCCCCGCCATCGTGTGTATGTCGGCGCGGTCTACATCGGCCTGATCGTGGTGCTCGTACTGGGGATGGACGTGTCGCACATCCTCGCCTCCGGCGGCCATTCCTTCGGCTCGCTCTAGCCTCCTCTCGGTCCGCACGACCACGATCCAAGCCTCCGGCCTGCCCGCCGGGCCCGGCTGTTCGACCCGCGGGCTACCGCCTGGCTTCTCGCACGGCCCGTTCCATATCCCGCTTTGACTCCCGATCGCGGATCGTCTGGCGTTTGTCGTACACGTCCTTGCCGCGCGCGAGCGCGATCTCGACCTTGGCGTGCGAGCCCGCGAAGTAGATTCGGGTCGGCACCAGCGTCCATCCGCGCTCGGCCACTTTCGCGTCGAGCCGGTCGAGCTCGCGACGGTGCGCGAGCAGCTTGCGCGGACGCTCGGGGTTGTGGTTCTCGCGCGAGGCCGGCTCGTACGGGGGAATGTGCACCGAGTGCAGCCACAGCTCGCCGTCCTTGATCGCCGCGTACCCGTCCTTCAGCTGAGCGCCCGATGCGCGCAGCGCCTTGACCTCGGTGCCCTCCAGCGCGATCCCGCACTCGATCCGCTCGATCAGCTCATACCGATACGACGCATACCGGTTCGACGCCACGTCGCCGGCGCCGATCTTGCGCTTGCCTTTCTTGCTTTTCGCCATAGCCAGCCGAGCCTAGACGGTCGCGCCCCCCCTGGGACCGGCGGGCGAGCCCCATCATTCGGCCGGGGCCAGATCGACCCGACCGCGGACCGTGTCCACGCGCGCCACCCGCACCTCGATCGGGTCTCCCAGCCTGAGCGTCGCGCCGCTGCGCTCACCGCGCAGGACCGTCTCGTGCTCGTTCAACTCCCACCAGTCGCGTCCATTCTCGCTGCGCATCCGTCGCACCGGCAACATCCCCTCGTACAGCGGCCCCCGCAGGTCATTCGCGCCGCAGTCAGCGCCTTCCTCCAGTCCCTCCCCCGTCCCGGCATTCCCGCCGGCGCCGCCGAACGCGACGAACGCGCCCGCTGAGATCAACCCCGTGACCTCGCCCACGAACGCCTGCTCCCACCCGCCCTCGTACAACGCCTGCTCCAGCGCAAAGCACCGCGCGACGTCGTCCGCGTCGCGCTCGATCTTCATCGCCTCACGCTCGCGTTCGGAGGCCCACTCCCCCAGCTCACCGAGCCCCCCGGCCTTCGGCGCCGGCTCCTCGCCCCCGAGCGTCGACACCAGCGCGCGATGGCACACCAGGTCGGGGTAGCGCCTGATCGGCGAGGTGAAATGGCAATAGCACGCCGAGTGCAGCCCCGCGTGACCGATGTTCTTCGGCGAGTAATACGCCTGGCGCAACGACCGCAGCACGAGCGAGCTCAGCGCGATCCGTCCACCCCACGGGCCGATCCGCGCGCGCTCGGACGCCGCCTCCGCGCCATCCGCTGCGAGCCTCCCGCCGCGGCCAGACCCCGCCCGCCTCAGCGCCCTCTGCACGTGTCGCTCCACACGCTGGCTCACCTCCCCCATCAACTCCACCGCCTGCGCGGGCGAGATCGTGTCGGGCACCGCCGGCGTATCGACCCCCAGCGACGCGAGCTGCTCGATCAGCCGCAGCACCCGCGCGGGCTCGGAGCGCTCGTGCACGCGATACAGGCACGGCGCACCCCGCTCTGCCAGGTGTCGCGCGACGGCTTCGTTGGCGGCGACCATCAGGTGCTCGATCAGCCGATGCGACTCGGTCTGCGCACGCGTACGTATCTCGCGCACGTGCCCGTCCTCGTCGAACACCACCTCGGGCTCCACGGAGTCGATCACCAGCCCACCGGCCCGTTCGCGCGCCGCTCCCAGCGCCGCGCTGGCCTCGCGCGCAGCGGCCAACGGCTGCGCCCACGGGTCCTCCGCGCGCTCTCGCCCGGCGAATATGCGATCCACGCGCTCGTAGTCCAACCGCATGTCCGAGCGGATCAGCGACCGGTAGAACGCGGTTCGCACGACCTCCGACCCGCGCAGGTCCATCTCCACGGTCACCGCGGCACGCTCGGCGCTCGGCACCAGCGAGCAGGCGTCGTTGGACAGCGCCTGCGGCAGCATCGGCTCCACGGCGCCGGGCACATACACGCTCGTGCCTCGCTCGCGTGCCTGCATGTCCACGACCGACCCCTCCCGTACGTACGCGCTCACGTCCGCGATATGCACCCACACGCGCACACCTTCGCCCGGCACGACGCCCCCCGCGACGCCGTTGCCCAACACATCGCCGGCCGGCGCACCGCTGCCCGGCGCGTCCCCGTCAGGCGGCAGCCGCTCGGCGGAGATCGCGTCGTCGAAGTCCTGCGCGCTCGCCGGATCGATCGTCAGCGTCGCCAACCCCCGCAGGTCGCGCCTGCTCCCTTCCTCGACCTCACGCGCCGCTGCCTGCGCCCCCCGCTCGCGCGCGCGCGCCGCCGCGTCCAGCACGTCCGACTCGAACCCCCGCGCGAGCCCCCGATCGAGCATCAGCGCCTCGATCGCATCCCGCGCCACGTCCGGGCGCCCGATCCTCCGCACGACCCGCGCCCGACCCTCGCCCCCACGGCCACCGCCACCACCCAGCTGCACGAGCACGAGCTCGCCCGCGCTCACCGTCCCACCACCCGGACCGTGCACGCGGTTGGAGGCGAGCACGATGCGACGAACGCCCCGGGACCGCCGTCCGTCCCCGCCGGAGCGCAATGAGGGGAAGTGCGGCTCCGCCGCCCAAAACCTTCCCCGCTTCTCGACCACCGCTACGACGGTTACGTCGTTCACCTGACGACGTGTTCTGCCAGCGTATTCAGCGCGACTTCCAGCCCATGCGGGGTGTCGACCCCGTGCGCCACGACCACTTCCGGCGCGACGCCCGCGCCCTGCTTGATGCCCCCGCCGCCGAGGTTGCGCCCGTTGGGCGTGAAGTACTCGCCGACCGTGATGTCCAGCGCGCCGCCGTTCGACAGCGGCATCTCCTCCTGGAACACCCCCTTGCCGAACGTATGCGTGCCCACGACCGTCGCGCGGCGATGATCCTGCAGCGCAGCCGTGACGATCTCCGACGCCGACGCGGTGTTGCCGTCGACGAGCACCACCACCGGGACGGAGGCCGGAATCGCGTCGCCGACCGCGCTCAGCGTCTGCGCCGGCAGCGAACGCGCCCGTGTCGTCACGATCGGGCCATGCTCGACGAATATGCTCGCGATCAGCTGCGCCTCCTCAACGAGACCGCCGCCGTTGCCGCGCAGATCCAGCACGATCCCCTTCGCGCCTTCGTGCAGCACGCGTTCGACGGCTTCGCGTACTTCACCATGCGAACCCGGACTGAACGTGGACAGCGCCACCACCCCAAGCTTGACCCCATGCACGGTCCTCGTCGCCGAGGCGACGACCGGCTCTGAGACCGTCGCGCGGGTGAGCTTCAACGAGCGCGTTACCCCGTGGCCCGGATGCCCCCCTCGCGGACCTTCCACCTCCAGCCGCACATCTGTCCCGGGCGGCCCCTTGATCATGGCGGTGGCCGCGCCGGGAGAGAGTCCTGCGAGCTTGCGCCCGTTGACCGCGACAATCAGATCACCGGCCTGCAAGCCTCCACGAGCCGCCGGTGAGGAGTTGAACACCTGCTCGATCAGCAGCCCGCGATTGCTCACCAGTCGACCGCTGACGGACACCCCGATCCCGGCGAAGCTGGGCGGTTCGTCGAACCCATGGAATTCCTTCGGGCTCAGGTAGTGCGAAAACCGGTCGTGCAGGCTCGCCACCGCGCCGGCGACCGAGGCGTTCGCGAGCGCGCCGGTCCCCACCGGCCGGTAGTAGTCGCTGGAGATCCGTTCGATCGCTTCGTCCACCACCCGCGTGTTCGCATGCACGACGAGCCCCGACCGCGCAAACCCAGGGAGGTCTTCGGGGTGCCCGCCCCACCACACACCCGCGACGAGCACGATCGGCAGCATCGCCGCGAGGACGTAAACCAGGCGCTTGCGCGAGGACATGGTCCAACCCTAGTCGAGCCGCTGTCAAGCTACGCCGCCGAGCACGGAACCGGCGCAGCTGTAGCAGAGCTACGCCGCTGACTCACAGCGAGCACAAACCCTCACCCGCGCTGAGCTACGCCGCTGACTCACAGCGAGCACAAACCCTCACCCGCGCTGAGCTACGCCGCTGACTCACAGCGAGCCACAACC
>Ga0210408_10000347_pt1 | contig 63719 bp, 66 predicted proteins | sample IncBWH4MmetaG_FD_155471 | JGI IMG/M metagenome (GOLD analysis project Ga0210408, IMG submission 155471) | Forest soil microbial communities from Barre Woods Harvard Forest LTER site, Petersham, Massachusetts, United States - Inc-BW-H-4-M | ecosystem: Environmental > Terrestrial > Soil >... | reverse complement strand
CGCGCGCTTGCACGACTTGCAGTTCGCCGATGACGACATGTTGGCCCCCGCGCAAAATATCCGGCAAGATATTTCCAGGGCGAGTGAACCGATATGACCCAGAAGGCGTCTGCTCACGCCAGCCAAGCTGCTGTCAATAAAGCGGAATGCGTGTCTATGACCGGCTACGCGCAGGCGCGCGGCGAACAAAACGGTTGGGCCATCCGCGTCAGCGTAAAAAGCGTGAACCATCGCTTTCTCGACGTGCGCTTTCGTTTGCCCGAAGGTTTTGATGTGTACGAACTGCGCTTGCGGCAGATTATTCGTGAACGAATTCATCGCGGTCATATCGATGTGAACTTGAACGTCCAGCCAGGAGCGGCCGTGCCCGTGCAGGTCAATCGCGACCTGCTGAAAGCTTACGCGCAATCCGCCGAAGAACTCCGCCAGCAGTTGGGAGCATCAGGGGATCTAGACGTGGTGTCTTTGCTGCGCTTGCCGGGCGTAATCGGCGGACTCGCGCCGCCATTGCCGGAAACCGATGAAGAGCAAGACCTGCTCGGCAAAGCGTTGGACGCTTGCTTGCGCGAAGCCTTACTCAAGCTCGATGATATGCGCCACGCGGAAGGGCGCCATCTCGCCGAGGAATTGCGCGCGCGCGTAGCACGCATCGGCCAGCAAGCCGATCAGGTTCGCGATCTTGCGGCGGCGCTCACTCCGGCGTTCGCCCGGCGCTTGCAGACGCGCCTGAAGGAATTGTTAAATGGCACCGGTATCGAGCCGGCGCGCCTGGCGCAGGAAGCGGCGCTGCTCGCGGAACGCAGCGACATCAGCGAAGAGCTCGACCGCCTGCGCAGCCATCTGCAACAGTTTGCCAAGCTCCTCGACGGCGCGGGCGAACTTGGCAAAAAACTGGATTTCCTGCTGCAGGAAATGCATCGCGAAGCCAACACCATGCTTTCCAAAACGCCCGGAGTGGAGAGCGAAGCGCTCGCCATCACCGGCTTGTCGCTGGAAATTCGCGCGGAGATCGAGAAGTTGCGCGAACAGGTGCAGAACATCGAATGACCGCGCCGCCAGAGGTTGCGCCGCTGGTGCTGATCGTGTCCGGCCCATCGGGTTCCGGGAAGTCGACGCTGGTGCAGAAAATTTTGGAGTTGCCCGGTACCATGCCTTCGGTCTCCTGTACTACAAGGCCGCGCCGCACGACTGAGGCCAGTGGGAAGTGTTATGATTTTGTTACTGACGCGGAATTCAGCGCCATGGTCAAGCGTGGCGATTTTCTCGAGTATGCGCAGGTTTTCGGCAGGCATTCCTATGGCACTCCGAAGAAGTGGCTGGAGGAATCGCGAAAAAAAGGACTCGACCTTGTGCTGGAGATCGATGTGCAGGGCGCCGCGCAGGTGAAGCAGAAGCTTCCGGGGTCCGTTGCGATTTTTATTTTGCCGCCGTCGCGTGAAGAGCTGGAACGACGGCTGCGCGGTCGCGGCCAGGATTCGGACGAAGAAATCGCGCGGCGCTTGGCAAGGGCCCGCGACGAGATTGCGCAATTCGGCAAATATTACGACTATTGCGTAGTGAATGACGACGTGGAACGTGCCGGCCGCGAGGCGCAAGCCATTGTGACCGCGTTGCGCTGCTCGAGCGAGCGGCGCCGGGGCCGAGTCGAAAAACTTCTGGCATCGTTTGGAGGAAAAAACTAGATGACTGTACTCACGAAAGCTCCGGAGAGCCAGTTTGCATATGTAGTGCTTGCGGCGCGGCGCGCGCGCCAGATCATGGCGGGGGCGCCGCCCTTGCTCGAGAATCCGCGAACGTTGAAGGCCACGCGCATCGCATGCGAAGAGCTTGAGAACGGGCTGATCGAATACGATTTCGTCGAGCCCGCATCGATCGACGAAGACAAAGACGGCAACAAGCGCCGCAAGTAGAAGTCGCGGTTGCAGGGCGGGGCAGAGCTGCGCGTGCTGCTTGGCACGGATTTTGTGAAGCAGAGACCGAAATGCGAATCACTTTAGGCGTAACCGGCGGAGTGGCGGCCTACAAAGCCGCTGAGTTGGTGCGCCGTCTGCAACAAAATGGCTTCACCGTCCAAGTAGTCATGACCCGCGGCGCCCGCGAATTCATCACACCGCTGACCTTCGCCGCCTTAACCGGTCAAAAAGTAATCACCGATCTGTTCGCCGAATCCGGAGGCGAAGCCAATCTGGAAAGCGCCATCGAACACATCGCCGTCGCGCAGCGCACGGATTTACTTCTCGTCGCTCCCGCCACCGCGGACATACTTGCGAAATTTGCCCGCGGAATCGCCGACGATTTCCTGACCACGCTATACCTCGCGAGCACGGCACCGGTGGTCGTAGCCCCGGCGATGAACGTGAACATGTGGAATCACGCCGCCACGCAGGAAAATGTAGAGATGCTGCGCGCGCGCGGCGTCAAGATTGTCGATCCGGACGAAGGCTATCTGGCTTGCGGCATGACTGGTGCAGGCCGCCTCGCCGGCCAAGACGCGATCGTCGCCGCCGTGCACGAGGCCGTGCACGCGGTGCGCGACCTAGCCGGCCAGAAAGTTCTAGTCACCGCCGGCCCTACACGTGAAAACGTGGACCCGGTGCGCTATTTCACAAATCGCTCTTCCGGGAAAATGGGGTATGCCATCGCCGAAGCTGCGGCGCAGCGAGGGGCACACGTAATCCTAGTGAGTGGGCCGACCTCACTGGATGCGCCGCCGGGCGTCGAGCGTATCGATGTGCAGAGCGCCGGCGAAATGCATCGCGCCGTTCTGGAAAAGATCGCGGGCTGTTCCATCGCCATTTTTGCCGCCGCCGTTGCGGATTATCGGCCTATTGCAGTAAACGGGCAGAAACTTAAGCGCACCGCGGAATCGCTGAACATTGTGCTCGAACCCACGCCAGATATTCTCGCCGCCGTCGCGCGCAGCAAAGGCGAGCGCCTCATCGTTGGCTTTGCCGCGGAAACCGAGCACGTTACGGAAAACGCGCGCAAGAAACTTGCCGCCAAAAACGCCGACCTCATTGTCGCCAATGACGTCACAGCAGAAGGCGCGGGCTTCGACCATGACACCAACATTGTTACGCTAATCGCGCGCGATGGGCGCGACCTCGCCCTGCCACAGATGGGCAAGAGCGAAGTCGCGCAACGCATTCTTGACGAAGTCGTCCGCCTGCGCTCTGAATCGCGCAGCGCGCAACGCTCCGCCGTCTGAACCTATGGCCGAACGCATTCCCGCAGCTCTCGAAGAGAAATTCAGAAAGCGTCTAACGTTTTACCAGGACATCGGAGTCGATCTTTTCTATCGCGACCGGTTTCCACAGCTAACCGCGGCCGTCACCGAGGAAATCACTTTGCCTAAGCCCATTCAAAAACCCCAGCCCGTGAAATTTACGGCTCCCGCAGCGCAGCCGGCGAGAAAACTGGATGTGCTTCCTCGCGCTTCCAACGTTTCTCTATTCGATACGATGAACAAGATCGCCGGCGATTCGCTGCCGGTCATTCTCAGCGACATCGGAGACTGCACACGCTGCAAGCTGCATCGCGGCCGCACCAAACTGGTCTTCGGCGACGGAAATCCCAAAGCCGATCTGGTGTTCGTCGGCGAAGGTCCTGGCCGCGACGAAGACGCGCAGGGCCTGCCCTTCGTGGGCCGCGCTGGGAAATTGCTCACGCAAATGATCGAGGCCATGGGCTTGCGGCGACAAGACGTCTACATCTGCAACGTCGTAAAGTGCCGTCCGCCGGAAAATCGCACTCCTGAAAAAGACGAAGTCGCAACCTGTTCGCCCTTCTTGCTGCGACAGCTTGACGCCATCTCGCCGAAAGTGATCGTGTGCCTTGGCAGCGTCGCCGCGCAAACACTGCTCGAAACCAATCGCGGTATCTCTCACTTCCGCGGCGAATGGCTCGACTTCCGCGGAAAAAAACTGATGGCCACCTATCATCCTGCGTATTTGCTGCGCAATCCAAGCGCCAAGGGCGAGGTCTGGAAAGATCTGCAAAAAGTCATGGCCGTCCTCGGCTTGCAGGCCAAGAAAGGCCCGCCTGCCGGGGCAGGCAAGTCCTCCTAACCCATCATGGGAATTTTGCTGGGTGTCCTGACGGCGCTGACCTGGGGCGGCTCGGATTTTCTTGCTCGCTTCGCCACGCAGCGCATGGGCACGCTCCGCACCATGCTTTACATGCAGTTCACCGGATTTATCCTGCTGACTATCGCGCTTCCCTGGCTCGGCGGCTGGGGCCATCTAGCCGACGGTTCCGGTTGGCAGCCCTGGGCCTGGGGAGCCCTCGCCGGCTGCGTCAATGCGGTTTCCACTCTGAGCCTTTACCGCTCCTTCGAAATCGGCAAGATGGCCGTGGTGGCGCCACTCTCTGCGAGTTACCCGGTGCTGAGCGTGTCGCTATCGCTACTCTCTGGCGAGCGCCTTAGCCTGCCGCGCGCCATTGGAATTGCCTGTACCATGCTGGGAGTTCTGCTCGTGGCAGGTGGCGAAAAGCCTCCCGACGAAAATGATGCGGAAGCTGTGCGCCGCAGCGGCAAAGGAATTAGCTGGGCTTTGTCCTCCGCGGCCGGATTCGGCGTGCTTTTCTGGCTGCTCGGCACGCACGTCATCCCGCGCGTCGGAGCTCCGCAAACTGTATGGATGATTCGCTTGACCTGTACTGCCGTCGTTACCGCGGTAATTCTTCTAGCCAGGCAACCTATCGGACTTCCGCGCAATACGCGCTTGATTTCGCTCGGCATGGGCGCGGGAGATACAAGCGCATTCGTGCTCAGCAATCGCGCGATGCAAATCGAGCAAGTTGCCGTCATCAGCGTGCTCGGCTCGCTTTACGGCGCGGTCACCGTCGCGCTAGCCGCCATCGTCCTGCGCGAACACGTTTCGCGCTGGCAATGGGCCGGCATAGCCTCCATTTTTTCCGGCATCTACCTGATGAGCCGGTGAAGCCTCGGCATATCATGTTCCACGGACGCTTCCTTCGCGGTTTTCGGCGCAGTTTCCCTCGCCTGATACACTACACGCCGAGATGAGTCTCCCTTTTTGCAACGTGGCGCTGCCCGTCCCGTTGCGCAACACATTCACCTACGCGATTCCGGAGATGTTACGCGAGTCCGTGCAGCCCGGCAGCCGGGTGCTCGTTCCCTTTCGCAACAAATCTCTAGTCGGCGTGGTCGTTGAATGCGTCCAGCAAGCGCCGGAAGGCACAAAGATTCGCGAAATCACAAAATCTTTGGATTTTCTTCCCGCGCTCACTCCCAAATTGATTGAGCTGGCTCATTGGATCGCCGGCTATTATCTCGCTCCCGTCGGCGAAGTCTTTCGCGCCATGCTTCCTCCGGTAACAGAGCTGCGAACCGAGCGCCAAATCGTGCTGACGAGCTCCGGACGCGCCGCGGCCGAGAGGGAAGTTGCGGCCGCAGTCGGTATGTCCCAGCGAGACGTATTGCGCTTGTTAAACTCGGAACAGCAGGCTTTCCTTGCGCTTGTGCGTGACAAAGGTGGCACGATCCCATTCATTTCCGCCACCAGGCTTGGCGTCGACGCCTACGTCTTGCAGAGACTCCGCCGCGCAGGCCTAATCGAATTTCGCGAATCAGTCCTAGGCCGCAAAGCCGAGACCCAGCGCGTGATCGCGGTCATCAGCGCAGCCGCCGACGCAAACAGTGCGGCGCAATCTGCCACGCTCGACCCCAAGGCGGAGCGCGTCAAAGCCGCACTGCAGGCGCGCGGTCCGTTACCCCTGGCACAATTACTGCGCGTCGCGCAGGTTTCGCGCAGCGTTATCGATCGGATGCTGCGCGATGGCGCACTCGAAAGTTGGGAGGAGCGCTTTGACCCCGCGGAGGATCCGTTCGACGCGGGATATGTTCCACCGGCGCATGAACTAAATGCGGAGCAGGAGAACGCGCTGAAACTAATTCGCGCGCGCTTCGAGCTTGGCGAATTCGGCGTGCTGCTCCTGCACGGCGTCACCGGCAGCGGCAAAACGGAAGTCTACATGCGCGCGGTACAAGAAACCTTGGCGCGCGGAAAAACCGCGATCATCCTCGTTCCCGAAATCGCCCTCACGCTTTGGATCGGCCGCCAGTGCCGCGCCTGGTTCGGCGCGCGCTTCGAGGGCGTCGCCGTGCTGCATTCCGCGCTTAGCGACGTGGAGCGCGCCCGCGAATGGTGGCGCGTGCGCAATGGCGAAGCGCGCGTCGTAGTCGGCACGCGTTCGGCGATTTTCGCGCCGCTAGAAAATCTCGGGCTCATCATCGTTGATGAAGAGCAAGAGAGCAGCTACAAGCAGGAAGAAACCCTACGCTATCATGGCCGCGACGTCGCCATCGTGCGCGCGAAAATGGAAAACGCGGCGGCGCTGCTCGGTTCCGCGACGCCCTCTCTTGAAACCTATCATCATGCACGGAGCGGAAAATACGAGTTGCTGACGCTGGCTTCGCGCGTGGAAAAGCGCGCCATGGCCGGCGTCGAAATCGTGGATCTCCGCAAGGACTTCGCGAAAACGCATCAGACCAGCCCCATCAGCGCCACGCTTCACGCGGCCATTCAAGAATGCCTGGCGCAAAAGACGCAGGCGCTCGTGCTCATCAATCGCCGCGGTTATTCCTGGTCCGTGCTGTGCCGCAGCTGCGGCGCGTCTGTGCAATGCGACAACTGCAGCATTTCCATGACCCATCACAAGCAGCGCAACCGGCTCGAATGCCATTACTGCGGGTCGCTGAAGCCGATACCCAAGCAGTGCCCGAAGTGCCAGTCCAAGTACGTTTATTTTTTCGGTGAAGGCTCGGAACATTTGGAAGAGCGGCTGCGCAAAGAATTCCCCGGCGCGCGTATCGCCCGGCTCGATCGTGATACCGCACGCACCAAGCGCCAATATCAGGAAACGCTGGGAGCCTTCGCCGGCGGCGCTTTGGATATTCTCGTCGGCACGCAAATGCTGGCCAAGGGCCACGATTTTCAGCGCGTGACGCTGGTCGGCGTAATCAGCGCTGATTCGTCGCTGAGTTTGCCGGATTTTCGCGCTGCCGAACGCACCTTTCAGTTGCTGACGCAAGTTGCCGGGCGCGCGGGTCGCGGAGAGTTGCCTGGGCGCGTGCTGATCCAGACATTTTACCCGGAGCATTACGCCATTCAAGACGCCGTGAGGCAGGACTATCCGGCGTTTTACGAGCGCGAAACGCAGTTCCGCCGCGCCATGGCCTACCCTCCGTTCTCGTCGCTAGCGAATGTAATCATTCGCAATACGGATTTAGAAAAAGCGATTCGCTGGTCGCGTCAGCTCTCCGAATATTTTTCTCCGCATGATGGCCGGGGTTTGCGCATCCTTGGCCCGGCCGCGGCACCACTCGCGAAATTAAAGAAGGAGCATCGTTTCCAGTTCCTTTTGAAATCGCCGAAGCGCTCGCTGCTTGCCAAAGTGCTCGGCGGAGCCATGAGCTATCTGGAGCTGAAGGAAATTCCGGAGACGGCGGTGTTGGTCGATATGGATCCGTTGAGCTTGATGTGAGACGGCCGCACAACCAAACGCGGTTTTACATGTCTTGCGTACTCGATTCGCTGTTATCGGGGGGATGGAGATGCAAGGCCATACGTGCTCGTTCTACCAGAGAGTCCAAATCCTCGTGCTTGGAGAACACGGCGGATATGCCGGAGCCGAACGCCGCCAACTCCAGCTCGCGGCTGTAGTGCGCGGTGAGAAGGAAAAGAGGAACGTCGGGCATCATGTAGCGAATAGCGGCGGCAGCTTCCAAGCCGTTCATTTCCGGCATAGAGAGGTCGAGAATGATCAGGTCGGGACAGAGTTGTTGGGCTTTCTGAACGGCGTCAACACCGTGAACCGCCTCGCCGCAAATGGTGAACTCCGGATGAGAGTTGAAGAGCAATCGGAGTTGCCGACGAATGACCTCGTGATCGTCAACGAGCAAAATTGATCTGGGCACCGGTGACTCGCCTCTCGCGAAAACAGATCTTGTGCTATTTAGATGCATGGCGCGGAAGAAGGACTGAGGGCGGCGAGCGCGTTGGGAAGGTCTGCAAGGGGCACAGGACCGCCAGGCATACGAGCCAGTGCGGCGCGGACTTGCTGGTCTCGGACGAGGCTGGCGCGATCCGGCGTGGGGCGGCAGGCTCCTGAAGATTGGCGTGATGTCGTTAGAAGAGGGATGGCGATGGCTCCTCGAAAATTAGCTGCTTGTCCATGTCGAGCATTTGCTTGCGATATTGGCGGAGGCCGAGGAGTCCGGCGGCCATGAGCGGAACGAATAGGACTGTCTGCCACGGATTGGCAATAGACCAGTGTTCTATCTGCGGAAGATAATCAGTGAAAAACAGGAAGCCGAAGAGATAGGCGACGAAGATCAGGCCGGAATGACTTTGAAAGGCCGGGTACGAGCATGCGAAAGGAATTTTGCGGAAGCGGATGACGATGGTTTCGACCAGGACAACGATGCAGGCGGTTAAGATCGCGGCGTGGAGCAGAGCGGTGACCCATCCCCAGGAAAGCAAGATGGAAAGAAACGCGGCAGGGACCAACCAGGGCAATGAAAAAAGCAGAAGAACGCGGCGGGCGACGGCTCTGGCGTCCTGCTGCTTGGGGTCGAGCGAATAGCGGAAGATCCAGTTGGCGCGCAGGTCGGCGGGAAGCTCGAAGGCGAAGCGAATTCCGACGATGACACAGTAGGCGAGGATAAAAGGGACAGACAGAAACTCCGCGGATGGGAGTTGGCCGGTAACGAGGGAGCGAAGATTTGGCGCCGAGGAGAGCGTTTCCGCGGATAGGACCAGTCCCAAGGCGACGAAACCCAAGAGGATTTGAAGATGGCCGTCGCTGCGCAGAAGCGTTTTGGCCACGAAGTGGTAACAACCGCTTTGCGGAGCGCTGCCCAGGATCGCGCTGTGAAGCGGGGCTAGCAGCGAGACGGAACGGCGCAAGCGCGGGAAGGGACCGGCTTCGGCCATTTCCGGAATGCGAAGGAAGGCTCCGCGGAAGCTGAGTGCGTAAGCGATGAGGGCCACGAGAACGGTGAGAGCGACAACCGAGAGCGCCGCGTTGCTCACGGCGGCTGCGAAGGGATCGGCGCCTTTGAGCCAAACGTTTCGCGCCAGCCCCAGGAAGGATACAGGCGGAAGCATGGCGATCTTGTGCGCGGCGGGTACGGAGAGTTTCGTAAGCAGATAGGGAACGGTGAAGCTGCTGGCGATGAGCGCGAGAAGGACGACGGCGACGAGGAAGCGAACGACGTGCGAGACGCGGCGGAAGAGCCTAGCGGGGAGAATGGCCATCAATATTCCGGCCAGTGAGAAGACGGCGAAGAAGCTGAAAGCGCTGGCGGTGAAGACGGCAACGGTGTGGCCGACAGTAAAGCGAATCCATACGCCGAAGGAATTTTGCGAGCCGACTACGGCGATGGGAAATAGCACCAACGAAGCGGCGTTGACGACGATGGTGAAGAGCGCGGCGAGAGCGACAATCGCGGATAGGTTGGCGAAGAAAATGGCGCGCAACGGGAGCGGAAGAGGAACGAGGTTGGCGTAGTCGCGGCGGTCGAGGAAGAGGGCGTCCCAGCGCCAGAGGGCGGCGGCGCCGGTGACGGCGAGGGAAAGAACGAGAAAAAAGTATTCATCGGGCATGGTGGCGGTATACGGATCGAAGATGGAATTGCCGCGCAAGTAGCGAATCAGCGAGCCATATTTTTCAAACATCAAAAGAGAGACGAGGATGCCGGGCATGGCGAGCATGATTACGATCACGCCGATGCCGAGGTCGAGTTCATCGGCGCCGGGTTCGCCACCGCCATGAAACATGCGGGCGATGAAGAGCCGCAGAAGGCAGCCGAAAGGAGTTCGGGAGAAAAGTTGCCAGCGTTCTTGGACAAATTGTTTCATTGTTTTAGGTGGACACTACGACGTCGACGATTTCGTTTGCGGTCTTGGTGACATCTTTTTCTTCGACCAACTGCAGGAAGACTCCTTCCAGGGAGGACTTACCGATGCTTTCGCGGACGTCGCTGGTTGCGCCGTGAGCGATGACTTGGCCTTTCCTCAGCACGATCAAGTGCGAGCAGACTTTTTCCACCACTTCGAGAATATGCGAGCAGTAGAAAACGGATTTGCCGCGTGCGCTCAAGGCTTGAATAAGATTCTTGATGATGAGGACGGAGGTGACGTCGAGTCCAGAGAGCGGCTCGTCGAGAATGAGCAGATCGGGATTGTCCATCAGGGCGGCGATAAGCAGAATGCGCTGGCGCATGCCTTTGGAATAGGAGCCGAGGGTCACATGGCGATGCGGCCAAAGGGAAAACAGCTCGAGCAGGGAATTGATTCTGGCGCTCTTGCGAGTTTCGGGCATCGCGCGCAGCGTTCCCACCATATCGAGATATTCCTGGCCGGTTAGATAAGGATAAAGGTTGGCTTCTTCGGGAACGTAGCCCAGCCGTTTTCGATATGCGGCGAGGTCTTTGTGAATGTTCTGGCCGTTGTATATGACTTCGCCGTCCGTGGGCTCGAGCAGGCCGGTCAGCATTTTCACCGTGGTGCTTTTCCCGGAACCGTTCGGACCCAAGTAGCCAAGAACCTGGCCAGGCTCGAGGGTGAAGGTTACGTTTTGGACGGCGGGGACGGAGCCATAGAACTTGTAGAGACCTTGTGCTGCGAGCATCAGGCCTTCCTTGTGGCGAGCGGACAAGTTGCGGCCGGCATTTGCGGACAGATGCTTTGACACCGGAGAGTTTGGGGAGGTTCCCATCGAGTGCGCCCCGGTGGTGACGGGAAGTATGCGCGATGCGGTGAGGCCATAGGAATAGGGGTGCCACGTGGTGCATGTGACGGCGGAAGCATGAGTTGCAAGCAGGGAGCCTTGCAGGAGTACCCCCTCCCCTGGGTTTTGCATAAGTGTTCATTCTAAAGAGAGTTAAAGTTGTTTGTTTTGTTACACTTTTACAAGTGTTTGTTCTTAAGGTAGTTAAGAGTTGCTGTTTCGCTCTTCTTGCAATAAGGGGCGCTGACTGGCGGACGACGACAGCAGGTTTGGGGGAAGGAAAGCCCGGCATCGGAGAGGAGTGCGGCCAGGCAGGTGAATGCAGGCGCGTGGAGCGAGCTGACGAGAAGGGCTGCACGACAGTCATGGCGTAAGATACCAGATGGGTTAACTACCTACAACTGTACGGAAGGACAGGCTAGGTGCAAGTGGCCGATATTTCGCGGATTCGGCAGAGAACCGAGCGCTTCTAACCTCGCGCGACCCGACTCGTAGTCTCTGCGTGCGACTAGTAGCGCTGGGCGCCGCAACACATTCCTAGCGCACGCCAGTAAAGATCAATTCCATCCCAATCCATATTTAGGAGGAACGGCGGCGCCAGAACGTGTAGGCGGGGAGGCCGAGGATGAAGAGAATGATGGCTACGGCGAGGTTGCGGAATTGGGTGGGGTCGTGGAAGGCGAGGTAGATGGCGTTGGCCACTATCAGGCTGGCAGCTGCGACGAAGACGGCTGGAGTCCAGGGATAGCCTGGAACGCGGTAGGGGATGGCTTTGCTTTGTGACGCGCGGCGGATGGGGAAGATAGCGGCGGCGCCCAAGCCGTAGAAGATCCAGCCGATGAAGATTACGCCACCGATTAGTTCGGCGAATTTTCCGGCGCCCGCCAGGACGGCGGACCAGATGCCAAGGGCGACTACGGCGTTGGCCGGCGTGTGGAAGCGCGGGTGAACCTCGGCTAATTTTTTGAAAAAGAGATTGTCTTTGGCCATGGCGTAGAAAACACGCGGGGCGGTCAGGACGACGCTATTGGCGGCGCTGAACGTCGAGATAAGGATGGTGAAGGCGATGGCGCGTCCGGCCCAAGGGCCCAAGACGGCGGTAGCAGCCGTGGCGGCGATGGCTTCGCTGTTGGTGGCGGCGGCCGGGCCGAGGGCGTTCAGATAGGCGACGATGGCGATGAGGTACAGGCCAGTCAGCGTGAGCGAGCCTAGCAGGAAGGCGCGCGGAAAAGCTTTTTGTGGTTCGATGACCTCTCCGGCGCTATAGGTGCCGAACTGCCAGCCTTCGTAGGCCCACAGGACGGCGATCATGGCCAAGCCGAAATTGGAGAGAAGCGAAAAGCCGGTTTGCGTTGAACCGAATGAAGCGGGGATTTCGCGAATGTGATGTCCGAGTGACAGCAACACGGCGCTGAGGACTACGATGATCCCGACTTTGACGAGGGTGGTCCAGTTTTGCAGGTCGGAGCTTTTGCGCGTGCCCCAGACGTTGACGGCGGTGACTACGGCGATCATTGCTACGGATACGCAAGTGGCTTCGAGCGGCGTTAGCGGGATGATTTCGGCGAGATAGCGGGTGAAGGCACGGGCGAGCGCGGCGACGGAACCGCTGGCGATTACCAGAAAAAGGCACCAACCATAGAGAAAGGCGGACATGCGGCCGAAACCATCACGGATGAAAACATATAGGCCGCCGGCTTCGGGATTGGCCGCGGCTAGCTCGGCGTAAGTGAGCGCGCCAAGAAGAGAGAGGACGCCGCCGATAATCCAGACGAGGAAGGAGTACCCGACGGAGCCGTCGAGCTGGCGAAGGATCAGGCCGGGAGTGAGGAAAACGCCGGAGCCGATGACGGAGCCAATGAAGAGGAGGAAGAGATCACGTTGGCGGAGGGTGCGGAGGAGAGAGGCGCTACAGATTGCAGGAGGAACTTCGGTGTCGGTGGGAATGGTTGCAGCCATTTTGGCAGGTCAAGAGTGCCTTTGGTGATGGGTGAGGTCAATGAGAAGTTTGCGGCGAAAAGACTAATGCTTCACAGAGAGGGCACAGAGAGAAGAACACAGAGTCCGCAGAGAAATCGTGTGTTACTCAAGGAACGGCGCGGGCATGAAACACAGAAGGAAGATCAGGAGCGCGAGAAAAGCAGCGGCGTACCGAGTGGGGCCGAGCGGCTCGGGATTGTAGATGGGAAGAGCGCGAAGGAAATGGATGCCGACCAGCAAGGCGGCCCACATGTACCAGCCACCCCAATAGCGATATGCGAGAAAAGCCAAGAGCGCAGGAAGAAGGATCGAGGAGGCGCGATGCGCGCGCTGGCTGAGGGAGCGCAGGATGTGTCCGCCGTCGAGTTGCGCGGCGGGAAGGAGATTGAGCGAGGTGGCGAAAAGTCCGACCCACGCGGCGCGGCCGACCGGATGAAGGAGCAGATTCGCGGCCTTCGCGCCATGATGGAAAATCGGCGCGAGAAGCTTCAGGATCAGCGGAGCGCCGAGAATGATTTTATTTTCAGCAGGGATAGCCAGGCCGGGGACAAACTTGGCGTGGACGATGCCGTAAATGAGCGCCGGAACAGCCACCAGGAAACCGACCAGCGGGCCGGAGGCGCCCACATCGAACAGTGCACGGGTGGTGCGAATAGGTGAGCGGATAAGAATGAAAGCGCCCAGCGTGCCAATCAGCGTGGGAAAAGGAATGAAGAAAGGATAGCTGGAGTGAATGTGATGATGGCGGCAGGCGAAAAAATGGCCGAGCTCGTGAGCGAGGAGAATCGCCAGCAGCGTTAGGGCAAAGGGGAGTCCGGCCGCTAGCGCGAACGGGTGACGATAGGCCAGCGTGAAGGCGCGAACGAATTCGTCCCAAGAGACGGCTTCGTTGTGGGCATAGGCGACGGCGAAGTGCGTGCCGGCAACGAGGCACGTGCCCAACGTCAGGAGAAACAGGGCGCAAGCCAGAAGCAAGGATTTCGCGGAAGGGCGGCGGGGGATCCGGACTGCGTAGGAGCGCCACGTGGCATCGGCGCGCCAATCTGGCGGTGCGGCGGCAGCGGCCGCGGTGCTATCTGGAAATAGGGTCGACACTTTGCGAAGACGGTCCGAAAAGCAAACACAAGTACATCATAGGTTGTGATATCGCGCCAGTTGAGGGACCGCCCAGAAAAAGTCGAAACACGGGTCCACAGAAGCGGACCGAAGCTACAGACAAAAGAAACAGCGAGCTAGCGCGAAGCGGTTGCCAGGCGGCGGGTCACGTAATCGGCTACGTGCGCAACCAGGAGCTCTTCCAGTTGGCGCGTGATTTTGCCCGGGGCGGCGGCGATTTTGTGCCCGGCGATTTCGCCTACGCCGATGATGTTGCGGTTCGTCGAGGAGATGAAGACTTCATCCGCGGAATAGAGATCTTCGGGGCGGAGGGCGTGCTCGAGGACCGGAACGCCCGCTTCCGGCGCGATTTCAAAAAGAATGCCGCGGGTGATGCCTTCGAGGCAGCCCGAGTTCAGCGGCGGCGTGTGAATTTTCCCGTCCTTAACCGTGAAAATGTTGGCCGCGGTGCATTCGGCGACTTCACCGCGCTCGTTCAGGAGCACGACTTCGTCAAAACCTTCCTTTTGTGCTTCGGCGACGGCCCAAACGTTCGGTAGCCAGGAGATGCTTTTCACTCCGGCGAGCGGAGAGGCGGCATGGCGGCCGTGCGGACGCAGACCCAGACGCACCGGCTCGCGATATTCAGGGAGCGGTGCGGAATAGATGATGAGATCGACCTGCGGTTGCGGCTCGTCACTGCGCCAGAACCCGACTTCGTTATACACGACGTAAATGCGCGCGGAACCTTCGGTGACATTGTTGGCGCGAATGACTTCGTGAAGATGTACGCGGACTTTGGCGGCTGTGTAAGGCATGGGCAAGCGGATGAGCGCGGCGTCTTTTTCGAGGCGGCGCCAATGGCGTTCGTAGGCGAAGGCTTCGCCGCGGGAGATGCGCACGGTGGTGAAGAGGCCCCAGCCGCAGAGGAGACCGGCTTGTCCAGGAGACAATCGGACTTCCTCGATGGGCAACAGGGAATCGTTATGGAAGATGTGGCGATGAATCAATGAACGCTCCTCAGACATTCTATTCTAGCGAAATTTAACGGAATGAAGGACTAAGAACGGAGAACGGTTCACCTACAAACATTCAGCCCAGCTCGCGCGAACTCTTCGCCTTTCGCCAAAACGGGTTCTCCTGAAACGGTCGCGAGGGCGTGCGTGAAGCAGTCTCCAAAGTTCAGCGCGGCAGGATGGCGTCCTTTCCCATACTTGCGGTAGGCGATGCGGGCTCGGTCGGCTTGATTGGCATCGAACGCGACTATCTCGATGCCAGCCTGGTGCAAGAAAAGGTCGAACTCGCGAGTGGCGATCGGCGACGAACGATATTCAAGGACGATTCCCGCTTCAACAGCGGTACCGGCTGAGACAAGTCTCCGGTCAGCGGCAAGGATAAGATCCAGAAAGCGTTCGCGCTCGATTTCGTTCAGAAGAATAGCGATTAGAGCGGAACTGTCAATTACCATAGCCGGTGCCGCTCAGCTGGGAATCCCGCGTTCGTCATAACCAAGGATTTCGTCGTCCGTCAGATCGGTCTTGCGCGGCAGGGAATCGACACGCTGCAAAATTTCGTAGATCTTCTCGCGTTGCGTGGCAGCTTTTTGCCTGCCAGAAAGGCGTTGAAGGCGTTCTCGTAAAGCGATGCGGATTGCCTCGGTGAGGCTCTCCCCAGCGCGCTCCGCGACCTCTCTCGCCAGCTTGTCGGTCTCCTCGTCTTTGATGTTGAGGGCCATGCACCTTCTATAATAATATCTTCCATCTTCCTTGACAACTACAATCGGAGACTCTTCCATCGAGGTCTTTCACGGTATGTTACAGATAACAAATGACCTACGGATTACAGGTGAAGGGCAGAAGCAACTGCTGGCCTTCGTAGATGCGGTTGGCGTCCACAATTTGACGATTGGCTTGCGCGATGCAGTTCCACGCTGCTGCGCGGCCGTATTGGGATTGCGCGATCTTCGTCAGGGTGTCGCCCTTTTGAACGACAACTTTCGTGTCCGATTTAACATTCTTCAAAGTAGAAGTCTCAGTGGGCACGACAATCTGTGTGCCGGCAGCGAGATGGGCGGGGTCCATAATGCCCGGGTTGGCCGCTAGCAGTTCCGGCCAGCGCGAGCCTCGACCGAGATTTTGCTGCGCGAGCTTCCAGAGGGAATCGCCCGGTTGCAGAGTCACGATGTGTACGGGCGACGACGATGACGAGTGCACCGCCGATGGCCCCGCAATCTCGGGAGCGACCGCAGTGGGCGCAGCCGGTACGGGCGCAAATTTGGGAGATGCAAATTTCGGGGCTGCAATTTCGGCCGGGAGGTTCGTCCGCGGCGCGGCAGGGGCTGGAGCCGGATGTGCAACGAAAGCTCGTACTCCGGGCGCGCTCGGTGCGATGCGTGCGACAGAAGGCTCGGCCGGAGCGCCGCGTCGCGTAAAAGGATCTACGCGGTGCAAGGGTGCCGGGCTGGAAATTGCCGGAGCGACTATCGTATTACGGTGCGCCGGCGCGACATTCGGATGAGCGGGCGCAACGCTCGGACGAGGAGGCGCTGGCTTTGCAACCGGGATAATCGGCGAAGCGAACGCCGGCTCATCGAACGGTAAATGGAACGGTGTGGGAGCTTGCACGGCGCGCTTGGCATCGCGATAACGGCGTGCTATGTCGCCGAGCGGAAGTTGCGGCAGGTCGCCGCTGGCATCCAGGACGTTTAGGGGCTGCTCGCCCGGGCCAATTTGCTCTTTTCGGCTGGCCGCGAAGCGCGCCTCATCTTCGGGCGTCAGTATCTTCGCGCGCCCCAGATCGTCTTCGGTGTAAACGTGCTTTTGTTGCCTGGGCTGCTCTTTGTCAGCGCGCTGCTGACGCGCTGTTTCCGATGCATCCTGCGTCGCTTGCGCGCGGCATTGCGCAGCGCCGAAAAGCAGGCAGGAGCATAGAACAATTGCGAATCCGCAGCGCAGCGGCTTGCGCAGCGACACGGGTGCGTGCACGTTGTGTTTGCAGGAAATGGAGAGGTCCGTCCTGGTCATTTCCGACCGATTACGGGGAGACAACCGATGGCGAAATATTACTTAAAGTTAGGCTTCGTGACAATGGCATTCTGTAGCAAAAAGGTACTGAGAGGGAGGTACTGGAAAAAAAAGGTACGCGGGTAATGCCCGGGCGAAACTCGCGCCGCTGTTGCGCTATGATGTGCGCGTCGGAGCGAGAATTTGTCGAGGGAGGGCGGTGATGGACGTGAAGCGAACGTTCTCGCGCAGGAAGTTCGTATCCTCGGCAGTATCCGCCTCGGCAATTTCCGTGGTGCCGGGCACACAGAAGCTTCTGCATGGATTTGCCGGTTTTGGTGGCGCACGGAGGGTCGAGCAAAGTTCCGTTCCGCTCACCACGAATTCATCGTGGCGCGATCAGGGAGTTTTGAATTTGGCGAAGTCGCCGTACGCGAAGCTGCACAGCGTCCCGGTGCGCGCGGTAGCGATAGAAAGCGGATTCTGGTCGCCCCGCCGCGAAACGAACGTGAGCGCGAGCATTCCCTCCATGGGCAAGCTGCTAGAAGTGAACGGGCGTATGGACAATTTCCGTCGGCTGAACGGAAAGAGCGCGGCAAAGCAGCGTGGTCCAGTCTATTCGGATTCCGACATTTACAAGTGGATCGAGGCGGCGGGATTCGCGCTGCAATCGGGCAACATGCCGGAACTCCGCGCGGCGGTGGACAAAGATATTCAGGAGATTGTAGCCGCGCAGCAAGCGGACGGATACCTGAACACGTACTACGTGCAGGACCGCGCCGCGCAGCGCATGGAGCCAAAGACGCAGCAGCACGGCCACGAGCTTTACTGTGTAGGGCATTTGCTACAGGGCGCGATCGCTTATTACCGCGCGACTGGCGACCGCACCCTGCTCGACGCGGGGTTGCGCTTTGTGAACGCGTTCTTATGGCCGAACTTCGGTCCTGCCGCGGATAGGAAGCCGTTGTTTTCCGGACATCCGGAAATGGAATTGGCGCTGATCGAATTGTACCGGTTGACTGGCGACAAGCGGCACCTGGAGTTGGCGGCGTATCTACTGCAAGGCGACGCGCGGATTCACTTCAAGCCAGAAGATTACGTGTATCACTTTTGCGGAATTCCGTTCACCTCGCGTACTCACCTTGAGGGGCACGCCGTTCGCGCAATGTATGCCTGCTGCGGTGCTACGGACTACTTCCTTGAAACCGGTGACCAGACATATTGGAAAACACTGAACACGCTTTGGAACGATCTGGTTTCCGCGCAGATGTATGTCACCGGCGGCGTCGGCGCGCGCAGCGACGGCGAGGCCTTCGGCGATTCCTATGAGTTGCCAAACGCGCGGGCGTACGGGGAGAGTTGTGCGGCCATCGGGAACATGATGTGGAACTGGCGCATGCTGGCCGCGACGGCCGAGGCGAGGTACGCGGACGTCATCGAGCGCGCGCTCTACAACGGAATCAATTCCGGGATGTCGCTCAACGGAACGCTATATTGCTATCGCAATCCGCTGGCGTTCGATCCCTCGGGCGGGGACAAGATTCGCAACGAATGGTACGACACCACGTGTTGCCCGCCGAACCTCGAGCGCACCCTGGCCTCCTTGCCCGGATATTTATACAGCACCAGCGGCGAGGGCATTTACGTTCATCTGTATGACAATTCACAGCTCGATTGGCATCTCGAGAATGGAACGGCGCTGAAAATTCGTCAAAGAACGAATTACCCTTGGGATGGAAGCGTGGAACTGACGCTGGCCCCCGCGCAGCCCACGGAGTTTACGCTATTCATGCGCATCCCAGGATGGACGAATACTGTGCAGGTTGCCATCAACGGAAAACCCATCACGGGCGCGAAGCCGGGCCAGTATTTGCCGGTTCGGCGTCGCTGGTCGGGCGGCGATAGGGTCACTCTGCAATTCAATATGGAGCCGCAATTTCTGGAGGCCAACGCCCAAGTCACGGAGAACAACGGCCGTGTAGCGGTGCAGCGCGGGCCGTTGGTCTACTGCATGGAGCAAATCGATCAAGACGAAGGCGTAGCAATAAAGGACGTGGCGTTGCGTGTGGATGAAAAGGGCGGCGGCCATTTCCAGGAAAAATTTGAGAAGGATTTGCTGGGCGGGGTTTTGGTGCTCCGCCATTCCGGCGCCGTATATGAGGAATCACCCGATCGCAGCGCCTTATATTTCTCACACAGCGCGCCACCGCGGAAATCGCGTTCGGCGCAGCTGACGTTTATCCCTTACTATGCCTGGGCCAACAGAGCCCAAACTCCGATGCAAGTCTGGACCCCAATGGCCAGGGCGTAAGCCGCAATTTGACTTCCCACGCGGAACTACACCGTGGGAATAAGTATTTCCGTGACTAGCTGATCCTCTGGCGTAGTTCTGGGATCGTTCGCGTAATTCTCAATGCAAAAGTCATCGCGCATTTGGATTTTCTTCTCGGCGACAATTTCAAAAACGCGGCCGGAAGCCTCCCCCAAGTTCGCGTAAGATCCCGTCAAGACAAAACGGCTGTACTTACCGCCCTTGAATTTTTCGTACCTCAAATTTTCCGGCAGACTCTTAGGCTCGGTGGCAACCGAAACACCGGCGCGATATATCTTTGGTCCTGCTTTGTAGAGGCTCATGTACCCCGTGATCTTGTTATGTTCCAAAATCCCGGGGGTAAGGGGATGCACTTCTTGCCAGGCTTTCGGTGCAGTGTCTTGAAACGGTCCTATTTTCTCGACAAAGACGTAATGCGTCTCTGGCCAGGTCACAATCTCGGGTTCCTGCGTAAGTTTCATGGGAGCTTTTTGCGGGGTAGCCATCCTGTTTCTCCTTTGCGCGTGAAAACCCTCCGAAAATAACATGGCTTGGTCAACAGCGGTAGGGACTTGCTCACTCCGCGCGCAACGCTTCGACCGGGTCCACGGTGGCCGCACGGCGCGAGGGCAAGTAGCTGGCAAGCCACGCCGTCGCCACGAGTCCGATGGAAACTGCGCCGTAAGTGACCGGGTCGACCGGGTTCACGCTAAATAGCAGCGACGACATCAGCCGCATCAAGAGCACCGCGGCGACAAGGCCGCATGCCACACCTATGCCCGTCAGCAGCAATCCATGCCTCACGAACATTCCGGTGACCGTCGGCTGCTGCGCCCCAAGCGCCATGCGAATGCCAATTTCCCTCGTCCGCTGCGATACGGAGTACGCGATCACGCCGTAAATGCCCACAACGCCAAGCAGCAGCGCCATACTTCCCGCCACGCCGAGCATGATCAGCGTGAACGCAGTGCGCGCCATCGACCTTTTATAGAAATAGTCGACCGTGTGAACATTGGCCAGCGGCAGGTTAGCGTCCGCGGACCATACCGCTTCCCGCACATCCTTAAGAAAAGCTTCGGAACCCGCGCGCGGCGTCCGAACAACGAACGCCACATCGCGCCGTACGGAAACATCGTCGCTCTCAAAGCGCGCCTGGAGTAGCGGCCAATAAACGGAAGTGGGCGGTTTTTTGTTCACGCCGTCATCGTGAACGTCGCCTACCACGCCGATGATCTCTCGCCAGTCATCTTTCGTACTGACCTGAATGCGCTGGCCCAGCGACTTAGCCGGCTCGCCCCAATATTCGCGCGCCAGATTTTCAGAAATCATGGCCACTGGAACCTTGTTGTATGTATCCGCCCAGGTGATCTCGCGTCCGGCCACGAGCGGCGTACCCAAGGTCTTGAGGAACCCTGGCGACACGAACTTGAAGAGACGAAGGGGCGGGAATTCTCCCTCCGCATACGTGCGCCCTTGCACAAGAATCGGATCGTGCCAGCCGTCTCCGTCCATTGGAAGCCTGGTGCCGATGCTCACCGACGAGACGCCGGGGATCGCTTCCAGCTTATGCAAAATTTCTTCTTCCATGCGGATGATGCGCTCCGGTTCCTTCACGTGCGTATCCGGAATAGTGACGCGAAAACTTTGCAATTCCGCGGGCCCGGTGAATCCCGGATTTACCTTGGTCAACGCTCGAAATGTACGAATCATCAAGCCGGAGCAGATCAGTAGCACCAGCGCGAGCGCCACCTGCACCACCACCAGCGAATTTCGCGCGCGATGCTGTTCCTTGCTTTGGCTGAGTCCGCGTCCGCCTTCGCGAATGCCCGTAGTCAAACGTGCACCGGCATATTTCAGAATGGGCACGCAACCGAAGAGCAGGCTAGCGAGCATCGCGACGATCAGCGTAAACAGCAAAACCGGCCCGTTAATCCCAACCTCATTGATGCGCGGCAGCCCCGCCGGGGCGATGGCCACCAACATCTTAAGCGCGCCATAGGCCAGCCCCAATCCGAGCAGGCTCCCAAGCAAACCGAGAATGACGCTCTCCGCCAGGAGTTCGCCGGCAATGCGTCCCCAGCTCGCGCCCAGCGCAGACCGCAGCGCCAGCTCCTGCCGCCGTCCTTCCATGCGGACCAGCAGCAGATTTGCCACATTGGCGCAGGCGATGAGCAGCACCATGCCGATGGAGCCCATGAGAACCCACAACACGCTGCCCACGTCGCCCACTACATCCTGCTTCAGCGGCCGCACGTACGGCGCGATTTTTGCATCTTCAAATAGCTTAATGCTGAACCCGGGAGGCGCCGGAAACGTGCTCATCACGATCGGAAGCATGCGCGCGACATCGGCATTGGCCTGTTGCAGTGTAGCTCCGGACTTGAGTCGGGCAAGTCCTTCGTAGCTGAAATTCCCCAGGGTTGTTTTGTTACGATCGAACTGAAAGGGCGCGATAATTGCCGGATCCTCGCGGTCCAGGAAATGAAATCCCTTCGGCAAAACACCGATGATTTGCCGGGCCTTCCCGTCAACCACTAGAGTTTGGCCGACCGCCGAAGGGTTCCCACCGAATTTTCTTTGCCAATACCCGTAAGTCAGGAGCACGGTCTGCGGAGCGCCGGGCGCATCATCTTCGCGCCGGAAATGGCGTCCAAGCATCGGTTGCACGCCTAAAATCGGAAGCGTGGCCTCGGTGACGTCGAGCGCTGGCACCTGTTCGGGTTCGCCATTTCCCGTTATGTTCACCGAGTCACCTTGATATATTCCGATGTCTTGGAAAGTCCGCCCTTGTTCGCGGTAAGTGAAGTAATTGGAGGGCGACATATTGAGCTCCGGGATGTTGATGCCCGGCGCCTTGTGCCAAACGCCGACCAGTTCCTCGGAGTGCGGATAAGGCAAAGGTTTTAGCAGGACACCCTCAAGGACGCTGAAAACGACGGTATTTGCGCCCACGCCAGCCGCCAGCGTGATTAGGGTGATGACGGTGAACATCGGCGCCCGGCCGAGTCTCCGCAAAACCTGCCGCAACTGGTCCTTGAACGAGCTCATTGACTTACTCCGTTCGCGTCTTCGGCCATTCTCGACGCGATCAACTACAAGTGGTACGTTTGCGGCCGCGTTAAGTTCCTAAAACATTCCGCGGCTGTCGGGCTGTTCAGGGATACAGGAACTGCGTTGACACCGGCCGAGTCGTACTCTAATATTGACGTTTGTCTCTACAGGGAAAGGTGTGACTAAGGGCGATGAGGACGTATGTAGCCAAGGGAGCAGAGGCCGAAGCGCTGAAGGAAGGTGCCAGCTGGTTCGTGATCGATGCCACGGATCAAGTGTTGGGTCGGCTGGCCACAAAAGTGGCGCGCATGTTGATCGGCAAGGATAAGCCGAGCTTTACCCCGTACCTGGATTCGGGCGATCACGTGGTGGTGATCAATGCCGACAAGGTGCGCATGACCGGAAACAAGGTCGAGCAAAAAATCTATTACTCGCACAGCGGGTATCCGGGCGGATTGAAAGAAGTTCCGGCGAAGCGGCTGCGCCCTACGAAATCGGATTGGATGATTCGCGAGGCTGTTCTGGGCATGCTGCCGAAGAACAAGTTGCGCGCGCGCCGTGCGAAAAAATTGCGGATTTATCGTGATGCGGCAGGATTGGCGCGCCACATCGGCCAGAAGCCGCAAGCAGTGACGCTGTAAGATTTTCAGCAGCACGGCCTTTAGGCTGTGCGCTTCAAGATTCGGGGATTGTTGTTCTGGTGGGTTGGCAGCCTGCAGCATTCCAGTCTCCAGGTTCCGGTTAGTGTGAAGATTTTGCCGCACGTTGCGGTGCCTTCCTTCGTCGAGTAGGGAGCCTGCCCGCCTTCAAGAAGCGGGCAAGTCCGTCTCGGCGGGCAACCCGAAGCGTGAAGTTTTCTGGTCCTGCTATGCGGGACTGTCTGTAATCTAGGAGGATCGTTGAGTTCTACGGGCACGCCCCTCGCGGGCACAAATTGGTTTCTGGGGACCGGCCGTCGCAAAGAGTCCGTTGCGCGCGTTTTTCTCCGCGCCGGTTCGGGCAAGTTCACCATCAACAAGCGCACGGTCGAGCAATATTTCCCGAATTTCGCCTGGAAGCATGACGCCATCGAGCCGTTGAAGTTCACCAGCCTCGCGGACCAGGTCGATGTCGTGGTCACCGCCAAAGGCGGGGGCGTCGGCGGGCAAGCGGGCGCGGTACGCATGGGATTGTCGCGCGCCATCGCCAAGTACAATCCGGAGCTGCGTCCTTCGCTTCGCACCAACGGTTTTCTGACGCGCGATTCCCGTATGAAGGAACGCAAAAAGTACGGACAAAAGGGCGCGCGCAAGCGCTTCCAGTTCACGAAGCGTTAATTTTGGGTGGTGCTTGGCATCGGTGTCATCCTGAAGCCATCCGAGAAGGATGGCTGAAGGATCTCAACCGATCCGGGCTCTGCACAACGAACTCCGGCTACCGAACGAGAGTCCAGTAGCCGAGATCATGGCCGGCAAGCTGCCGGCAAGAAGGCTGCTCTGTGGCGTATCGCCGAAAATCGATCCGCTGCCGCAAGCAGCTATCCTTAAAGGAGGAAACTTGGCAGTTGAAATTACAATGAAGGAGCTGCTGGAGGCCGGAGTTCACTTTGGCCACCAGACGCGCCGCTGGAACCCCAAGATGAAGGAATACATTTTCGGGGAGCGCAACGGCATCCACATTATCGATCTTCAGAAAACGCTTAAGATGTTCCGCGAAGCGAGCCGCTTCGTGAGTGAGATCTCCTCGCACGGCAGAACCGTATTGTTTGTCGGCACCAAGCGCCAGGCGCAGGAAGCCGTAGCGGAAGAAGCCAAGAAGTGCGGCGCATTCTTTGTGAACCATCGCTGGCTCGGTGGCACGCTCACCAACTGGTCCACCCTCCAGAAATCCATCAAGCGCCTGAAGCTGCTCAAGGCCATGAACGAAGATGGCCGTATGGCCGAGCTTTCCAAGAAGGAAAGAGCGCGCCTGGACCGCGAAATGAAGCACCTTTTCCAAAATCTCGAGGGCATCGAGAATATGGCGCAGCTTCCCGACGCCATGTTTGTCATCGACTCCAACGCGGAAGAGATTGCCGTCAAAGAAGCGCGGCGCATGGGCGTCCCAGTCGTTTCCGTGGTGGACACCAATTGCGATCCGGACGTCGTGGACTGGATTATCCCGGGTAACGACGACGCCCTGCGCGCCATTCGCCTGTTTACCTCGAAGATTTCGGAATCCGTGCTGGAAGGCCACAACCTCTACCAGCAATCCCAAGTGGCCGACCAAAAGGCCGCGGCAGACCAGGCTTTGGTGGAAGGCGTCGAATACGTCGACACCAGCGCCTACGAAGAGTACGAAAAGCAGGAAGGCGATTTCGTCGAAGGCGAAGTGCCGGTGGAAGCGCCCGAACCCGCGGAGACAACCGTCCCGCCCGATGAGGAATCCAGGTAGGCAAATCGCGCTGGCATAGTTTTCAACAGGCCCGGCGCTGCTGTTCAACTCAGGCGCCGGGTCGCTTTGCAAATGGGCGCAGCTAACGACATTACAGGCGCTTTAAAGATTTCCGATAACCAAGAAAGAAAAAGGAATGAGTACACAACCACAAGCTATGCAAATCCCAGCAAATCTCGTGAAGGAATTGCGCGAGCGCACCGGCGCGGGCTTCAGCGATTGCCGCGCGGCGCTGGTGGAATCCGCCGGCGACCTCGAGAAGGCCATCAACATTTTGCGCAAGAAGGGTCAGGCCGCCGCCATGAAAAAGGCGCAACGCGAGGCCACCGAAGGACTCGTCGGGCACTACATTCACGCCGGCGGGAAAATCGGCGTGATTGTCGAGGTCAACTGCGAGTCGGACTTCGTCGCGCGCACCCCTGCCTTCCAACTGCTTTGCCACGACATCGCCATGCACATTGCCGCGCTCGATCCTCGCTATCTCCGGCGCGAAGAAGTTACGCCCGAAATGCTCGAGAAGGAGCGTGACATTTATCGCGAGCAAGCGAAAGCCACCGGGAAATCCGACCAGGTCGTCGAGAAGATCGTCACCGGTAAGATGGAGAAGTTCTACGAGGAGAATTGCCTCTACGAACAGCACTACATCAAGGACGAGTCCGTGACCATCGGCGAGATGATCACCCAAGCCATCGCCAATCTCGGCGAGAACATCGCCGTGCGCCGCTTCGTCCGCTTCAAAGTAGGCGAAATCAGTGGCGGCGCGACAGGTTCCGCCGCCGAAACCGTCTCAGCGTAGCCGAGTCAATCTGTGAACTTAGCCAGAGCGCCCCGATCTTCGGGGCGCTCTTTTTCTTGAGTTACCGGTTTTCGGAATTGCCGAGCTGCCGTCTGCCGAAGCGAAACCGCAAGCCTTCATTTTTGGGGTAGTCAGGTCAGTTTCCGATAACACGACCAGGAAGTTACGGCAGTGGCCAGGTTCTCAGCATCCACCCTGGCCGCCCATATGCACCTGACTCCAAATCCCATTCCGGCGCTTATAAATTCCAAATTCTTCGTTTTCGTAACCTGTCACTTCGACAACGATTTCGTCCGTGCCATCGCCATCGAGGTCCAGTTGGTCCACAAAACGCATATCCTCGGAGTCCTTTCCGTCCTCAAGGTCTGTAGTCTTATGGTATCGAGCCAGTTCCGTTGTCGCTCCCGAACTATCCAACTTGCCGACCAGAAATACCTCATGTCGGACGCCCTTCATCTCCACGGACAAAGACCCAACTACAAACTTGTTGTCGCTCTCGTCGACTTTGGTCACGATGAGTTGGTCGACTTTAATACTCTTCGCCAATTCCTCTGGCACCCCGTGTTTCCGAAATGCGTTCATGGCCAGCTGCCTGGCGTACTTCTGTTCCCCGGCATCAGCTTGACGCTGACTGTTTGCGTGAGGGCGAATTTTTTCCGCGTTGGTCGCAAGCGCCATCGCGTCCTTCGCCAGATGAAGGGGTGGGTCTGCAGATACAAGCGCGGCTGACGAATCGCACTGTAGGGGCATCACTTTCCTGATTTTCACGTCGCCCGTTCGTTGGCCTCCCACAAATAAAGCGAGGCGTTCACCAACCTTGTAGACAGCGTCTTCTTCCGCGGGACGAGCTTTGGGATTAAAAATCTCTATGGCAATGAGGTCGCCGAACCTAGCCGTGTCACCCTCGGGGGTGAACCCTTCAGCGTAGTGATTCTTTGTCACGACATAGACGGGCTTATCGGCTCCCTGCCAGGCGACTTTGCCTTTGTCAGCATTCACCAGAACCGGCACAATCAAACACAGGAACAAACAATAGCGTCGTTTCATCGGAACCTTCCTGACCATCATTCGACCACATTGCCTGGTTCTTGTATCCCGGCCGGAAGTACAGATGTGATGGCGAAGTTAAGATGGTCGGGAGACGCACTAAGGAAACAATCGTTCAAAGGGACTAGCCAACCTCTCAGGCGCCGATTAGCGCTTACCAGAAACTGACCGGGTTCTCACTTTTCGCTTGACAATTCTAACTATCTAGTTTATAATCGTTTTTGGGTAAATTAGCGTCCGCGGCAGGCAACTGCCGCTTTTTTTGTGCCCCCAATGCTCTGCTCTCAAAAGCTAAGTCCTTCAGAATGTGCAGTTATGTGGATGCCCAAAAACCCCCGTTTCTAAACCCTTTATAATCCGCACTTACAGACGCTCTTTGAGCTAACCCTTTTAGAATGCGCACTTACAGAAAACCGGGGGGAGGGCGTGGGTCCTGTGCGATGTCTCCCATTGTTTGTTACAATTCCGACGGATTTCCAAGCGCATCCCGGAGAATCATGGCGAAAACGACAGCCGCGAAGCGGGCCCTGAGCAAACCTGCGAAAAAAGGTGAGCCGATCTATAACCGCATCGTGCTCAAACTCTCCGGCGAGTCGTTTCAAGGGCCGCAGGGATTCGGGATTCACGGCGAAACCATTCAGGCCATCGCGCGCGAATTAAAAGACGTGCATGCGCTCGGCGTGCAGATCGCTATCATGGTCGGCGGCGGAAACATTTTTCGCGGCGCGCGTCAGAAAGGCTTTGAGATCGACCGCGCCACCGGCGATTACATGGGCATGCTCGCCACCGTGATCAATGCCCTGGCGCTGCAGGACGCGCTGGAAAAAGAGGATGTATACACGCGCGTTCTAAGCGCGATTGAAATGAAGCAGGTGGCCGAGCCATTCATTCGGCGCCGCGCCCAGCGGCATCTGGAGAAGGGCCGCGTTGTGATTTTCGCGGCCGGCACCGGCAACCCCTATTTTTCCACGGATACCGCCGCGGCGCTGCGCGCCATGGAAATCAAAGCCGATGTGATTCTGAAAGCCACCCGTGTGGACGGAATTTACGACGCCGATCCCGAGCAAGTGGCCGACGCGAAATTCTTTCAGCAGATAACCTATCGCGACGTGTTGCACCAGGGCTTGAAAGTAATGGATTCGACCGCCATCTCCCTTTGCATGGACAATGGCATGCCCATCGTGGTCTTCAACATGAACACGCACGGCAATATCAAGCGCGTGGTAATGGGCGAGCGCGTGGGCTCCACGGTAACACCAGCGTAAACGGCCGGGTTTTTTCTGAGTGTCATTTTTCTGAGGACGAGGATATGACGACGATTGCAACCACCAGGGATGCCATGGCCGCGGCGAGAACTCGCATGGAAAAGGCCGTCGAGGACTTTCGCAAAGATATGGCCACGCTGCGCACCGGTCGCGCCAATGCATCGTTGCTCGATAGCGTTCGCGTCGACTACCACGGCACGCCCATGCCGCTGAACCAACTCGGCACCGTGAACACGCCGGATGCGACCCTGATCGTGATTTCACCATGGGATCCGAGCGCGGTGCCGCTGATCGACAAAGCCATTCGCACTTCCGACCTCGGCCTGAATCCGACCAATGACGGCAAAGTGGTGCGCGTACCCATTCCCGCGCTCACCGAAGACCGCCGCAAAGACATCGTCAAGCAATTGCACAAAGTGCTCGAGAATCACCGCACCGCGATCCGCAATATTCGCCGTGATTTGAAAGAAGCCATCGAGAAACTCGAAAAAGAAAAGAAGATCAGCGAAGATGAAAAGAAGCGCAGCCTGGACGAACTGGAAAAACTGTCCCAGGCGGAAACCAGGAAGATCGAAGACCTGAGCGCAGCCAAAGAAAAAGAAATAATGTCCATCAAGTAGCCAAGTAGGACAGCCACTCTTGGCTGTCCTCGGTCGGCGATGCAAACTCTTTCCCTTGTCTGAATTTCTCGGGCGCCACTCCGCGCACTCTGTCTCTGCGTTAGTTTTTCTTCCTGGGATTTTCTACCGCCGGCTGTGCGGATGCCGCGTTGCCTCGGTCCAGCGTGAACTCCTGCGCCTCATCGTTTTGCACCGCACGTAGAAAAGCGTTGTAGTCCGCGGCACGGTCAGCGGAAACTTCTCGCAGCAAAAAATTCAACCGCCGCGAAGCCGTAACCGTGTCGCCAATTTCCTGATACTTCGATGTGAACGTAGCGTAATCGCGCTCCACCGATGTGCCCGTAGGCATAAGCGCCGCGGCCCCCGGCGGAAGACGCAAAGTCAGGTGCGTCTCCACGTCGAGAGGCGTACCCAGATCGATGGCCGAAGGAGCCGCACCCGAAGCGCGATGGCCAGGTGGGTCCGGCAATCCAAGCTGCGGCAGCAGCGCCGGAATGCGCACCGGCTTCTTCGCCCAATCCACGAATTTCGGCTGTGTGATTTCGTATTCAACGGTAAACGGCTCTTTCGTAGCATAAGGATCCGACGCATTCACACTCGTGATCCTTCCGCGAAAGCCGTCAGAAAGCGCAAGAAGCTGCGCCACCTCTTTCCATTTCTCCTTCGCCGACTCATGGAAAGCCACGCGGAGAAGCAATTCATTGTCGCCCCGCATCCGGTATTTGATTTTCGTGGATAGCGTCCCATCTGCGCCGATCGCAGCGTCAACGTGGACTTCCTGCCTTGCAGCAAAAGGCAGCTTGGTGGAAACCTTCTCAAAGAACTGCACACTATTTGGCGGATCAACCAGCAGGGCTGGTTTGGCACGCAATTCGGGCCGCACCACTCCGAAAGGCGCGACTTCAACGGAGGGATCAAGCCACACGGGACCTGCCGCAAACCGGGCAACATTAAGAACGTTTTCTAAGGCGGAAGGATTGCCGCCGTGTACGAAGGCGCTCTGGTCTGAAAGGATGAAAGCAGGCGCTGCGTCAATCCCGATCGAGTACGCCATTGTGGCGAGCAGAAGCGATTTGTCTTCCGGTACCCCGTAGCCGGAAGACATCACCTCTGCGGGGTCTCGGAATCGAAAGCCGGTCGTGGCGACGGGCAAATCAACCGTTCTCACCTTCTGCGAAACAAAATCGTACAGCACTTCCAGTTTGCCTTCCGGGGTGCTAGCCGAACTTGCTAGATCCTGAGCCTTGTCCTTTACCACCAGCGCGATAACGTTAAATTTGCTGAGGGCACTCTTCAGCGACTCCAGAAGGTCGTTCCACGCGAGGCTGGTAAGTACGATGTCCGATTGCGCGGCGAGATTGGGTCGAGTTGGCAGGTGCGGAGCAGCGGGATGCTTTTGGCTTTCGGAGCTGACCGGCCATTTCCATTGATAGAGAACGCGAGCGTTGGCACCCTCATTTGATTCTTTCGTTTCGTAAATCTCTGCGATGCGCGAGGTAATCGGCACAACTCTGCTCGCGGCTGGAAGGTCAACCTCAAACCGTTCCTCGGAAACTAGATTGTCACGCGCGACCTCATGCGAAATGTAAAAGCGCGGAGCGAAGGGCGGAGTTGAACTGATCGTGACGGTGCGATATTCCAGGGCGTCGCCGGGAGCGAGGCCGAGGATGCGTACAGATTTTACGCGGACGTCCTGGTAAGCAGGAGCGTTCACTACGGCGGGATTAGGCTGGTCAGAGATGGCGCTGGGAAGAATGTCGACCGTGCCGCCTCCGCTGTGCGTGATGCGCACGACCGGGAATTCGATTTGCTGGAACGAGCGGTTGTAGTCGAACGTTAGCCGCGCGAACTCGCGGGCGCCGCCTTCGTTGTTGATGTGCACGCGGGTGTGGACTTCCTTGCGGCTGTCGCCATTTTCCTCAAAGCGCACGCGTGTTTCGAGCAGCTCAATCTGTGCCGGAAGCTCCGGCGCTTTCTGGGGCGCTTCAGCTCGTTTCGTCGCCTGCTTAGCCGCAGACGAAGCAGGTTCTTGGCAAGGCGCCGGCGTCGCGGCGAAAGCGCAAAACAAAATCAGCGCGAAGAGCAATCGCAAGAGCAAGAGTTTGGAGAATTGCGTCACAGTACCTCGTTGGCAGTGTAGGGCGCGTCGAAAATCAGGTAAAGGTACGTTTTGCTCGGCGTTTTCCTGAAAGAAACGTCTCTGCGCCCTCTGTGCTCCTAGCTCCGCGGCCTCTGTGTTAAAGCTCTTGAAGTTTCTATGTCCCAACGCAACGGAAATTAGCCTCGCGCGTCTGACGTGATACGCTGAACTGCTGCGCGGCTATCTTTAGCCGCGGCGTGAGGGAGACGAACGGATGCGAAAGTTGCTAGCGACTGTCGGAATTCTCGCCCTGAGTTTCAGCTTGGCGTGCCCAGGGCCGGCGCGCGCCAATGAGGGCTTTAAAGGACCTGACGAAGACGGCACCAAGCCCGCGCTAGCCAAAATCGCCGGTGAAGGCTTCATGAACTCGCACGCGTTCGAGTATTTGACCGAGCTTAGCGACAACGTCGGCGCGCGCGTCACGGGCACCCCGGAAGCGCAGAAAGCGATCGACTGGGGCATCGCGAAGATGCGCGCGATCGGCCTGGAAAATGTACACACCGAAAAATGGCAGCTCTGGCGTGGTTGGAAGCGCGGCACCGCCGAGGCCGAGCTGCTTTCGCCGACGCGCCACAAACTCCACGTTGATGCCATGGGCTGGACTGGCTCGACACCCGCCGGCGGCGTGGAAGGCGAAGTGGTTGCGGTGAACATGTTTGACATGGATCAGGAGATAAAAGATATCTCCCGGCTGAAAGGCAAAGTGGCGCTGGTCGTTGCGCAAGGCAATCCAAAGAGAAGCGGCGACATGCTCTTCGTGCAGTTCGGCGACTTCCTGCGCGCGGCCCAGAAAGCCGGCGCGCTGGCGGTCATCGGCGGGCAAGGCGGCGCAAAAGCCGCCGGTCTAAACCTGACACATACGGGTATTCTCGGCTTCGACACGGATTTCGAGGTTCCAGTCGTTTCCATGACCGCGGAAGATCAAGGCCAACTGGAACGCTACGTGGACGCCGAGATAAAACCGCGTGCACGGTTCAACATTCAAAACACATTCACCAACGGACCTGTGGAGAGCGCCAATGTGGTCGGCGAAGTTCGCGGCCGCCAAAATCCCGAGCAGGTATTTGTTGTGGGCGCGCATCTCGACTCTTGGGATCTCTCGGAAGGGGCCACCGACAACGGCTTCGGCTCGGCCAGCGTGCTGGGAGCAGCCGAGGCCATCGTCCGTTCCGGGATGAAGCCGCGGCGCACCATTCGCTTTGTGCTGTTCACCGGCGAAGAGCAGGGGCTCGACGGCTCGTTCGCCTATGTCAAAGAGCACAAAAAGGAGATGGCCAATCATCTCGGCGATTTGGTGCTCGATGAAGGCCAAGGACCGGTCAGTGATTTCCAACTGGGTGGCCGCGACGATCTTGTCGCTAGCTTTCGGCCATTTTCCAAGTCGCTCGCAAACATTCGCGAAATCAAAGTGAACGAAAAAGTGGAATCGGGAACAGACACACTCCCATTTTCGGTTGCCGGACTCCCCGGCATCAACATGAACCAGGACTCACCAGACTACACGTACACGCATCATTCCGCGGCCGATGCGTTGGAAGCTGTGAAGCCGGAGGTGCTCAGTCAAAATGCCACGCTAATGGCGATGACGGCCTTTTGGATCGCGGACCGGCCGGAGCGCTTTGCTTCTCCGTGGCCGGCCGAACGCACCGCGAAAATGCTGCGCGAGCAAGGTCAATATGAAGTTTTAAAGGCTTTTAACCTTTGGCCCTACGGAGATTTAGGGACCGGCGAGAAACTCAAAGAAGATTAGCCGGCTCCAAAAGATTTCTTGACTACCCGTAAGATATTGATATGAAAGGTGTTAGTGAACGTCGGCTTTGATCTGGCAGTTCCGGTGCCAAAAGCCGCTTTTCCACAAGCTTTTTTACCTCCCTGTAGCGAACTGATTTGACAGAATAAGGTGTTTTCCTTATACTTCGTTGTTTGTCAGGGATAAGTTAGCCCTGTAGTTGTAGTTGGAAGGAATATCTTCGGTCCCGGAACAAAGTAAGACGGAATGGGACGGAAGAGCGGCCGGAATGGGGCGCCAGCCCCGCAAAGCCGAGTGAGCCTCTCCGAATCGAAGCCAGAAGCGGATTTCTGCCTTCTGGAATGCGTACGGAGTTTCTTGCTGGGGGTTTCTCCGGATTCGCAGTAGACCTTTCAGCCATGCTGTGCGCTCTCGCGCATTTTTGTCTGCGCGCGTTGCGGGAGCCGCGCCCTGCGCATCGTGAACTTGCGATGCACGGGGACAAAAATCTCTGCGCGCGATTGGGCGGCCGCGGTGTGGTCGCATAGAAGAGGAAAACTGTGCCGACGTTTTCGCAATTAGTACGCATGGGCCGCGAGAAGGTCCAGGTAAAGACCAAGTCGCCCGCGTTGATGGGCTGCCCGGAAAAGCGTGGCGTGTGCATTCGCGTGTACACGCAGACGCCGAAGAAACCAAACTCCGCGTTGCGCAAAGTCGCGCGTGTGCGCTTGACCAATTCGGTGGAAGTGACCACGTACATTCCCGGCATCGGGCACAACCTGCAGGAGCACTCCATCGTGCTCGTGCGCGGCGGCCGCGTGAAGGATCTGCCCGGCGTGCGTTATCACATCGTGCGTGGAACTTTGGACGCCGCGGGCGTCGAGAATCGCAAGCAAGGGCGCTCGAAGTATGGAGCGAAGCGGCCCAAGGCAGCGCAGAAGTAAGAAGTAACGAAGCAGCGAAGTAAAGAAGTAAAGATTTTAGGAGCGAGCGAGAACCATGCCACGCAAAGGAATCATTAGCCGGCGCGCACAGGCCACCGACCCGGTGTACGACAGCGACATCGTCGAGAAGTTCATCTGCTCGATGATGTGGGAAGGCAAGAAGTCCACGGCGCAGCGTGTGTTTTACGGCGCGATGGACCAGGTCGCCAAGAAGGCCAATGACGACGCGCTGAAGATTTTCAAGAAGGCCATCGAGAACGTGAAGCCGGTGCTGGAAGTGAAGACGCGGCGCGTGGGCGGCGCGAACTATCAGGTTCCGGTGGAAGTGAATCCGTTCCGGCGGCAGTCGCTGGCCATTCGCTGGCTTTTGCAGTATTCGCGTGAACGCGCGGGTAAGACCATGGTCGACAAGCTCGCGGATGAATTGATCGACGCGGCCAACGCGCGCGGCGGCGCTATCAAGAAGAAGGAAGACGTGCATCGCATGGCGGAAGCCAATAAGGCTTTCGCGCACTATCGCTGGTAAAAGGGCGCTGGTGAAAAAGGGCGCTGGTAAGAATTTAGGAGAATAGGGGACTAAGTGGCAGAAGCAGTAGCAAATCGGACAGGCGAGAAGAAGGCAGCCAGTTCCTCGGGACGGGTGTTTAAGCTCGAGGACACGCGCAACATCGGCATCATGGCGCACATCGACGCCGGCAAGACCACGTCGACCGAGCGCATCCTGTTTTATACGGGTGTGACCTACAAAATTGGTTCCGTGGATGAGGGCACCGCCACCATGGACTGGATGGAGCAGGAGCGCGAGCGCGGCATCACCATCACCAGCGCAGCTACGACTGCTTCTTGGGACCGCTTTGGCAAGAAATATCGCGTGAACATTATTGATACGCCCGGCCACGTAGACTTCACCGTGGAAGTCGAGCGTTCGTTGCGCGTGCTGGACGGCGCGGTCTGCGTGTTCGACTCCGTAGCCGGCGTGCAGCCGCAATCAGAAACGGTGTGGCGCCAGGCCGACAAGTATCGCGTGCCGCGCATTTGCTTTGTGAACAAGATGGACCGCATGGGCGCGGATTTCGATCACGTGATTCGCACCATCAAGCAACGCCTCGGCGCGCGTCCCGTGCCACTGCAATTCCCATTGGGCCGCGAAGACAATTTCATCGGGATCATCGATTTTCTCGAGCAGAAAGTGGTTGTGTGGCTTGAAGAAACGCTCGGCGCAAAATTTGAAGTCTTCGAAGTCGAAAAGCTTTGGGACAAAGCGTTCGTCGATTCCCGGCCGGACGTGGCCGCGGCGCTCAAGGGCGCGGCGATCGACAAGAGGTTTTACGAAGAACATCGCAACAAAGTCGTCGAATACATCGCCGAGCATGACGACGAACTGGTCGACAAATATCTGAATGGCGAAACGCTGACGCTGGAAGAGATGCGCAAGTCGATTCGCAAATCGACGCTGGCGCTGAAAATTGTTCCGGTGTTGGCCGGCTCCGCGTTTAAGAACAAAGGAATTCAGCCTTTGCTCGATGCGGTCGTCGATTATTTGCCGTCGCCTGTGGATGTGCCGCCGGTCGAGGGCATCAACCCGGACAACGAGAAAACCGAGCTGCGCCGAGCGGCCGATAGCGAGCCGTTTGCGGCTCTGGCGTTCAAAATCATGTCCGACCCGTTTGTCGGGCATGTCACCTACATCCGCGTTTATTCCGGCGTCCTGAAATCCGGCAGCTACGTTTACAACCCGGCCAAGCGCACCCGCGAGCGCATCAGCCGCCTGCTGCAGATGCATGCCAACAAGCGCGAGGAAATCGACGAAATCTACGCGGGCGATATCTGCGCTTGCGTCGGTCTGAAGAGCGTAAATACGGGCGACACACTGTGTGATGAACAGAAGCAGATCATTCTAGAAACCATCGATTTCCCGGCCCCAGTAATTTCCGTGGCGATTGAGCCCAAGACCAAGGCCGACCAGGACAAGCTGGGCGTGGCCATGCAACGGCTCGCGCAAGAAGATCCCACGTTCCGCGTGTCCACCGAACCGGATACGGGGCAAACGCTAATCTCGGGAATGGGCGAGCTGCACCTCGAAATCATCGTCGACCGCATGCTGCGCGAATACAACGTGCAAGCCAACGTCGGCCGTCCGCAAGTCGCTTATCGCGAAACCATTCGCAAGAAAGCGGAAGCGGAAGGCAAATACATCAAGCAGACCGGCGGTCGCGGCCAGTATGGCCATTGCGAAATCATTCTGCATCCGCTGCCCAGCGCCACGCACGAAAACATGCATGAAATGTCTACCGATGAGCTGGACGCGTTGGCCAAGGAAATTGTGGGCGGTCCGGGCGGCAAGTGGCGTTTTGACAAGGATCATCGCTTCCTGTTTATCGACAAAATTGTGGGCGGGTCTATCCCCCGCGAATTCATCGCGCCGATTGAAGCTGGTATTCGCGAAGCGTTGGATAGCGGCATCCTGGCGGGCTTCCCGATGGTGGATGTTGCCGTGGTCCTGGTTGACGGCAGCTACCATGATGTGGACAGTTCGGAAATGGCCTTCAAAATCGCCGGCTCCATGGCCTTCAAAGAAGCTTGCCACAAAGCCAAGCCGGTTTTGCTCGAGCCGATCATGAAAGTGGAAGTGGTCGTCCCCGAAGAATATATGCCGGCGGTGTTCGGTGATTTGAATGCGCGGCGTTCGGCGATTCAGGGCACGGAAAACCGCGCGGGCAGCAACGTGATCCGCGTGGAAGTGCCATTGTCGCAAATGTTCGGCTATGCCACCGATTTGCGCAGCCGCACGCAAGGGCGCGCGACCTTTACCATGCATTTTTCGCATTACGCGGAAGTGCCGGCGGCTCTGGCCGAAGAAATCGTGAAAAAGATACGCGGCGATAAGTAATTTGGGCTTAAGGAATTTGCGAGAAATTAGATTCTAAGATTTCGACTGAGGAGCAGAGAAACAGATGGCGAAAGAGAAATTTGAACGCAGTAAGCCGCACGTGAACATTGGGACCATTGGTCACATTGATCATGGCAAGACGACGTTGACCGCGGCGATTACCAAGGTGCTGTCGAAGCACAACCCGAAGGTACAGTTCCGCGCGTTTGACACCATCGATAACGCGCCGGAAGAGCGCGAGCGCGGGATCACCATTGCCGTATCGCACGTGGAGTACGAAACACCGAATCGGCACTACGCGCACATGGATTGCCCGGGTCATGCGGACTACATCAAGAACATGATCACCGGCGCGGCACAGATGGATGGCGCGATTCTGGTTGTTGCGGCCACGGATGGCCCGATGCCGCAAACACGCGAGCACATTCTTCTCGCTCGCCAGGTGGGCGTGCCGGCGATTGTCGTGTTCCTGAACAAGTGCGACATGGTGGAAGACGCCGAATTGCTTGAACTCGTGGAACTGGAAGTGCGCGAACTTTTGAAGAGCTATCAGTTTCCGGGCGACACGATTCCGGTCATCAAGGGCTCGGCGCTGCAAGCTTTGAACGGCGACGCCAAGTGGGAAAAGACCATTGATGAATTGATGGAAGCGGTGGACAAGAACGTTCCGCTGCCTGTGCGTGACATCGATAAGGCGTTCGCCATGCCCATCGAAGATATTTTCTCAATCTCTGGACGCGGCACGGTGGTTACGGGCCGAGTCGAGCGCGGCAAAGTGAAGGTTGGCGAAGAAATCGAAATCGTGGGCTTCCGGCCGACGCAAAAGAAAGTAGTCACCGGCGTGGAGATGTTCCGCAAGCTACTGGACGAAGGCTTGGCGGGAGACAACGTGGGATTGCTGCTGCGCGGCACGGAAAAAGAAGATGTGGAGCGCGGGCAAGTGGTTTGCAAGCCGGGCTCGATCACGCCGCATACGAAGTTCAAGGCCGAAGCGTACGTGTTGACCAAGGAAGAGGGTGGGCGGCACACGCCGTTTTTCACGGGCTATCGTCCACAGTTTTATTTCCGCACCACGGACGTGACCGGAGACGTGAAGCTGCCGCAAGGCGTGGAGATGGTGATGCCCGGCGACAACGTGAGCTGCGAAGTAGCGTTAATCACGCCGGTGGCGTTGGAGAAGGGCTTGCGCTTCGCGATTCGCGAAGGCGGCCACACGGTAGGGGCCGGCGCGGTAACCGAGATCGTCGAGTAAAACATGAGACAAGGCGACAAAATTCGCATTCGTTTGAAAGCGTACGACCACCGGATTCTCGATCAGTCCACGCGAGAGATTGTGGAGACCGCGAAGCGCACCGGCGCCGATGTGGCCGGCCCGATTCCTCTGCCGACCACCATCAATCGCTGGACGGTGCTGCGTTCGCCGCACGTGGACAAGAAATCGCGTGAGCAGTTCGAGATGCGCACGCACAAGCGGCTGATCGATATTCTCGAGCCGACGCCGGATACGGTGGACGCGCTGATGAAGCTCGATCTCCCCCCTGGAGTGGACGTGGAGATCAAGGCTTTCGGTCACGCAGGGAAGTAAGAAGTCGACAGTCGACAGTCGAAAGAAAAGAAGGATTTTTAGCAGGACGCAGCCAATATCCGAAGTGATGGACATGCTGCGAAAGAGAGAGAAGAGGCGATGGCGGTCAACGGAATTATCGGAATCAAGTTGGGGATGACGCAAGTCTTCACCGACGACGGCGCGCTGGTGGGCTGCACCGTGTTGCAGGCGGGTCCATGTGTCGTCGTGCAGCGCCGCACCATGGATAAGGATGGCTACGAAGCCGCGCAACTCGGCCTGGTGGAATTCGTCAAGCCACAGCGCGTCAACAAAGCCATGACTGGGCATTTCAAAAAAGCCGGCGTGGCGCCCATGAAGGTATTGCAAGAAGTGCGCATCGAGGAATCGAAAGACGAAACCAAAGTCGGCGATCGCGTCCTGGTGGAAAATTTCAAGGCTGGCGAGTTGGTCGACGTCAGCGGCGTGACCAAGGGCAAAGGTTTTGCCGGCGGCGTCAAGCGCTGGCACTACCGCGGCGGCGACGCCACGCACGGCTCGATGTTCCATCGCGCGCCGGGCGGCATCGGCGGCAGTTCGTTTCCGTCGCGCGTGTGGAAGAACCAGCATTTTCCGGGTCACATGGGCAACGCGAACCAGACGTCCAAGAATTTGAAAGTCGTGAAAGTCGACACCGACGAAAACCTTCTGCTGGTACGCGGCTCCGTGCCGGGCCCGAGCGGCTCGTACATTTTTATTCGTCGCGCGAAAACTGCGAAGAAAGCGAAGTAAGGAAAACTATGCCGGTCGTGGATGTAGTCAATCTGGATGGCAAGAAGGTCGGGCAAGTGGAGCTCGCCGACGCGGTATTTGGCGCGAAGGTGAATCCGCACTTGCTGCACGAAGCTTCGCGCTGGTATCTGCGCGGGCTGCGCGCTGGCACGCACAAAACGAAAGACAAGAGTGAAGTCAGCGGCGCCGGCCGCAAGCTTTGGAAGCAAAAGGGCACCGGCCGTGCGCGTGTCGGCTCGATTCGTTCGCCGCTCTGGCGCCATGGCGGCACGGTTCACGGACCGAAGCCGCGCGATTATAGTTACGCGCTACCCAAGAAAATGCTGCTCGGCGCGCTGCGCTCGGCGCTTTCCGCGAAGCTTGCGGAGCAGAAATTGACTGTCGTGGACGCGTGGTCCCTTGAGAATCACAAGACCAAAGCGCTGCGTTCCGTGCTCGACAAGCTAAATGGGGAAAAGTCCGCGTTGCTCGTCGCATACGGCGAAAATCACAATCTCGAGTTGGCCAGCCGCAACCTGGAACGCGTAAAACTCGTGGCCACGAACGTTTTGCAGCCATATGACTTGCTCAATCACGACTTGCTGGTGCTGTCGAAAGAAGCGGTTGCGCGCTTGAGCCATTCGCTCGATCCCGCGGCTGCGCCAATAGTCGCGCCGGATGTTCAGGCGATCGCGCCCGCGCCGAAGCCGAAGAAAGAAGCGGCGCCGAAAGCTGCTGCAAAACCAGCGGCAAAGAAAGAAAAGGCCGCTGCCAAGAAGCCCGCAAAGAAAAAGGGGAAGGAATAAGCGATGTCAGCCCCGCTTTATCAAATTATTCGCCGGCCCATCATCACGGAGAAAGGGCTCGGCGTAAAAGAGACGCAGCACACGGTCGTGTTTGAGGTGTCTTCCGCCGCAACCAAAACGCAGATCAAGGAAGCGGTGCAGCAGATCTTCAAAGTGAAGGTGGATGCCGTACGCACGGCCAATTTTCACGGCAAGATGCGCCGGCGCGGACAGAGCGAAGGGTACCGGCGCGATTGGAAGAAAGCCTACGTGAAGCTCGCGGAAGGCGAAAAGATGATCGAGTACGCGGAGAATTTGTAAGCGCAGCAAGATTTTACGTTGGGATCCTTCGCTTCGCTCCGGATGACAGCTCATCCCGAGGGGCGCGGGAAGAAGTAAGAAGGTAAGAGGCAGCGATGGGACTGAAAAGCTTTAATCCATATACGGCGTCGCGGCGGTTTATCACCGTCCTGGACAAGAGCCATATCACCAAGCAGGAGCCGGAGAAGGCTTTGCTGGAGCCGAAAAAGCGTTCTGGCGGCCGCAACAATCACGGCGAAATCGTGATCTGGCATCGCGGGGGCGGACACAAGAAGCAATACCGCCAGGTGGATTTCCGGCGCGACAAAGTCGGCGTGCCCGCAAAGGTTGCCGCTATCGAATACGACCCGAATCGCAGCTCGAATATCGCGCTGCTGCATTACGCCGATGGCGAGAAGCGCTACATCATCCACCCCGTGGGACTCGAAGTCGGCGCCACGGTGTCCACCGGCGAAGGCGCGGACATTCTTCCCGGCAACGCGCTGAAGATTCGCCACATTCCTCCGGGCACGATGGTGCACAACCTCGAGTTGTACCCGGGACGCGGCGGCCAAGCGGTGCGCTCGGCGGGCGGTGCGGCGCAGCTGCTCAGCAAAGAAGGCGATCTCGCGCTGGTGAAGATGCCCAGCGGCGAAGTACGCAAGTTTTCCATCGATTGCATGGCCACGGTTGGCCAGGTTGGCAACCTCGACCATGAAAATGAAACGTTTGGCAAGGCCGGACGCACGCGGTGGCGCGGCATCAAGCCCACGGTGCGCGGCGTGGCCATGAACCCTGTGGATCATCCGCACGGCGGCGGAGAAGGCAAGGTCAAGGGGAATCACCCCCAGACGCCTTGGGCTTTCCCGACGCTGGGCAAGAAGACCCGCAGGAACAAGCGTACCGATAGGCAAATCGTTCAGCGCAGGAAGTAAGAAAGTAGAGACGAGCAGTCAACCAGGCCGCCAACGAATGGCAGCCCGGCGAGAGTAAAAACCATGCGAGCAACAAGAACAACACGAACAGGACGCGCAGCCAGCCGGAGAACCAGCCGGCCCGTGAAGCGCGCGTCCGCAAAACGAGCCGCAGTCAAGAGCAGCAAACCCGCACGACCGGTAAAAGTAGTGGTCGCGCCGCCGGAGCCGGTACTGTACAAGCTGTGCAAGCCCGGCTGGTCGGTAATTGTGGAACGCATTCCCAACGCGCAAGGCACGCGCTTTGTGTGCCCGTTCTGCCCCAAGTCGCATCGCGTGCCGGGTCCGGTACGCGGTTTCAAGAAGATGCGGCGGGCGCAGTGGGGCCGCTTGCGCCGAGTCGAGGAGTAACCAAGAAAGATGGCACGCTCACTGAAAAAAGGGCCGTTTGTCGACGGCCACCTGCGCGAAAAAGTGGAAGGTCTCAACACGCGCAATGAAAAGAAAGTGGTGAAGACCTGGTCGCGCCGGTCCACGATCGTTCCGGACATGATCGGTCACACCATCGCCGTGCACAACGGCAAGAAATTCATTCCCGTGTATGTGACCGAGCAGATGATCGGGCACAAGCTCGGCGAATTCGCGCCCACGCGTACCTTCAAGGGCCATGCCGTGAAAGCGGCGCTGGAGAAGGCGGCAGGCGCGGCTCCCGCGGGCGGCGCAGCTCCCGCCGGCGGGACAGGAGGCGGCGCGGCTCCGGCAGCGCCGAAGGCATAAGCCATGGCTGAGTTACAACCACAAGCAGGCTCGATCGAAGCGCACGCGTTAGCAAGGCATGTGCGCATGTCGCCACAAAAAGCGCGGTTGGTGATGGACTTGATCCGCGGGCAAAAGGCGCAAGCAGCGCTGCACACGCTGCGTTTCACGCCGAAGCGCGCGGCCAAGCACATCGAAAAAGTTTTGCGCAGCGCGATCGCCAATGCCGAGCGCAAGGCGGAAGACGCGGGCGCTCCGCTGGATGTGGACGAGCTGTACGTGAACACCTGTTTCGTGAATGAAGGCGCGCGCTGGAAGCGGTTGCGCCCCGCGCCGATGGGCCGTGCGTTCCGTTATCAGAAGCGCACCGCGCATTTGTGGGTCGGCGTGGCGGAGCATCACGTTGCCGCAGCGCAGCGCGTTGCCGCTATCGAAGCGGAAGCCGAAGCGCAAAAGGGCGTTCGCGGCACAGCGCGTCGCGTGCGCAAAGCTCTGGTGGGCAAGCAGGGCGGTCCAAAGAAGGGAAAGAAGTAAGCCGGCCGGTTACGCCGCTGTAGAAAAGAGGAAGCTAGTGGGACAGAAAACACACCCGTATGGATTCCGCCTCGGCTACAACAAGCCGTGGAAGTCGCGCTGGTACGCTGACCGCGACTACGCCGACCTGTTGCACGAGGACGTGAAGCTGCGCCGCGAACTGAAAGAGCGCCTCAAGAGCGCGGGCATCAGCTCCATCGATATCGAGCGCGCCGCCAACAAGCTGGTCGTGCGCATTTACACCGCGCGTCCCGGAATCATCATCGGGCGCAAGGGCGCGGAAATCGACAAGCTCAAGCAGGAAGTGCAGAAGCGCACCAAGCGCGAAGTGCACATCGACATTCAAGAAGTGCACCGTCCGGAGCTGGACGCGCAGCTCGTAGCTGAATCCATCGCGCTGCAGCTTGAAAAGCGCGTGGCTTTCCGCCGCGCGATGCGCAAAGCGGTGGACTCCGCGCTGCGCTTCGGTTGCAAAGGCATCAAGGTGCGCGTTGCCGGCCGTTTGAACGGCGCCGAAATCGCGCGCAAAGAGTGGTATCTGCAAGGGCGCTTGCCGCTGCAAACCCTTCGCGCGGACATCGATTTTGGTTTTGCGCAGGCCTACACCACCTATGGAGTTATCGGAGTGAAGTGCTGGGTCTATCAGGGTGAAAACGTGCCCAAGCGCGCGTCGAAGGTGCAAAAAGAGCGCGAAGGAGTCGCGGCGTAAGCAAGGAGTTTTGCAGCGGCGAGCTTTAGCTCGCCAGCGAAAGTAACAACGAGATCCGGGAAGCGAGAACACAACGATGTTGATGCCCAAGAAGGTGAAGTACCGAAAGCAGATGCGCGGCCGGCGCACCGGCAAGGCGTGGCGCGGCGGCGATTTGGCGTTCGGCGAATACGGTTTGAAAGCCATGGAAGCGGCATGGATCACGGACCGGCAAATTGAAGCTTCGCGCGTGGCTATCACCCGCTTTATCAAGCGTGGCGGCAAACTCTGGATTCGCATTTTCCCGGACAAGCCGTTCACCAAGAAGCCCGCGGAAACGCGCATGGGCAAAGGCAAAGGCGCTCCGGAAAAGTGGGTCTCGGTGGTAAAGCCCGGGCGCATCATGTTTGAAATGGCTGGTGTCGACGAAGCCACGGCCAAAGAAGCATTGGGACTGGCGTCGCACAAACTGCCCATCCCAACCAAATTCGTCACCCGCGCGGGAGGCTTCTGATCATGCCGCGGCGCATCGAAAAAATCCGGGAAAACGGCGTCAACGAGCTCAACGCGCAGCAGAAAGAGCTTACCGAACAGATTTTCCGGCTGCGGTTTCAGTTGACCACCGGACAAGCCGAAGCGCTCAAGCGGCTTCGCGAAGCAAAAAAAGATCTCGCGCGGGTAAAAACGCTTCTGCGCGCGCAAGAATTGTCGACTGCTTCGCAGTCGCCAGCAGCAAAGAAGGCATAATCGAAATGGCTACCGAAACAAAAAGCACTACCGAGAACGCCTCCGACACGCGCCACCAGCACCAGATCCTCACTGGCCGTGTCACCAGCGCCAAGATGGAGAAGACCATCGTGGTGGAAGTGCTGCGCCTGGTGCAGCACCCCAAGTATCGCCGCGTCGTGCGCATCTCCAAGAAGTTTTACGCGCATGACGAGCAGCGCCAAGCCAAGCCCGGAGACACGGTGCGCATCGTCGCATCGCGGCCTCTCTCCAAGCTGAAGCGCTGGCGCCTCAAGGAAGTGCTGGCCCGCAACACTTCCGCAGAAGTAAAGGCGGACCTGAAGCAGCGGGATCGAGGAGCACAGCCATGATTCAGATGCGAACCTGGCTGACGGTGGCGGACAATTCCGGCGCGCGGAAGCTGATGTGCATTTTGCCGGTGGGCGGGGATGTCGGCCTGAAAGCCGGACTCGGCGATGTGATCACCGCGTCGGTCAAGGAAGCCACCCCGGAAAGCCAGGTCAAGCAGGGCACGGTGGTGAAAGCGGTGATTGTGCGTATGCGCAAAGAGCGCCGGCGCCGCGATGGCACCTATATCCGTTTTGACGACAACGCTGCGGTTTTGATCAATGACGCCGGCGAGCCGGTCGGCACGCGCGTTTTCGGTCCGGTGGCTCGCGAGCTGCGTGAAAAGAAATTTGCCAAGATCGTTTCCTTGGCTCCGGAGGTTTGGTAAGCAATGGCACTCACTCACCTACGCGCGGAGCGCAGCACCATCGGCATTCGCAAGGGCGACCAGGTGCGCGTAATCGCCGGCCGCGATGCCGGCAAGAGCGGCCGCGTGCTTAGCGTCAACGCCAAGAAAAACACGGTGGTGGTCGAGCACATCGCCATCATGAAGCGCCACACGCGCCCCAATCCCGGCAAGAACATCAAGGGCGGCATCGTCGAAAAGGAGGCGGGCATCAACGTTTCCAACGTGATGGTGGTTTGCTCCAATTGCAACAAACATTCGCGCATTGGGCACAACATTTTGCCCGATGGCACCAAGGTCCGCACGTGCAAGCGTTGCGGCAGCACTTTGGACAAGTAAAAAAGTAAAGGACTAACGAGAGCGGCAATGAAGAGTCGATTGCAGGAAAAATATCGCAGTGAAACAGTCCCGGCGCTGATGAAGCACTTTGGCTGGAAGAACATGATGGCGGTGCCCAAGGTGCAGAAGGTCACCGTCAACATCGGCCTCGGCGAAGCCAGCCAGAACGTCAAGTTACTGGACACCGCCGCGCAAGAGCTTGGCCAGATCACCGGCCAGAAGGCCATCATCACGCGCGCCAAGAAATCCATTGCGAATTTCAAGATTCGCAAAGGTATGCCCATTGGCTGCGCGGTCACGCTGCGCGGCGATCGCATGTACGAATTCATCGACCGCTTGTGCAACGTCGTATTGCCCCGCGTGCGCGACTTCCGCGGCTTGCCCTCGAACGCTTTCGACGGCCGCGGCAATTACACGCTGGGCTTGAAGGATCAGTTGGTGTTTCCGGAAATCGATTACACGCGCGTGGACAAGATCAAGGGCATGAACATCACTTTGACGACCACCGCGCGCAATGATGAAGAAGGCCGTGAGCTGCTCAAGGGTCTCGGCCTCCCGCTGCGCACTCCGGGGGTGGCGCAATAAATGGCACGCTTAGCAAAAATCGCAAAGAGTCGTAAGAAACCCAAGTTCAAGGTGCGTGTGCGCAATCGTTGCCGCGTTTGCGGACGCGCCCGCGGCTACATTCGCAAGTTTCAGATGTGCAGAATCTGCTTCCGCGGCATGGCGCTCAAGGGTGAAATTCCCGGCGTCGTGAAAGCAAGCTGGTAGGAGCTATAGAAAAATTATGCAAACGGATCCCATAGGCGATTTTCTGACGCGCATCCGCAACGCCGCCGCTGCCAAGCACCAGCGCGTGGACGTGCCGGTATCGAAGCTGAAGACCGAAATCGCGCGCATTCTGAAGGACGAGGGGTACATTTCCACCTTCAAGCTGGTCGACGAAAATAAAACGCGCAAGATGCTTCGCGTCTTCCTGAAGTACACCGCGGACCGCCGCAGCGTGATTACCGGCGTGAAGCGCATTTCGCGTCCGGGCGCGCGCGCGTACGTCGGCTCGATGGATATTCGGCCCGTCGTCGGTGGCTTGGGCATCAGCATTCTCACCACGCCGAAGGGTTTGATGAGCGGACGCGCCGCGCGCAAAGCCAAAATCGGCGGCGAACTTTTGTGCGAGGTCTGGTAACTATGTCGCGTATCGGCAATAAACCAATTCCAGTCCCGCAAGGCGTGAAAATCGCCCTGAAGGGCCGCGAAGTCGAAGTTCAGGGCCCCAAGGGCAAGCTGAATGTCGGTGTGCCCTTCGGCATTACCTTCGAGCAAAAAGACGGCGTCTTGCTCGCCAAGCGCGCCACCGAAGAGCATCGTGCGCTGCACGGACTCGCGCGTGCGCTGGTGGCCAACGCGGTGCACGGCGTCACGCAAGGCTTCAAGAAGGATCTGGACATCGTGGGCGTCGGCTATCGCGCGGAGCTCAAAGGGAAATTGGTGGCTTTCGCGCTAGGCAAATCGCACCCCATCGAATTCAAGATTCCCGAGGGCATTCAGATCGCGGTGGACAAGCAAACGCACATCGTGGTCAGCGGCGCGGACAAGGGGCAAGTCGGCCAGGTGGCCGCGGACATTCGCTCGTTGCGTCCGCCCGATCCGTACAAGCAAAAAGGCATTCGCATTACCGGCGAGCGCTTGAAGAAGAAGGCTGGCAAGGCTGGCGCGAAGGCCGGCGGCGCGGCGGCGTAAGGCAAAGGAGACGACAGTGGCATCGGCAAGAGTCAGAAAGTTATCGCGCGACCTGCATCGCAGGCGCGTGCACGCGCGCGTGCGCACCAAGGTTTCCGGCACTACCGAGCGCCCGCGTCTCTGCGTTTACCGTTCGCTCGGCCATATCTATGCCCAAGTGATTGACGACCGCACCGGCAAGACGCTGGTTTCCGCCAGCTCGGTCGACAAAGAAACAAAAAAGAATCTCAAGGGTGGCGGCAACGTCGCCGCGGCCAAGGTCATCGGCAAAGCCATCGCCGAGCGCGCCAAATCCGCTGGGCTAAGCAAAGTAGTGTTCGACCGCGGCGGGTACAAGTACCACGGCCGCGTCAAGGCGCTCGCGGATGCGGCGCGGGAAGCGGGGTTAAAGTTCTAAGCCTATGTCGAAGCAAATTTTGCGAGACAGTTTAGCGGTGCGTCGCCTGATGGACGTCAATCCTTCCGACCTCAAGGACGACGTCATTGCCATCAATCGCGTCACCAAGGTCGTCAAGGGCGGCAAGAACCTCAGCTTTTCGGCGCTTGTTGTGGTGGGGGATAGCCGCGGCCACGCCGGATTCGGCATGGGCAAGGCGCGTGAAGTGCCCATGGCCATCAAGAAGGGCATCGAGCAAGCTAAAAAGAATTTGATCAAGCTCAATATGAAGGGCACCACTATTCCTCATCAGGTTCTTGGCCGGTACGGCTCGGCGCAAGTTCTGCTCAAGCCTGCTTCGGAGGGCACCGGCGTGATTGCCGGCGGCCCGGTGCGGAAAGTCATGCAAGTTGCGGGGATCACGAATGTGCTCACCAAATCGCTGGGCACCTCGAACCCGCACAATGTGGTGAAGGCGACTTTCGCGGCGCTGCTCGGCTTGAAAGACGCCGCGCAAGTCGCGGAGACACGCTCGAAGACAGTCGACGAAATCAGCGGCAGGCCGCCCAAGGAAAAGGAACAAAAAGCGGCCGGGAGTGAGGCGAGTTGATGGCCGTCAAGAAAAAGGCCGCGGAAGGCAGGAAGTCCGGCGGCACGGTGAAAGTGAAATGGGTGGTCAGCTTCATCAGTTGCACCGATGATATGCGGCAGACTATTCGCGGTTTGGGATTGCGCAGAATGCATCAGGTGGTCGAGCGCGAGGATACGCCGTCAGTGCGCGGCATGATCCATAAAGTGCGCCACCTGGTGGAAGTGGTGGAATAGGGAAATGGCGAAAAAAGCTTTCAAGGGCCGCAAGCCGGCCAAGAAATCCAGCAACCGCCGCAAGCCGGAAAGCAAATCCGCCGCGCGCGCATTGACACTCGCGAGCCTCTCGAATTTGCGTCCGCCGCGCGGCTCGCGTCATCGCAAGGTGCGCGTCGGCCGCGGCATGGGCTCCAAGCTCGGCAAAACTTCCGGTTCCGGTGACAAGGGACAAAAATCCCGGCGTGGCTATTCGCGCCGGCGCGGGTTTGAAGGCGGCCAGATGCCCCTGCATCGCCGCATGCCCAAGCGCGGCTTTCACAACCTGTTTAGCGTCGAGTATTCCGTCCTGAACCTGGACGAACTGAACGTTTTTCCCGCCGGCGAAACGGTAACACCGGAGTTGCTGCACGCGCACGGATTCGTTCGCCGCAGCCGCGATCGCATAAAAATTCTGGGCGATGGCGAACTAACCAGCAAAATCGCGATTCACGCGCACGCATTCAGCGCCTCCGCCAAGGAAAAGATCACCAAGGCAGGCGGCACCTTTGAAGTTGTGGCATAAGGAAATGAATTAGGGCGAAGTTATGAACAGATTCATCGAAGCCTTCCGGAACCTCTTCCGCATCCCTGATTTGCGGAACCGGGTGTTGTTTACCTTGGCGCTGCTCGCGGTGTACCGCATCGGCGCGCACATTCCTACCCCGGGCATCAACTGGCGCGTGCTGGAAAGCTTTTTCCAGCAGGGGCAAGGTTCCGTGCTGGGCATTTTCGACTTGTTCAGTGGCGGCAACCTGCGCCGTTTGACCATTTTCGCGCTGGGCATCATGCCGTATATCACCGCGTCCATTATCTTGCAGTTGATGACCGTGGTGTTCCCCTATCTCGAGAAGCTGCAAAAAGAAGGCGAACTCGGCCGGCGCAAAATTACGCAATACACGCGTTATCTGACGATTTTGCTGAGCATTATCCAGTCCACCACCATCGCCACGGCCTTGCAGAGCACCACCATGGGCGGCCAATCGCTGGTTTATCATCCGGGCCCGGGCTTTGTGCTTATGAGCATTTTGACCCTGACCACCGGTTCGGCCTTCATCATGTGGCTCGGCGAGCAGATCAGCGAGCGCGGAATCGGAAATGGCATGTCGCTCATCATATTTGTAGGCATTGTTGTCGGCTTGCCGCGCGCAATCCTGAACCTTTACGAACTGGCGAAAACCGGGGCGTGGGGTCCGTTTACTCCCATCGCCTTGATTTTCCTGGTTGCGCTGATGATTGCCGTCGTAGCCTTCATCGTCTTTGTGGAAGGCGGGCAGCGGCGCATTCCAGTGCAATACGCCAAACGCGTCGTCGGCCGCAAGGTCATGGGCGGGCAATCCTCGTATTTGCCTTTGCGCGTCAATTCCGGTGGAGTGATTCCGCCAATTTTCGCCAGTTCATTGCTGGCCTTTCCGGCCACGGCGGCCTTGGTATTCGGCACGCGTTATGCGTTCGTCAAGGATTTCAGCAAGGTGATCGCCTTCGGCGAGCCACTGTACAACCTGGTGTACGTCGTTCTGATTATCCTGTTCGCGTTCTTCTACGTCGGCATCGTTTTCAACCCGACCGAGCTCGCGGACAACATGCGCAAGAATGGCGGCTTCATCCCGGGCATCCGGCCGGGCCGCACCACCAGTGAGCACGTCAGCAAGATTTTGAAGCGTCTTACATTCATCGGCGCCATCTATCTCGCGGTGGTTTGTTTGCTGCCGGAATGGCTGATTACCGGTATTCACCTCGACCATCTCGGCTGGGGCATAGGCGGCTGGTTCGATCGTCATTTCCCGACGTGGTTCTTGAAAGGTCTGGGCGTGCAGTTTTATTTTGGCGGCACGTCCCTGCTGATCGTCGTCGGCGTGGCCATGGATACCGTGCAGCAGTTGGAAGCGCAGCTGGTCATGCGCAATTACGAAGGCTTTGCTCGGAAGGGCCGGTTGCGTGGCCGGCGGTAAAAATGAAGACCAGCGGAGCGCCGCCGGACGGCAAGTCCGTGGAGCAGTTGGACCGCGCTGTGATTTTTCTCGGGCCTCCGGGCGCGGGAAAGGGTACGCAGGCGAAAGAGCTGGCCAAGTATTTCGGTGTGCCGCATCTTTCGACGGGCGACATGCTCCGCGAGAATATCGCCAAGGGCACGCCGCTGGGCATTAAGGCCGAGCCGGTAATGAAGCGCGGCGAATTGGTTCCCGATTCGCTGGTGCTCAAGATGGTAGCGCGACGCATCGAAGAGCCCGATTGCACGCACGGTTTCGTGTTTGATGGCTTTCCGCGGACCGTGGCGCAGGCGCAGTACTTGATGATTCTGCTCCGGCAGAATGGCTACAAGCCGGCGCTGGTGGTGCACTTTGTCATTGATCCGAAGCTGCTGTTGCGGCGGATCACTGGCCGGCGGATGTGCCAGGTGGGCGGCGAGATTTACAATATTTACGAGCGCCCGCCGAAATGCGATCTGCGCTGTGACAATGATGGTGGCCAGCTGGAGCAGCGGCCGGACGATCGCGAAGAAATTGTCGGGCCCCGTTTGCAGGCGTACGAAAGGCAGACGGAACCGTTGGTGGCGTATTACCGCCGGCTGGGACGTTTGCACGAAGTGAACGCCGCGAAAAGCGTCGACGAAGTGAAGCGGCAAGTGCTCGACATTGTGCGCGCGGCGCAGTGAAGCAAAGCGATGGCGATTCATTTGCGCAGCCGCGATGAGCTGGAAAAGATGCACCGTGCCGGACTTATTGTGCACGAAGTCTTGACGGCTCTGCGTGACGCGGTGCGACCGGGGATTACGACGATGGACCTCGAAGAGTTAGCCGAGGAAAAAATCGCCGGAAAGCCTGGCAAGCCGGCGTTTAAAGGATACCGCGGGTATCCTTGCTCGCTTTGCACTTCGGTGAACAGCGAGATCGTTCACGGGATTCCGTCGCCCAAGCGCAAGTTGCGCGAAGGCGACATCGTCTCGATTGATTTCGGGATGGAAGTGGAAGGATATTTCGCGGATTCCGCGGTGACTGTGCCGGTCGGAAAGATTCGGCCGGAAACGCAGAAGCTGCTGGAAGTGACCCGCGAATCGCTGGACCGCGCGATTGAAAAAATGCGCGCGGGCAACCGGCTCGGCGACGTGGGCAACGCGGTGCAGAGCTGGGTCGAGCAGCATGGATATTCGGTGGTGCGGGAATTTGTGGGTCACGGCATCGGAACCAAGATGCATGACGAGCCTAACCTGCCGAATTACGGTGATGCCGGGCGCGGCGCGCGGCTTCAGGAAGGCATGGTCATAGCCGTGGAGCCGATGGTGAATGCGGGACGCCCGGAAGTGCGCATGCGCGATGAGTGGGTGGCGGAAACAGCCGACGGCAGCCCGTCAGCCCATTTCGAGCACACGGTGGCGGTAACCGCGAATGGCCCGTGGATTTTGACGCGCCCGAAAGATGTGACGGGACCGTCCTGGTAAGCGGACCAAATAGGAGACTATGGCGAAGCAGTTTAGCGATGAGAAAAAGAAAGGCGACTCCGGTAATTCCAAGGAGGACGCCATCGAAGTGATGGCCACGGTGATCGAGCCGTTGCCCAACGCCATGTTCCGTGTGGAGCTGGAGAACAAGCATCAAGTGCTGGCGCACGTGTCCGGCAAGATGCGCAAAAATTTTATTCGTATTCTCGCGGGAGACAAAGTGGCCGTGGAGCTTTCGCCGTACGATTTGACGCGCGGCCGCATCGTCTATCGCTATAAGTAGGTTGCAGGAAGAGGAGCCATGAAAGTACGGGCATCGGTTAAAAAGATTTGCGATAAGTGCAAGGTGATTCACCGGCGCGGCGTTGTTCGTGTGATTTGCACCAACCCGAAGCACAAGCAGCGCCAGGGATAATCGGATTTCGAGAAATTTTAGGAGACATGTTTCATGGCACGTATAGCAGGCATTGATCTTCCGGTTCAGAAGCGGTTGTGGATTGGCTTGACCTCCATCTACGGCATCGGGCGGGAGCGCGCGAAGAAGCTCGCGGCGAAAGCCGGCGTGGATTACACGAAGAAAATCCGCGACCTGACCGAAGAGGAAATTAACCACATTCGCCAAGCCATCGAGCAGGAAGGCCGCGTGGAAGGCGATCTCCGCAAAGAGATCCAGATGAACATCCGCCGGTTGATTGAAATTCAGGCGTATCGCGGCATTCGTCATCGCCGGAATCTTCCGGTCCGCGGCCAACGCACGCACACCAACGCGCGTACCCGCAAAGGACCGCGGCGCGGCGCAGTGGCAGCGAAGAAGAAGACTGTCGGCAAGAAGGGCTAATTTGGAGTGCGGCGGTCTTGCCGCCGCTTACGGTTGCAAAAGTTTTAGAGCATCGAACGATCGGAGCAAAACGTGGCAAAAGAACCAAAGGCCGCAGGAACCGCACCGGATACCGGAGCGCCGGCAAAACCGGCAGCGGCAACGAAGCGCAAGAAGGAATTCAAGAAGAAGCGCGAGCGTCGCGTGGTGCCGCACGGCTACGTGCACATTGCTGCGTCGTTCAACAACACGCAGATCACCATCACGGACACGGATGGCCGCGTGATGTGCTGGTCTTCCGCGGGCGCCATCGGTTTCAAAGGTTCGCGTAAAGGAACGCCGTACGCCGCGCAGCAAGCTTCGCTGGCTGCCGCGGGCGTTGCGCGTGACCAGTACGGAATGAAGAGCGTGGAAGTGAAAGTGAAAGGCCCAGGCTCAGGACGCGAGTCCGCAGTGCGTGCGCTGGCTGCAGCCGGATTGCACATCGTGGTGATTCGCGACGTCACACCGATTCCGCACAATGGCTGCCGCCCGCCAAAGCGCCGCAGAGTTTGATTTTGCGCGCAGCCAGGATTGGCTGTGCCACAAAATATTTCTTAAGGGTTTGAGGAAGGGAGAACAAGAAGTTGGCAAGACATCGAGAAGCGGTCTGCCGCCTGTGCCGCCGGGAAGGGCAGAAGCTGTTTTTGAAAGGTTTGCGGTGTTTCACGGAGAAGTGCGCGATTGAGAAGCGCAACTTCATACCGGGTCAGCACGGACAATCGCGGCGAGCCAAAGTAGCCGGCTACGGCCTGCAGTTGCGCGAAAAGCAGAAGGTGAAGCGCACCTACGGACTGTTGGAACGGCAATTCCGCAGCTACTTTGAGAAAGCGCTGCGCATCAAGGGTCCAACTGGCGAGAACTTGATCATCACGCTGGAGCGTCGTTTGGACAATGTCATCCGGCGCGCGGGCTTCTCCGGTTCGCACGCGCAAGCGCGGCAGTTTATTTTGCACGGTCACGTGCGCGTGAACGGGAAAAAAGTCAACATTCCTTCGTACCTGGTGAAGGTCGGCGATGAAGTGTCCATGAAGGACAATATGCGCCAGAACACCATGGTCATGGAAGCGCGCAACGTGGCGCAGAGCCAGAACACTGTGCCGTGGCTGGAAACCAACCGGGACGAACTCAGGGCCAAAGTGGTGGCCATGCCGAAGCGCGAAGACGTGCAGACACCGGCATTCAACGAGCAGTTGATCGTCGAGTTGTACTCGAAATAATTCAGGCAGTTGGAGGGGCGCGCTTCAGTTCATCCTGACCCTCGAAGGGCGCGTCTCAGCCTGCCGCAGGCAGGAAATTGGTGAGAGTTTTGGGCGGCCGATAACCTCGGCGGCCAGAAGGAAGGAACACGATGTGGAAGGGTTTTCAAAAGCCAAAGCGTCTCGCATCCGAACTGGAGTCGTTGACCGAAAAGTATGGGCGGTTTTCCGCGCAGCCGTTTGAGCGCGGCTGGGGCACCACGGTAGGAAATGCTCTGCGGCGCGCGCTGCTCAGCTCGATCGAGGGAGCGGCGATCACTGCGGTGAAAATCGAAGGAGTGCTGCACGAATTTTCTTCGATTCCCGGCGTGGTCGAGGATGCCACGGATATTATCCTCAACCTGAAGCAGGTGCCGATCAAGCTGAACACCGATCTGCCGAAGACTATTTACGTGAACGTGGAAAATCCCGGCCCGGTGACCTCGGCGCAAATCGAAGAGGACGCTGATTTCGCCGTGCTGGACAAGAGCGTGTACATCGCCACGGTCAGCGAAGGCGGCAAGCTGCAAATCGAGATGCGCGCCAAGAACGGCCGCGGGTATGTCGCAGCGGATCGCAACTATGACGAGGACCTCCCGATCGGATACATTCCGGTGGACTCCGTTCACTCTCCGGTGCGCAAGGTCAACTACTCGGTGGAAGCCGCACGCCTCGGACAGATGACCGACTACGAAAAGCTGATGATCGAAGTGTGGACCAACGGCGCTATCACGCCGCAAGACTCGATTGGCCTGGCAGCGAAGCTGGTCAAGGACCACATGAGCATCTTCATCAACTTCGAGGAGCCATCCGAAATCACCGAACTTCCCGCGGAAATCGCCAACGATCCGCGTCTCGAACACCTGGACCGCTCGGTGGAAGAGCTGGAGCTTTCCGTGCGCTCGTACAACTGCTTGAAGAACGCGAATATTCAAACCATTCGCGAGCTCGTGCAGAAGAGCGAAAACGAAATGCTCAAGACCAAGAACTTTGGCCGCAAATCGCTCAACGAGATCAAGGATATACTGACCAAGATGGGCCTCAGCCTGGGCATGAAGTTCGACGAGCACGGCCGAATCATCTGGCCGCCGCTGCCGAGCCAAACCGCCCCGCCGCCGGCATCGGAAGATACGGTCGGGCTGTAATCGCAGGAAATTCAAAAGCCTCAGGCCCAGACTGCGGGCCTGAGTTACAAGGGGCGCGATTAGAAATCTCGCCCGACATCTAAAGGAATAGCGATGCGACATTTGAATTCAGGGTCGAAGCTGGGACGCAATCCGTGGCATCGCCGCGCGACACTGCGGAACCTGGTCACCAATTTGTTCGAGCACGGGCGGATCACCACGACGCTGACCCGCGCCAAGGCAGCGCGGCCCGTGGCGGAGAAGATGATCACGCTCGGGAAGCGCGACACGCTGCAATCGCGGCGCCAAGCGGCTTCCTACATCATGACGCCGGGCGTCACGCAGAAGCTCTTCAGCGAGATCGCGCCGAAGTTCGCGGACCGCGCCGGCGGCTACACGCGCATCATTCCGGCGGGCAATCGCGTTGGCGACGGAGCCAAGGTGGCCATCCTGGAGCTGGTCGGCTACGAACTCAAGCGCAAAGACAAGAAAGAGAAGACCAAGAAAGAAGAAACCGCCGAAGCCACCAGCTAAATCAGCCCGCTCCGCGAGCCGTTCCAACCAACATCTCAAGCGCCCGTTCCGTTTTACCGGAGCGGGCGTTTCTCATCTAGAAGCAGCTGTTTGCTGCTGGCTTGCTAAGACTTTAGAACAGACGCGTCGACCGGTGAGCCTGGAGCTTGCGTGCGGATACCCGGCCGAACGAGCCAGATGAAAATGATGAGCGCAAGCGTGGGTACCCAAACCCAAAGCAATTCGCTTCGCACTACAGCCAGTCCTCGCGCGCTAAAAAACCGACTGATGCCGATCGGCGAAACGCGGATGGGAGTCCACGGGAAAAAATAGCGTGTGTTGCTGAAAGGAGCAAAGAAAGCGACGCCCAGTCCACCATCTGTCAGGGCGTCGAGAAAACCATGGCTGGCTGTGGCCAGGAACAGGTAGGCCCACAACGACGCGCGGCTAAGATTGGGCGCGCCTTTGGGAAACGCTAAAATCAACGCGGCTCCGGCGAGAAGAGCGGCGAAAAAGAGAGAGTGCGTGAAGCCGCGGTGCCCCCAGAAATCGCCGTAATGAACGCCGAAGCGGAATCCGACCACATCGAGGTCGGGAACCACGGAACAGATTGCGCCGGCAACCCATACGCGAGCGGGAACGCCGGGCCGATAGAAACACGCGCCAATGCCGACGGCTGCTACTGCGTGAGAGAACGCCGACGGCATGGGCTAGGCCTCCGAGGTGATTCTCTCTCCGCGATGCCGGTGGAACCAAAGCCAGATGACGCCGAAACCGAAAAACGCGCCCGCGGAATCGATCAGGGAATCGTACGGGGAGGCTTGGCGGCTGGCGACGAAGGCTTGATGGATTTCGTCGAGCGCGGAGTAGCCGCACGCGATGAACAGCGCAGTCAGTCCCCAGGACCAGCGCCAACCGATGTGGCCGCCACGAACGCCGCGGAAAATAAGCACGCAGAAGACGAAGTACTCGGTGAAGTGGGCGCTCTTCCTAATGTAATGGTGGATTGTGTGAAACTGCGTTGCGGTTAAATCGGGTTTGAACCAGCGAAGGAGGGGTTCAAAGAACGACGCGGTATGCTGCGCGGAAAACGTGTCGGTCGACATGATGAAAATGATCGTGGCCCAGAACAAGGCGGGCCACCAGGCGCGCAGCCATCCGGGAATCAAGAGTTGCCCGAGACGTGGTTGCACCTCAGGTAGATGCGGGGCGGGGCGAGGGTTGCGCCAAGGCTGAAGGTCAGACAAGTCGGATGGCTCCGTTCCTATCGATGTTTATCTTACTGGAAGCGAAAGCGCTTGGGCTGGACAGCCAGAAATGGCTGTCCCACTTGTCACTCCATCCGGTAGTTGGGTGCCTCGCGCGTGATAATTACGTCGTGAACGTGGCTCTCGCGCAGTCCGGCGGAGGTGATGCGCACGAACTTGCTGCGTGTGGTGAGCTCCTTCAGGTTTTCGGCGCCAACGTAGCCCATGCCGCTGCGCAGCCCGCCGACAAGTTGATCCGTGAGAGCGGCTAGGGAACCCTTATAGGGAACGCGGCCTTCGACTCCTTCCGGGACGGATTTACCACGCTGCACGTCTTCTTCTTCCTGCGCGTAGCGGTCCGCGGAACCTTCTTCCATGGCGGAGGTCGAGCCCATGCCACGGTAAGACTTGAAGGTGCGGCCCTGATACAAAATGGTTTCGCCAGGAGCTTCTTCCGTGCCGGCGAACAGGCTTCCGATCATCACGCAGGAAGCTCCCGCGGCGATAGCTTTAGTAATGTCCCCGGAAAATTTGATTCCGCCGTCGGCGATGATCGGGATACCGGTTCCTTCCGCCGCCCGTGCGCATTCCATGATGGCGGTGATTTGCGGGACGCCGGCGCCGGTCACAACGCGCGTCGTGCAGATCGAACCGGGGCCCATGCCCACTTTCAGGCCATCGATGCCGAGCGCGATTAGATCTTTCGCGCCTTCGTACGTCGCGACATTTCCGGCGATAAGCTGCACCTCCGGCAAGCGATGGCGGATAGCCTTAATGGCATCCATCACGCGTGCGGAGTGGCCGTGGGCCGTGTCGATGGCGATCACATCGGTTTTGTATTTGGCCATTTCGACGGCGCGCTCGAGAAAATCGCCGGTAGCGCCGATGGCTGCGCCGACGCGCAGGCGGCCCTGCTCGTCTTTTGCGGCGCGCGGATATTCGAGCTTTTTCTGGATGTCTTTCACTGTAATCAGGCCTTTGAGGTTGAAGTCCTGATCGACCACGAGAAGCTTTTCGATGCGATGCTTCTGGAGCAGGCGCTCGGCTTCGTCAAGGGTGGTGCCCACGGGAACGGTGACAAGCTGATCCTTCGTCATTACCGAGCTGACTAGCTGATTGTGATTTTTCTCGAAGCGCAGGTCGCGATTGGTCAGGATGCCGGTCAGTCGAGTGCCGCGCGTGACGGGCAGGCCGGAGATCTTGTATTTATTCATGATCTCGAGGGCTTGGCGGAGCGTGATATCGGGCGAAATGGTCACCGGGTCGACGATCATGCCGCTCTCCGAGCGCTTCACGCGATCGACCTCTTCACCCTGGCGGTCGATGGGCATGTTTTTGTGCACGATGCCGATGCCGCCCTGGCGCGCGATGGCGATGGCCAGGCGCGATTCGGTAACCGTGTCCATGGCAGCCGATGCCAGCGGGATATTCAGGGCAAGCTTGCGCGTGAAGCAAGTACGGGTGTCGGTGTCGGCGGGCAGAACCGCGGACTTGCCCGGAAGCAGCAAGACGTCGTCGAATGTTAGGCCTTCGGAGATGGAACCGTTAATCATTGCGTCCTCGTTTCGGGGTCGCGGGTGGCCGCGAGGCGCTGCGGGATGCTCCATAAAACAGCGCAGCCCAGCGGGTGGCCGCTGGGCCGTAGGAAGAATTCATCGAATCGAAAAAATGCATCACTGTGAATCTTTAATTGTAGGGGGAGAGGAGAATTCGGTCAAGTTGAGTGCGCTACCTCGAGCACGTTCAGCGCGCTTTCTGAGAAAGGCGTAAGCTGAAGTTGGTGGGGGAAAACGAACTGATTCCGGAGTTTGCACCGCACGCGGCGCTCCGCAATAGGCATGCCATGACGATTGCCGCGGCCTATTGGCCGCGTCGATTCGCGCTGCCCCGGGCGGAGGAGCGCTTATTCCGCGTCGCGGAAGATACGCAATTGCTAGCGGCGTGTCACTGGCAGGGCGGAAAGCCCACCGACGCGCCGGTAATCGTGATAGTGCACGGCCTCGAGGGCTCTTGCGACTCCAATTATGTCTTGGGGATCGCAGAGAAAGCGTATCGGTGTGGCTTCCATGTGGTGCGATTGAATCAGCGGAATTGCGGCAATTCGGAAAAGCTGACGCCCACGCTATACAACTCCGGAATGAGCGAAGACTATCAAGCGGTTTTCGAGGAATTGTCGGAAGGCGACGGGTTCACGCAAATCTTCTTCGCGGGATATTCGATGGGCGGGAATCTGGTTACCAAGATGGCCGGGGAGTATGGAGCGGCTGCGCCCCGTGCATTGCGCGCCGTTTGCGCGATTTGCCCCGCGCTGGATCTGGCGGCTTGCGCAGATGCGTTGAATAAAGGCGAAAACTACTTTTACCAGCGGCACTTTGTGCAAGGATTGATGGCGCGCTATACGCGAAAGGCGGCGCTATTCCCAAAGATCTATTCGCAAGATGGGTTCGGGAAGATTCGCTCGGTGAGGGAATTTGACGACGCGATTACCGCGCCGAGTTTTGGGTATCGCGACGCGCAGGAGTATTACGAGACGGCTTCAGCCCGGAAAGTTGTCGGGCAAGTGCGCGTGCCCATGCTGATGATTACCGCGCAGGACGATCCGTTCGTGCCGTACGAATCGTTTTTGGCGGCGCTGGTTACCGAGAACCCGGGGATTCGGTTTGTCGCGCCGGAGCACGGCGGTCATTGCGCATTTATTTCCAGGCACGGTGGCGCGGAACGGTTTTGGGCAGAGGCGCGCGTGGTGGAGTTTTGCGAAGGGCTAAAGCAATAAGGGCGCGACCGCCCTAAGCTAAGCAAACGGCTTTTCCAGCGAGTTGGCGAAGCCGGGCGTAAGAAGCTGCGCGGGGCCGTCGGCGGCGATGACCATGTCGTCTTCGCAGCGCAGACCGAATTCGCCGGGAATGTAAATTCCAGGTTCGTTGGAAAACGTCATGCCAGGCTCGAGCACGGTCTTGCTTCCACGCACCAGATAAGGATGCTCGTGGCCGTCGAGTCCGATGCCGTGGCCGAGCCGGTGCGTGAAGTATTTGTAGTCCGGGCCATACCCGCCATTGACGATGACGGCGCGCGCCGCATCGTCGACCGTGCCGGAGAGACGTCCCGCGCGGGCGGCGTCCAACGCAGCGTCCTGTGATTTGCGAACAAGTTCATAAGCGTGCGCGATTTTTTCTGTGGGTTTGCCATAAACGCTCGTGCGCGTGACGTCCGAGGCATAGCCTTCCACTCCGCATCCTCCGTCGATCAATACAACGTCGCCTTCCTTTAGTTTTTGCGGCTGCAATGTGCCATGAGGTAAAGCTGCGGAAGCCCCGAGAAGCACGAGCGCGCCGCCATGCAGATTCATTTTCGCGAATCCAGCTTCAACCAGGTGCGCAATGTCCTCTTGCGACATGCCTTCCTTGAGTGACGCGAAGGTGGCGCGGAAGACGTCGAAGGTCGCTTGGCAAGCGAGGCGCATCAGCTCGAGTTCATGCGCGGATTTGTGCGCGCGGCACGCAATGGTGACCGGATCGGCGGAGAAATATTCAAAGCCGGGCGCGGCATTGCGAAGATGATCGAAAAAGGTGAAGCCCACGGTTTCTTCGATGCCGATACGGCCGGTGCGAATGTTTTGGTCGGTTAGTGCGGCAGCGGCGATCTTGGTGGGGCTTTGATCCTCTTGCCAGATGCGCACTTCGATCGGCAGATGCAGTTTCTCGCGCAGCCGTCCCTCCTCAAACGCGGGAACCACAAGAACGGGATGCCCCGCACGAGGGATGACCAAGCCAACAAGGCGCTCACTGAGCCCCCAACGGATGCCAGTGAAGTAGTACAACGAAGTGCCCGGAGCGAAAAACAGCGCCTCGTATTTCGCGGCTTGCGATGGGGAGCCGCTGGGCGCCTGCGGCGCGTCGCTCATCAAACGCTGCGCGAGTTCAATACGCTGACGGAACTCGTCAGCGGTGATGGGGCGCACGCGCTCGCCAAGCGGCTTGAGCAGCGAGAAGCCGGGAGGAAGCGAGGCGCTATCATCGGAGCGCGCATGCAACAGTTTTGGCGCCAGAGTTGCCGCAGAGAAACCTCCGGCAGCCTGAAAAAACCGCCGCCGGGATTGCTTAGCCGGAGATATCGCGAATAATCTTTTCATAGCCCGAAGATGTGTATCCGGCCGACCATGCGATTGTCAAGCTGGAGTTGCGGCCCGTTCGGCGAATACCGAACCTGCTACCAGTGCCTCGCATGCGGAAGTAGAGATACCTAGATCGCGATTCGCATAACGGTAGACTTCCTCAGGAAGTTATATGGGTTTGCGTATAAATTGAATCTAAATCGCAAACCGCTACACCTGCAATCGATACTAAACAAAAGAGTTATAGAACATTTACCGTGGAATGATTTGAAATCGACATTGGAAGATGTCGTGCAAACATAAGCGCGGGGCTACGTTCTCAAAATTTAATCCTAATATATCTGATCTTATTTTGCTGGGGGCCGACGAAATGAAATTGCGTTCCAGTTTTGAACCGTTGAATGATGTGCTCGTCCGATTTGCGTCGTGGTCAGGTTCCAAGTGGAGTGCAGCCTTGATAGGTGCGGCTTGTCTCTTGCTTGCGTCCGTGGCGTTACCACAAGGCATCGCTACTGGCTCAATTTCGGGCACGGTAGCTGACCCGTCGGGTGCTGTGGTTCCAGGTGCGAAAGTAACCGCGGTGAACCTGGCAACGAATACGATGTCGAGCGGGGTGACCAACAACGATGGTTTGTTCGCTATCCGATCGCTTCCTCCCGGCACTTATAAAGTAACCATCGAGGCCCCGAATTTCCGAACCGCAGTCTTGGACAAGATAGACGTGTTTGTTGCCCGCGATAGCGACCTGGGCACCGCAAAACTGGAATTGGGCAAGGTCGGTGAGACCGTGCAGGTGGAAGGAGCAGCACCAATCATCGAGGCGAGCACCTCGCAGGTGACAACGAGCTTTGACACCAAGGCAGTGGCCGATCTCCCCATCAGCGGGAGTTTCGATGCGCTGACTCTGTTTATCCCTGGCGTCGCAGATTCGGGCGACAACTCCTTTAGCAACAATAACGGTGCATCGTTTTCCTCGAATGGATTGCGCGGACGATCAAACAACTTTCAGATTGACGGTCAATCCAATAATGACAATTCCGTTGCGGGTCCTTCCATCTTCTTAGGAAATCCAGACGCCTTGGACGAAGTGAGCGTGATTACCAACGATTTCAGCGTGGAATATGGTCGCGCGTCGGGCTCCGTGGTGAACTACGTTACGAAGGCCGGCACGAATGAGTTCCATGGCAGCGCATTCGAGTATTTCTTGGGATCTTTCGCGGATTCGCATGACAATGGAGAAATAAATCCCGTTCTCGGCTTTTGCGCTACAGTGAATCCGAAACCGGGATGCAACCCCGTCGGCCCGGTTCCCAGATTTGTCGAAAACAAGTTCGGTGGCTCGATTGGTGGCCCGATTAAGCGCAACAAGGCTTGGTTTTTCTTCACGCCCTATTTCGACCGGCAGCGTACATCAGGTACGCCCTCCCCATCCTCGACCCTGACCCCAACGCCCAACGGGCTAACCCAGTTGGCGGCTGCATTCCCGAATAATCCAGCGGTGGCCGCATTGAAGGCCATCGGTCCATACTCTGTGGCTGCCGGAAATCCGCAAATATCAGGCACTCCTGCCCCGATCGTTGTTTCGGACGGGACCACTTCGGCCCCCATCGAGTTTGCTCACGTGACCCGCAGCGTTCCCTCCCTATTTAACGACCGGGAGTTCACGGGTAGAGTGGACGTGCAGGTAACGAACAAGGACAGAATCGGCGCGCGTTACATTTTCCAGCAGAACATTCTAACCGGAGCCACAGGAGCGTTCTCTGCCGGCAGCTGGGTGGACATCCCGGCCCGAGATCAACAGATTGCGTTGGACTGGGTCCACACCTTCAGCACTAATTTCCTGAACCAGGCGCGGTACAGTTTCTCCCGCGCGGGTTTTGGATTTGAGGGAGGCTCATTCCCGGCGTGTACCCGCGCGACGATCACCGCCTGCCCGACCAGCATCACTCTTCAGGGCGGCTTCTTGAGCTTCGGCATTCCGAACAACCTGCCGCAAGGCCGCACCATCAACAATACGCAGGTTCAGGACAATGCCTCGTACTTCCGGGGACGTCATACGTTCAAGTTTGGTGGGGAGTTCTACAAGCAGCGTTCACCTAACACGTTCCTGCCCAGCATCAATGGTTCTTACTTGTTCCCAAGTTTCAATGCTTTCCTGCAGGACGCGCCCACTCGCTTGAGCTTGACCGATGGCCCTCCGAAATTCAACTTCAAGGAGTACGACATCGCGGCGTACGCAGGAGACGACTGGCGAATTAAGGACAACTTGACGGTCAATCTCGGTTTACGTTGGGAATACTCCAGCCAGCCGGTCAACCTGCTGCATGATCTTTCCGTGGCGAACCAGGCGGGCTCCACGCCATTCTGGAGCACCACGGCCGCGTCGAACGTGACCACCGTTCCGAATATTCCCAATGACTACAAATATTTCGGTCCTAGCATCGGTTTCGCCTGGAAACCGCATCTGTTCGGAATCACTAGTGATAAGACCGTGATCCGCGGCGGTTACCGCATTACCTACGACCCGGCGTATTACAACATGTTCCTGAACGTTGCCACCGCAGCGCCAGTGGTCAATGCCGGGACAGTTACAGGGGCGAATTGTACAGCACCCTGCCTGCCAAGTTCCGGATTTTTGGGCACCGACGTGCGCAGCGCCCACCTGAGCGACATTCCTCGGGGAGTCAACCCAGGAGTTCGTAACAACACGCGCGTGGACAATAATTTCCACGAGCCGATGACGCAGGAATGGACACTCGGCGTGCAGCGCGAATTGACCAGCAAGATGGTTCTCGAAGTCCGCTATGTCGGCAATCACGTGGTGGGCAATTTCCAGACGGTCAACGCCAATCCGGAGCTGAGTGGGCTGATAGCGAACGGCTTCAGCTCCTTCATTCCGGCTGGGCTGACGCCGTGCGCCGACCCGACAGCTCCGGGCTTCGCTAGCGGGAGAGCGGATTGCAATTTCACCAACTTGCGCGATCGCTCGAATACAGCCTGGTCCAAGTATAACGGGTTGCAGAGCGAGTTACGTGTTCAAAGATGGCATGGTCTGAGCGGCGCCGGGTCGTTTACCTGGAGCAGGACCATGGACAACTCCAGTGAAATATTCTCCACCGGAGCGGGCGGCAACACCGTGGCGGGAGCGCAAAACCCGTTTGACATTTCGAGCGGGGAAAAGGCGTTGAGCGGTCTCGATTTCCCGAAGATCGCTTCCCTTTACCTGATCTACGAACTGCCGTTCTACAAGAATCAGCACGGCTTCCTCGGAAAGCTGCTGGGCGGCTATCAAACGAATGCTACGTGGCGGTTCTCCAGCGGACAACTCTGGACGCCGGCCGGCATCGCGGGAGATAACTCCTCCTGCCAGAGCAGCTTCGACAGCACGTTCTATAGCGGCCTTTCCACTTGCCGTCCGTTCATGGGAAACCCAGCGGCACCGGTTGACACAGTCGGCGAGTGCTCAAACCCGGCCGCCGCGGATTGCGGGCTGGTTGAGTACTTCGCCTTCGCGGCCACGGGTGCACTGAATCCGGTTCCCAAGAGTGCCGTCCACTGGATCTACAACGACGACAACGCGGCCGCTTTCTTCAAGACGCCGTACGGTAACGTCGGGCGGAATCCTGGCGTTCGCGGTCAAGCGGTGAGCACTGTAAACGCCAGCATATTTAAGACTACCAAGATCACTGAGAGATTCTCTTTGAGATTGGAGGCGCAGGCCTACAACTTGTTCAACCATCTGTTCCTCGGCGTTCCCGACCCGCAGATCAGCGATGGAAACTTTGCCGTTGACGGCGGATCCTTCGGTAACAACTTCTTCAACACAGGCGGTGGCATTAACCCCAATGGCCTGAACAGCGGATACTCCAACGCCGTGCTGAACGGTTTGGGGCGCCGCCGGTTGGTTCTGGGGGCCAAAGTTACCTTCTAACCGCAGCGCCACTCAAAGCAGTTTAGTAAGGGGGACGGCCAAGAGGCCGTCCCTTTTGTATTTTCGACACAAGCACGCATGACCTCTGCGTCTCAGCAGCATCAATGTTCTTCCACACAAGAAACAGTTGCCCTAGTCCATTCTTATCTCA
>Ga0210408_10000346_pt1 | contig 63817 bp, 53 predicted proteins | sample IncBWH4MmetaG_FD_155471 | JGI IMG/M metagenome (GOLD analysis project Ga0210408, IMG submission 155471) | Forest soil microbial communities from Barre Woods Harvard Forest LTER site, Petersham, Massachusetts, United States - Inc-BW-H-4-M | ecosystem: Environmental > Terrestrial > Soil >... | reverse complement strand
CGCGCAACTTTATTTCGACGTCGCTTTCGTGGTGGTGCTGGCATCGCTGCTGATCCAGGGCTGGACCATCGCGGCCGCGGCACGGCGCCTGCACGTCGCCCTCCCGCGCATCGACCCGGTGGCGCATCGGGTTGAACTCGACCTGCCGGGGCAATTGACCCAGGAACTCGTCGGCTACGCGGTCGAGACCAACAGCCCGTATCTGCGCCGCGGCATCGTTCCATCCTGGGCCAAGCCGACCCTCGTGATACGCGACGAGCAGGTGCTCACCGCCGCCGAGGCCGGCACCGTCCACCACGGCGACTACGTTTATTTGCTGGCGCCGCCCGAGAAGGCGCAGGCACTCGATCGCTTCTTCGTCGACATGCCGCCGCCGACAACGCCCGATCCGCGGCTGCTCGGCGACTTCTTCATTCCCGCCGACGTGAAGCTCGGCCCGCTGGCGGAAATCTACGGGCTGGCGATCGAAGCGGGTGAGGCCGAGACTTCGCTTGCGGACTATTTCCTGGCGCAGCTGGGCCAGCCGCACGTCGGCGATCGCCTGCCGCTCGGCTCCGTCGCACTGATCGCGCACGCGGTCGCCGACGGCAAGGTCACGACCGTCGGCCTGCAGCTCGCCGAACCGGAGGCGCCGGCGCCGCGCCCGCGGTTGCTGCGCCGCTTGCGCGTTGCGCTTCGGCGGCTCAAACGGCTAACCCGGTAGGCCCGCCGGCGCGCCGTCGAGCAATTCCGGGCCACCGACCGCGGCGACGCGCCCCGCCTCGATCCGCACCACCGTACTGGCGAGTCGGCGCGCGTCCTCGGGCTGGTGCGTCACGTAGATCATCGGCACCTGCGCCTCGTCACGCAGCCGTTCGAGATAGGGCATGATTTCGGCCTTGCGCGCGGCATCGAGCGAGGCGAGCGGCTCGTCGAGCAGCAACAGCTGCGGGCGCATCAGCAGCGCGCGGCCGATGGCGACGCGCTGGCGCTCGCCGCCGGAGAGCTTGCCCGGCCGGCGGTCGGCGAGATGCCCGATGTCGAGCAAGGCGATGACCCGCTCGAGCTCCGCCGCGTCGCGCTTGAGCCGGTACATGCGCCGCCCGTATTCCAGATTGCCGCGCACGCTCATGTGAGGGAACAAGCGGCCGTCCTGAAACACGTAGCCGAACTGGCGGCGGTGCGGCGGCAGGCTCACCTTGCCGGCAGCGTCGAACAAAACTTTGCCGCGGTACATGATGCGCCCGCGGTCGGGCGCGACGAGCCCGGCGATCATGTTGACGATGGTGGTCTTGCCGGCGCCGGACGGGCCGAACAGCGCCGTCACGCGCGCCTCGGTCTCGAACTTGGCGGCGAGCTGAAAAGTCCCGAGCCGCTTCTCCACATCCAGGGCGAGCAAGGTTCAATCTCCGTGCAGCCGCACGCCGGCGCGGCGCGCGAACCATTCGGAGATCACCAGCGCGGCAAGCGAGATCGCCACGGCGACGAGAACGAGGCGCAGCGCCGGCGCGTCGCCGCCGGGCACCTGGGTGTAGGTGTAGATCGCCGCTGAGATGGTCTGCGTCTGGCCGGGGATATTCGACACGAACGTAATAGTGGCGCCGAACTCGCCCAGCGCCTTGGCGAAGGCGAGCACCATGCCGGCGATGATTCCCGGCAGTGCCAGCGGCAAGGTGACGGTGAGGAACGCGAGCGCGCGATTAGCGCCGAGCGTCGAGGCGGCCTGTTCGAGCCGGCGGTCGATCGCCTCGATCGACAGACGCACGGCGCGCACCAGCAAAGGAAACGCCATCACGCCGCAGGCGAGCGCGGCGCCGGTCCAGCGGAACGAGAACACGACGCCGAGCCAGTCGGCGAGGAACGCGCCGACCGGCCCGCGCCGGCCGAACGAGATGAGCAGCAAATAGCCGGTGACGACCGGCGGCAGCACCAGCGGCAGATGCACGACGCCGTCGAGCAGCGCCTTGCCCCAAAACTCCTTGCGGGCTAGCACATATGCGACTGCGATGCCGAACGGCAGCGAAACGATCGTGGCCCATACGGCGATGCGCAGCGACAGCTGCACCGCGGTCCATTCGTCGGGCGAAAGATCGAGCATTTTGATTACGAAATCGGCTTCGCCAACATCGTGAAGCCGTAGCGCTCAAAAATGGCTTTCGCGGCAGCCGAGCGCAGGAAAGCAAGATAACGCTCGGCCTGCGCTTTCGCCCTCGCGGTGGCGGCGAAGGGATAGACGATCGGCGGGTGCGAGTCGGCTGGGAAGGTGCCGACGATCTTCACGCCGGGTTCGACCTTGGCGTCTGTCTCGTAAACAATGCCGAGCGGCGCCTCGCCGCGCGCGACCAGCGCGAGCGCCGCGCGCACGTTCTCGCTCATTGCCATTTTGGGTGCCGCCTTCGCCCAGGCACCGAGCTTCTCCAGCGCTGCCTTGGCGTAGCGGCCGACCGGCACCGCGCGCACGTCGCCGGTGACGATGCGCTCGTCACCCGCGAGCGCCGCGAGGTCGAAGCCCGGCCCGATGGCGATATTGCCCAGGGGGGAGTCTTTCGGTGCGATCAGCACCAGCCGGTTGCCGAGCAAATTCACACGGGTGTCGTCTTTGATGAGTTTCTTCTGCTGCGCGTAGTCCATCCAGTCGAGGTCGGCGGAAGCGAACACGTCGGCCGGCGCGCCTTCTTCGATCTGTTTGGCGAGGGTGGAACTCGCGGCGTAGCTCGCCGTGACCTTGATGCCGCTCGCCTTGGCGAATGCCGTGTCGACATCGTCGAGCGCGTTTTTGAGCGACGCCGCCGCGAATACGGTGAGGCTTTCCTGCGCCAAAGCGACGGAAGAAAGCGTGCCGAGGACAAGGCAGGTTGCGAAGACACGAGCGACCAACCCTCCACTCGTCATCGCCCGGCTTGACCGGGCGATCCAGTAATCACCGGCGGTGATTGTACTTGCACGGCCGGGGATTACTGTTGGATGCCCCGCTTGCGCGGGGCATGACGAGGCTGAGGAATGGGGCAGCAACTTGAACATGACGGACCTCCGGGCGCGGCGTCAGCGGCGCACGACGCGGGCTCGATCGGGATGAGGCGACCGCTCCGGGACCGTCGTTCCGGGGTTCGGCAGGGCGCGCGCGGCGCCCCGCGGATCGCAATAGCCGCAAACTAGCAAGCCGGCGCGGCGGAGGCAAAGCGCCGCGCGGCTAGTGTCCCGATTCCGAAGTTCGCCTGAATTTGCCGCCCGCCTCCGAGCGAACTTCGGAATCGAAGGACACTAGCAACCCTATAATTCTAGTGCCGCTTTGAACCCGAAGTTCGCAACCGGACTCGCGGCAATTGTGGTGCGAACTTCGGGTTCGCGGCACTAGTTGTCACTCCGGTGCCGGCGTTCCACACTCCTGCTGCGAGGGAAAGCCATGGCCGAGCCGAGCCGCAGCGAAGGCGAGTACGACTACGTCGTGGTGGGCGCGGGGTCGGCCGGCTGCGTGCTCGCCAACCGCCTTTCGGCCGATCCGGGAACGCGCGTGCTGCTGCTCGAAGCGGGCGGCCGCGACAACTGGATCTGGTTTCACATCCCGGTCGGTTATCTGTTCGCGATCGGCAATCCGCGCTCGGACTGGTGCTTTCGTACCGAGCCCGAGCCGGGGCTCAACGGGCGCAGTCTCGCCTATCCGCGCGGCAAGGTGATCGGCGGCTCCTCCGCCATCAACGCCATGATCTACATGCGCGGGCAGGCCGCCGACTACGACCACTGGCGCCAGCTTGGCCTGCCCGGCTGGGGCTGGGACGACGTGCTGCCGTTCTTCAAGCGCCACGAGGATCACTTCCTCGGCGACGGTCCCAGCCACGCCGCGGGCGGCGAATGGCGCATCGAGGCGCCGCGCATCCGCTGGGACCTCACCGATGCGGTGCGCACCGCCGCCGCGCAGATGGGCATTCCGTCGATCGAGGATTTCAACTGCGGCGACAACGAGGGCTGCGCCTATTTCCACGTCAACCAGAAGCGCGGGCGGCGCTGGTCATCGGCGCGCGGGTTTCTCAAGCCCGCGCTCAAGCGGCCGAACCTGCGGCTCCTGACCGATTGTTTGGTGGAAGGCGTGACCCTCGACGGCCGCCGCGCCGCGGGCGTGCGCTGGCGGCGCAACGGCATGGCCGAAGAGGCGCGCTGCCGCGGCGAGGTCGTGCTCTGCGCCGGCTCGATCGGATCGGCGCAACTGCTGCTGCTCTCAGGCATCGGACCCGTGGAGCATTTGCGCAACGTCGGCGTTCCGGTCGCGCTCAACCGCCCCGGGGTCGGGGCGAACCTGCAGGACCATTTGCAGCTGCGCCTGATCTACGAAGTCACCGGCGTGCGGACGCTCAACGAAATGTACCGCTCGCTGTTTGCCCGCGCGGCCATGGGAGTCAATTATGCGCTGTTCCGGCGCGGCCCGCTCACCATGGCGCCGTCGCAGCTTGGCTTATTTACGCGCTCCGATCCGACCCGCGAGCGTGCCAACATCCAGTTCCACATCCAGCCGCTCTCGCTCGACAAATTCGGCGACCCGCTGCATCCATTTCCGGCGTTCACCGCCAGCGTATGCAATCTGCAGCCGACGAGCCGCGGCAGCGTTTCGCTGCGTTCGGCCGATCCGGCGGACAAGCCGGTGATCCGGCCCAACTATCTTGCGACCGAGGAAGACCGGCACGTGGCGGCGCAGTCGATCGGCGTCGCGCGCAAGCTCGCCGAGGCGCCGGCGCTCGCGCCTTATCGCCCGGTCGAGCGGCTGCCGGGCCCGAGCGTACCGGACGGCGACGAAGCCGCGCTCGTCAAGGCGGCGGGCGACATCGGCACGACGATTTTTCACCCGGTGGGAACCGCCAAGATGGGGCGCGAAACCGACCCGCTCGCGGTCGTGGACGACCGGCTGCGCGTGTTCGGGATCGAAAGACTGCGCGTCATCGACGCGTCGGTGATGCCGACCATCACCTCCGGCAATACCGCCGCGCCCACGATGATGATCGCCGAAAAAGGCGCCGCCATGCTGCGGGAGGATCGTCTGAATAAGGCGTGACTTTCCCGCGGGCTCGCTTCAGAATCGCGGCTCGGGCAGGGCGTAATCAACAGCAACAGGCGGAGGCGACCCATGAACTTGGTCGATCGGGTGAAGGGCATCATTGTTTCGCCGAAGACGGAATGGCCAGTGATCGCCGGCGAGCCGGGCGACGTGGGCTACCTGTTTAGTAACTACGTGGCGATCCTCGCCGCGATCCCGGCGGTATGCGGCTTCATCGGGAGACTCTTGTTTGGTGGATCTATCATCGGAGCGCTGATCGCCGCGGTGGTTGGTTATCTCCTTACCTTCGTCGGGGTTTACATCGTTGCGTGGGTCATCAACCTGCTGGCGCCCACTTTCAGCAGTCAGAAGAATTTCGACAGTGCGCTCAAAGTCACGGTGTATTCCTACACGCCGTCGTGGCTTTGCGGCGTGTTCCTGCTCATTCCCGCCCTGGGCTTCCTCAGAATACTCGGCCTCTACGGCCTTTATCTGCTGTATCTCGGGCTGTCGCCGGTAATGAAGACGCCGCCCGACAAGGCCATCTGGTATACGATCGTGATCGTCGTCTGCGCGATCATCGTCGCCATCGTGCTCGGCGCGATTATCACCGCCATCATCGGCGTGCGGCTGTTCATGTAGCGGCCCGACAGGTGTCTGCCGTAATTGCGACGAGCAAGTACCGGGCGCAAGCGGGTACCCGCGGCGCCCGGGCACTCTTCAGACGGGCCACATCGGCCGTCGGCGCGCATACATCACAAACCTAGCGGGTGGCGCGTCGGCGGCAAATAGAACCAACGCACGCGGCGAACCAACAAGTCCCGCTACTGAACCAGCTCTTTAAGCGATGGGACGCACAACAACTGCGCGATGGTCACCCTGAGTGGCTGGTTCCCGAATTGATTCACGACCCGGACCGACTTGTTCGCTGGCTTGGGACCGGTGATCTGATAGCATACTAAGTGGGTCTTCTCGTCCTTGATAGGCTGATCGTTCTTCTGCACCGGATTGCACAGATAAACGGGCGTGGCGAGGCGCGCCTCTGACGACCCGAACTGATCCTTCAGGCGGACCGGGATGGGACGTATTTTGCCCGTCACCCGATAACATTCGTAGTGCTCAGGATTGACGCCTTCCGGGTTCTGGCCCTGGCCGTGGGCTGGAACACCGAATCCGAGCGCGAATGCCGCGGCGATGCCGCACGCGGCAAGAGCGATATTTTTCATGACATAATCCTCCCTTCGATTGATCTAAGTGAACGATAATCCCGTGCCCGCGACCGCGGTGACGGAAGATAGAAATAAGCATTTTGCCGCGTTTAACGCGAGGGATAATTATTTTGCGCTGCGAAGAGCGCAGGCGCAAAGCGCCGTAATGCGCCGAAAAAAACGGCGCAATACGCTGACGCTATTGCGCCCTACGGCGCGGTGAGCACCTGCCGGCATTCCGGCGGCAGCTCTTTCATCAACGGCCCGCGGCGCGGCGGCGAGGGCGGCGACGGCTTCGGGTGCAGCACGCCGTCGCTGAACCACCAGTTCAGCTCCGTCCCGCAGCCCTCGGTTTCCGCCGGCTCGGGCTGGTTGTGGCAGGTCGGGTTGTCGGCCGGGCAGCGCATGCGCACGTGGAAATGATAGTCGTGGCCCCACCACGGCCGCACCTTGTGCAGCCACGTGCGGTCGCTGCCGGCTTCGCGGCACAGCGCTTTTTTGATCGCCGCGTTGACGAAGATGCGTTCGACCACCGGGTCTTCGGCCGCCGCCTTGATCACCTCCATGTGCCCGTGCGTCCAGGCGTGGGGATCGACGTCCTTGCGGTCCGCCGCCACCACCATGGTGGCCGACATTTCCTCGCGTTCGAGCCGCGTGAGTTCGCGTTTGGGCATCGGCGTGAGCCAGATGTCGGCGTCGAGTCCGATCTGATGGCTGGCGTGGCCGGTGAGCATCGGCCCGCCGCGCGGCTGCGCGATGTCGCCGACCAGTAGCCCGGGCCAGCCGGCGACCTTCGGCACCTTGCCGGCGAGGCGCTCAAGAAAGGCAATGAGCTCGGGATGGCCCCAGTTGCGGTCGCGCGAGAGCCGCATCACCTGCCAGGTCTTGCCGTTGATCGGCAGCGCCAAGGCGCCGGCAAGGCAGCCACGGTTGTAGGTGCCGATCGAGCGCGCCGCGAGCGACGCCGGCGTCACTTTGCGGCCGAATAATTCCTTCGCCGGCGTCGCCGGATCGCTGGGATGGGCGAGCGGCGGCAGCGGCTGCGGGTTGAGCGTCCCTTTATCCTGCGCTTGCGCCGGTACCGCCGCGCAAGCAAGCAGGGCTGCCACGACCGCAATCGATCGGATCACAAATACCTCCACCCCGCTGATTCGCGCTCGCCTGATTCAAGTCGCGGCTTTGTCGGCGCCGGTCAATGGGCTTTCGGGCCGGCGGTAAGCGGCGGTGCCGGCGCGCCGCGCGTAGGCGGCGGCGAGCCGCTGATCGCGATCGGCAAACAGATCGGCCGGCGCGCGCGCCAGCGCGATCAGGCGTTCCTCGGTCTGCCCGTGCGGTTCGATTGCGCCGTCCGCCAGCACGTGCCCGACGGCAAATCCGCGCTTGGCGAGCGCCCGCGTCACCAGCAGGCAACGATGACAGTCGAGCGGCTCGCGCTCGGCACACATGAGACAGACGCGAAACCGGCGCGCGCCGTGGGCGACGCGATCGAGACCGGCGCGGAATTCGTCGGTGCGCGCCATCGCGCCGTAATCGGCGACACCGTCGTCGCGGTAGAGGCGCGGATCGCGCGGCCGCCCGCCGAGCGCATCGCCGAGCGGCACATACGCCAGCCCTTCGTGCGCGAGCCGCGGCGCGAGGCGCGCCTGGTTGAACCAGGGATAGCGCCGCGAGGCCGGCGTCGAGCGCACGTCGGCAATCGCCGTGATGCCGGCGCCGCGCGCCAGCTCGAGGAAGCGCTCGATCGAATGATTCGAGTGCCCGATGGTGAAGAGGTCGAAGGCGGCCGGCGTCATGGCGCGATGTTAGCAGGCGTCGCGTCTCTCATATCCGATCGGCCGCCGCTGCGGGCGCGAACTTTCGCCGCGGGCTTGGGCTAACATGCGCTCGCACCGGCGCGGGCCGGCAACAAGGGAGGACGACGATGAACTTTGCCAGTTGGGCGGCCGCAGCGATGGCGGTGTTGGGCATGAGCGGCGCGGCGGGCGCCGCCGAATACATGGAGAAGACCGATTTCCAGAAGTCGCGCGCGTTCTCGCCCGCTGTCATCACCCAGGGCGGCCGCATCGTGTGGATGGCCGGCCAGACCGCGATCCGCGATGAGGCCGGCAACGACATCGCCGGCAACTTCGAGGCGCAGGTGCGCACGATCTTTTCCCTGATGGACAAGACGCTGCACAAGGCGGGCGGCAGCCTTGCCAACCTCGTCACCATGACGGTGTTCATCAACGATCCGCGCCACGGCGACCGCTTCGTCGAGATGCGGCGCGACACGTTCACGGACGGCAATTATCCGGCGAGCGCGCTGATCACGGTGTCGAATTTCGCCCGTCCCGGCATGCTGATCGAGATCCAGGGCATCGCCGTGATCGGGGACGAGGCGAAGTGAGGCACTCTCAGGTCTCGTCATCGCCCGCGAAAGCGGGCGATCCAGTAAACATTGGCCTATCAATAAGAATTGCTACGTCAGCGTTTACTGGATGCTCCGCTCTCGCGGAGCATGACGAGTCATAATTTGTTTCAATGCGCGGCCATGAACGCCAGCAGCGCGTCGTTGAATACGGCGGCATGCGTCCGGTACATGGTGTGGCCGGCGTCCGGGATGACGATGAGGCGGGCGCCCGGGATCGCGGTTTCCAGCGCGCCCAGCACGGGCGCGAAGCGCGGCGGGCTCTTGCCGCCGCCGATCAGCAGGCACGGAAGCTTCAGCGTCGCGGCCTGTTCGCGGGTGACCGGATCGCGCGTGTCGCGCGCCTCGCCGAGCGCGGTGCGGATATTGTCGCGGGTCATCTGGTTCGCCGCATCCGAGCGCGCCTTATAGGTGCCGGGTCCGGAGATCGCGTCGACGAAATGCTCGACGGCCTCGTCGATCTTGCCGGCGTTGACCATTTCGGTCAGCCGCCGCGTACGTTCGCTGCGCACCGCGGCGAAGCGCTCGCCGTCGGGCGAGCCGGGGAGCAGCGCCGGCGGCGGCAGCCCGGGCTCGACCAGCACGAGGCCGCGCAGGAGATCCGGCCGGCGCAGCGCCACGTGCGTCGACACATGCCCGCCGCGCGAATGGCCGATAAGAAACACGCGGCCGGCGTTGAGCTTCTCGATGAACGCGATCACGTCCGCGACGTGCTGGCGCGCGGAGAACTCGCCGCTGCCGTCCCACGGCTCGGGATAATAGTGGCGCAGGCTCACCGAAATCGCGCGGTACTTCGCGCCGAGCGGCTCCATCTGATGGACCCACGAGCGGTAGTCGCCGTTGGTGCCATGCACCAGCACAACCGGAACGCCCGCGCCCTGCTCGACGTAGGCCATGGGGTAGCCGTTGACGGCGAGCGTCTTTACGCCCTCCGGCAGGGACCACGGTGCGGCGGCGGTTATCGAGCGTTCAAGATCGATCGACATGGTTTGTCACGTGGTCCCTATCGACTAGACCTGTCATGGCCGTTCTGTCCCGGCCACCTACGTCTTTGTTTGTTTCCAAGACGTGGATGCCCGGCACAAGGCCGGGCATGACGGATGAGAGTTGCGGCAAGGCCCCTCACACATCCACCTTCAGCGCGGCGATGAACGCCTCCTGCGGAATGTCGACCTTGCCGAACTGGCGCATGCGCTTTTTGCCTTCCTTCTGCTTCTCGAGCAGCTTGCGCTTGCGGGTGGCGTCGCCGCCGTAGCATTTGGCCGTCACGTCCTTGCGGAAGGCGCGCACGGTCTCGCGCGCGATGATACGGCCGCCGATCGCCGCCTGGATCGGAATCTGGAACATGTGCGGCGGGATCAATTCTTTCAGCTTCTCGACCATGGCGCGGCCGCGGCTCTCGGAGCGGGTGCGGTGCACCAGCATGGCGAGCGCGTCGACCGGCTCGGCGTTGACCAGGATCTGCATCTTGACGAGATCGGCCGGGTGATAATCGGTGAGGTGATAATCGAACGACGCGTAGCCCTTCGACACCGACTTGAGCCGGTCGTAGAAATCGAACACCACTTCGTTGAGCGGCAGGTCGTATTTCACCATGGCACGGTTGCCGACATAGGTCAGCTCGACCTGCACGCCGCGCCGGTCCTGGCACAGCTTGAGCACGCTGCCGAGGTAATCGTCCGGCGTGAGGATCGTGGCGCGGATCCACGGCTCCTCCATCTCTTTGATCTTGACCGGGTCCGGCATGTCGACCGGATTGTGAATCTCGAGATTGTCGCCGTTGGTGAGATGGATGCGGTAGATGACCGACGGCGCGGTCGCGATCAGGTCGAGGTCGAACTCGCGCGCGAGCCGCTCCTGGATGATCTCGAGGTGAAGCAGGCCCAAGAAGCCGCAGCGGAAGCCGAAGCCGAGCGCGGCACTCGTTTCCATCTCGTAGGTGAAGCTCGCGTCGTTGAGGCGCAGCCTCCCCATCGCGGCGCGCAAATTCTCGAAGTCGGCGGCGTCGACCGGGAAGAGGCCGCAGAACACCACCGGCACCGCCGGGCGGAAGCCGGGCAAGGGGGCGGCGGTGGGCTTGCGCTCGTCTGTGATGGTGTCGCCCACGCGGGTGTCGGCGACCTCTTTGATCGAAGCGGTCAGGAAGCCGATCTCGCCGGGACCGAGCGCGTCGGCTTCCTGCATTTTCGGGGTGAACACGCCGACGCGGTCGACCTCGTAGGAGGCGTTGGTGCCCATCAGGCGGATGCGGTTGCCCTTGGCGAGCACGCCGTTGACGACGCGCACCAAAACAACGACGCCGAGATAGGAATCGTACCAACTGTCGACCAGCAGCGCCTTGAGCGGCGCGGCGCGGTCGCCCTTGGGCGCGGGCAGGCGCGTGACGATCGCCTCGAGCACCTCGGGCACGTTGAGGCCGGTCTTGGCGGAAATCTCGATCGCGTTCGAGGCGTCGAGGCCGATCACGTCCTCGATCTGCTGCTTGACCTTTGCGGGCTCGGCGGCGGGCAGATCGACCTTGTTGAGCACCGGCACGATTTCGTGGCCGTTGTCGATCGCCTGGTAGACGTTGGCGAGCGTCTGCGCCTCGACGCCTTGGCTGGCGTCGACCACCAGCAGCGAGCCCTCGCAGGCGGCGAGCGAGCGGTTGACCTCATAGGCAAAGTCGACGTGGCCGGGCGTGTCGATCAGATTGAGCACGTAATCCTTGCCGTCGCGCGCCCGGTAATTGAGCCGCACGGTCTGCGCCTTGATGGTGATGCCGCGCTCGCGCTCGATGTCCATGGAATCGAGCACCTGCTCGACCATCTCGCGCTCGGCAAGCCCGCCGGTGAGCTGGATCAGCCGGTCGGCCAAGGTCGATTTGCCATGGTCGATATGCGCGACGATCGAAAAATTGCGGATGTTGTCGATGGCGGCCGCCGTCATGGCGCGCGGCTTAGCATCGGCGGGGCTGCTGGACCAGACTTACTCCGCCGCGAGGCGGCGGTCGTGCGGGATTGGCTCGGGGATGACCGTCCGGCCGTCGCGCACGACGATCATGTGGCCGGGTGGCACCGCCTGCCAGCCCGAGCGGTCGTGATCGAGCGGCTCGGAGACCACCACGACGTCGTCGCCGTCCTGGCGGTAGTAGAGCGTGTTCGCGGTCTCGTTCGAGGCGTAGCGGAAGGCATAGAGGTCGTGGCCGTCGGTGAGCGCCGCCGTGAAACGCACCGGATCGGCGGTACCGCTCGCGCGCACGATGTCGGTGACCGCGGCCACCGTGCGCACGGTCGCGCCAACCGGATCCTCGTCGGCGCCGGCGCCGAGAATGGCGAGGAAGATCGCCTCGGAATCGGTGGTGCCGATGCGCGAGCGGTAGAACTTGTCCGGGATCAGCGCCTCGGCTTGGCGGCGGATCAGCGACCAGTCGCCGAACTGGCCGTTGTGCATGAACATCCAGCGGCCGTGCGCGAACGGATGGCAGTTCGGCCGGGTGGTGGCGGTGCCGGTCGAGGCGCGCACGTGGGCGAAGAACAGATGCGAGCGGATGTGGCGGCACAAATGGCGCAGGTTCTCGTCCGACCAGGCCGGGCGCACCTCGCGGTAGAGGCCGGGCTCCTCATGGCCCGCGTACCAGCCGAGCCCGAAGCCGTCGCCGTTGATGCCGGAGAGCGCCTCGACCGCGCGCATGCTCTGTTCGATGAGCGAATGCGCCGGCGCGGTGACGTAATGCTCGAGCGCGACCGTCTCTCCGCGATAGGCGATCCAGCGGCACATGGCGCGAATCTACCTCCTGGCGCCCCGGCCGAGGTTTAACATCGCCCCGGCGCAGGGCAAAGCAGCCCACTCGTCCAAGCCCGGCACCTTGGGCTATACCGGCGCATGATCCCGAAAAGTGGGTACCGGTTTTCGGGCAAGATCATGCGCCAGGAAAAAGATTTCTCCCCATGGACCCCCGCCGGCCCGAGTTTTCCTTCGTGCTGCCCGCGCACAACGAGGCGCAGAACGTCGCCGCTATGGCGGCGGCGCTCGCCAAGGTCGCGGCACCGCTCGGCAGCCATGAAATCGTGTTCGTCGACGACGGCTCGACCGACGACACGCTCGCCGAGATCAAGGCGCTCGCGGCGCGGCACGACGCGGTGCGCTACGTCTCGTTCACCCGCAACTTCGGGCATCAGGCGGCGCTGCGCGCGGGCCTGCACCATGCGCGCGGCGAGGCGGTCGTGCTCATGGACTGCGATTTCGAGCATCCGCCCGAGGTGGTGCCGCTGTTGGTCGAGCAGTGGCGGCTCGGCGCCAAGGTGGTGGTGACGCAACGCATGGAGATCAACGGCTCGATCCCTGCCGGCAAGCGGCTGACCTCGCGCATGTTCTATCGCGTGCTCGCGCTCCTCGGCGACGTCACGATCGAGCCCGGCAGCGCCGACTTTTTGCTACTCGACCGCGCCGCCGTCGACGTAATCAACGGGTTCGAGGACCGCGACGTGTTCCTGCGCGGCCTGGTGCGCTGGCTCGGTTTCCCGCTCGCCAAGGTGCCCTACGCGCAGGGCACGCGCTCGTCCGGACGCTCGAAATTCACGCTGCACCGGATGGTCGACTTCGCCGTGAGCGGCATCGTCGCCCACAGCGTCAAGCCGCTGCGGCTCGCCATCTATCTCGCGCTCACCTTCGCGGCGCTCGGGCTCCTGCTGGTAATCTATTCGATCGTGAGCTTCCTGTGGGTCCCGCGCACGGTCACCGGCTGGACTTCGATGATGGCGGCGGTCGCCATTCTCGGCGCCGGGCAGTTGCTCGTGCTCGGCATCATCGGCGAATACGTCGGCCGCATCCTGCGCGAGACGCGCCGCTGGCCGGTCTACATCGTGGCCGAGACGGAGCTCTCGCGCGAACCGGTGCGGCCGGCGCACGTCATCGGCGAGCGCGTGGTCTCGAAGGCGTGAGCGCGTCGTCGCCGTCGCTATCGGTCGGCTTGGGCGCGTCCGCTTTGGCATTGTTCGCGCGGCTGGTCGATGCCCTGGCGGACGAACGCCGCGGCCGCCGCGCCGCCGCCGCCCTGCTCGCCGTCTACGCGCTCCTGTGGTGGACCTACGCGCTCATCGCCAAGTCGACCCAGAGCATCCATTTCGACATGGGCGAAGTCTTCGCCTGGTCGACCGAACTCTCCTACGGCTATCCCAAGCATCCGCCGTTCCCCGCCTGGGTCGCCGCCGCCTGGTTCGCGGTCTTTCCCCGCGCCGACTGGGCCTATTATTTGCTCGCGACGACGAGCGTCGCGGTCGCGTTGTGGTTTATCTGGCTCATTGCCGCGCGATTCGTCTCGGTCGAGAAGCGTGCCATCGCGCTGGTGCTGCTCGCGTTCGCGCCGGTGTTCAACCTGCAACCGCTCAAGTTCAATTCCAATGCGCTGCTGATTCCGGTATGGGCCGTCGCGACTTATTTGTTCCTGCGCGCCTATTCCTCGCGCACGCTGCTGTCCGGCGCGTTGGCGGGGCTCGGCGCCGCTGTCGCGATGTTGACCAAATACTGGTCGGTGTTCCTCATCGTCGCCTTCGCGGCGGGCGCACTCGTGCATCCGAAGCGGCGCGACTACTTCCGCTCACCCGCGCCATGGGCGTCGATCGCGGTGGGAGCCGCGCTGCTCGCGCCCAACATCGCGACCCTGTTCGAATATAATTTCTACGCGCTCACTTATGCGTCCGTGTCGCACGCTGATGCGAGCTTCGCCTCCGTGCTGGAGTCGATCGGGAATTATCTTTCCGGCGTGCTCTATCTCGCCGGCAGCGTGCTGATTTTGCAGATCGTTGCCGCGCCGCGCGTGGCCGCTTGGCGCGAGATCGTGTGGCCGTCCGATCCGGAGCGCCGGTTCATCGCCGCGATCCTGTGGGTGGGACTGCTGAGCCCTATGGTCGCCTCGCTCGTGTCCGAGATGCGGCTCAACGCGCTGTGGACGATGCCGTGCTGGGCGCTGTTGCCGGCGCTAATGCTGTCGGCGCCCGGGGTCGTGGTGACGCGCCGCGCCGCCGCGGCGGTCCTCGCGGCAGCCTTCACGATGCCGGTCGTTGCGCTGGCGGCGTCACCGCTGATGGCGCTGCACGTGCTCGAGAATGGGCCGGACAATCAGGCGGCCTATTACGAGCCGCTCGCGCGCGAGGTCGACCGGCGCTGGCCGCAGGTGTCCGATCGCCCGCTGCGCTACGTCGCCGGCCCCGAGGGGCTCGCCTGGGGCTGCACTTTCTATTGCCGCGACCGCCCGCGCGCCTTCCCGTCGTTCTCCCATGTCCACGCGCCGTGGATCGACACCGCCGCCATGGCACGCGACGGGTTCGTCGGATTGTGCGTCGCCGATGATCCGGGGTGCCTCGGCCAGGCGCGCGCGATCGCCGCCGGCAATCCGCATGCGCGTGAGGAAATGGTGGAAGTCGCCCGCATCGCCTTCGGCCGCTCCGGTCCGCCCCAGCGGTTCACCATGCTGCTCTCACCGCCGCAGTAGCCCGGATGAAGCCTCGCGAAAGCGAGGCGAAATCCGGGATGTGATCCCGCATTGCGCTTCGCTCCATGCGGGCTACAGCTCGCTCTCAATACCGATAGTGGTCCGGCTTGAACGGGCCCTCGGGCGAGATGCCGATGTAGGTTGACTGTTTCTCATTCAGGCGGGTGAGCTTGGCGCCGATCTTGGCGAGGTGCAGCCGCGCGACTTTCTCGTCGAGGTGCTTGGGCAGCGTGTAGACCTTCTTCTGATATTTGCCGGGATTGGTCCACAGTTCGATCTGCGCCAGCGTTTGGTTGGTGAACGAAGCCGACATGACGAAGCTCGGATGCCCCATGGCGTTGCCGAGGTTCACCAGCCGGCCCTCCGATAAAAGAATGATGCGCTTGCCGTCCGGGAACTCGATCTCGTCCACCTGCGGCTTGACGTTCTCCCATTTGTAATTGCGCAACGCCGCCACCTGAATCTCGGAATCGAAGTGGCCGATGTTGGCGACGATCGCGCGGTCCTTCATGCGGCGCATGTGCTCGATCGTGATCACGTCGACGTTGCCGGTAGCGGTGACGAAAATGTCGGCGCGCGGCGCTGAGTCGTCCATGGTGGTGACTTCGTAGCCCTCCATCGCGGCTTGGAGCGCGCAGATCGGGTCGATCTCGGCGACCAGCACGCGACAGCCGGCCTGGCGCAGCGAGGCGGCGGAGCCTTTGCCGACGTCGCCGAAGCCGGCAACAAAAGCGACCTTGCCGGCCATCATCACATCGGTGCCGCGGCGGATGCCGTCGACGAGGCTCTCGCGGCAGCCGTAGAGATTGTCGAACTTCGATTTGGTCACCGAGTCGTTGACGTTGATCGCCGGGAACAGCAGGCGGCCGTCCTTCTCCATCTGATAGAGCCGGTGCACGCCGGTGGTGGTTTCCTCGGTCACGCCCTTGATGTTCTTGGCCAGCGTCGAATACCAGCCGGGCCGGCTCTTGAGCCGCGCCTTGATGGCGGCGAACAGTGCCTCTTCTTCCTCGTTTGCCGGATGCGCGATGAGCGAGGGATTGGTCTCGGCCTGGCTGCCGAGATGCACCAGCAGGGTGGCGTCGCCGCCGTCGTCGAGGATCAAGTTGGGCGTGCCGCCGTCGGCCCAGTCGAAAATGCGGTGGGTGTATTCCCAATAGTCCTCGAGCGTTTCGCCCTTGACCGCGAAGACCGGGGTGCCGCCCGCGGCGATCGCAGCGGCTGCATGATCCTGGGTCGAGTAGATGTTGCAGGAGGCCCAGCGCACCTCGGCCCCGAGCTTGGTGAGCGTCTCGATCAGCACCGCGGTCTGGATCGTCATGTGCAGCGAGCCGGCGATGCGCGCGCCGCGCAGCGGCTGCACCGGGCCGAATTCGTCGCGCGTCGCCATCAGGCCGGGCATTTCGGTCTCGGCGATGGCAATTTCCTTGCGGCCCCAGGAGGCGAGCCCCAGGTCCTTGACGACGTAATCGGGGGCGCGTTTGGCGGCTTTGGCGGGTGCGGTCATGTGGGGCTCCGGTCGGGGCCGCCGCTATAGCAGGCCCGTCGCGGAGTGGCAATAAAGACATAAAGATTTCTTTATATCCCTGCCGAGCCTACTCTCCCTCGCCGAACCGGCTGGCGACCAGCTGCTCGAGCGCCGTCATGACCTCGGCCGCCTCGGGGCCGGCTGCCGTGACGGTGATCGAGGTGCCGGGGGCGGCATTGAGCATCAAAAGGTCCAAGATCGAGGCGCCGTCGACGCTCTCCTGATGGCCACGGCTGGTGACTGTCACGTGCGCCTTGAACTTCTCGACCGTGAGCACGAACTGCGCCGCGGCGCGCGCGTGCAGCCCCTTGCTGTTGACGATGGAAAGCACCCGCACGATCGCGCCCTCGGGCGGAGTCTGTTCCGGCGGAGGGCTGGCCGCGTCGGCGGGTTCGTTCATTTGCCGGCGAGCACCCGGCTCGCCACGGTGATGTATTTGCGGCCTGCTTCCTGCGCCTGGGCGACGGCCTCGGCAAGCGGGGTTTCGTCACGAACCTTGGCGAGCTTGACCAGCATCGGCAGGTTGATCCCGGCGAGCACTTCGACCTTCGGCCGGTTCATCACCGAAATCGAGAGGTTCGAGGGGGTGCCGCCGAACATGTCAGTGAGGATGGCGACGCCATCGCCGCTGTCCACCCGCTTGACCGCTTCGATGATGTCGTGGCGCCGGCGCTCCACATCGTCGTCGGGCCCGATCGTCACCGCCTCGATCTGTTGCTGCTGGCCGACCACGTGTTCGAGCGCGGCGCGGAACTCGACGGCGAGCCGCCCGTGGGTGACGAGGACGATGCCGATCATGACGCTACCCCGGCGACGCACCGGGTGCGCCGCGCCAAAAGGCGCACATTCATGACCATGTCGGACCGGAGCGCAAGAGGCATGGCGCGAAATATCGGAGCAATTGCGCTGCAACAAGGGCCGCGTCAAACCGCCGTCAGACGGGGATTAACTCAAAATGCAGCGCAGCAATCCAGGCTAACGGTGGGTCACATGGCCGGCAATCGGATCACGAAGCGGGCACCCAGTATGCGCGGCTCGCCGGTGCCGCCCGGCGCCAGGCCGATGCGGTTTTCCGCGCGGATACGTCCGCCGTGCGCCTCGACGATCTGGCGCGAAATGGAAAGTCCGAGGCCGGAATTCTGGCCGAACCCCTGCTCCGGCCGGTCGGTGTAGAAGCGGTCGAAAATCTTTTCGACCGCGTCCGGGCGGATGCCGGACCCGTCGTCGTCGACAACGATGGTGACCTGCTCGCGCCGGCGCCGGCACGCGATGCGCACGGTGCCGCCCTCGGGCGAGAACGAGCGGGCGTTGTCGATCAAATTGTTGAGCACCTGGGCGAGGCGGGAATCATGCCCCGGCACCGTGAGCGTGCGTGCGTCGCCTTCGCACGTGAGCGTGACGCGCACGTTGTTTTCGTCGCGCACTTCGTTCGCCACCGTCACGACCGTGGTCAACAGTTTGACGAGATCGACCGGTGCCGCTTCCTGGCGCTGCAGTTCCGCGTCGAGACGGCTCGCGTCGGACACGTCCGAAATCAACCGATCGAGCCGGCGCACGTCGTGCTCGATCACCGCCAACAGGCGCGCGCGGCTGTTCTCGTTTTTCGCGAGCGGCAGCGTCTCCACCGCCGAACGCAGCGACGTGAGCGGGTTTTTCAGCTCATGCGCGACGTCGGCCGCGAAGCTCTCGATCGCCTCGATGCGCGTGTAGAGCGCGCCGGTCATTTCGCGCAGCGCTCTCGACAGATGGCCGATTTCATCGCGCCGGTCGCTGAAATCCGGGATTTCCACGCGCGAGCGGATGCGCCGGCGCACGCTCTCGGCGCCGGCCGCGAGCCGGCGCACCGGATCCGCAATGGTGCCGGCGAGGAACACCGAGAGCACGACCATCACGGCAGCGGCGACGAGAAACACTTTGAACACGGCGGTCCGCTCGGCCTCGACCATCTGGTCGATTTCGCCGCGCTGGGTCGAGATCAGGAGCGCGCCGCGCACGGCGGTCAAACGTTTTACCGGCACTGCGACGGAGATGATCACCTCGCCGCGCTCGTTGACGCGCACCACCGAGGCGTTGTGGCCGGCGAGCGCCAGGGCGACCTCCGGATATCCCTTGCCGTCCGGCAATTCGCGGTACAGCGGCAGGTCGCCGCGTCCAAGCCAGGTCCGCAGCGCGATCCAGGCACGTTCGAAAAATCCCGGCCGCTGCGCATCAACCGGCGGCAGGTCCGAGCGGAACACGTCGCCCGGGCGATCGAACAGGAGCGTGTCGAGGAGGAGAGAACCGTCGCGCTCGTAGACGCGCGCGCGCGTTTTCGTGGGCGAGACCAGCCGCTGCAGCAACGGGCCGACGCGCTCCGGGTTGATGGGAAAATCGATCACCGACAAGCCGTCGTCGATCGGCCCATAGCTCTGGCCGGGCGAGAGCTGCATCAACTGTTCCGGCGAAATGGTGATCGTGTTGGTGTTGACGCTGGCTTGCGCCGCGATCGCGCCGGCGATGATTTCGCCTTGGACCCGCATGCTCTGCACGCGCGCTTCGATCAGTCCGGCGCGGAACTGAGACAGATAGAGAATGCCCATCACCAGCGCGAGCAGGCCGGCGACGTTGAGGAAGACGATGCGCCGCGTAAGGCTCGAGAAAGTCTGGCTGAGGAAGAACTGCCAGGCGCGGCGCGCGATCGTGCCGACGCTCATGCGCTCGACACGCGTCTCCTCCTCGCCGGGGCGATCGGCCTCGACGGCGGTCGTGGTCATTTCAATGGTTCGGTCGAGCACTTCGTCGCGTCCGCCCGTGATCGTCGTGTTCGCCGGCCGCCCCCGCAGCCTGATCCCGAACAAGCCCCCGACGACAATCCAAAAACCCGCCCGGGATGACTACCGGTACTTACGAAAACATCATGCTGAAACAAGACTCTAGCGTAATTCGCAGCCGGGGCCAATCGGACCCTGCCACATTCCGGGCGCTCCGGTCGAGCCGGGATCAGGCTTCCTTGAAGCGGTATCCCACGCCGTAAAGCGTCTCGATCATGTCGAAGGCGTCGTCCACCGCCTTGAACTTCTTGCGCAGGCGCTTGATGTGGCTGTCGATGGTGCGGTCGTCCACGTAGACCTGATCGTCATAGGCCGCATCCATCAGCGCATTGCGGCTCTTGACCACGCCGGGCCGCGCCGCAAGCGCCTGCAGGATCAGGAACTCGGTCACCGTGAGCGTGACCTGCTCGGTCTTCCAGGTGCACACGTGCCGCTCCGGATCCATCCGCAGCAGGCCCCGCTCCAGCACCTTGGCGTCGGTCTCCTTGGGACCGGCGCCGCCTTCCTTGGAAGTCACGCGCCGCATCACCGCTTTCACCCGCTCCACCAGCAGCCGTTGCGAGAACGGTTTGCGGATGAAGTCGTCGGCGCCCATCTTGAGTCCGAAAAGTTCGTCGATCTCCTCGTCCTTCGACGTGAGAAAGATCACCGGCATGTCGGACTTCTGGCGCAGACGGCGCAGCATCTCCATCCCGTCCATACGCGGCATCTTGATGTCGAGAATGGCGAGGTCCGGCGGGCTGGTCTTGAACCCGTCAAGTGCGGAGGCGCCGTCCGTATAGGTCATGATGCGATACCCCTCGGCTTCGAGTGCGATCGAAACCGACGTGAGGATATTGCGATCGTCGTCCACCAGCGCGATCGTCGGCATGCATCTGCCTTCCGTTGGGCCCACCAGGGGCGAATCTAGGATTTGGGCCTGTAAAGCAGGGCCAAAATGTGACGAACCCACTCTAAAACCAGGGATTTGCGGCCTGAGCCCAGCTCCGCCAGGACCTGTCTATACCGCCAAATGCCCTCTAGCGCGAGCCGGCGGGATGCGCCACAGGATCGCACGATGAAACCGACCCCCGATTTCGATCCCCGCCGCGCCGCCCGCACGCTTCTGCGCGAGGCGCGCTCGGGGGCGCTGGCGACCCTCATGGCGGGCTCCGGCGATCCCTATTGTTCGCTCGTCAATGTGGCGACCGCCGCCGACGGCTCTCCCCTGCTGCTGATTTCGCGGCTCGCGATCCATACCAAGAACATCCTCGCCGACACGCGCGTCTCGCTCATGCTCGACGAGCGCCGCGCGGGCGATCCGCTCGAAGGCGCCCGCGTCATGCTCATGGGCACGGCGCATGCGATCGACGATCCGAACGCGCGCCGGCGCTACCTCGAGCGGCAGCCGGAGGCGAAAATGTTCGCCGATTTCGGCGATTTCGGCTTCTACCGCATCGCGTTGGGCGGCGCGCACCTCGTCGCCGGGTTCGGGCGCATCGTTGACCTTTCGAGCGCGGACATCCTCACCGAGATTGCCGGGGCCGAGGCGCTGGTCGACGCCGAGGCGGAGATCGTCGCCCATATGAACGCGGAACATCTTTCCGCGATAAGACTTTATGCAACACGGCTGCTCGGCGATAGCGACGGGGACTGGCGATGCGTCGGCTGCGACCCCGGGGGGTTGGAGCTTCAATTGGAACGCCGGGCGCGGCGCCTCGACTTCCCGCAGCGGGTGGCAAGCCCGGGTGTGCTGCGGCAAGTCCTCAAAAGCCTCGCCGAAGAAGCGCGCCAAAATTCCTGACGCCGTTAACTCTAGCGACACAGCACGGAAATGTTTGGTTGCGCGGATGTAGTCCATGCCGCAATGCAAACGGCGCACCGCCGCGCGCGGGAAATCGGCTTGGCACGGGGCGCCGGCGCGACTATGGTCCCCCCGCCATTACCGCAGCAACAGGGGCGGCGCAGATCGGGAACTTCGGCCGGACGGCGGGCCGAGGGTTTATGCGGAGGCTCGCGTGAGGGAAACAGGCGTCAGGAACGGCGCGGTCGGCGCCGATAAATTCGGCTTCGACGGGCTCGAGGCGGTGCATTGGAATCTCGCCGAGCCCCCGCTCTATGAATACGCGATCCGGGCCGGCGAGGCGGAACTTGCCTACGGCGGCGCGCTATGCGCCGACACCGGCGTGCACACCGGCCGCTCGCCCAAGGACAAATTCATCGTCCGCGATGCGCTGAGTGAAAAGAACGTGTGGTGGGACAACAATGGTGCGCTGACCCCGGCGCAGTTCCAGCGCCTCTATGAGGATTTCATCGCCCACGCGCGCGGTAAGACGCTGTTTGCTCAGGATCTCTACGGCGGCGCCGATCCGGCCTATCGCATCAAGACCCGCGTCTACACCGAATTCGCCTGGCACTCGCTGTTCATCCGCGCGCTGCTGATCCGCCCGCAGGAGAGCGAACTCAGGCACTTCCTGCCCGAACTCACGATCGTCGATTTGCCCTCGTTCAAGGCCGATCCCAAGCGTCACGGCGTGCGCACCGAGACCATCATCGCGATCGACTTCTCGCGCAAGATCGTGCTCATCGGCGGCACCAACTACGCCGGCGAGATGAAGAAGGCAGTGTTCACCACGCTCAATTATTATTTGCCGCGCGAGAGCGTGATGCCGATGCACTGCTCGGCCAACATCGGCGCGAAGGGCGATGTCGCGCTGTTCTTCGGCCTCTCCGGCACCGGCAAGACCACGCTGTCGGCCGATCCCACGCGCACGCTGATCGGCGACGACGAGCACGGCTGGGCGCCGCAAGGCATCTTCAATTTCGAAGGCGGCTGCTACGCGAAAACCATCAAACTCTCCGCCGAGGCGGAGCCGGAAATCTTCGCGACCACGCACCGTTTCGGCACGGTGCTCGAGAACGTCATCCTCGATCCCGAGACGCGGCTTCCCGATTTCGACGACGACTCGAAGACGGAGAACACGCGCGCGGCCTACCCGCTCGACTTCATCCCCAACGCCTCGAAGAGCGGCCGCGGCGGGCACCCGAAGAACATCATCATGCTCACTGCCGACGCGTTCGGCGTGATGCCGCCGATCGCCAAGCTCACCTCGGCCGAGGCGATGTATCACTTCATCTCGGGCTATACCGCCAAGGTCGCCGGCACCGAAAAGGGCGTGACCGACCCGCAGGCGACGTTCTCGACCTGCTTCGCGGCGCCGTTCCTGCCGCGCCATCCGTCCGAATACGGCAACCTGCTGCGCGAATTGATCGCCGCGCACGGGGTCGACTGCTGGCTGGTCAACACCGGCTGGACCGGCGGCAAGTTCGGTGTGGGCCGGCGCATGCCCATCAAGGTCACGCGCACGCTGCTTTCGGCCGTGCTCGACGGCTCGCTCAAGCAGGCCTCGTTCCGCACCGATCCTTATTTCGGCTTCGCGGTGCCGACCTCGGTGCCGGGGGTCGAGCCGCACCTGCTCTATCCGTTCAAGACCTGGAAGGACAAAGCCGAGTTCGACCAGACCGCGCGCAAGCTCGTGCGCATGTTCCACGACAACTTCACCCGCTTCGAGGGCCACGTCGACGCCGACGTGCGCGCCGCCGCGCCCGAGGTCCGCATCGCCGCGGAGTGAGCGGCTGCGCTGAGCGCGTTCGACTTCGTCATGCCCGGCCTTGTGCCGGGCATCCACGTCTTTAAAGCTACATCAAATGAAAAACGTGGATGGCCGGGACAAGCCCGGCCATGACCGGCGATGCAAGTTCTGGTGATCGGGGCGGGCGTGGTCGGGCTGGCGGTGGCACGCCAGGCGGCGCTTGCCGGCCACGACGTGATCGTCGCCGAGGCGACCTCCGGCATCGGCAACGGCGTATCCTCGCGCAACAGCGAGGTGATCCACGGCGGCATGTATTATCCGACCGGTTCGTCGCGCGCCCTTCACTGCACGCGCGGCCGGCGCATGCTCTATGAATTCTGCGCGTCGCACGGCGTGCATCATCGCAAAAGCGGCAAGCTGATCGTCGCGACCAACGACGCCGAGGCGACGAAGATCGCGGCGATCCAGAAGCAGGGCGAGATCAACGGCGTCGAAGGGCTGGAGCTGATCGGCGGGAATGCCGCTCGCGATCTAGAGCCGGCGCTCAGCTGCATCGCGGCGGTGCACTCGCCCGAGACCGGCATCATCGACAGCCACGGTTTCATGTTGGCGCTGCAGGGCGAACTCGAAGACCGCGGCGGCATGATCGCGTTCGAAACTAAGATCGAGCGGCTTGCGCCATTCATGCACGGCTGGACCGTGCACTTCTCCGGCAAGGAAGCGGGCACGCTCGACGTCGACGCGGTCGTCAACAGCGCCGGCATCGGCGCGCAGGCGCTGGCCAAAGCGACCGAGGGTTATCCGGCCGAACGCGTGCCGCGGCTCGTGCTCGCCAAGGGCAACTACTTCGGCTACGCCGGGCGGCCCGCGTTCTCGCGCCTGATCTACCCGGCGCCGGTCGACGGCGGGCTCGGCATCCACGTGACCCTCGACCTCGCTGGCCGCATGCGTTTCGGCCCCGACGTGGAATGGCTCGATCATGAGAACTACGCCGTCGATGCCCGCCGCGCCGATCTGTTCTACGCGCGCATCCGCACGTATTGGCCGGCGCTCGCCGACGGCAAGCTCGTGCCCGACTACTGCGGCATCCGGCCGAAGCTTTCCGGCCCGGGCGAGCCGGCGGCGGATTTCATGATCGACGGCCCGCGTGAGCACGGCCTCGCCGGGCTCGTCCATTTGTTTGGTATCGAGTCGCCCGGACTCACCAGCGCGTTATCGATCGCCCAAGACGTGGTGGCGGAACTCAGTGATCAGTGATTGAACGTGAGCCCCTTGTACTGATTACCGATCACTGATTACTGTTCACTGCCATGGAGCCGGACCACGCCTATACGCGGAGCGAGCGGGCGTTCGTCGCCACCTCGGCGATCCTCGGCTACGGCCTCGATTTTTATAACCTCATCATCATGGCGTTCCTGCTGGCGCCGGTGCAGAAGGCGCTCGGCATTACCTTGCCGCAGACCGGCATTATCGTGGCGATGACGCTGACGGCCTCGGTGGTGGGCGGCGTCCTGTTCGGTTGGCTCGGCGACAAGATCGGCCGCAAGAACGCGCTGCTCGCCACCTTGCTGCTGCTCGGCGCCGGGGCGATCCTCTCGGCGCTGGCCTGGGATTTCACCTCGCTGCTGATCTTCCGCATCGTCACCGGCATCGGCGTCGGCGGCGAGTGGGGCGCCGGGATGGTGCTGCTCAACGAAGTGTGGCACCGCGAGCGGCGCGGCTTCGGCAGCAGCGTGGTGCAGGCGATGTCGTCGGCCGGCATCGCGCTCGCCTCGGTCGCCGCCACGCTGTCGCTCGCCAACATCGAGGGCGACTGGGCCTGGCGCCTGCCGCTGCTCGTCGGCGCGCTGCCGCTGCTTCTCATGTTGTTCGTGCGCTCGAAAATGCCGGAGTCGCGCCTGTGGCTCGAATACCGGCGCCGGCGCGAAAAGGGTGAGCTGCCGCCGGAGAAGCTGCGCGAGGGAACCCCGCTGCTCGAGATCGTGCGCGGCGCTTCGCTGCAATATTTCATCATCGGCACGCTGATGTGCGGCTGCTTCATCGTCAATTATCAGAGCATCAGCGTGTTCATGCCGACCCTGATGATCCGCGATCTCGGCGCGAACCTCGCGGCGATCCGCAACACCACGCTGGTGTTCGCGCTGATCTCGGCAGTGGGCATGATCGGCACGGGATTGGTGAGCGATCTCCTCGGCCGACGGCGCGCCGTCATCCTTTCGGCGCTCATGAGCGTCGTCACGCTCGCCGGCATCTATGCGACCGGCAGCGGGCGTTATCCCGGCGGCATCGCGGCCTGGCCGCTCGTGTGGTGGTACGTGCTGTGGGGCTTCGGCCAGGGCGCGTTCGGCCAGTTCGGGCCGTGGTTTTCCGAGCTTTATCCGGTCGAAATGCGCTCGACCGCCGCTTCCACCATTTTCACCGCCGGACGGCTGTTCGGCAGCATGGCGCCCTATCTGGTGCCGGTGCTCGCGGGCACGCTCGGCAGCCTGCTCGATGCCATGATGCTCGCGGTGGTCGGCTCGGTCATTACGTTGCTGCTCGCGTTCATGCTGCCCGAGACCGTCGGACGGCCGTTCGCGGTGATCGAGAGCAAGGAAAGGGCGGCGGCGTGACGGCGGCGCGCGAAGTCGAGCACAAGGTCGGCGACATCGCCGTGCGCATGCTGCGCGCGGGCGCCGGCGAGCCGCTGTTGTTCCTGCACGGCGCCGGCGGGTGGCCCGGTCGGATTCCGCTGTTTGAGAAACTCGCGGCCCGTTACGACGTGCTCGTGCCCGAGCACCCAGGCTTCGGCACGCTCGATAACGCCGGCACCATTCGCGACGTCGCCGATATGGCGATGTACTACCTCGATTTCCTCGACGCGCTCGATGCGGACCGCGTCCACGTGGTCGGCAATTCGCTCGGCGGCTGGATCGCCGCCGAGGTGGCGGTGCGCAACTGCACGCGTATCAACACGCTGACGCTGATCTCGCCGGCCGGCGTGCGGGTCAAAGGCGTGCCTATGGGCGACAATTTCATTTGGTCGCCGGAGGAGGCGGCGCGCAACCTATTCCACGACCAATCGTTCGCCGAGCGTGCGATCGCGCTCACCCCGAGCGAAGAAGAAGCCGACCGCATGCTCGCCAACCGCTTCATGGCGGCTCGGCTCGGCTGGCAGCCGCGCTGGTTCAATCCCGCGCTCGAGCGCTGGCTGCACCGCATCAAGGTGCCGACGCTGGTGCTGTGGGGCGAGGACGACAAGCTCCTGCCGTGCGCCTACGCCACGCGCTGGCGGGAGCGCGTGCCGGGCGCGCGCATCGAGATCATTCCGGCCTGCGGCCACCTTGCGCATATCGAGAAGGCCGACGTGGTGGCGGAAAAAATCCTCGGTTTTCTCGCGGGGAGGCGGACATGAAGTTCGTCTGCTTCCACCTGATGCCATACCGGCCGCTCGACATGGCGGAGCGCAGCCGCCATCGCTCCGCCTGGGTGGTGCTGCCGAACGCGCTCTATGATCCGGTCAAGGGCGCCGACGAGTATGAAGCCTACCTCGATCAGCTCACCTACGCCGAGACGCTCGGGTTCGACGCGATCGGTGTCAACGAGCATCATCAGACCGCCTACGGCATGATGCCGGCGCCGAATCTGATCGCGAGCGCGCTGATCCAGCGCACCAAGAAAGTGAAGATCGCGATCCTCGGCCGCGCGCTGCCGCTGGTGAACAGCCCGATCGCCATTGCCGAAGAATTTTCCATGCTCGACAACCTGTCGAAGGGCCGCATCATTTGCGGTTTCGTGCGCGGCATCGGCACGGAATATCACGCGACCGGGCTCAATCCGTCGTTCTCGGTCGAGCGCTTCCAGGAAGCGCACGACCTGATCGTTTCCGCCTGGACGCGGCCGGGGCCGTTCGAGTTCGAGGGCGAGCACTTCAACGTGCGCTACGTGAACCTGTGGCCACGTCCCTACCAAAGCCCGCACCCGCCGATCTGGATTCCATCGATGGGCTCGTCGGAGACGATCCGCTGGGCGGCGGCGCCGGAACGCAAATATCCATTCCTGGTCACCTTCAGTTCGCACGAGCTGGTGTCGCGCTATCTCAACCTTTATCGCGACGCGGCGCGCGAGCACGGTTACGAAGCGGCGGGCGACCAGCTCGGCTGGGCGGCGCCGATCTACGTCGCCCACACCGACGAACGCGCGCGCGCCGAGGCGAAAGCCGGGATCGAATCTCTGTTTAATCAGTACCTCGCCAACCCGTGGGAAATGCTGCTGCCGCCCGGCTACACGTCGCTCCCGTCGATGAAGAACACCATGCGGGTGCGCAAGGCGCTGGGCTCGCGCGCGCACAACCTCACGATCGACGAGCTGATGGAGAGCGGCACCATGGTCGCGGGTTCGCCGCGCACGGTGCGCGAGAAGATCGAGCGCATGCGCGAAGCGACCGGCTTCAATATCCTGGTGGCGCTGCTGCAGTTCGGCGTGCTCTCGAACGAACTCACTCGCCGCAACATGGATATGTTCGCGGCGGAGGTGATGCCGCATTTGAAGGGGTGAAGATTAATGTGTAACGTGAACGCGTGGTTGTGCGCATACGACCTGCATCGCTCGACCGGCCTCACCGTTTATTCCATTCAGACCAAGCAGAGCGTTGCGGTCCGCGCCCAGCGCGGGACGCCGACATTGGTCCGTCGTCGCTGCACACTATCATTGCGGCGTACATGCTAAACCAAATCCTTGGCAATGGAATCGGTGGACTTACCATCCCGATGGTGTAGCTCCGCAAAAATCTTGCCTTGTCGTTTTTCGAGTTCGCTGAACTGCGTGCGGACGGTGTCCTTTATCTGGAAACGTTCTGCTGGACTATCCGCGTATTGTGCAAGCTTGTCACGAGCGAACGCCAGCAGGTCTTCAATGTCGCTCCGTCCTTCTTCGCGGAGGGCTATCATCTGCCGCACCCTAAATTCGCTCGATATGGCAGCTGAGAGCGCACCGAGGGCGGACGCACCCACAATAAACCACTTGCTCCAGTGGATATTATCGTTCGTACTAATCGCACCCATTACAATGGCAATGACGCTCGATGCGGTCGTGAGAATTTGACATAAACGGAGCGTAAACAACCAGCGCCTTGCTTGTTTGGTGTACCAGTCGCGTGAACGTTTCAGCCAGTTGATATATGCATCATCTGCGGGAAGGCTAAGTCTGGTTCGATGAGGGTGAGTGGAAGGCCGACTGCTATCCGACACTTTGTCCTCCCTTGCGGAACGAAGAAAGCCCGACACGAAGCACCATCTTCTTAATAAATCGAGGCAAAAAGTTCCAAGCCCAGCGGCTCGCGGGCATGTGACTGTCTAATGATAATGGCTCGCGGCGGGGAGCAAAGACGGCAACGAACTCCTTGAAGTGTGGCCGCCACTCGCACTTCGGAAATAGCGTCTCCGTTGAGGAAATCGAGCGCATATCCACTCGAACAAACCGTACGCAGAACGAGCGGCGTCTTGGCGTTTCTCAATTCGAAGGATGTAATTGAGAAATGATAGGCGTTGACCAAGGGACAAGCCTTTCATCGGCAAGTAGAGCGATCGGCCCTCGGCTTCCAGCCTCTCAGATATTGGAGAAAGATAGTCCTCCCCTGCTAAGGCAATTAGCGCCTTGTCCGAAGGTATCCACTGCCTTATTTGATCAAGTACCTTCTCACCCCAATTTGTCTTGTACTGTTTAGATTGCCCTTTGAGAGTAGTATCATAAGGTTCGATGGGCGTGTCAGGTTCCAATAGACCGAATTTTGCAGATAAAATGCTGAAGGACAGTTTAAGGCGTTCTGCTACGAGCACAGATTTTCGGAATAGAGGCGACGCATACATATGCCTCGCGAGATCGCGGTGAGTATTTTTCGTCTTGCTGCACGAAATAAGGGCATAGCCGTTTGGGCCGAGCTGTTGAATCTTGACGGCAGCTTCTGCCGCACGTTGTGCGATGATGATATCACAATCTTTAGTATGTTCCATCCAGCACACGACGGTGAAGCAGTGCTGCAGCGGATGTTGTTTCGGCTTGCGGCACAGGGTGCCGCGGGCAAGCTCTGCCTCGTTTGAGGTTCGGCGTCTTTTAGTATTGATCAGAGAGTCGCGCAACCAAGTAGTGCAACTCTCCGCCTTCGCTTGCTAGCGGAAATGGCGTGGAATCGGCCGTCCGGGCCACCACGCCGCTGCAAGAGACGCGATTATTCATGGCACCGCATTGGGTTATTGCGCGCAACATCCCTTTTATTGTGTCGTCGGCGTAACGAGGCTGCCGCGTGGTTGAGAGCCTCTTAATGCGCCTCTTCCCAGTTATCCGCCGCGTGGGCGTCGACGTGCAGCGGCACCGAGAGGCTCACGGCCGGCATCGGCGCGTCGGCCATCGTCTTGGCCACGATCGGCAAAGTCTTCTCGACCTCGGCCTCGTCCACCTCGAACACCAGCTCGTCGTGCACCTGCAAGAGCATGCGGGCGGAGAGCTTGGCCTTCGCGAGCGCCGGCTCCATGCGGATCATGGCGCGGCGGATGATGTCGGCGGCCGAACCCTGGAGCCGCGCGTTGATGGCGGCGCGTTCGTTGAAGGCGCGCAGCGACGGGTTCTTCGCCTTGATCTCCGGGTAGTGCATCTTGCGCCCGAAGATCGTCGCCACGTAACCGTGCTCGCGGCAGAACGCCTTGCTCTCCTCCATGTAATCGCGAATGCCGGGGAAGCGCTCGAAATATTTTTTGATGTAGGCGCCGGCTTCCTCGCGGCCGATGCCGAGCTGGTTGGCCAGCCCGAACGCCGAAATCCCGTAGATGATGCCGAAATTAATCGCCTTGGCGCGCCGCCGCACCTCGCCCGGCATGCCCTTGACCGGCACGCCGAACATTTCCGAGGCGGTCATGGCGTGTATGTCGACGCCGTCCTGGAACGCGCGGCGCAGCGCCGGTACCTCGGCGATCTCCGCGAGCAGGCGCAGCTCGATTTGAGAATAGTCGGCGGACACGAGCTTGCGGCCAGGCGCGGCGATGAAGGCGCGGCGGATCTTGCGCCCTTCCTCGGTGCGGATCGGAATGTTTTGCAGATTGGGCTCGGAGGAGGAGAGGCGGCCGGTCGTGGTCGCGGCGAGCGCGTAGGACGTATGCACGCGCCCGGTCTCGTTGTTGACGTAGCCGGGGAGCGCATCCGTGTAGGTCGACTTGAGCTTCGAGACCTGGCGCCACTCGAGAATTTTCTGCGCCAGCTCGATCCCCTGCTCGGCCAGTTCTTCCAGCACATTGGCGCGCGTCGACCACGCGCCGGTGGGCGTCTTGCTTGCCCCCGGCAGGCCCATCTTGCCGAACAAAATATCGCCGAGCTGCTTCGGGCTGCCGAGGTTGAAGCGCTCGCCCGCAAGCTCGGCGATCTCGTCTTCGAGCCGCGCCATGGTCTGGGCGAAATCGCCGGAGAAACGCGCCAGCATCGCCCGCTCGATCGAAATGCCGCGCTGCTCCATATGGGCGAGCACCGGCACCAGCGGCCGCTCCAGCGTGGCGTAGACCGTGCCGATGTGTTGCGCGACGAGACGCGCCTGCAACAGCCGCCACAGGCGCAGGGTCACGTCGGCGGTCTCGGCGCAGTAGGTCGCCGCGCGCGCGATCTCGATGCGCTCGAACGGCACCTGGTTGCGGCCCTTGCCGACCACGTCGGCGAACGCGATCGGCGCATGCTCGAGATGGCGCGTGGCGAGTTCGTCGAGGCCGTGGCCGCCGAGCCCGGCGTCGAGCACGTAGGACATCAGCATCACGTCGTCGAACGCGGTGAGCGCGACGCCGTTGCGCGCGAGCACCACCACGGCCGATTTGAGATCGTGCCCGACTTTGAGCACGCCGGGGCTTTCCAGCACCGGCTTGAGCCGCGCGAGCGCTTCGTCGGCGGGTATCTGGCCGGGGCTCAACCCGCCGCCGGCAAGAAGGTCGTCGGAGGCGCGGTGGGCGAGCGGAAGGTACGACGCCTCGTTCGGCCGCACGGCGAGCGCGATGCCGCAAATCTCCGCCTGCATCGGGTCGGGCGAGGTGGTGCGCACCGTAAGCGCGAGCACGCCCTCCTGCACGGCGCGGGCGATCCACGCGTCGAGCGAGGCGATGAGGTTCACGGTGTCGTAGCGCGAATGCGCGAACTCGCTGCTTGCGGCTTCGGCGCGCCGGGCCGTGACCAAATTCTCGGGCGAGAATCCCTCGTCGGTCCCGCGCGGCCGTACCACCGGACGCGGCTCCTCGAACAAGTCGGTCTTGGGCGGGACGACCTCGGTTTCCGGCGCGAGGATTTCCGCCGTCGGTGCCGCAATGCCCTTCGCCGCGAGCCGCGCGTCGGGCGCGATTTTGCTCGGGTCGATGCCGACCTGCTCGGACACTCGCTTGAGCAGACTGGGGAATTCCATCGCCTTGATGAAGGCGATCAGCGTTGTCGGGTCGGCACCCTCCAGGCAGGTGGCGCCTTCGAGGCACAGCCGGTCGAGCGGCACCTTGGTCGGGACGTGGTCGTCGAGCAGAACGAGGCGTTTCGACAGGCGCGCCTGCTCGGCAAACTCGATGAGCGATTGCCTCCGCTTCTCTTGTTTAATCTCGGAGGCGCGCGCGAGCAGTGTTTCGAGATCGCCGTACTCGTTGATGAGCTGCGCCGCCGTCTTCACGCCGATGCCGGGAACGCCGGGGACGTTGTCGGTCGAATCGCCGATCAGCGCCTGCACCTCGGGCACCTTGGCGGGCGGAACGCCGAATTTCTCGAAAACCTCCGCGTCGCCGATCGGCCGCTCGCGCCCGGGCATCGGATCGAACATGGCAACGCCGGGCCGCACCAGTTGCATCAGGTCCTTGTCGCCCGAGATGATGGTGGCATCGGCGCCGACCTCGACCGCCTCGCGCGCGTAGGTGGCGATGATGTCGTCGGCCTCGAAGCCTGCCTGTTCGATCGGAATGAGCCCGAACGCGCGCACGGCATCGCGCATGAGCGGGAACTGCGGAATCAATTCGTCCGGGGGCTCGTCCCGGTTTGCCTTGTAGTCGGGATAGATGTCGCTCCGAAAGGTTTTGGCTTGGTAATCGAACACGGCCGCGATGTGGGTCGGCTTGATGCCGTTGAGGCCTTCGCGCAGCATCTTCCACAGCATGTTGGAAAAGGCCAGCACGCCGCCGATCGGCAGGCCGTCCGAGCGCGTGAGCTTTTGGCCGCGCTGCTGCGCGGCTTTGAACATCGCGAAGTAGGCGCGGAAAATGTAGGACGAGCCGTCGACCAGGAAGACGTGGTCGCCGGCCTTGAGCGGGCGCGATTTTGCCGGGGCAACTTTGGCGGTGGCGGGCATGAGACGGCAATATAGCGCTCCACCTCACGTGTTCCAGCGCCCCGGCCTCGCCACCTGTGGACCGCTCTGGTAATGAGCGCCCGGCCGCAGTCCCGCGGCCGCAACTAACGTCCGGCGCACCAGCATGCATGTCGCGATGATCGGCACCGGCTACGTCGGGCTCGTGTCCGGCGCCTGTTTTGCCGACTTCGGGCACCACGTGACGTGCGTCGACAAGGACGCGGGCAAGATCGCCTCGCTCGCGCGCGGCGAGGTGCCGATCTTCGAGCCGGGGCTCGCCGATCTGGTCAAGACCAACCTGCGCCAGGACCGGCTCGTCTTCTCGACCGAACTGGCGCCGGCGGTACGCGCGGCCGATGCGGTATTCATTGCGGTCGGCACGCCGTCGCGCCGCGGCGACGGCCACGCTGATCTCTCGTTCGTCTACGCCGCCGCGCGCGAGATCGCCGCCGCGCTCGACGGCTTCACCGTGGTGATCACCAAGTCGACGGTGCCGGTCGGCACCGGCGACGAGGTCGAGCGCATCATTCGCCAAGTGCGCCCGGACGCCGATTTCGCCGTCGTGGCGAACCCGGAATTCCTGCGCGAGGGCGCCGCGATCCGCGACTTCAAGCATCCCGACCGAATCGTAGTCGGTACGGACGATGCGCGTGCGCGCGAACGCATGGCCGAGCTCTACCGTCCGCTTTATCTCAACGCGCCGCCGCTGCTCTATACCGACCGGCGCACGGCCGAGATCATCAAATACGCGGCCAACGCGTTCCTGGCGATGAAGGTCACCTTCATCAACGAAATTGCCGATCTGTGCGAAGCGGTCGGCGCCGACGTGCAGGAAGTTGCCCGCGGGGTCGGCCTCGACAACCGGATCGGCGCCAAATTCCTGCATGCCGGCCCCGGATTCGGCGGCTCGTGCTTCCCCAAGGACAATCTCGCGCTAATCAAGACCGGGCAGGACCACGCGGCGCCGTTGCGCCTGGTCGAGACGGTCGCGGCGGTCAACGATCAGCGCAAGCGCGCGATGGCGCGCAAGGTGGCAGCCGCGCTCGGCGGGCAATTGCGCGACAAAGTCATCGCCGTGCTCGGCCTCACCTTCAAACCCAACACTGACGACATGCGCGAGGCGCCGTCGATCGCGCTGATCACGGCGTTGCACGACATGGGTGCGCGGGTGCGCGCCTACGATCCCGCCGGGATGGAAAACGCGCGCGCGCTGCTCGGCGAGGTGACCTACTGCGAGGACGCCTACGCCTGCGCCGAAGGCGCCGACGCGCTCGTGATCGTCACCGAGTGGGAGCAGTTCCGCGCGCTCGACCTGCCGCGCCTCAAGGAGACCATGGCGCGGCCGGTGGTGGTCGACCTGCGCAACATCTATCGGCGCGACGAGATGCTCCGGCACGGCTTCACTTACGTCGCCGTGGGCCAGCCGGGCACGTGATCTCTCTGTTCGATGCCCCCGCTCACGCCGCCGCTGCCGATCGACGCGGCCCTGCCGGAACTTACCGCCGCGCTCGCGCGGCAGAACGCGGCCGTGCTGGTTGCGCCGCCGGGTGCGGGCAAGACCACGCGGGTGCCGCTCGTGCTCGCGCGCGAGGCGTGGGCGCAGGATAAGAAAATAATCGTGCTCGAACCGCGCCGGCTCGCCGCGCGCGCGGCGGCCGAGCGCATGGCGCAGACGTTGGGCGAGAGCGTCGGCGCGACAGTCGGCTTGCGCGTGCGGTTCGGCTCGAAGGTCTCGCGCGCAACGCGCATCGAGGTCGTCACCGAGGGCGTGTTCACGCGGCTCATCCTCGACGATCCGGCGCTCGACGGCGTCGCCGCCGTGTTGTTCGACGAATTTCACGAGCGCTCGCTCGATGCCGACCTCGGCCTCGCGCTCGCGCGCGATGCGCAGAGCGGGCTGCGCGAGGACCTTCGCCTCCTGGTGATGTCGGCGACCCTCGACGGCGCGCGCGTCGCGGCACTCCTCGGCGGCGCGCCGGTGATCGCGAGCGAGGGCCGCGCGTTCGCGGTCGACACACGCTACCTCGGGCGCGATCCGCGTCTGCCGATCGAACGGCAAGTCGCCGATGCCGCCGCCGCGACGTTGCGCGGCGAGCGCGGCTCGGTGCTCGCGTTCCTGCCGGGCGGCGCGGAAATTCGCCGGGCGGAACGTTTGCTCGCCGAGCGCGTCGCCGATGCTTCTGTCGACATCGTGCCACTCTACGGCGCGCTCGACCGCGACGTGCAGGACCGCGCCATCGCGCCGGCGCCGGCCGGCCGCCGCAAGGTGGTGCTGGCGACCTCGATCGCCGAGACCTCGATCACCATCGAAGGGGTGCGCATCGTCATCGACAGCGGCCTTGCGCGCGTGCCGCGCTACGAGCCGGACGTGGGGCTCACGCGGCTTGAGACCGTGCGGGTGTCGCGCGCGAGCGCCGATCAGCGGCGCGGCCGCGCCGGCCGCACCGAGCCGGGCGTTTGCCTGCGACTGTGGGACGAGCCGCAGACCGCGTCGCTCGAACCTTACGCGCGGCCGGAAATCCTCGCCGCCGACCTGTCCGGCTTCGCCCTCGATCTCGCTCGGTGGGGCGAGACCAACCTGGGCCGGCTCGCGTTTCTCGATCCGCCGCCCAAGCCAGCGCTCACCGAGGCGCGAGCGCTGCTGCGCGAGCTCGGCGCCATCGATGCGGATGGCTGGATCACCGAGGAGGGCGCGTTCTTGGCGGAGCTCCCGCTGGCGCCGCGGCTCGCCCGCATGGTGATGGAGGGCGCCTCGGCCGGCGAAGGCATACTCGCCGGGGAGATCGCGGCGATTGTGAGCGAGCGCGGACTGGGCGGCGACGATGTTGATCTCACCGCGCGGCTCGATGCCTGGCGGCGCGACCGCTCGCGGCGCGCGCAGGAGGCGCGCCAGATGGCGCGACGCTGGGCGGCGGCGGTTCCCTCCCCCGTTCGCGAACCGGACGGTCTGTCACCCGGCTTGCTGCTGGCGCTCGCCTATCCGGACCGCATCGCGCGCAATCGCGACAGCGGCAGCGGCGCGTTCCTGCTCGCCAACGGCCGTGGTGCCAATGTCGATCCGACCTCAGCGCTCGCGCGCGAGCCGTTCCTGGCGGTGGCAGAACTCGCCGGCACGGCGGCGCAGGGCCGCATCGTGCTCGCGGCACCGATCGCGCTTGCCGAAATCGACACGTGGTTCGGCGGCCGCATCGAGTCGCGCGAGGAGGTCGTATTCGATGCGGCGAGCGCGAGCCTGCGCGGCCGCCGCTTCCGCCGGCTCGGCGCGATCGTGCTTGCCGAGCAGCGGAGCACGGTCACGCCCGAGCCGGAGGACGCGGAGATGCTCGCCGCGGGTATTCTTCGCCTCGGCCTCGATCGCCTACCGTGGAGCAAGGCGCTTGCCCAATGGCGCGACCGGGTAATGTTCCTGCGCCAAGCCGAAGGCACTGAATGGCCGGATGTGTCAGACGCGGCGCTCGCGGCCGATACGGCTTGGCTGATGGCCACGCTCGCCGGCAAGTCCGCTCTTGCGGAACTGACGCCGGACGAGTTGGCGACCGCAGCCACCGGGCTGTTGTCTTGGAATCTGCGTCAGCGGCTCGAGGCCGAAGCGCCGACGCACTTCGTTGCGCCGACCGGCTCGCGCGTGCCGATCGACTACGCGGCGCCCGAAGGCCCGAAGGTCTCAATCCGCGTGCAGGAACTGTTCGGCCTCGACCGCCATCCGGCAATTGCCGGCGGCCGGGTGCCGCTGGTCGTCGAGTTGGTCTCCCCGGCCCATCGCCCGGTCCAGGTCACGCGCGACCTGCCGGGGTTCTGGCGCGGCAGCTATCAGGCGGTCAAAGCCGAGATGAAGGGCCGCTACCCGCGCCACCCGTGGCCGGACGACCCCTTGCACGCGTCCGCCACCCGCCGGGTGAAGCCGCGCGGCGCGTGACCCTACGCGCCCGTCCCGCCAAGGGCAAAAACCATCGCAAAATCAACGCCGCGGGCGTCGGGTTCCCCCTTGCAAACAGGCCGCGTCCACCCCAAAATATGTGTTCGTTGGAGGCCTTTCGTTCGGCTTAGTCGGCGAGGGGCCTTTTGCATTTTGAAGACGCGGGCCAGGACCCGCGAGATAGCCATGACCACCAACCGGAGCGGGCATATCCGGCTCACCTCACATCCGGGGGCCGGCACGCCGAGCCGTTTTCCGATCCGCTGGGGCGCGGCGAGCGCACGCGAGCGCGGACCGGTGATCGGCACGGTGACGGCCGGCTCGGATCGCAACGCGGTCGGCGCCCACGGCGGCGCCTATGCGCTCTACCGCGCGCTCGCGGTATCGAGCGGCGCGCTCAACCCGATCGCGCGCCCCGACCTCACCAACACCGCGCCCGTCGTCGACCTCGGGCCGCATCCGCAATGGTCGGAGCCCGGCCGCATCGTCTCGCTCGATCCGTGGGGCCACCGCGTGCACGCGGACTTCCGCGCCGAAATCACCGAAGGTCTCGACATCCGACCGACCATCGCGGTTACGCGCGCGCGGCTGACCATCGCGGAACTCGACGAAGCGGTCGCGCGCGGGCGCCTCAAGGTCGATGGCGAAATCATCCGCAAGAGCAGGGACGTCGCCGTCACCAAAGCCGCGATCGATCCGGTGTGGTACCTGCCCGGCATCGCCGAGCGGTTCGGAGTCGCCGAGGACAAGCTGCGGCGCACATTGTTCGAGCAGACCGGCGGTATGTATCCGGAGCTCGTCACCCGGCCCGATCTCTCGGTGTTCCTGCCGCCGATCGGCGGGATCACGCTCTATATTTTCGGCGATCCTGCCGCGGTCGCCGACCGCCGCCGCACGCTCACCTGCCGCGTGCACGACGAGTGCAACGGCTCCGACGTGTTCGGCTCCGACATCTGCACCTGCCGGCCGTATCTGATCCACGGCATCGAGGAATGCGTGCGCGAGGCCCAGGCGGGCGGCGCCGGGCTCATCGTCTACAACCGCAAAGAAGGGCGTGCGCTCGGCGAGGTGACCAAGTTCCTGGTTTACAACGCGCGCAAGCGCCAGGAGGGCGGCGACCAGGCGAGCACTTATTTCGAGCGCACCGAATGCGTCGCCGGCGTGCAGGACGCGCGCTTCCAGCAGCTCATGCCCGACGTGCTGCACTGGCTCGGCATCACCCGCATCGACCGCTTCGTTTCCATGTCCAACATGAAATACGACGCCATCGTCGGCTCCGGCATCGAGATCGGCGAACGCGTACCGATTCCCGACGAGCTGATTCCCGATGACGCCAAGGTCGAGATGGAAGCCAAGAAGGCCGCGGGCTACTACGCCGAGCGCGTGCCGGACGCGGCCGCGCTCAAGGCGACCGTCGGGCGCAAGCTCGACGAGTGATTGTTTGTTGGGCCGCCGATGTCCGGCCTTGCAGATACTTCCCTCGGCCTGAGCGCCGCCGGCGCGCGCGACCGCCGTGCGGCGCTCACGCTGCTCAGTGCCGCCGCGGTGCGTGAGCGCGCGAGCGAGATGCTCGCCGCGGGTTTGGACGGGCGGCTCGATCACTTCACGGTGCACCCGGACTGGTTGGCCGCGGCGGCGGTGATCGTCGCCAACGTGGTGCGTACTAATTATCCCGATCTGGCGGTGCCGTTTCACGCGCGCTGGCGTCACTTCGTCGTCGCCGGGCGCGACCTGTGGCGCGAGCGCATGGCGCCGACGCTTTGGGCCGACGCGGCCGCGCAGGCACGCGCCGCATTCGACCTCGCCATGGTCTCGGTGTTGCTCGACGCCGGCGCGGGAAGCGAATGGCGCTACCGCGACGCGGCGACCGGCATCGAACTCGGCCGCTCGGAAGGCCTCGCGCTCGCGAGCTTGTGCATGTTCGAGGCCGGCCTGTTCTCCGCCGATCCGGCCGATCCGCTGCGCGCCGACGCCGAGCGGCTCTTGTCGATCGACGCGCAAGCGCTGGCGGCAGGCTTCCAGGCGGACGAGCAAAACCCATTGCCGGGCCTCGACGGCCGCGCCGCGCTGCTGGTTCGGCTCGGCCGCGCGGTTGCCGGCAATCCCGGCGTGTTCGCGCGCCGCGAGGCGCCGCGCCCGGGCGGCTTGTTCGATTTCCTCGGCGCCGCGTGGGGCGAACGGCTGCCGGCGCCGCGCATCCTCGAGGCGTTGCTCGTGCATCTCGCCGAAATCTGGCCGGGACGGTTCAGCCTCGGCGGCATCGGCCTCGGCGATACCTGGCGCCACCCCGCAGTGAAGCGCGCGGACGCGAGCGACGGCCTGATCCCGTTCCACAAACTTTCCCAATGGCTCGCGTATTCGCTGATCGAGCCGCTGCAGGACGCCGGCATTACGGTCGTCGACATCGACGGGCTCACCGGGCTTGCCGAATACCGCAACGGCGGCTTGTTCGTGGACGCGGGCGTGGTCGTGTTGCGCGATGCGGCGGCCGCGCAACAGCCGCATACGATCGACTCGCCGCTGGTCGTGGAATGGCGCGCGCTCACGGTGGCGCTGCTCGACCGCATCGCGCCGCTGGTGCGCGAACGCCTCGGGCTCAGCGAACAGGCGTTCCCGCTGGCGCGCGTGCTCGAGGGCGGCACCTGGGCGGCGGGCCGGCGCCTCGCCCGCGAGCGGCGGCCGGGCGGGAGCCCGCCGATTGCCGTCGCAAGCGACAGCACGGTGTTTTGAAAAAAGGGGTTATCGATGGACGGGGTCACGGTCGTCGAGCATCCGCTGGTCCAGCACAAGCTCACGCTGATGCGGGATAAGACCCGCTCGACCAAGGCCTTTCGCCAGCTGCTGCACGAGATCGGCATGCTGCTGTGTTACGAGGTCACCCGCGACCTGCCGCTCGAAGCCATCGATATCGAAACCCCGATGGCATCCATGAAGTCGCCGGTGCTCGCCGGCAAGAAACTCGTGTTTGCGCCGATCCTGCGCGCGGGCATGGGTTTCGTCGACGGGATGCTGGAGCTGGTGCCGTCCGCGCGCGTCGCCCACATCGGGCTCTATCGCGAGCCCAAGACGCTGGTCTCGGTCGAATATTATTTCAAGGCGCCGGAGGACGTGGCCGATCGCCTCGTCATCGTGATGGATCCGATGCTGGCGACCGGCAATTCGGCGATCGCCGCGGTCGACCGGCTCAAGGAGCGCGGCTGCAACAACATCCGTTTCCTTTGTTTGCTGGCGGCGCCGGAAGGCATCGAGAAGCTGCGCGCGCATCATCCGGCGGTGCACATCTGGACCGCCGCGGTCGACGAGCGCCTCGACGACCATGGCTACATCGTTCCGGGCCTCGGCGACGCCGGCAACCGCATGTACGGAACGAAGTGACAGAACGTATGAGTTGTATTTCTACCGCTCGAATCGATCGACGAACCACTTGATCAGCCTGATCCGGCTTTCGTCCCGGTGAGCCTTTTCTCGAACCGCAGCGCGTCGCCGTCGTCTGCGTAATAGGCGGAGTAGCGGCCGAACATCACGTAACCGGCCTTGCGGTAGCGCTCTATGGCGGCGGCATTCTTCTCATGGACTTCGAGCCGCAGCACGGTCCGCTTGCGCGCGATTGTCGCCTCTTCGGCGGCGGCGAGCAGGGCGGTCCCGATTCCGCGCCGGCTGGCTTCCGGGGCAGTGGCGATCGAATAGAGCCGGGCCACGGCCGCCTTGGCGCGGAACAGCACCAGCGCATAGCCGACCAGCACGCCCTCGCGCATCGCAACGAGCAGCGTGCTCGAGCGCGATGTGACGAAACGCTGAAAGGATCGGCGCGGGATACGGTCCGTTGCGAACGCGCGCCCCTCGATCCGCAAGAGATCGTCGATATCGGCGTCCCTCGCCAGGCGAATGCGAAGGTCGGCCGGCCCTGGCTGCATCTGCCGCTCCCCTCGCCGCTTCGGTTTGGCCGCGACAAGTCACTGAGGCCGCCGACGGGCATGCTTCAAATACACCGATTTGCCTTAACCGCCCGTTTGCCATCTCGCCGGGTCGCGGTGATCGCAGGCATGGCCATTAGTATGGTGCTTCCGGTTTAGTGATGTGATGCCGCCAATTCGGGATTATGGCGGATCATGCGCTCTATCATCGTCCTCGCTGTCGTAACTCTCGTGGTGGCCGGGCTTGTGCCACGCTATTTCGACCGCATGGCAAGCCACGCCACTGCGCCCGGGCCCGCTGCTGCGCCGGCTCCAGCGGTCCAGGTCGTCGCGGCGCCGCGGCCGACCTATTCCGGCGGACGTACGGTCGAGATCCAGCCCGATGCGCGCGGCCATTTCACGATCGATGGTATTGTCGACGGGCGGCGCGTCAGCTTCATGGTCGACACCGGTGCCACCGTGATCGCTTTGCGTAAGAGCGACGCCGCGCGCCTCGGCTATCACCCGACGCCACGCGACTACATCTATCAGGTGCATACCGCGAACGGGACGGTCCGCGTTGCGGGAATCAAGCTCGACATGGTCGAAGTCGGTGGCGTCATGGTGCGTGATGTCGCCGCCTCCGTGAGCCCGGACGAGGCGCTCGGCGAAAACCTCCTGGGCCTTTCCTTCCTCTCGCGCCTGCGCCGGTTCGAATACCGGGAAGGCCGTCTGGTACTGGAAGAATAGCGGGCCGCCCTGTCGGACTCCCGACTCTTATTGCTCGACTTTGCACGCTCGGCACCATCGGGTATGTGCTCGCCGGCCTGGCGGCATGAACCGGTTGGCAGCTGAGGCGTTGTTGGCCGTTGCTGGCCCCCTTCCGAGGTTTTGATGTTTCCCAAACCCAGCCCTTCTCTAAAGCCCAACACCTACGCCTTCGAAGCGAGCCCGCTCGTCAAGCCGACCGGCTTTCGCGAGTACGACGCGCGCTGGCTGCTCGATCGCGAGATCAACCTGATGGGCGTGCAGGCGCTCGGAATGGGACTGGGCACGCTTATTCATCAGCTCGGCGTGCGGCCGGAAATCGTGACCGGCCATGACTTCCGCTCCTACTCCACCGCCGTGAAGATGGCGCTGGTCTCCGGCCTCATGGCAGCCGGCTGCAAGGTGCGCGACATCGGGCTCGTGCTCTCGCCCATGGCTTACTTCGCGCAGTTCGCGCTGGACGTGCCGTGCGTCGCCATGGTCACCGCCTCGCACAACGACAACGGCTGGACCGGCGTGAAGATGGGTGCCGCGCGCCCGCTCACCTTCGGTCCCGACGAAATGGGCCGCCTCAAGGATATCGTGCTCTCGGCTCGCTTCGATCTCAGGGGCGCGGGCGAATATCAATTCGTAGAAGATTTTCCCGCGCGCTACATCGCCGATCTCACGCGGCGGCCGAAGCTCAAGCGCCGCCTCAAGGTGGTCGCCGCCTGCGGTAACGGCACCGCCGGCGCCTTCGTTCCGCAGGTGCTCGAGGCGATCGGCTGCGAAGTCGTGCCGCTCGACTGCGATCTCGACTACACTTTCCCGAAATACAATCCGAACCCCGAAGACATGAAGATGCTGCACGCCGTGCGCGACGAGGTGCGGCGAACCAACTCCGACGTGGGGCTCGCGTTCGACGGCGACGGCGACCGCTGCGGCGTGGTCGACAACGAGGGCGATGAAATCTTTGCCGACAAAGTGGGCGTGATGCTCGCGCGCGACATGGCGGCACAGCACAAGGGCGCGACCTTCGTGGTCGACGTGAAATCAACCGGGCTGTTCGCCACCGACCCGGTGCTCGCGAAACTCGGCGCCAAGGCGGATTACTGGAAAACCGGCCATTCCTACATGAAGCGCCGCGTCAACGAGATCGGCGCGCTCGCCGGCTTCGAGAAGTCCGGCCACTTCTTCTTCAACGAGCCGCTCGGGCGCGGCTACGACGACGGCCTGATCTCCGCGCTCGCGATATGCGACATGCTCGACCGCAACCCGGGCAAGACCATGGCCGACCTCAAGAACGCGCTGCCGCGCACGTGGCAGTCGCCCACCATGGCGCCGCATTGTCCGGACGAGACCAAATACGCCGTGGTCGACGACGTGGTGAAACATTACGAAACCGCGCGCGAGAAGGGCGACAAGGTCGCCGGTCAGCCGATCCGCGATCTCGTCACCGTCAACGGGGTGCGCGTCACCGTCGAGGACGGCACTTGGGGCCTGGTGCGTGCTTCTTCAAACAAACCGGAACTCGTGGTCGTGGTCGAGAGCCCGGTGTCGGACGCGCGCATGCGCGAGATGTTCAAGGACGTCGACGCGGTGCTGCGCACCCACGAGGAAGTGGGCGAATATAACCAGACGCTGTGAGCTCGTGACTCCCCCCGGGCTGCTCTAAGCTTTGCGCATGCGCGTTGCGATCCTGGGCGCCGGGCCTGCCGGTCTCTACCTCGCTTATCTCATCAAGCGCCGCGACCCCTCCGTCGCGGTGCGCGTGTTCGAGCAGAACGGCGCCGACGCCACCTTCGGCTTCGGCGTCGTGTTCTCCGATCGCGCGCTCGAATTTCTCAACGAAGACGATCCCGAGACCTTCGCGACGATCGTGCCGCATCTCGAATCGTGGACCGACATCGCGGTCGTTCATCGCGGCGAACGCGTCCGCATCGACGGCGTCGGTTTCGCGGCGATCGGCCGGCTTGAGCTGTTGCAGCTGCTGCAGGCGCGAGCGCGGTCGGTAGGCGTGGAGCCCACGTTTCGACATCCGATCGCCGACCTGGGTGAACTCGGCGACGCCGATCTCATCGTCGGCGCCGACGGCGTGAACTCGCTGGTGCGGCGCACCTATGCGGCGGCATTCGGTGCGACGACCAAGTATCTGACCAACCGCTTCGCCTGGTTCGGTACGTCAAAGCCGTTCGAAACGCTCACGCAGACGTTCCGGCGCACCGATCTCGGCGACTTCAACGCCCATCACTATCGCTACGCGCCGGCCATGAGCACGTTCATCGTCGAGGTGACCGAGGGCACGTTTACCCGCGCCGGCTTCGATCGCATGAGCGAAACGGAATCCGCCGCGTCGTGCGCGCGGGTGTTCGCCGACGACCTCGATGGCCGTCCGCTTGTATCGAATTACTCTATGTGGCGCCGATTCCCGATCGTGCGTAACAGGCACTGGCGGCACGACCGCAATGTCCTGATCGGCGACGCCTTGCACACGGCGCATTTCTCGATCGGCTCCGGTACCCGCCTCGCCATGGAGGATGCGATCGCGCTCGACCGCGCGCTCGCAGCGCACCCGCGCGACCTGCCGGAGGCGCTGGCCGCCTTCGAGAAGACGCGCCGGCCAATCGTCGAGAAGCTCGTCGAGGCGGCCAGCGCCAGCGGCGCCTGGTACGAAAACTTCGCCGATCACATGGCGCTCGAGCCGCTCGAGTTTGCCATGAGTTACCTCACGCGCTCGGGCCGCATCGCCCCCGAGCGGCTGCGCCAATCCTCGCCGCAGTTTGCCGCGCGTTACGCGGGTAGGATGGGTTGAGCGAAGCAAAACCCATGGACGGTCTGCATTTGATGGGTTTCCGCCCGCCTGCGCGGGCGTCAACCATCCTACTTCGCAAAGGTGTCGCGGAACCGGTGCGCCGCGTAGACGCCGAGGATCTTCAGCGTTTTGGCTTGCGACACGAAGGCGAGTTCTTCGAGCGCGCGCTCCAGCGCCGGATCGGTCGGATGACCTTCGACGTCGGCGTAGAATTGGGTGGCGGAGAAACTGCCGTCGACCATATAGCTCTCGAGCTTGGTCATGTTGATGCCGTTGGTGGCGAAGCCGCCCAACGCCTTGTAGAGAGCAGCCGGGATGTTGCGCACCTGAAACACGAACGTGGTTATGGTCTTGCGCGGACGCGGCGGCGCCCACTTGGCCCGACGCGACAGCACGATGAAGCGTGTGGTGTTGTGTTTTTCGTCTTCGATGTTTTTTTTGAGGATTTTCAATGTGTAGGTCTTGGCCGCCAACAGCGAGGCGATGGCTGCGCAAGCCGGATCGTTCCGTTCGGCGACTTCGCGCGCCGATCCCGCGGTGTCCGCCGCCACGATCGGCTTGAGCCCCAGCCGGCGAATGGTCTTGCGGCATTGGCCGAGCGCCTGCACGTGGCTCTCGACCGATTTGACCGTCTTTATCGTCGCGCTTTTGGGCGCCAGCAATTGATGCCGGACCGGCAAAAAGTATTCGGCGATGATGTGAAGTCGCGAGGTCGGCATCAGGTGGTGGATGTCGGCAACGCGACCGGCGACGGAATTTTCGATCGGGATCATCGCGAGGTCGGCGCCGCCGGACCGCACCGCGGCAAACGCGTCCTCGAAGGTCGGGCACGGCAGCGGTTCATAGCCGGGGTAGGCGTTGCGGCAGGCGAGGTGCGAATTCGCTCCGGGCTCGCCCTGATACGCGATCTTTTTTGCTCTGCTCATGGTCGGTCCGGTACGCGTTTAAACGGCCTCAAGTCAACATTTGCCTTCGGGCTAGTGTCCCGATTCCGAAGTTCGCCCGTGTTTGCCGCACGATCCGATGCGAACTTCGGAATCGAAGGACACTAGCAATTTTATAACCCTAGTGCCGCTTTGAACCCGAAGTTCGCATTCGGACTCGCGGCAATTGTGGTGCGAACTTCGGGTTCGCGGCACTAGGTGAATAGCCCGCGCACGCGCTCGAGGTCGTCGGCGGTGTTAACGTCGAGCGGCTCGGCGTCGATGATCGTCACGTCGATGCGCATACCGGCCTCGAGCGCGCGCAGCTGCTCGAGCCGCTCGCGCTTTTCCAGCGGGGAGGGGGGAAGCGCGACGAACCGCTCGAGCGCAGCGCGGCGGTAGGCGTAGAGCCCGTGGTGATGATAGAGCGGCCCCTCGCCCCAGGGCGCGGTCGCGCGGGTGAAATAGAGCGCGCGCAGCCGCCCCGGCGCCACCGACGAGCCGACCACCTTGACCATATGCGGATTGGTGCGGGTGGCCTCGTCGCAGATTTCCGTCGCGATGGTTGCGATGTCCACCGCCGGGTCGGAGAGCGGCGCGCTCACCGCGTGGAGATCCGCGGGCGTAAGCGTCGGCATGTCGCCCTGCAGATTGATGACGACGCCTGCGCGGCCGTCGCGGTCGAGGATACGCATCGCTTCGTGGATGCGGTCGGAGCCGGAGGCGTGCTCCGCTCGCGTCATCACCGCCCGTCCGCCCGCGGCCTCGACCACGGCTGCCACTTCGCGGGAATCGGTTGCGACCGCGACCGGCCCGAGGGCGGCGCGCTGGCCGAGCGCCAGCATGTGGACGATCATCGGTTTGCCGGCGATCTCGGCGAGCGCCTTGCCGGGCAACCGGCTCGATGCCATGCGGGCGGGAATCAGAACGAGCACGTCGCCTTCGGGCATCGGCCCCCGCTTCTTTCGCCGCGGTTATACGGGTTGCCAGCGGCGAGGCAAACCGGGTATGTGGGGCGCCGCTGGGCGTCCGTCCGGTGCTTATCGACCAGCCCTCCGCCGTTCGGGAGCCATTGCGCAATGGACTCGTTCGAGATCAACAAAATCCTCGGTGCGATCCTCTTCACCTGCCTGGTGACGCTGGCGCTCAATATCGCGGCGGGGGCGATGTTCTCGCCGGTGAAACCGGAAAAACCCGGTTACGACATCGCGGTGACGGAGCAGCCGGCCGAAGGCGCGAAGCCGGAGGCGGCCGCACCTGCTGAGCCGATCGAAAAGCTGCTCGCTTCGGCCTCGGTCGAGAAAGGCGAGCAGTCGGCGAAGAAGTGCGCTGCTTGCCACACCTTCACCAAGGGCGGCCCGAACCGCGTCGGCCCAAATCTGTGGGGCGTCGTGAACCGGCCGAAGGCGTCGGAGGCGAGCTTTGCCTATTCGGACGCTATCAAGAAGAAGGGCGGCAACTGGACGATCGACGACCTCAGCGAGTTCCTGACCAGTCCGCGCACCTTCGCGCCCGGCACCAAGATGACTTTCGTCGGATTGCCCAAGGGCAGCGAGCGGGCCGACGTGATCGCCTATTTGAACAGCCTTGCCGACAACCCGGCGCCGCTGCCGAAGGCCGCTCAGAACGTTCCGGCCGGCCAGAAGACTCAGTAACGGCGCTAGTGCCGCGAACCCGAAGTTCGCACCACAATTGCCGCGAGTCCGGTTGCGAACTTCGGGTTCAAAGCGGCACTAGAATCAAGAATTGCTAGTGTCCTTCGATTCCGAAGTTCGCATCGGTCGTGCTGCAAGGTTTGGCGAACTTCGGAATCGGGACACTAGCTGCCGCTTCGTCTGGTCGCACCGTCGCTCACGGGAGATTGTCGGGCCGGCGCGTGACGGCGCCGGCACGAAATGCGACATAATCGCGTGAAATCGTATGCGCTACGAAAGCGCTCTTCTCATTCGGGAGCCAGAGGTGAAGCCGACCCGCCGAACCGTCGTCAGATCCGCCGGATTTGCACTCGTTGCGCCGATGCTCGGCGTGGTCGAACAATCCGTCGGCGGCGTGGCCCGTGCCGATGAGCCGACGTGGCGCCACGGCGTGTCCCTGTTCGGCAAGCTGCGCTACCAGCCCGGTTTCAAGAACTTCGAATACGTCAATCCGGCCGCGCCGAAAACGGGCATCGTCCGGCTCGGCAGCTTCGGCACCTATGACAATTTCAACCCGGTCATCGCCGGCCTCAAGGGCAACATCGCCGCCGGCGTCGGGACCATTTTCGAGACGCTGACGACCCCAGCGCTCGATGAAGTGGCGAGCGAGTACGGACTGATCGCCGACGCGGTGAGCTATCCCGAGGATTTTTCCTGGGCGATTTACCGGCTGCGGCGCGAGCCGCGCTGGCACGACGGCATGCCGATCACGGCGGAGGACGTGATTTTCTCGTTCGAGGCCTTCAAGGCCAATAATCCGCAGATGTCGGCGTATTACCGCCACGTCGTCAAGGTGGAGAAGACGGGCGAGCGCGAGATCACGTTCCGGTTCGATACGCCGGGAAACCGCGAGCTGCCGCAGATCCTCGGGCAGCTGCAGGTGATGCCGAAGCATTGGTGGGAAGGCAGCGACTCTTCGGGGAAGAAGCGCGACATCACCGCAACCACCCTCGAGCCGCCGCTCGGCAGCGGCCCCTACCGCATCAAGGAGTTTGTGCCGGGACGATCGCTCGTGCTGGAGCGGGTCAAGGATGCGTGGGCGCGCGACCTCAACGTCAACGTCGGGCAACATAACTTCGATGAAATTCGTTACGAATATTACCGCGACAACACGGTGGCGTTTGAGGCCTTCAAGGCCGACCAGTTCGACTACCGGCGCGAGAACGTCGCCAAGAACTGGATGACCGCCTACGACTTTCCCGCGGTACAGGACAAACGGATCGTGCGGGAGGAGTTCCCGCTCCGCAACGTCGGCATCATGCAGTGCTTTGCCTTCAACACGCGGCGCGACAAGTTCAAGGATCCGCGCGTGCGCCGCGCTTTTAATCTCGCCTACGATTTCGAGGAGATGAACAAGCAGCTTTTTTTCGGCCAGTATCGCCGGATCGACAGCTATTTCGACGGCACGGAACTGGCCTGGAACTGGCGGCCGGATCCCGAGGAGGTCTCCACCGCGACCGTGCCGCCGGGCAGCGAAAAGCCGCAAGGGCTTGAGCTGGAAATCCTCGAGACCGTGCGCGACAAGGTTCCCCCCGAAGTCTTCACCACCCCCTACAGCAATCCGGTCAACGGCAATCCCGAAGCGGTGCGTTCGAACCTGCGCGAGGCGCTGCGACTGCTGCGCGAGGCCGGCTACGAGCCGCGCAACACCAAGCTCGTCAACACCAAGACCGGCGAACCCTTCAGCATGGAGATTTTACTCAGCGCCGACGATTCCGGCCACGAGCGCGTCGCCCTGTTCTATCGTTCGAATTACCTCGAGCGTCTCGGGGTCACCGTGTCGCTGCGCTCGGTCGACACCGCTCAATATGAAAACCGGCTGAGGCAATTCGATTTCGACGTGATTTCCGCCATCTGGGGCCAATCGCTCTCGCCCGGCAATGAACAGCGCGATATGTGGGGTTCCCAGGCCGCCGACACGCCGGGTTCCCAGAATTACGTCGGTATCAAGAACCCGGCCGTGGACGCGCTGATCGACCGCATCATCTTCGCGAAGTCGCGCGAGGAGCTGGTCGCCGCCACACGCGCGCTCGATCGCGTGCTGCTGTGGAACAACTACGTCGTTCCGTTTTATTATCTGTGGAAATGGTGGACCGCCCGCTGGGACCGGTTCGGCCGGCCGCCGGTGCTGCCGCGTTACGCGGTCAGCGGCTTCCCGACCGTGTGGTGGTGGGACGCCGAACGCGCCGCGAAGCGCGGATCGCGTCCGTGACGCACAGGCCCGCTGCCATTGGACGCGCGGCGGGCATGACTCGGCGCGAGGCGCTCGCCGCCGCGACCGGCGGCGCCCTCGCCGCGGCCCTTCCCCGGGTTGCCTTCGCCGCGCCGGAGGCGGGCGAGATCGAAACGCATGGCTTCTCAGCCTTCGGCGACCTCAAATATCCGGCCGACTTCCGCCAATTCGCTTACGTCGACCCGCAGGCGCCCAGGGGCGGAATGTTTTCTCAGGTCGGCACGGTGCGCTACTACAATCAGAACTTCCTCACCTTCAATTCGCTCAACGGCTTCATTCTGCGCGGCGACGCCGCCCTCGGCATCGAGCGCACGTTCGCGACCCTGATGAAGCGTGCGTGGGACGAACCCGATGCCATGTACGGGTTGGCGGCGCGTTCCGTGCGCATCTCCGCCGACAGCCGCACCTACCGGTTCTTCCTGCGACCGGAGGCGCGATTCCACGACGGCTCGCCGCTCACCGCCCACGACGTCGCCTTCTCGCTCAACCTGCTCAAGGACAAAGGCCATCAGATCATCCGCCAGCAGTTGCGCGAGTTCGAAGGCGCCGAGGCCGCGGATGAGACGACCGTGATCGCGCGCTTCATCGAGGATCGCGCCCGCGACGTTCCGTTGTTTGTCGCCGCCGACCTGCCGATTTTCTCGCGCGCCTATTATTCGTCGCACCCGTTCGAGGAATCGACCCTCGACGTGCCGCTCGGATCGGGCGCCTACAAGGTCGGACGGTTCGAGGCAGGCCGCTACATCGAATACGAACGGGTCAAGGACTGGTGGGGCGCGGACCTGCCGGTCTCGCGCGGGCACAATAATTTCGATGTGCTGCGCTATGAGTTTTATCGCGAGCGTGAGGCCGGGTTCCAGGCGTTCACGGCGAAGAATTATCTGTTTCGCGAGGAATTCACTTCGCGGGTGTGGGCGACGCGCTATGAATTCCCGGCGATCAAGGACGGGCGGGTCAAGCGCGAGCAGCTTCCCGATCAGCGGCTGTCAGGCACGCAGGGTTGGTACTTCAACACACGGCGCGACAAGTTCAAGGATCGGCGGCCGCGCGAGGCGCTCAACTACGCGTTCGACTTCGAGTGGGTCAACAAAAACCTCATGTACGGGGCCTACAAGCGTACGCGCTCGATTTTCGAGAATTCCGACATGATGGCGGTGGGCAAGCCGGGCCCCGACGAAGTCGCCTTGCTCGAGCCGTTTCGCGGCAAGGTACCCGACGAGGTGTTCGGCGAGCCGTTCCTGCCGCCGGTGTCCGACGGGTCGGGCCAGGACCGTGCGCTGCTGCGCACGGCGACGCGCCTGCTGCGCGAAGCGGGTTACGTCGTCAAGGACGGCAAGCTCCTCGACCCGCGCGGCGAGCCGGTGACGATCGAATTTCTTTTGGACGAGCCAACTTTCGAGCCGCACCACAGCGCCTTCATCAAGAACCTGGCGGTTCTCGGTGTCGAGGCCAATATGCGCCTCGTGGATGCGGTGCAGTACCGGGCGCGCGTCGACGATTTCGATTTCGACATGACGACCGAGCGTCTCTCGCTCGAGTCGACGCCGGGCGATTCGCTGCGCCCGTTCCTGTCCTCGCAGGCCGCCAATGCGAAGGGCTCCCAGAATCTCGCCGGCATCGCCGACCCGGCCATCGATGCTCTGATCGAGAAACTTATCGCCGCGCAAGACCGGTCCGCGCTCAGGACGGCGTGCCGCGCGCTTGATCGGGTGGTGCGGGCAGGGCGCTACTGGGTCCCGCAGTGGTATAATGACTCGCACCGACTTGCGTATTGGGACGTGTTCGGCCGTCCCGCGGGGTATCCCGCGACATATCCGCGCTATGACCGCAGCGACCGCGCGATTCCCGAGACCTGGTGGTACGACCCCGAGCGGGCGGCCCGGACTGAGCGCGCCGGCTAGGATCTATCGAACGGCATGACCGCCTACATCATCCGGCGCATTCTGTTCATGATTCCGACGCTGGTCGGAATCATGCTGGCGACCTTCGTGGTGGTGCAGTTCGCCCCCGGCGGCCCGGTGGAGCAGGTGATCGCCAAGATCACCGGCGCCGACACCGGCGCGGCGTCGCGTATTTCCGGCTCGCCCGGCGGGGACTTCGGCGCGCGCGGGCAGATGCAGGGCGGTGCCGGCGCCGACGCGATGAACTCCAAATACCGCGGGGCGCGAGGCCTCGATCCCGAATTCATCAAGAGCCTGGAGAAGCAGTTCGGCTTCGACAAGCCGGCCTACCAGCGCTTTTCTATCATGGTGTGGAATTATATCCGCTTCGATTTCGGCAAGAGCTATTTCCGCGATACCCAGGTGATCGATCTGGTCAAGCAGAAGCTGCCGGTGTCGATGTCGCTCGGCATCTGGATGATGCTGTTGAGCTATTTGATCTCGATTCCGCTCGGCATCCGCAAGGCCGTGCACGACGGTTCGCGTTTCGACGTGTGGACCTCGACGGTCGTCATTATCGGCTACGCCATTCCCGGCTTCTTGTTCGCAATCCTGCTGATCGTGCTGTTCGCCGGGGGGTCGTTCTGGAGCATCTTCCCGCTGCGCGGCCTCACCTCGGATTATTGGCAAACGCTGCCCTGGTGGGGAAAAATTCTCGATTATTTCTGGCATCTGGTGCTGCCGATCCTCTCCCTGGGGCTTGGCTCCTTCGCCACGCTCACCCTGCTGACGAAGAACTCGTTCCTCGACGAAGTCCGCAAGCAATACGTGCTTACCGCGCGCGCCAAGGGCTGCACCGAACGTAAGGTGCTTTACGGCCACGTGTTCCGCAATTCGATGCTGATCGTGATCGCCGGCTTTCCGGGGGCCTTCGTGCATGCCTTCTTCGCCGGCTCGCTGTTGATCGAGACGATATTCTCGCTCGACGGCCTCGGCCTGCTCAGTTTCGAGAGCATCATCAATCGCGATTATCCGGTGGTGTTCGCCAATCTCTATATTTTCTCCCTGCTCGGCATGGTGCTGACTTTGCTCTCGGACCTTACCTACACCTGGATCGATCCGCGCATCGATTTCGCGACGCGGGAGGTCTGAGGTGGACGCGACGACGGCCCCTCCCCCCGACGAGACGAAGGCGATCTCCCCGCTCGGATTGGCGGTCGCGCCGGAAGGCCACCCGATCGACCTCGTGCCGCTCGGCCGGCGGCGCTGGCGCAATTTCAAGGCCAACAAGCGAGGCTATTGGTCGTTCTGGATTTTCGCGGTGCTGTTCATCGTCTCGCTGTTCGCCAATTTCATCGCCAACGACCAGCCGTTCCTGGTCAAGTACGATGGAAACTTCTACTTCCCGGCGCTCTTCACCTATCCGGAGACGACCTTCGGCGGCGACTTCGAGACCGCCGCCGACTATCGCGATCCCTATTTGCAGAAGCAGATCGCAGACAAGGGCGGCTTCATGCTGTGGCCGCCGATCCGCTATTCCTACGACACTTACAACCGCGATCTTCCGACCCCCGCGCCGTCGAAACCGACCTGGCTGCTCGGCGCAGATCAATGCCGGCCGGTCGCGGAGAAATACGGCGGCCATTCGTGTGCCGATCTTGAATGGAACTGGCTCGGCACCGACGACCAGGGACGCGACGTGCTGGCGCGCCTGATCTATGGCTTCCGCATCTCGGTGCTGTTCGGGCTCACGCTCACGCTGATCTCGTCGATCGTCGGCATCGCCGCCGGAGCGGTGCAGGGGTATTTCGGCGGTTGGGTCGATCTGCTGTTCCAGCGTTTCATCGAGGTCTGGGGCTCGCTGCCCGAGCTTTATCTCCTGCTGATCATTTCCTCGGTGCTGGTGCCCGGGTTTTTCGTGCTGCTCGGCATCCTGCTGTTGTTCTCCTGGCTCTCGCTCGTGGGCTTCGTGCGCGCCGAGTTCCTGCGCGGGCGAAATCTCGAATACATCCAGGCGGCGCGCGCGCTCGGCGTCTCGAACGGCGTGATCATGTTCCGCCATCTGCTGCCGAACGCGATGGTCGCGACCATCACCTTCCTGCCGTTCATTCTGTCGTCGTCGGTGACGACGCTGACCGCTCTCGACTTCCTCGGCCTCGGCCTGCCGCCCGGCTCGCCCTCGCTCGGTGAACTTTTGTCTCAGGCGAAGGCCAACCCGCAGGCGCCGTGGCTCGGCTTCACCGGCTTCTTCACGGTCGGCATCATGCTCTCGCTGCTGATCTTCGTGGGCGAGGCGGTGCGCGACGCCTTCGATCCGCGCAAGACGTTCGGGTGACGGCGATGGACACGACCGCTGCGCCGCTGCTCGACATCCGCGACCTCTCGGTGGCGTTCAGCCACGGCACGCGCGAACTCACCGCGGTCGACCGCGTTTCGTTCGACATCCGCCGCGGCGAGACGGTCGCGCTGGTCGGCGAATCCGGCTCGGGCAAGTCGGTCACCGCCCTCTCGGTGATGAAGCTTTTGCCTTATCCGGCGGCGCGCCATCCCTCCGGCGCCGTCCTGTTCAAGGGCCGCGACCTGCTGCGTCTCGACGAGAGTGAAATCCGTGAGGTGCGCGGCGGCAACATCAGCATCATTTTCCAGGAGCCGATGACCTCGCTCAATCCGCTCCACACCATCGAGCGGCAGATCACCGAAGCCCTGCTTCTGCACGGCCGCCGCAACGGCAAGGACGGCAAGCGTGCGCGGGTGATCGAGCTGTTGACCCAGGTCGGCATTCCCGATCCCGCAGCACGGCTCGCGAGCTATCCCCATCAGCTTTCGGGCGGGCAGCGCCAGCGCGTGATGATCGCCATGGCGCTCGCCAACGAGCCGGATTTGCTCATCGCCGACGAACCCACCACGGCGCTCGACGTCACCGTGCAGGCGCAGATCCTCAGGCTGCTCAAGGATCTGCAATCGCGCCTCGGCATGGCGATGCTGTTCATCACCCACGACCTCGGCATCGTGCACAAGATCGCCGACCGGGTATGCGTGATGAAAGAGGGGAAGATTGTCGAGCGGGGCGCGGTCGAGCGCGTGTTCGCCGCGCCCGAGCATCCCTATACGCGCCAACTCCTCAATGCCGAACCGAAGCGCGATCCGCCGCCGCCCAATCCCTCCGCGCCGGTGGTGCTGGCGACCGATAATCTGAAGGTCTGGTTCCCGATCCGGCGCGGCGTCCTGCGCCACACCGTCGGCCACATCAAGGCAGTCGACGGCATCAATATCGAGATCCGCAAGGGCGAGACGCTCGGGGTCGTCGGCGAGTCGGGATCGGGCAAGACCACGCTCGGACTGGCCGTGCTGCGGCTCGTTTCCTCCGAGGGACCGATCGTGTTCATGGGGAACAAGCTGCAGGGGCTCCGCTTCAAACAGATGCGGCCGTTCCGCCGCGACATGCAGATCGTGTTCCAGGATCCCTACGGCTCGCTCTCGCCGCGCATGTCGGTCTCCGACATCATCGAGGAAGGGTTGTGGGTGCATCACCCGAAAATGTCGCCCGAGGAGCGCACCGAGCGGGTGATCAACGCGCTCAACGACGTAGGCGTCGCTGCCGACTGCCGCTTCCGTTATCCGCACGAGTTCTCCGGCGGACAGCGCCAGCGCATCGCGGTCGCGCGCGCAATCGTGCTCGAGCCGACCTTCATGGTGCTCGACGAGCCGACCAGCGCGCTCGACATGCTCATTCAATCGCAGATCGTCGACCTGCTGCGCGCGCTGCAGAAGCGGCACGACCTCACGTATTTGTTTATTTCGCACGACCTGCGCGTGGTGGCGGCGCTGGCGAGCCGGGTGGTCGTGATGCGCCACGGCAAGGTGGTGGAAGAGGGCGTCGCCGACGAGCTGTTTTCCCGCCCGCAGAGCGCCTATACCCGCGCGCTGTTCGCCGCCGCCTTCAACTTGGAGACCGCGGGCGAGGGGGTGGTGGCGGAGTGACCCGTTAGAGTGTGATGACTTTTCTTCGAATCGTCATCACACTCTAACTTCTTCTTTGAGCATGATCTTTTCCGAAAACCGGTATCCACTTTTCGGGATCATGCTGTAGCGGGTCTGAGCCCCCCGAGTAACAATTTGCATTCCGGGACGCTCGCGCGCGCGCCGGCAGCCGCCCATTGAACCGTTTTGACAATTTTTGATAGACTTCCCGTCTCGCAAGCAGGGGGATTATCGATGGCCAAGAAGGCCAAGGCGAAAGCCAAATCCAAGTCGAAGCGCGCCGCGAAGAAGACACCGGCGCGCAAGCGCGCCAAATCCGCGATCGGGCCGAACCGGATCAAGAGCGTGATCGCGCTTGCCAATCTGCAGCCGCCCGGACCGCATCATTTTTATGTCCGCGCCCGCGTGCAGGTCCCAACCCCGGGTTTCCATGCCCACCTCAAAAAGGCGGTTCCGCAAGGCATCAATCCGGTGATCCTGATCCTCGATGTGGCACTCACGCCGCTGCCCGGAATTTGGCCGCAGCACGTCACCGATATCGACGCGATCTACGACGACAGGTATTACACCGGCGACTATGAGGAGGTGACCGTACGCTACGGCACCGATGCCAAGACGGTCGTGGTCGTCGTTTGATGCCCGGTTGACGCGCGCTCCGTGGTAGCGGAGAAGCAGGCCATGGCCTGCTTCATACACCTGCCGAGTTGATCGAGAATATGAGCCGCGGCGCGCTCGCTCTTCTCATCACCGGCGGCACCGAGAATTGGTCGCCGCCGCGCTGGCGCGAGCGGTTCCGGGCCGTGTGCCCCGATCGCGCGGTCGCGCTGTTGCCCGCGGATCACGTCGATTCCGATGCGGTGCGCTACGCCGGGGTGTGGAAACCGGTGCCGGGCACGCTCAAGGCATTCCCGAATCTCGCGGCGATTTTCAACCTCGGGGCCGGCGTCGATGCGCTCATGGCAGACCCGACGCTGCCCGACGTGCCGATCGTGCGCGTTGCCGACGCCGATCTCACCGGCCGCATGACCGAGTACGTGGTGATGCACGTCCTCATCCATCATCGCCACCAGCGCACCATCGACGCCTGCCAGCGCGACCGGCGCTGGGACCCGCCGGCGCAACGCGCGGCGGGCGCGGTGCGCGTGGGCGTCATGGGGCTCGGCGTGCTCGGCCGCGACGCGGCGGACGTGTTGCGGCGGCTCGGTTTCGACGTCGCGGGCTGGAGCCGGAGCCGCAAGGACATTCCCGGCATCGCGACTTACGCCGGCGAGGCGGAGCTTGCGCCTTTTCTCGCACGAACGGACATTCTGGTGTGCCTGTTGCCGCTGACTCCCGCGACCAGGGGCATTCTCAACCGGCGGACGTTTTCTTTGCTCGCCCGCGACGGCGCGCTGGGTGGCCCGGTCGTGATCAACGCCGGACGCGGCGGGCTGCAGGTGGCATCCGATCTGCTTGCGGCGCTCGACGACGGCACGCTGGTCGCTGCGACTCTCGACGTCTTCGAGCCCGAGCCGTTGCCGGCCGAGAGCCCGTTCTGGTCGCATCCCAAGGTGACGGTCTCGCCGCACAATGCAGCCGACACCGACCCCGACGCGATTTCCGTCTATGTGGCGGAGCAGATCGCGCGCCACGAACGCGGCGAGCCCCTGCAGAACGTAGTCGATCGCCGCCTAGGCTACTGATCCCTCGATTCGCCGCACGCTCGTCACTTCGCCGGCGGTCGCACGGATGCGGGCGATCGCGTCCATAATCGGCTCGATCGCAACCGCCATGTGGAAGGCGTTGGCGTGAATCATCGTATTTTCGTCGCGCGCGATGGCGACGTGCCCCTTCCAAAAAATGAGATCGCCGCGCCGGCGCGGGCCGTGCGCAACGACTTCCCCCAGCGCTGCCTGCTGCATGTCGGTGTCGCGCGGGCAGGCAATCCCGCAGGCGGTCAGCGCGACCTGCACCAGCCCGGAGCAGTCGAGCCCCAGGCCGGTCTTGCCGCCCCACAGATAAGGCGTGCCGAGGAAGCGCTCGGCGATGGCGACGAAATCAGGCTCGCGGCTGTCGAGCGGCGCGAGATGCTGCGCCGGCACGTAGCCGCCCGACGCGGTGAGCGCGAACCGGCCTTCGGTACGCAGCACGGCGACGCGCGCTCCCAACGGCAGGGCGCCGATCGGCGGCAGCTTGAACGAGGGCGCGGGGAACACGAGCGTGCGCAGCGCGCTCACGCGATGGGTCGGCGCCGGACCGGGCGCGGCAAGGCCGTTCGCCGGCATGAAGCCGACGTAGCCGTCGGCGTCGAGCTGGGCCCACACCCAGCCTTCCTCGCTCGTTTCGTAAACGGTGACCCGCTCACCCATGAGGGCCTCGGTATCGAGGAGCGCATCGGGCGAGGGCAGGCGGCGCAGCGGCACCTGCGGCTCGATCACCTCGCGCGCTTCGCCATCGACGAAACGCGCGGCCGTGACCTTGCCCTCGAGATAGCGCGCGGCGAGGTCCGGCCGGGCCGGCGTGAGCCGTGGGTGGAAGCTCGTCATCCGTAACGGGCCGCGAGCAGCGCGTAGAGCGCGCGGGCGGCCTGGCACTCGCCGCCTTCCGGGCGCGCGGGCTTTGCCGCCGGGGTCCAGGCATAGACGTCGATATGCAGCCAGCTCTTTGCCGCTTCGACAAAACGCTTGAGAAACAGTGCGGCCGTGATGGAGCCGGCGAAGCCGCCGGTCGACACGTTGTTGAGGTCGGCGATTTTTGAATCGAGCATCGCCGCATACGGACGCCACAGCGGCAGCCGCCAGAGCGGATCGTTCTCGCGCGCGCCGCAGCGGGCAAGTTCCGCCGCCAGCGTCTCATCCTCGGTGTAGAACGGCGGCAGATCCGGGCCGAGGGCGACGCGCGCCGCGCCGGTGAGTGTTGCCATGTCGACTACCAGCTCCGGCTTCTCCTCGTCGGCGAGCGCGAGCGCGTCGGCGAGGATCAGCCGGCCCTCGGCGTCGGTGTTGCCGATTTCGACCGTGAGGCCCTTGCGCGAGCGATAGATGTCGAGCGGACGGAACGCGCCGCCGGAGATCGCGTTCTCGACCGCCGGAATGAGCACGCGCAGGCGCAACTGGAGCCCGCGGTCCATGATCATATGGGCCAGCGCCAGGACGCAAGCCGCGCCCCCCATGTCTTTCTTCATGATGCGCATGCCGCTCTCGGGCTTGATGTCAAGCCCGCCGGTGTCGAACGTCACGCCCTTGCCGACGAGCGTCACCTTGGGATGCGCGGGATCGCCCCAAGTGAAATCGATGAGTCGCGGCGCGCGGTCGGCGGCGCGCCCCACAGCGTGGACCAGCGGAAAGTTTTGTTTGACGAGGTCGTGACCGACCACCGCGCGCGCCGAGGCGCCGTGACGCGCGGCAAGGGTCCGGGCGGCTTCTTCCAACTCGGCCGGACCGAGATCGTTGGCCGGCGTGTTGATGAGATCGCGCGCGAGACTCACGCCTTCGGCGATGCGCGAGAGGTCGGCGCCGTCGACACCGGCCGGGATTTCGAGCCGGATCTCCTTGCCCTCGGCGGCGCGATAGCGCGCGAAGCGGTAACAGCCGAGCGCGAACGCAAGCGCCGCGAGGCGCGCGTCGTGGGGCGCGTTGGCGAAGCGATAGGCGCCCGCGGGCAGCAAGTCGGCGAGCCGGCCCGGCAGGAACGGATCCTTTCGCGCTCCTCGGCCTCGAGCGCGAAGAGCACGCCCGCGAGCCCCTCGGACTTGCCGGGCAGCAGCAGGTGGCGGCCGGGCTTCGGCTCGAACCCGGCCGCATCGACGAAGGCCCGCGCGCCGGGCTCGAGCGCCAAGCGCAACGCCGGCCACGCCGCGCCGGTGACGAACCAGATCGGAATAGCCGGGGCGGCGCCGGGCCCGAGAAAAACAGGATGCATTGCAGCGCGCTCTATCACGGAGGCCAAGGACGGAGAAGGCGGCGCGCGTCGAGGATTAACCGGGCATTAGGGTTAACGGACTATTGCAAAGGCTCGAGCCGGGGCGCGCGCCCCGGCGGAGCAAGTCATGGCTTTGCCGTATCGCCGCGGCGCCGCTGCGCGCCGACTGATTCCCTGGGTTCTCGTCCCGTTGATGGCCGCGGCGGGCGCCGGCTGCGCGACGCGCGGCGGCACGGAGACAACGGGTTCGGTGCAGGCAACCCGCGCGCCGGCGAGCGAAAGCGACTGGCGGCGCGAGGTCGAGGTGGCCGGCGAGCTCTATCGCACCAAGCCCAACGACGCCGAGGCCGCGATCCGCTATGCCCACGCCTTGCGCGCAATCGGCCAGCGCACGCAGGCGGCGGCCGTGCTCGAGCAGGCCTCGATTCGCGATCCCAAGAATCCGACGCTGCTCGGCGCCTACGGCCGGGCCCTTGCCGACGCGGGCAACTACGACCAGGCGCTCGAAGTGCTCAACCGCGCGCACACGCCCGATCAGCCCGATTGGCGCATTCTCTCGGTGCAAGGCGCGGTGCTCGACCAGATGGGCCGCCATGAGGAGGCGCGCCGCTATTACGCCAGCGCACTGCGGCTTGCGCCCGACGAGACCTCGGTGCTGTCCAACCTCGGGCTTTCCTACGCGCTCTCGAAGGATCTCAAGCAGGCGGAGGCGACGCTGCGCCGCGCCACCACCGAAGGCCGCATCGACCCGCGCGTGCGGCAGAACCTGGCGCTCGTCGTCGGCTTGCAGGGACGCTTCGCCGAAGCGGAAACCATTGCGCGCGCCGACCTGCCGCCGGAAGAAGCCGCCGCCAACGTCGCCTATCTGCGCCAGATGCTGGCGCGCCCCAACGGTATCGCCAAGCTCCCGCACCCCGGCACGAGCTGAGCCCGCGGCCGTAGCCCGCATGAGCGAAATGCGGGAAGAAGCCCCGATTTTGATCTGTGATGTTGCGTGCGCCTGCGCGCACGCCCCGGATTTCCGCCCGCCTTCGCGGGCGTCTATCCGGGCTACGGCGACTACTGGATCGCCATCACCTTGATGGCGGCGGGGCCGAGGATGACGACGAACAATACGGGCAGGAAGAACAGAATCATCGGCACGGTGAGCTTGGGGGGCAGCGCCGCCGCCTTCTTCTCCGCCTCCGACATGCGCATGTCGCGATTTTCCTGCGCCATCACGCGCAGCGTCGTGCCGAGCGGCGTGCCGTAGCGTTCCGATTGCTGCAGCGCCACGCACACTGCCTTCACGCCCTCGAGGTCGGTGCGCTTGGCGAGGTTTTCATAGGCCTGGCGGCGATCGGGCAGATACGACAGCTCGGCGGTGGTCAGGGTGAATTCCTCGGCGAGCGGGATCGATTGCGCGCCGATCTCCTGGCTCACCTTGCGGAATGCGGCTTCAACCGACATGCCCGACTCGACGCAGATCAGCAAAAGGTCGAGCGAATCGGGAAACGCGCGCTTCATCGACAGTTGGCGTCGCGTGATCTTGTTCTTGAGGAACAGATACGGCAGGTGCATGCCCAGGTAGCCCATGCCGATGCACAGCCCGAGTTTGATCATCAGGGGCTGTTCGGTCTTGAGGATGACGAACAGATAGATCGCGGTGGCAATCATGGCGACGGCCGGGGTCACCATGCGGAAGAACAGGAACGCGACGTACGGCGCCTGCCCGCGATAGCCAGCCTGCACCAGCTTTTCGCGGGCGCTCTCCTGGCCGACCCATTTGGCGAGATTGAAGCGGTCGACCGCGGTCTTCATGAATTGCTTGGGCGACCGGCGCAGCGTGACCTTCTGGCCCGCCATCAAGCGCTCGCGTTCGCGCTGGCGGATCTTCTCGCGCTCGAGCGCGACCGCCTTCATGCGACGGCCGAGGTTGTCGCCGGCGAGCAGCGGCATGGCGAGCGTGATCACCGTCGCGGCGGCGGCGATGGCGGCGAACAGCATCGCGAGCAGCCGCGTATCCGCCATCTTTTCCATCAGGAAATCGATCATGATCGTGCTCTAGAAATCGAAGTTGATCATCTTCTTCATCACGAACACGCCGATCGACATCCACACGGCGCAGCTGGCGAGCATCAGCCGGCCGAGCGACGTCGTCCACAACAGCTCGATGTAGGTCGGGCTGGTGATGTAGACGAGGATCATGACCGCGATCGGCAAAGCGCCGATGATCGTCGCCGACGCCTTGGCTTCCATCGACATGGCGCGGATCTTCGCGGCCATCTTCTTGCGGTCGCGCAGGACCCGCGACAGGTTGCCGAGCGCCTCCGACAGGTTGCCGCCGGCTTTCTGCTGGATCGACACGACGATGCCGAAGAAATTGGCCTCCGGCAGCGGCATGCTCTCGTAGAGCCGGGTGCAGGCCTCGCCGATCGGCATGCCGATGGTCTGGGTCTCCACGATCGAGCGGAATTCGCCCTTCACCGGCTCCGGAGCGTCGCTGGCAATGACCTTGAGACAGTCGCCGAGCGGCAGGCCGGCCTTGACCCCGCGCACGATCACGTCGACCGCGTCGGCGAAGTTGTCGATGAATTTTCGCTCGCGCCGTTTCTTGAGGAAACTCAGCATCCAGCGCGGCAGTCCGAAGCCGGCGGCGAACCCCATGCCGGCGGCGGGCAGCAGCCCCATGCTCGTGAAGAACGCCCCCGCCAGCGCAAGCAGGCCGAGACCGGCGCTGATCAGCAGAAATTGGCGTTTGCTCCAACTCAACCCGGCTTGGGTGAGGCGCAGCGAGAGCGGCGGCGACTTGGCGTTCTTGCGCCGGATCTCGATCTCCTTGAGGGTTTCCTCGACCTGTTCGCGCCGTACTTTCGGCGCGGCGCGGCCGATTCCCGCCGCGACCACCGGCTGGGCGCGCGCGATGCTGGCCTTGCGCTGATCCGCGCGCCGTTCGCCGGAAAGCAGCGGATAGATGAACACCCAGGCGACGCCACCGGCCGCGAGCGTGCCGAGGAAGAACATGGCGAGGGTTTGCAGCGGCATCGCAGCCTCAGGCCTTGGCCGGTTCGTCGGCCACTTCGGCCGCGTCGAGCGCGGCAGCGAGCCGCTTTTCCTCGCCGTAGTAGCGAGCGCGGTCCCAGAACTTGGGTCGACCGATGCCGGTGGAGCGGTGGCGGCCGATCAGCTTGCCTTGCGCGTCTTCACCGACGATCTCATAGACGAACAGATCCTGGGTGATGATGACGTCGCCCTCCATGCCGATCACCTCGGTCAAGTGGGTGACGCGGCGCGAGCCGTCGCGCAGGCGCGAGGTCTGCACGATGATGTCGACCGAGGCGCACACCATTTCGCGGATGGTTTTCGACGGCAGCGAGAAGCCGCCCATGGTGATCATCGATTCAAGGCGCGACAGCGCCTCGCGCGGATTGTTGGCGTGCAGCGTTCCCATCGAGCCGTCATGGCCCGTGTTCATCGCCTGCAGCAGGTCGAACGCCTCGGGGCCGCGCACCTCGCCGACGATGATGCGCTCGGGCCGCATACGCAGGCAGTTACGCACCAGGTCGCGCATGGTGACCTGACCCTCGCCTTCCAGGTTGGGCGGACGGGTCTCCAGGCGCACCACGTGCGGCTGCTGCAACTGCAGCTCGGCGGCGTCCTCGCAGGTGATGATGCGCTCGTCGTCGTCGATGAAGCCGGTCAGCGTATTGAGCAGCGTCGTTTTGCCGGAACCGGTGCCGCCGGAGATCAGCGTGTTGACGCGGCAGCGGCCGATGATCTTGAGCAGTTCGGCTCCCGCCGGCGTGATGGTGCCGAACTTGACCAGCTGCTCGAGCTTGAGCTTGTCCCGGCGGAATTTGCGGATGGTGAGAGAAGGGCCGTCGAGCGCGAGCGGTGGCACGATCACGTTGACGCGCGAGCCGTCCGGCAGGCGCGCGTCGCAGATCGGGGAGGCTTCGTCGACGCGGCGTCCGATCTGGCTGACGATGCGCTGGCAGATATTGAGCAGCTGCTGATTGTCGCGGAAGCGGACGCCGGTGCGCTGGATCTTACCGGCGACCTCGATGTACACGGTGCTCGAGCCGTTGACCATGATGTCGGCGATGTCGTCGCGGGCCAACAGCGGCTCGAGCGGGCCGTAACCGAGCACGTCGTTGCAGATGTCCTCGAGCAGCTCCTCCTGCTCGGCGATCGACATCACGATGTTTTTGATCGCGATGATCTCGTTGACGATGTCGCGGATTTCCTCGCGCGCCGATTCGGCGTCGAGGCGGGCAAGCTGCGCGAGATCGATCGCCTCGATCAACGCGCTGAAGATCGTGCCCTTGGTCTCGTAATAGCTTTCCGAGCGGCGCGCGTCGGTCGCGGTCGGCGCCGGCATCGCGACGCTGTTGCGGCCGTCCGGCGCGAGCGGCGGCGCCATGATTGGCGCGCCGAGACCGGCGGACGGCAGCGGCGCGCGGCCGACCTCGATGCCCTTGCTGGGCACCTCGAGGGCCGCCGGCACCGGCGGCAAAGCCTCGGCCGGCCCGCGCTGTTCCGGGCCGTTGCTGCTGCGCTTGCCGAACACGCCAGAGCCTCCGCGCGGTTCACGCCTGACGGCGCTTGAGCTTGTCCAGGATCGGCGCCAGCAGGTTGCTGCGCGAGCGCTTCACCTCGCCGCGGCCGGTCACGATTTGCGCCAGCTGGCGGAACGTTTGGGCGACGCGATGACCGGAGGAAATCTCGGCGATCATCTGGCCGTTGTTGGCGGCGGTGCCGAACATTTGCGGCTCGAACGGAATGACCGCGGCGGGCTCGGTCTCGAGCGCCTTGGCGAACTCTTCCGCCTTGATCTCCGGCCGTTTCGGCACGCCCACCTGGTTGAGGCAGTAGTGCGGGCGATGATCGTTGGGCCGCCCGGCGCGCAGCAGATCGATCATGTTCTTGGCGTTGCGCAGGTTGGCGAGATCGGGGCCGGCAACGATCAGGATGCTGTCGGCGGCCATGAGCGTGCGTTTGGCCCAGCCCGACCAGACATGCGGAACGTCGAGCACGATGAACGGCACCGAGCCGCGCAGCACGTCGAAAATCCCGTCGAACGCGTCGGTACCGAAGTCATAGACGCGCTCGAGCGTCGCGGGCGCCGCCAACAGGCTCAAATTGTCGGTGCATTTCGACAGCAGCCGGTCGACGAAGGCGGTGTCGATGCGCTCGGGCGAGAGCACCGCGTCGGCGATGCCCTGCGGCGGATCCTGATTGAAGTCGAGACCGGCGGTGCCGAAGGGCAGATCGAGATCCGCAACGACGGAATGGAGCCGCATGTCGCGGGCGATCGACCAGGCGATATTGTGAGCGACGGTCGAGGCGCCGACGCCGCCTTTGGCGCCGACGACTGCGATCGTGCGTCCGACCGGCTTGGCGTCCGGCGCGCCGAACAGCGACGACACCGCCCGCACCAGGTCGAGCACCCCAATCGGCGCCATCAGATACTCGCTCACCCCGCGGCGGACTAACTCGCGGTAGAGGGTGATATCGTTGGTGCGGCCGACCACG
>Ga0210408_10000345_pt1 | contig 64089 bp, 75 predicted proteins | sample IncBWH4MmetaG_FD_155471 | JGI IMG/M metagenome (GOLD analysis project Ga0210408, IMG submission 155471) | Forest soil microbial communities from Barre Woods Harvard Forest LTER site, Petersham, Massachusetts, United States - Inc-BW-H-4-M | ecosystem: Environmental > Terrestrial > Soil >... | reverse complement strand
GAGGAGAAGCTGCGCTTTGCCATCCGCGAGGGCGGCCGCACCGTGGGCGCCGGCGTCGTCGCCCAGATCATCGAATAACGGACGACAGAAGACGGACGACAGAGGACAGACAAAGAGGAAGGGAACGGCTCGAGGGCAACGCGATCTGACGTGGACGCTTCTTCCGTCCTCCGTCGTCTGTCCTCCGTCGTCTGAACGACATGAACGGTCAAAATATCCGCATCCGGCTCAAGGCGTTCGACCATCGCATCCTCGATGCGTCGACCCGCGAGATCGTGAATACGGCAAAGCGCACCGGCGCGCAGGTGCGCGGACCCATTCCGCTGCCGACCAAGATCGAGAAGTTCACCGTGAACCGCTCACCCCACGTCGACAAGAAGAGCCGCGAGCAGTTCGAGATGCGCACCCACAAGCGTCTGCTCGACATCGTCGATCCGACGCCGCAGACGGTCGATGCCTTGATGAAGCTCGATCTCGCGGCCGGCGTCGACGTCGAGATCAAGCTCTAATCGCGGTTCGCAGGCACGAGGATGGACATGCGCTCCGGCGTGATCGCACAGAAGCTGGGAATGATGCGGGTCTTCACCGACGCCGGCGAGCACGTGCCGGTGACGGTGCTGCGCCTCGGCAATTGCCAGGTCGTCGCCCATCGCACCACTGACAAGAATGGCTACGTCGCGCTCCAGCTCGGGGCCGGCACCCGCAAGGTCAAGAACGTCGTCAAGGCCGAGCGCGGTCACTTCGCGGTCGCCAAGGTCGAGCCCAAGCGCAAGGTCGCCGAGTTCCGCGTGAGCGAGGATGCAGTGATTCCGGTGGGCGCCGAGATCACGGCTGATCATTTCGTCGTCGGGCAGTTCGTCGACGTGACCGGCACCTCGATCGGCAAGGGTTTCGCCGGCCCGATGAAGCGCTGGAATTTCGGCGGCTTGCGCGCTTCGCACGGCGTGTCGATTTCGCACCGTTCGCACGGCTCAACCGGTGGTCGCCAGGACCCGGGCAAGACCTTCAAAAACAAAAAGATGGCGGGTCATCTCGGCGTCGACCGCGTGACGACGCTCAATCTCAAGGTCGTGCAGACCGATGTCGCGCGCGGTCTCATTCTGGTTGAGGGCGCGGTACCGGGCGCCAAGGGCGGCTGGATCACGGTGCGCGACGCCGTGAAGAAGGCGCTGCCCAAGGAAGTACCGCAGCCGGGCAAGTTCAAGATGGCTGACGATGCGGCGGCGCCCGCCGTTGCGCCTGCGGAGCCGGCCGCGGCGCCGGCCCAGGAGGGCGCGTGACATGGAACTGAAAGTCACCACCCTCGACGGCCAGGCCGCCGGCTCGGTCACCGTGCCGGACGCGATCTTCGGCCTCGAGCCGCGTCCCGACCTCATTCAGCGCTGCATTGTCTGGCAGCTCGCCAAGCGCCGCGCCGGCACCCACGCGGTCAAGAACCGCGCGGAGATCAACCGCACCGGCAAGAAAATGTACCGGCAGAAGGGCACCGGCAGTGCGCGTCACGGATCGGCCAGGGTCAACCTCTTCCGCGGCGGCGGCCGCTCCTTCGGCCCGACCCCGCGCAGCCACGAGATCGGTTTGCCCAAGAAGGTGCGCGCGCTTGCGCTCAAGCACGCCTTATCGGCCAAGGCCAAGGACGGCGGCATCGTCGTCCTCGACAAGGCGGCGATCGAGAATGGGAAGACCAAGGCGCTGACCCAGAGCTTCGGCAAGCTCGAAATCGTCAACGCGTTGATCATCGACGGGGCGCAGGTCGACGCGAACTTCCGCCTCGCGATCCGCAACATTCCCGGCGTCGACGTGCTGCCGATTCAGGGCATCAACGTCTACGACATCTTGCGGCGGAATAAGCTGGTGCTCACCCGGGCCGCGCTCGATGCGCTGGAGGCGCGCTTCAAATGAGCCCCGTCGATCTCCGTCACTACGACGTCATCATCGCGCCGGTGATCACCGAGAAGGCGACCGTCGCCTCCGAGCACAACCAGGTGATCTTCAAGGTCGCGCGCAACGCCACCAAGCCGCAGATCAAGGAGGCGGTGGAGAAGCTCTTCGACGTGAAGGTCACCGCCGTCAATACGCTGGTGCGCAAGGGCAAGTTCAAGCGCGCGCGCGGCATGGCCGGCTATCAGTCGGACGTGAAGAAAGCGATCGTCACCTTGGCCGAAGGCCACAGGATCGACGTGACCACGGGACTGTAGGGAGAAGCAGATGGCGCTGAGAACCTACAAGCCGGTCACGCCGAGCCAGCGTCAGCTGGTTCTCGTCGACCGTTCCGGCCTGCACAAGGGCAAGCCGGTCAAGACGCTCACCGAGGGCAAGCATTCGAGCGGTGGGCGCAACAACAACGGCCGCATCACCGTGCGCTTCCGCGGGGGCGGCCACAAGCAGGCGTTCCGGCGCGTCGACTTCAAGCGCCGCAAGTTCGACGTTCCCGCCCGGGTCGAGCGCATCGAATACGATCCGAACCGCACCGGTTTCGTCGCGCTGCTCAAATACGACGACGGCGAGATCGCCTACATCCTGGCGCCGCAGCGTCTCGCGCAGGGTGACGTCGTCGTTGCCGGCGAGCAGGTGGACGTAAAGCCGGGCAACGCCATGCCGGCCGGCAACATGCCGATCGGTACGATCGTTCACAACGTCGAGTTCAAGATCGGCAAGGGCGGCCAGCTCGCGCGCTCGGCCGGCACCTACGCCCAGATCGTCGGACGCGACCAGGACTATGTGATCCTGCGGCTTAAATCCGGCGAGCAACGGCTCGTGCATGGGCGCTGCATGGCGACGGTCGGCGCGGTGTCGAACCCCGATCACATGAACATTTCCATCGGCAAGGCGGGGCGCACACGCTGGTTCGGCCGACGCCCGCACAACCGCGGCGTCACCATGAACCCGATTGATCATCCGCACGGCGGCGGTGAGGGGCGGACGTCGGGCGGCCGGCATCCGGTCACGCCGTGGGGCTTCCCGACCAAGGGCAAGAAGACCCGGCGCAACAAATCGACCACCAAATTCATCGTGGCGAGCCGCCACGCGCGAAAGAAGAAGTAGGAAGGACGAGCCATGGCGCGTTCGGTGTGGAAGGGTCCCTTCGTCGACGGCTTTCTGCTTAAAAAGGCGGAGACCGCGCGTTCGTCGGGGCGCCACGAGATGATCAAAATCTGGAGCCGGCGCTCGACAATCCTGCCGCAGTTCGTCGGCCTCACCTTCGGGGTCTACAACGGGCAGAAGCACATTCCCGTGCTGGTGACCGAAGAAATGGTCGGCCACAAGTTCGGCGAGTTCGCGCCGACGCGCCAGTTCCACGGCCACTCGGCCGATCGCAAGGCAAAGCGCACGACGACCGGGCCGGGACCGGGACCGGCTCCGTCGGCGGCACCGGCCGCGGGCGCGTGAGGACGAAGCCATGGGCAAACGCCAACGCGAGCGCAGTCTCGCCGAGAACGAGGCCAAGGCGATCGCCCGCATGCTGCGGGTCTCGCCGCAGAAGCTCAATCTTCTCGCCGCGCTCATCCGCGGCAAGAAAGTTGCGACCGCGCTCGCCGACCTCGAGTTTTCGCGCAAGCGCATCGCCAAAGAAGTACGCAAGTGCCTGGAGTCGGCGATCGCCAACGCCGAGAACAATCACGACCTCGACGTCGACGATCTCGTCGTCGCCGAGGCGCACGTGGGCAAGGCGCTGGTGCTCAAGCGCTTCACGCCGCGCGGACGCGGCCGCGCGGGACGAATTTTCAAGCCGTTCGCCAACCTGACCATCGTGGTGCGTCAGGTCGAGGCGGCGAGCGCTTAAGGAGATACGCATGGGTCAGAAGGTCAACCCGATCGGGCTGCGCCTCGGCATCAACCGGACGTGGGACTCGCGCTGGTACGCCGGCAAGAACGACTACGGCATGCTGCTGCACGAGGATATGGAAATCCGCGAAGAGCTGATGGAAAGCCTCAAGCAGGCGGCGGTGTCGAAAATCGTCATCGAGCGGCCGCACAAGAAGGCGCGGGTGACGATCCACTCGGCACGGCCGGGCGTGGTGATCGGCAAGAAGGGCGCCGACATCGAGAAGCTGCGCAAGAAGGTGGTCCAACTCACCGACTCCGACGTCGTCATCAACATCGTGGAAATCCGCAAGCCCGAGCTGGATGCGACGTTGGTTGCCGAATCGATCGCCCAGCAGCTCGAGCGTCGCGTCGCCTTCCGCCGTGCCATGAAGCGCGCCGTGCAGTCGGCCATGCGCCTCGGCGCGGACGGCATCCGTATCAACTGCTCGGGCCGGCTCGGCGGCGCGGAAATCGCCCGCACGGAGTGGTACCGCGAGGGCCGCGTGCCGCTGCACACCCTGCGTGCCGACGTCGACTACGGCACCGCCACCGCCTTCACCACCTACGGCACCTGCGGCGTGAAGGTGTGGATCTTCAAGGGTGAGATTCTCGAACACGATCCGATGGCGCAGGACAAGCGGCTCGCCGAGAGCGAGGCCGGACGTCCGCGCCGCGACCCGGCGTAAGGCGAAACGAGCACGACAGCCATGCTGCAACCGATCCGGAGCAAATTCCGCAAGGCGCACAAGGGCCGCATTCACGGCCTTGCGACCTCGGCGAACCAGCTCAACTTCGGCCAATTCGGCCTCAAGGCGCTCGAGCCGGAGCGCGTGACCGCGCGCCAGATCGAGGCGGCGCGCCGCGCCATGACGCGCCACATGAAGCGCTCGGGGCGGGTGTGGATCCGGGTATTCCCCGACGTGCCGGTGTCGAAGAAGCCGATCGAAGTGCGCATGGGCAAGGGCAAGGGCACGCCCGAGCTGTGGGTGTGCCGGATCAAGCCCGGCCGCATCATGTTCGAAATCGACGGCGTGCCGGTCGAGGTCGCCCGCGAAGCGCTCGATCTTGCCGCCGCCAAGCTGCCGATCAAGACGCGCTTCGTCGAGCGCATCGCCGACTAGCCGGGAGCGAAGCGATGAAAGCCGCGGACCTCAGGGTCATGACCATCGATCAGCTCGGCGACGAGCTGATGAAGCTCAGGAAGGAGCGCTTCAACCTGCGCTTCCAGCGGGCGAGCGGACAGCTGGAGAATACCGCGCGCGTGCGCCAGGTGCGTCGCGACATCGCGCGCATCGAGACGATTACCCGGCAGAAGCGCGGCGCGCAGAAAGCCAAGTAAGGAGACGAGGATGCCGAAGCGGGAGCTCCAGGGCGTCGTGGTGAGCGACAAACAGAATAAGACGGTGGTGGTCCGCGTCGACCGCCGCTTCACGCACCCGATGCTCAAGAAGACCGTTCGGCGCAGCAAGCATTATCACGCCCACGACGAGCAGAACGAATATTCGGTCGGCGACATCGTGTGGATCGAGGAACATCGTCCGATCTCCAAGCTCAAGCGCTGGGCCGTGACCCGGGGCGAGAAGCGGGCGAAGCAATAAGGCGCGGGGCGCCCGAGAAGAAAGTATCAGGTGCATCATGATCCAGATGCAGACCAACCTCGACGTGGCCGATAATTCCGGCGCGCGCCGGGTCATGTGCATCAAGGTGCTGGGCGGCTCGAAGCGCAAATACGCGACCGTCGGCGACGTTATCGTCGTCTCGATCAAGGAGGCGGCGCCGCGCGGGCGCGTCAAGAAGGGCGAGGTGATGAAGGCCGTGGTGGTGCGGATAGCCAAAGACATCCGCCGGCCGGACGGCTCGATCATCCGTTTCGACCGCAACGCCGCCGTGCTGATCACGCCGCAGATGGAGCCGGTCGGCACCCGCATCTTCGGACCGGTGCCGCGCGAGCTGCGCGCCAAGAACCACATGAAGATCATCTCGCTCGCCCCGGAGGTGCTGTGATGGCCGCCAAAATCCGCAAGGGCGACAATGTGATCGTGCTCTCCGGCCGCGACCGCGGCCGGCGCGGCGAGGTCATTCAGGTGATGGTTGCCGAGGGCCGCGCGCTGGTGCGCGGCATCCACATGGTCAAACGCCATCAGCGCCAGAGCGCGACCCAGGACGGCGGCATCATTTCCAAGGAAGCCTCAGTCCACCTGTCCAACCTGGCGATCGCCGACCCCAAGGACGGCAAGCCGACCCGGGTCGGCTTCAAGTTCATGGCGGACGGCAAGAAGGTGCGGGTGGCCAAACGTTCGGGAGCCGAGATCGATGCCTGAGGCGCAAACCAAATATACGCCGCGGCTGCGTGCCCATTTCGACGACGTGGTGCGTCCGCGGCTCACCGAGCAGTTCGGCTACAAAAATCCGATGCAGGTGCCGTCGCTCGACAAGGTCGTGCTCAACATGGGCATCGGCGAGGGCGTCGCCGACCGCAAGAAGGTCGAGTCCGCCGCCGCCGACCTTTCGCTGATTGCCGGGCAGAAGGCGGTGATTACCAAGTCGCGCAAGTCGATTGCGACGTTCAAACTGCGCGAGGATCAGGCGATCGGCTGCAAGGTGACTTTGCGCAAGGCGCGCATGTACGACTTCGTCGACCGCCTGGTGAACATCGCGCTGCCGCGCGTGCGCGACTTCCGCGGGCTCAACCCGAAGAGCTTCGACGGGCGCGGCAATTACTCGATCGGCATCCGGGAGCACATCGTCTTTCCCGAGATCGACTACGACAAGGCGGCGGAGGTGTGGGGCATGGACATCGTGGTGTGCACCACGGCGGACAACGACGAAGAGGCCCGCGCCCTGCTCACGGCTTTCAACTTCCCGTTCCGGCAGTGAGGAGCGAGCCTCCTCAAACGCGGACACCCAGGAGACCTAGATGGCGAAGAAGAGTTCGATCGAGAAGAACGAGCGGCGGCGCAAGCTCGCCAAGAAATATTCCGGCCGACGCTCGCGGCTTAAGGAAATCGCGCGGAGCAAGTCGCTTCCCATGGAGGAGCGCTTTGCCGCCGCGCTCAAGCTCGCGCAGGTGCCGCGCAATTCCTCGAAAACCCGCATCCGCAACCGCTGCGAGGTGACGGGGCGCCCGCGCGGCTTCTACCGCAAGCTCAAGATGAGCCGCATCGCGCTGCGCGACCTCGGTTCCCAGGGTCTCATCCCGGGCCTCGTCAAGTCGAGCTGGTGAGGGGAGGGGACGCATGGCTTTGAACGATCCGCTCGGCGATCTGTTCACCCGCATCCGCAACGCGCAGATGCGCAGCAAGGTGAAGATTTCCACGCCCGGCTCGCGCCTGCGCGCCAGCGTGCTCGAAGTGCTCAAGAACGAGGGCTACATCCGCGGCTATTCCACCACGGAGTACGGCAACGGTCGTACCGAGTTCGAGATCGAGCTGAAGTATTTCGACGGCGCGCCGGTAATCCGCGACATTTCGCGGGTGTCGAAGCCGGGCCGCCGGGTGTACGCCTCGGTCAAGAATCTGCCGCGCATCAACAACGGCCTCGGGATCGCCATCGTGTCGACCCCGAAGGGCGTCATGGCCGACCATGACGCGCGCGAGGCGAACGTCGGCGGCGAAGTCCTGTGCACGGTGTTCTAGGCGGGAGCGGGTGATGTCGCGCATCGGCAAAAAGACGGTCGCGGTCCCGTCCGGCGTCACGGCCGGCGTCGAGGGCCAGACCGTGAAAGTGAAGGGCCCCAAAGGCGCGCTGTCGCTCGTGCTGCACGACGACGTGGAGGCGCGCGTCGATGGCGGCGCAATCAAGATCGATCCGCGCGTCGAGACGCGCCGCGCGCGTGCCATGTGGGGGCTTGCCCGCTCGCAGGTCGCAAACCTCGTCGCCGGGGTGACCAATGGCTTCGAGCGGCGCCTCGAGATTACCGGCGTCGGCTACCGCGCGGCGGTGCAGGGCAAAAACCTGCAGATCGCGCTCGGCTACAGCCACGACATCGTCTATCCGATCCCCGAGGGGATCGCGATTGCGACGCCGCGGCCGATCGAAATAGTGGTGACCGGCATCGACAAACAAAAAGTCGGCCAGGTCGCGGCCGAGATTCGCGCGTTCCGCCCGCCCGAGCCCTACAAAGGCAAGGGCGTGAGATACGCCGGCGAATACATCTTCCGCAAGGAAGGTAAGAAGAAGTAGCGGGAGCGGGCGATGGCGAAACTAGTGCGGGCGATGGAACGGCGGCGGGCGCGCGTGCGCCGCGGCGTCAAGGCGGCGGGCGCCGGGCGGGCGCGTTTGTCGGTGCATCGCTCCGGCAAGCACATCTACGCGCAGGTGATCGACGACGGCAAAGGCGCGACGGTTGCGGCCGCGTCGTCGCTCGAGAAATCGGTGCGCGAGAGCCTCAAGACCGGAGCCGATGTTGCCGCCGCCAAGGCGGTCGGCAAGCTCGTGGCCGAGCGCGCGGTCGCGAAGGGCATCAAGGACGTGGTGTTCGACCGCGGTCGCTATCTCTTCCACGGCCGCGTCAAGGCGCTGGCCGACGCGGCGCGCGAGGGCGGATTGAACTTCTAGAACGTGAACGGAACAAACAATGGCACTGGAACGACGGGAACGGCGGCACTCGCGCGAGCGCGAGCGGGAAGAGCGGGACAGCGAGTTCGTCGATAAGCTCGTGCACATCAACCGCGTTGCCAAGGTGGTCAAGGGCGGCCGCCGGTTCGGCTTCGCGGCGCTTGTTGTCGTCGGCGACCAGAAGGGCCGGGTCGGTTTTGGCCACGGCAAGGCGCGCGAGGTGCCCGAGGCGATCCGCAAGGCGACCGACGCCGCCAAGCGCAACCTCGTGCGTGTGCCGCTGCGCGAAGGCCGCACGCTCCATCACGACGTGCTCGGCCGCCACGGCGCCGGCAAGGTGTTCCTGCGCGCGGCGCCCCCCGGCACCGGGATCATCGCCGGCGGCCCGATGCGCGCGGTGTTCGAGACGCTCGGCATGCAGGACGTGGTGGCGAAGTCGATCGGCTCGTCGAATCCCTACAACATGGTGCGCGCCACCTTCGATGCGCTCGGGCATCAGGACAGCCCGCGCTCGGTCGCGGCACGCCGCAATCTCAAGGTCTCGGCCTTGCAGGCGCGCCGCCGCGAGGGCGGGGAAGCCGAGGCGGTCGCGGAATAACCCATGGCCAAACGCGCAACCATCAAGGTGCGGCAGACCGGCAGCGCGATGCGCCGCCATTATGACCAGCGCCAAAACCTCATCGGCCTCGGGCTCAACCGGATCGGCCGCGTCGCGGAAGTGCCGGATACGCCGGCAAGCCGCGGCATGATCGCCAAGGTGCGTCATCTCGTCGAGGTGATCGAGCCGCAGGGAGACAAATCATGAAGCTCAGCGAGATTTCCGATCGCCCGGGCTCACGAAAAGTGCGCCGGCGCATCGGCCGCGGCATCGGGTCGGGCAAGGGCAAGACCGGCGGCCGCGGCGGCAAGGGCCAGACCGCGCGCTCCGGCGTGGCCATCAAAGGCTTCGAAGGCGGGCAGATGCCGTTGCACCGGCGTCTGCCCAAGCGCGGGTTCAACAATATTTTCCGCAAGGAATACAACGAGGTGAACCTCGGCCGCGTCCAGCAGGCGATCGAGGCCGGCAAGCTCGATCCGTCCGCCGCGGTCGATGTCGATGCGCTCGTCAAGGCGGGCGTGCTGCGCCGCGCGCGTGCCGGCGTGCGTCTCCTCGGCTCCGGCGAGATCAAGGGGAAGGTCGCCTTCACCGTCGCGGGCGCCTCGAAATCGGCAGTCGCGGCGGTCGAGAAAGCCGGCGGTTCGGTGACTGTCGTGAAGCCGGCGGAGACGGGCGAAGCCGCCGCCTGACGCCTATATAGGCGGGACGACTATAGGGGTGGGACGACCCGGGCTGGCGGAAGAGGGAAGCGCGCATGGTCTCGGCAGCGGAACAACTGGCCGCCAATCTCAATTTCTCGGCGCTCGCGAAGGCCGACGAGCTCAAGAAGCGCATCTATTTCACCGTGGGTGCGCTGCTGGTCTACCGGCTCGGCACGTACATCCCGTTGCCCGGCATCGATCCTGCCGCCTGGGAGCAGATTTTTCAGACCCAGGCAGGCGGCATCCTCGGCATGTTCAACATGTTTTCCGGCGGCGGCATCCACCGGATGGCGATCTTTGCGCTCAACATCATGCCGTATATTTCCGCCTCGATCATCATCCAGCTGATGACGACGGTGTCCTCGACCCTCGAAGCGCTCAAAAAAGAGGGCGAGCAGGGCCGCAAGACCATCAATCAATACACGCGCTATCTCACGGTGGTGCTCGCCGCGTTTCAGGCCTACGGCATCGCGATCGGCCTCGAAGGCACCGGCAGCGTGGTCACCGACCCCGGCTGGTTCTTCCGCATCTCGACCGTGATCACGCTGACCGGCGGCACTGTCTTCCTGATGTGGCTCGGCGAGCAAGTGACCTCGCGCGGCATCGGCAACGGTATTTCGCTGATCATTCTCTCCGGCATCGTTGCGCAAGTGCCCGCGGCACTCGCCGGCATGCTGGAGTTGGGGCGCCAGGGCGCGCTCTCGACGCCCGTCATCCTGATCGTCATCGTGATGGCGGTCGCGGTGATTGCCTTCATCGTGTTCGTGGAGCGCGCGCAGCGGCGGCTGCTGATCCAATATCCCAAGCGCCAGGTGGGTAATCAGATGTTCGAGGGGCAGTCCTCGCACCTGCCGCTCAAGCTCAACACCTCGGGCGTCATCCCGCCGATCTTCGCCTCCTCGCTGCTGTTGCTGCCGACGACGGTTGCAAACCTCAACACCACCGGCAGCGGCGGCAGCCAGTCGGAGTGGCTGCTGTGGATCACGACCCACATCGGCCACGGCACGCCGCTGTTCATGGCGTTCTACATCGGGCTGATCATCTTCTTCGCCTTCTTCTACACGGCGATCGTGTTCAACCCGACCGATACGGCGGATAACCTCAAGAAGCACGGCGGATTCATTCCGGGGATCAGGCCGGGCGAACGCACCGCGGAGTACATCGATTACGTGCTCTCGCGCATTACCGTGGTGGGCGCCGCCTATCTCGCGATCGTGTGTCTGTTGCCGGAGCTGCTGATCAATTATCTGGGCGTGCCGTTCTATTTCGGCGGCACCTCGCTGCTGATCGTGGTGAGCGTGACCATGGATACGGTGGCGCAGATTCAAGGGTACCTGCTCGCCCATCAGTACGAAGGCCTGATCAAGCGCGCCAAGCTGCGAGGCCGCAGACGATGAGGCTTATCCTGCTCGGCCCGCCGGGGGCCGGCAAAGGGACCCAGGCACGACGTCTCGTCCAAGCCCACGGCATCGTGCAGCTGTCGACCGGCGACATGTTGCGCGCGGCCGTGAAGGCGGGGGCGCCGATCGGGCGCAAGGTCGAGGCCATCATGGCGCGCGGCGAACTGGTGCCCGACGATGTCGTGGTGGCGATCGTGTCGGACCGCATCGACCAGCCGGACGCCCGCAAGGGGTTCATTCTCGACGGCTTCCCCCGTACCGTTCCGCAGGCGGAGGCCCTCGAGCGTATGCTGGTCGAGAAGCGGCTCCGGCTCGACGGGGTCGTTGAGCTGCAGGTCGACGAGGGCGCCTTGCTCGAGCGGCTGGCGACCCGAGTCGCCGACATGAGGGCGCGGGGCGAAGCGGTGCGTCCCGACGACAATCCGGAGGCGCTGAAAACTCGGCTCAAAGTCTACCGGACGCAAACCGCCCCGTTGATCGCTTTTTACGGGAAAAAAGGGCTGTTGAGGTCGGTCGATGGCATGGCGCCGATCGATGCCGTGAGCGCGGCCATCGACCGGGTTTTAACCCCGGAAATCGCGGTTCGCGGAGGTTGACGAGGGGAGGCGGAATCCAGTAATACCCCGCATCCGTTTGGAGAAAGCTTGGCAGGCGATGCCGGTCCTTAAAGGAGGGCGGCGTCGTCCTTAGCGTTATGCCCCCTCAAGGCATGCAGTAGCGACCCTTTCGACCGCCTTTGCGGGTGATCGAGGGCAAGAACACGCGGTTTAGGCCGAAAAGGCCGCAACAGGAGCAAGGCTGTGGCGCGCATTGCCGGTGTCAACATCCCGACCAATAAGCGGGTCGTCGTTGCGTTGCAGTACATTCACGGGATCGGTGAGCACCGAGCCCAGGAGATCGTGGAAAAGGTGGGCATTCCGGCGCCACGCCGGGTTTCCCAGCTCACCGACCAGGAAGTGCTGCAGATTCGCGAAATGATCGATCGTGACTATATCGTGGAAGGCGATTTGCGGCGTGAAGTCGCCATGAACATCAAGCGGCTGATGGATCTCGGCTGCTATCGCGGCCTGCGGCACCGTCGCGGCCTCCCCGTGCGCGGCCAGCGCACTCACACCAACGCCCGTACCCGCAAGGGACCGGCCAAGCCGATCGCCGGAAAGAAGAAGTGATCGTCCGGCGCCGGCGGCACGCGGGCAAGAGGAATTGAGGGCTTCGGCTCCTTAACGGGCCGCAGCCGCGAAAGGGTCGAGCATGGGCAAGGAAGCCACGCGCGTTCGCAAGCGCGAGCGCAAAAACATCGCCTCGGGCGTCGCGCACGTCAACGCCTCGTTCAACAACACCATGATCACCATTACCGACGCACAAGGCAACACCATCGCCTGGTCGTCGTCGGGCACGAAGGGGTTTAAGGGCTCGCGCAAATCGACTCCGTTCGCCGCCCAGGTCGCCGCCGAAGACGCGGCGCAGAAGGCGATGGAGCACGGCATGCGTACACTCGAAGTCGAGGTCGCAGGTCCCGGCTCCGGCCGCGAATCGGCGCTGCGCGCGCTCCAGGCTGCTGGCTTCACCATCACGTCGATCCGTGACGTGACGCCGATCCCGCATAACGGCTGCCGGCCGCGCAAGCGCCGGCGCGTTTGATCTTTCATCCGGCGGACGCACCGGCGTTCGCCGCCGCCGCAAAACTCCCCACGGGGCGGAGTGGGGGCCGCGGCCGAAGGAGGCCGCCGATGCCATGGCTGACAACGTAATCCAGAAGAACTGGCAGGAACTGATCCGGCCCGACAAGCTGCAGGTGCAGGCGAGCGATCCGCGGCGCGCCGCGACCGTCGTCGCCGAGCCGCTCGAGCGCGGCTTCGGGCTCACGCTCGGCAATGCGCTGCGGCGCATCCTTCTCTCTTCGCTGCAGGGCGCGGCCGTGCAGTCGGTGCACATCGACGGCGTGCTGCACGAGTTTTCCTCGATCGCCGGTGTGCGCGAGGACGTGACCGACATCATCCTCAACATCAAGGACATCGCCATCAAGATGCAGGGCGACGGCCCCAAGCGCATGGTAGTGAAGAAGCAGGGCCCCGGCCAAGTGACCGCCGGGGACATTCAGACCGTCGGCGACATCGTGGTGCTCAATCCCGACCTCGTGTTGTGCACCCTCGACGAGGGCGCCGAGATCCGCATGGAGTTCACGGTCAACACCGGCAAGGGCTACGTGCCGGCCGAACGCAACCGGCCCGAGGACGCGCCGATCGGGCTCATCCCGGTCGACAGCCTCTACTCGCCGGTGCGCAAGGTCTCCTACAAGGTCGAGAACACCCGCGAGGGCCAGATCCTCGATTACGACAAGCTCACGCTCTCGATCGATACCAACGGCTCGCTCAGCCCCGAGGACGCGCTCGCCTATGCGGCGCGCATCCTGCAGGACCAACTCAACGTGTTCGTCAACTTCGAGGAGCCGCGCAAGGAGATCGCCGCCGAGTCGATCCCCGACCTCGCCTTCAACCCGGCGTTCCTCAAGAAGGTGGACGAGCTCGAGCTTTCCGTGCGTTCGGCCAACTGCCTGAAGAACGACAACATCGTCTACATCGGCGACCTGGTGCAGAAGACCGAGGCGGAAATGCTGCGCACGCCGAACTTCGGCCGCAAGTCGCTTAACGAAATCAAGGAAGTGCTCGCCCAGATGGGCCTGCACCTCGGCATGGAAGTGCCGGGCTGGCCGCCGGAGAACATCGACGAGCTCGCCAAGCGCTTCGAGGATCATTACTGAAGTCAGTGATTAGTCATCAGTGACCAGTGATCAGTCAGCGCTTCTTCTGATCACTGGTTACTGGTCACCGGTTACTGTCCGGAGGGACGATGCGTCACCGCAAAGCACATCGTAAGCTCAATCGCACGGCCGAGCATCGCCGCTCGCTCTGGGCCAACATGACCGCCGCGCTGATCAAGCACGAGCAGATCGTCACCACTTTGCCGAAGGCGAAGGATTTGCGGCCGATCATGGAAAAGCTCGTCACGCTGGGCAAGCGCGGCGACCTGCACGCGCGCCGCCAGGCGATCTCCCAGGTCCGCGACGTCGCCATGGTGCGCAAGCTCTTCGACGTGCTCGGCCCGCGCTACAAGGACCGCAACGGCGGCTACACCCGCGTGATGAAGGCCGGTTTCCGCTACGGCGACAACGCCCCGCGCGCGGTGATCGAGTTCGTCGACCGCGACCTCGACGCGCGCGGCCTCGATTCCGGGCCGGTCCAGGAGAGGACCGAGGCGGCCGCGCCCGCCTGACGGAGAGCGGATCGCCGAAGCAGGCAAGGGCGGCGCAAGCCGCCCTTTTTCGTTCCTGGCTACGCAGCGTTTTTCTTGGCGAACTCCGCCACGTCGCGGTGAGTGGCAAACCACACCTGCCCGCGCGCTTTCGCGTGGCGGATTATCTCTTCGACGATCCACACGCGCGAGCGGTGGCCGATGATGTGCGGGTGGAAGGTGAGCTGGCACAGCCCGCCTTCCGCGTAGGCGGCGTCGAACTCGCGCAGGAAGATGTCGAGCACCGCCTGGGGCGGCGTGTGCGGGCGCAGCGACTGAAAGCGGTGCATCATGAAGTAGACCGCGTCGTCGCGGATCCACTCGACCGGCAGCTCGACCACGCCGGTCGGCTCGCCGTCGAGCAGCAGCTCGTAGCAGTCGACGTCCGCCATCAGCGAGGAATCGTAAAGCAGCCCCATCTCCTTGGTGATGCGCAAGGTGTGCGGGCTGAAGTCCCATGACGCCGTGCGCGCGCCGACCGGCCGCACGCCGGTGATTTTCTCGAGCGCCGCGGCGGAGCGCAGCATGATGTCGCGCTCGGCGTCGTAAGAGAGCACCGAGTTGAGCTCGTGGATCCAGCTGTGGATGCCGATCTCGTGGCCCTCGGCGATGACCCGGCGCTGCTCGTCGGGATGGAGCAGGGCGGCGACGGCGGGGACATAGAAAGTCGCCGGCACGTCGTGGCGCTTGAGAATCTCCAGGATACGCGGCACGCCCTGCCGCGGCCCGTATTGGCCCCAGCTCATGCGGCCGAACGACTTGCCCCCCTCGCGCAGCTCGTTGGTCTCGTGATCGCTGTCGAAGGAGAGGGCGAGCGCGCAACGCGCGCCGTCCTTCCATTGCGCCGGCCGCAAGGTCCGTCCGGCGCGCACGTGGTTGACGACGCCGCGCCAGTGCTCCTCCGGCCATTGCCACGGTTCGAGGTTGTGAGCGGCTTCGTTCATGGCGTCCTCCTTCTCATACAACGAGCATGATCCCGAAAATGCCTGCCCCGCACTAGATGCGGGGTGGGTACCGGTTTCCCGCCTGCGCGAAGCCCCTGGCACAGTTCCTCGTTTGGTTTGACGCTTCGGCGGGCGAAGGCAGGTCGGAAAAGATCATGCTCAGACCAAAGGTGAACCGGTCACCGGCAACACCTGGCCGGTTATCCAGGATGCGTAGTCCGAGGCGAGGAACATCACCGCATAGGCGATGTCCTCGGGCGTGCCCATGCGGCGCATGGCGATGCGCTCGGCAAATTCGGCGCGGAACTCGGGTGAATAGCTCGCCCACTGCCGTTCGTAGTCCGGACTCGTCGCCATGAAACCGGGCGCGACCGAGTTCACGTTGATGCCGAACGGCCCGAGTTCCTGTGCCAATTGTTTGACGAGACCGACTTGGCCGTGCTTCGCGGCCGCGTAGCTCGCGATCCCGGTGAGGCTGGTGACGAGCCCGGCGCGACTCGAAATAGTCACGATGCGGCCGCGCCCCGCGCGTTTCATGCCCGGCGCGACCGCCCGCGCGCACAGGAAGGCTCCGGTGAGGTTGGCATCGACAATGGCGTGCCAGTCCCGCGGCGCCACGCCCTCGATCGGCTGCGCCGCTTGCCCACGCACGCCGCCGGCCACGTAACCGAGGATGTCGATCGCACCGTCTCCCGCCGCCGTGGCGACGAACCGCTCGATCGAAGCGGAGTCGGTCACGTCGAGGTGCGCCGTGTGCACCATGCCGTCGCCCCGAGGGTCCGGCCAGCGGCGCGATTTCCTCGGTGAGAAGATCGCCGGCCCACACCGTCGCGCCGCGCTCAGCGAACGCCTTGACGATCGCGCGCCCGATGCCGCGGGCGGCGCCCGCCACGATCACCCGCCGGTTGGAAAATTCGATGTGCACGGCGAGGCCGCTTATCCCAAATCTTCGTGCGCGGTCTCGCGCATGGTCCAGATCACCACGGTCGAGACGATCGCGGCGGCGATCAAATAGAACGTATGCGCCAGGGGCGAAGCGAAACGGTCGATCAGCCAGACCGAGAGGAGCGGAGCGAAGCCCCCAAAAATAGAGACCGACAGCGCGTAGCCCGAGGTCATCCACAGGGAGCGGGTGCGGGTCGGGAAGATCTCCGCGATCGCCGCAGGCCCTGGGCCGGAGAACATGGAAATCAGCACGGCGAACAGCATCTGTACCGCGACGAGCGCGACGTAGGGGGCGCCCCCCACGAGGAAGCTGAAGATTGGATAAGGCAGCACGATGTAAGCCACGCAGCAGGCGAGTAGCAGGGGCTTGCGTCCGACCCGGTCGGAGAGCCGGCCCATCACGGGGATGCCGGCGAGCAGAACGAACAGCCCGATTGTGTTCGACCACAGCGCCGCCGAGGCGCTGAGGTGGAGGTATTTCTGCGTATAGGTCGGCATGTAGTTGAGCAGGATGTAGAAGCACACGGTCCACACGATGGTGAAGCCAAAGGCACGACCAGCGAGCAGCCACGGGCTGGTGGAATCTTGTGCGGCCTCCGGCGCCGCCGCCATCCGCCGATAGGCCGGCGTCTCGTCGATGGTGCGCCGCATGTACATGCCGACCGGTCCGATGAGGGCGCCCAGCAGGAAGGGAATGCGCCAACCCCAGCTTGCCATGTCGTCCGGCGTCATTACCGTGTTGAGCACGGCAGCGACGCCCGAGCCCATCAGCAGCCCAGCGACCACACTCGTCTGCTGGAAGCTCCCGTAGTACCCGCGTTCGCCCGCGGGTGCCCATTCGACGATGAAGGCCGTGGAGCTGCCCCATTCGCCGCCGGCGGAAAATCCTTGCAGCAAACGCGCGACGACAAGGAGCAGCGGTGCGAGATATCCGATCGTTTCGAACGTCGGCAGCAGGCCGATCAGCACCGTTCCGATCGCCATGAGGAGGATCGTGATGAGCAGGGCGGTCTTGCGGCCGCGCGCATCCCCGACATGGCCGATGACGATGGCGCCGAGCGGACGTGCGAGGAATCCGAGCCCGTAGGCGAGGAAGGTGGACAGAAGGGCCGTGACCTCGTTGCCCTGCGGGAAGAAATTTCGCGAAATATATATGGCGACGAAGGCATAGACGCCGAAATCGTACCACTCGAGCACGTTGCCGATGACGGCGGCGGCGACGGCTTGCCGCGTTTTTGCCGGCGTTACCTCGTGCATGGTGTCCTCCCCGCGCGTTGGCGGCCGCCGAAAGCATAGCGCTGCAGGCGCCGCCTGTCTTTTCGCCGGCGGTCAGGGAGCCAAGCGGCCACCGCACCGGGCTGCCCCCGGCCTTCAACTGGGCTCGTCAGCCCGTTATATCTCGCCCCGTCCGCATGGGATTTTGAAAACATGATTCATCTCGGGAAACCGCTGGCGAGCCTCGCCGCTTTCTTGGTTGCGTTCGCGCTCGCGGCGAGCGGGGCGGCGCAAGAGCGTCGCGTCCCCGGCTCGCCCGCCGAGATGATGGCGTCCTTCGCGCCGGTGGTGCACCGCGTCGCCCCCATGGTCGTCAACGTCTACGCCGCCAAGCTCGTCACCAACCGCAACCCGTTCGCCGACGATCCGTTCTTCCGCCGCTTCTTCGACCTGCCCGGGCAGATGCCGCGCGAACAGGTGCAGCGCTCGCTCGGCTCGGGCGTGATCGTCGATCCCTCGGGCCTCGTTGTCACCAACAACCACGTCATCGAAGGCGCCGACGAGGTCAAAGTGGCACTCGCCGACAAGCGCGAGTTCGAGGCGCAGCTGGTGCTCAAGGACGCGCGCTCGGATCTTGCGGTGCTGCGCCTCAAGAACGGGCGGGAGCTGTTTCCCGCGATCGAGCTGGGCAATTCCGACGATCTTCAGGTGGGCGATCTGGTGCTCGCCATCGGCAACCCGTTCGGCGTCGGCCAGACCGTCACCCACGGTATCGTCTCGGCGGTCGCCCGCACCCAGGTCGGCATCACCGACTTTCAGTTCTTCATTCAGACCGACGCAGCGATTAATCCGGGCAACTCGGGCGGTGCGCTGGTCGATCTGCGTGGCCGCCTCGCCGGCATCAACACGGCGATCTTCTCCCGCTCGGGCGGCTCTCAAGGCATCGGTTTTGCGATCCCCGCCAACATGGTGCGTGTGGTCGTCGCTTCCGCCAAGAGCGGTGGCAAGGCGGTTCAACGTCCGTGGCTCGGCGCCAAGCTCCAGGACGTGACGAACGAAATCGCCGAAAGCCTTGGGCTCCCCCGCCCGGGTGGCGCGCTGGTGGCGAACGTTTCTCCGGGCAGCCCAGCAGCGCGTGCAGGACTCAAGACCGGTGATCTGATCGTCGCCATCGACGGCCAGACCGTCGATGATCCGAACGCCTTCGACTACCGCTTCGCCACCAAGCCGGTCGGCGGCAGCGCGCAGGTCGGCATTTTGCGGGGCGGCAAGGAAACGCGCATCACGGTGGCGCTCGAGCCGGCGCCCGATGTGCCGCGCGACGAACTGGTCATCAACGCGCGCTCGCCGTTCCTCGGCGCCAAGGTCGCGAACCTCTCCCCGGCGCTGGCGGAGGAGCTGCGCATCGACACGAAATCCGAGGGCGTGGCGGTGATCGATGTGCCGAACAACTCCGTTGCGGCACGCTACGGCTTCCAGCGCGGCGACGTGATCGTGAGCGTGAACGAGCAGCCGATCGGTAAGACGCGTGACCTCGAACGGGCGGCGGGGGCCACGACGCGAACCTGGAACGTCACCATCCTGCGTGGGGGACAGCGGATCAGCGCAGAGTTCCGCGGATGAGCGCGCGTCCGCGGCGCGGGGAAAACCTGTTCGAGGCCGCAGGCCTCGAACAGGACGCGCCGCGACCGCTCGCGGACAAGCTCCGCCCGGCCCAGCTCTCCGACGTGGTCGGCCAAGATCATCTGCTCGGGGCCGATGGCGCGCTGACCCGCATGCTGGCGACGCGCTCGCTCGGCTCGTTGATATTCTGGGGCCCGCCCGGCACCGGCAAGACCACGGTGGCGCGGCTGCTCGCGAGCGCGACCGCACTCCACTTCGAACAGATTTCCGCGGTGTTCAGCGGTGTCGCCGACTTGAAGAAGACGTTCGAGGCCGCCCGTGCGCGCCGGCAGGTGGGGCAGGGCACCCTGCTGTTCGTCGATGAAATCCATCGCTTCAACCGCGCACAGCAAGATTCCTTCCTGCCGGTGATGGAGGACGGCACCGTCGTCCTGGTCGGCGCTACCACCGAGAACCCCTCGTTCGAGCTCAACGCGGCGCTGCTTTCGCGCGCGCGTGTGCTGGTGTTCAAGCCCCTCGACACCGAGGCGCTCGAGAAGCTGATCGCGCGCGCCGAAGCAATCGAAGGCAAGGCGCTCCCGCTCGATGCCGATGCGCGCGCCGCGCTGGTGCGCATGTCGGATGGCGACGGCCGCGCCGCGCTCACGTTGGCGGAAGAAGTGTGGCGGGCGGCGCGTGCCGGCGAAACCTTCGACGCGGCCGCGTTGCAGGACATCGTTCAGCGCCGCGCGCCCATCTACGACAAGGCGCAGGACGGGCACTACAATCTGATCTCCGCGCTGCACAAGTCGGTGCGCGGCTCCGATCCCGACGCGGCGCTCTATTATCTCTGCCGTATGCTCGACGCCGGCGAGGCGCCGCTCTACATCGCGCGCCGCGTGGTGCGCATGGCGATCGAGGACGTGGGGCTTGCCGACCCGCAGGCGCTCGCGGTCGCGAACGCGGCCAAGGACGCCTACGACTTTCTCGGCTCGCCCGAAGGCGAACTCGCCATTGCCCAGGCGGTGATCTACATCGCCACGGCGCCGAAATCGAACGCCGCTTACACCGCCTACGGTCGGGCGATGGAGGTCGCCAAGGAGGCCGGGTCGTTGCTGCCGCCCAAGCACATCCTCAACGCTCCCACCGGCCTGATGCGCGAGGAGGGATACGGCCGCGGCTACGCCTACGACCACGGCGAACCCGACGCCTTTTCCGGCCAGGATTACTTTCCCGAGGCTCTGGGCCGCCAGACCTTCTACGAACCGCCCGAGCGCGGCTTCGAGCGCGAGATCAGGAAGCGCCTGGAGTACTGGGCGAAGCTGCGGCGCGAGCGGGGGCAGCGCTCTTGAGATTCGATCGAATACGCGGACTGATGTACAATCTCCCTGACACGCAGGAGATTATGCCGTGAACAAGCAACTGAATGACGCCATCGAGCGGGTAAGGACATTATCCGACGATCGCCAACGCGAAGCCGCGGAAATTCTATTCGACTTCGTGGAAGACCAGGATAAGGAGGTGCATCTCACTCCGGAGCAGATAGCAGAGATCGAGCGGCGGCTTTCCGATGACGAGGGCTTTGTGAGCGATGAGGAAGCGCGCGTGGTAATCGACCGTCTGACGAAATGATTATTCGATACAAGCCTCGGGCGCTCAAAGACTTGGAATCCATCCATAACTACATCGCCCGGGACAACCCCGTTGCCGCAAAAGCAGTCATCCGGCGTATCGTACGTTCGATCGAGAGATTGATGATACTTCCGCTGTCCGGGCGGCGCGGTGTCGTTCCAGGTACCAGGATCCTCGCCGTACCCGGGCTGCCATATGTGGTGATTCACCGTGTGCACGAGGACGTCGTCGATATCGTTGCGGTAATTCACTCAGCACGCCAGCGGCGCAGCTAATCGGAAGCGTAAGAGTGGAGAGGGCGTTGAGCAAAGTGCAGCGCGGCCGGGGACCGAGACAGCCGGGCGGCGGCAAACAAATCGCCGGCCCGCGGCATCAGCGGAAGCAACTCCGTCACGCCGATGAGCGGCCGTCCAGGGGCTTGCAAGGTCGGCCTCCGTTTGCCGAAGCCCGTCACCCAAACGCTGGTGATACTCGGGAGCAAGCGGCCCCGCGAGCCGCTATGCCGGCGACCGTTCAGACCGTCGCGGTCATGCCGGACGAGTCAGGTATGCGGGTCGACCGTTTTCTCGAAGCGCGGTTTCCCGGCCTCGCGTTCTCCCACATCCAGCGCATCATCCGCAAAGGGGAACTACGGGTGAATGGGCGCCGGGTACAGCCGAATGATCGGCTCGCGGCGGAAGCAAAGGTGCGCATTCCGCCGCTGCGGCTCGATCAAACAAAGCCGCGTGGAGCGAGCAGCGAAGCGGACGAGAAGACGCGCGCGTTCCTCAAATCCATCACGCTTTACGAGGACGCCGACGTGCTGGTGCTCGACAAGCCGATGGGCCTGGCGGTGCAGGGCGGCTCGGGCACGGTGCGCCACGTCGACGGCATGCTCGCCGTGTTGCAGGAGCCGGACGGGCAGCGTGCGCGCCTGGTGCATCGCCTCGATAAGGACACCGCCGGCTGCCTGCTGGTGGCCAAAACGCGCTTTGCTGCCGCGGCGCTGGCGAAGACTTTCCGTTCGCGCGCGGCGCGCAAGATCTATTGGGCGCTGGTCGCCGGTGTTCCCAAGCCGCGCCAGGGCCGCATCTCGACGTTCCTGGCCAAGGAAGAGATGGAAGGGGACTCTCGCATGCGGATCGCGCGCCACGGCGAGGAGGGCGCAAGCCACGCGGTCACCTACTACGCCGTGGTCGAAACCGCCGCGAGAGAGCTCGCCTGGCTCTCGCTCAAGCCGGTGACCGGCCGTACCCATCAGCTGCGCGCGCACATGGCCCACATCGCCCATCCGATCGTCGGCGATCCCAAATATTTTGCGAAGGAGAACTGGGATCTGCCGGGCGGCATGCAGAACCGGCTGCATCTCCTTGCGCGGCGCATCGCCGTGCCGCATCCGCGCGGCGGCGTCATCGACGTGACCGCGCCCCTGCCGCCGCACATGGCGCAGTCGTGGAACCTGCTCGGCTTCGATGCGAAGCGCTACGATCCGATCGTCGAGGCGCCGGAAGAATGAGCGCCGCGGACGGCTCGGCTCCTCAAACTTCGCCATCAGCCTCGCTGCTCGTCGCCGCGCTGCTCCTTCTTCTCGCGTTCAAAGTTGCCGTCCTCGCTACGTTCGGGCCGACGATCGCGCCCGACAGCCGCGACTACATCGGTTACGCGGACCAGATTCTCAGCGGCGCGTTCCGTCACGTCGATCTGGCGAGCGACGCCATTCCGCTCACCTTGTATCGGCCGATCGGTTACCCGGCGGTGGTCGCGGCGGCGAAAATCATCGCGCCGGTCCATTGGGCCGAGGCGGTGGTGTTGTTCCAGTTCGCGGTCTCGCTCTTTGCCACCGCCATGGTTTACCGCCTCGCGCGGTGTCTCGGCTTGGGCGGGTGGCTCGGGCTCGGCGTCGCGGCGGCGTATGCCACCTCGCTGCAATTCGTGGTCGACCAGACGATCGCCTCCGACAGCTTGTGTGCGAGCACGCTGACGATCGCGGCCTGCATCCTCGCTGAACGCGCGGTGCGGCGCGCGCCGCCGCGACCGCTTCCGCTGCTCGCCGCCGGCGCGCTGCTCGCCGCCTCTTTTTTGATGCGCGACGTGATCGCTTTTGTTGCGCTCGGCTTGGTGCCGCTGGCGCTCGCGAGTGTCGCAGGCGCAAACGGATGGCCGCGCCGGGCCGCGGCTTTCATCCTTGTATTCGTCCCGCTCATCGGCAGCTACGTCGGTTACGTCGAGTGGAATCGGTCGCGCGTCGGCGCCGCCGTCGTGACGACGGTGGCGCAATGGTCGCTGCTCGATCCGCTGGTGCGGGCGTCGCGCTATGATCCGACGTTTTTCTCCGGCGAGGACCCGATCGCGCAGACCGGCCGCCGCGTCGCCAGGGACTTCACGCTCGACGAATCCCTCGAGGCCAACAAGATTCTTCACCGCGACTTCGGCTGGGACGCCGCGCGGATCCGCCGCGAAGTGACCTCCGCCTATCTACGCGCCTGGGTCGATCACCCTGGCGCCATGATGCGTCACGCGCTGGGTTTCCTGTCCGAATCGCAATTGCACCAGGCTGTGCGCCCGACCGAGACCGTGCGCGACGTGCTGCTGTGGAATACCGGGAGCGATCAGGTGTTCGCGCGCGAAGCCGCGGTCCGCGCCGGCAACTGGTGGATGGTCCCGGCGGTGATCGTGCATCGCCTGTGTGAGGCAGTTTCGACGCTGGTCTTCGCCGCCTTCCTTCTGGTCACGCCGCTGCGGCTCGTGCGCGAGGGCGTAACCGCGCAAACGGGCGCGTCGGCCGGCCTTTGGTTCGCCTATTTGACTTGCCTCGGCCTGCACACGGTCGTGGCCGTGCACCCGCGCTATCTGCTGCCGGTTCTCGCCGGCTCGATCGTCGTCGGCGCGGCGAACATCGTGTGGCTCGTCGCGCGCTGGCGCGCGCGATCAGCGCGCGTACGCGGCGGGTCGACCGAAAGGTCGGGAATTACCGCAAGCTCGCGTTGATTTTGTCGAGCGTCTTCGCGCCCGGGCACAATTCTTTTTCGTTAAGCTCGTTGAGCGGCTGCTCGACCGTCTCGAGATGGTCGTGCAGGTCGTCCGCTTCGCGCTCGACGTAGAGCAGGCCGGTGACGATCTCGCCGACGTGGGCGCGCTCTTGCAGATAGGTCATGGCGCCGAGCTTGTCGTGCGGATCGTAGTCGGTGTGCAGCTTGCGCAGCGCCAGCTTCGAGCCGTCGTGCTGCTCGACAATCTCGAGTTCGCCCGGCTTGTAATCGACGTGGATCGGCGCGCGCGTCGGCATGAAATCGAGGCGGTTGACCGCCTCGTTGTGCTCGCGCACGTAATCGAAGCTCTTGGTCGAGCCGGGATGGTTGTTGAACGCGACGCACGGCGAGATGCAGTCGATGAACGCAGCGCCCTTGTGCTCGATCGCCGCTTTGATCAGCGGAACCAGCTGCTCCTTGTCGCCGGAGAAGCTGCGCCCGACGAAAGTCGCGCCGAGCTGGAGCGCCATGGCGATGAGGTCGACCGAGTTGTCGTTGTTGGTGATGCCGCGCTTCGATTTCGAACCGCGGTCGGCGGTGGCGGAAAACTGGCCCTTGGTGAGCCCATAAACGCCGTTGTTCTCGACGATATAGACCATGTTGACGCCGCGCCGGATCGCGTGCGCGAACTGGCCGAGGCCGATCGAGGCGGTGTCGCCATCGCCCGAGACCCCGAGGTAGATGAGATCGCGGTTGGCGAGGTTCGCCCCGGTGAGCACCGAGGGCATGCGCCCGTGCACCGAGTTGAAACCGTGCGAGCTGCCGAGGAAATAGGTCGGCGTCTTCGACGAACAGCCGATGCCGGAAAGCTTCGCCACCCGATGCGGCGGCAGGTTCAGCTCGAAGCAGGCCTGGATGATCGCGGCGCTGATCGAGTCGTGGCCGCAGCCCGCACACAGGGTCGAAATCGATCCCTCGTAGTCGCGGTGGGTGAAGCCGAGCTCGTTGACCGGCAGGGCAGGGTGATGGAACTTCGGTTTGACGATGTAGGTCATGACACGACCTTGCGCAGGGGCGTGATTTTTAACGCGTCGAGATGCTCGGCGATCGCGCGCACGATGAAACGTGCCGTGATCGGCGTGCCGTCGTAGTGCAGCACCGGCACGAGGCGTACCGGATCGAGGCTCTGTTCGTTTACCAGCAGCATACGTAGCTGCGAGTCGCGGTTTTGCTCGACGACGAACACGAAGTCATGGTCGGCGACGAAGTCGGAAACGTCCTGGTGGAACGGGAAGGCGCGCACGCGCAGCATGTCGAGCCGATGTCCGCGTTCGGCCAGCTCGACGATCGCCTCATCCATGGCCGGGCTGGTCGAGCCGTAATAGATCACGCCGTAGCGGGTGGGCTTGTCGGCGTCTCGCCGTAGCGGGCGCGGCACCAGGCCTTTGGCGGTCTCGAACTTGCGCAGCAGGCGCTGCATGTTGTCGACATAGGGCCCGCCTTCTTCGGTGTAGCGGGCATAGCGGTCGCGGGTCGAGCCGCGGGTGAAGAACGATCCCCGTGTCGGATGCGTCCCCGGGTAGGTGCGGTAGGGGATGCCGTCGCCGTCGACGTCGAGATAGCGGCCGAAATCCTTACCCGAATCGAGTTCCGCCGCCGTCATCACCTTGCCGCGGTCGTAGGCGCGCTTCTCGTCCCAGGCGAGCGGCCGGCACAGCCGATGATTCATGCCGATGTCGAGGTCGAGCATGACGAAGATCGGCGTTTGCAGCCGGTCGGCGAGGTCGAAGGCGGTGGCGCCGAACTCGAACGCTTCGCCCGGATCTTCCGGGAACAGCAGCACGTGTTTGGTGTCGCCATGCGAGGCATAGGCGGCGAGCACGATGTCCGACGGCTGGGTGCGGGTCGGCATGCCGGTCGAGGGGCCGCCGCGCTGCACGTCGAAAATCACCGCCGGAATTTCCGCGAAATAGGCAAGCCCGAGGAACTCCTGCATCAGCGAAATGCCGGGCCCGGAGGTCGCCGTGAACGCGCGTGCACCGTTCCACGCCGCGCCCACCACGATGCCGAGCGAGGCAAGCTCGTCCTCCGCCTGAATGATGGCGTAGCGATGCTTGCCGCTCTCGGGATCGAGCCGGTAGCGCGCGCAGTGGCGCGTGAAGGCTTCGGCAAGTGAGGACGACGGCGTGATCGGATACCAGGCGCACACGGTGGCGCCGCCGTAGACGGCGCCGAGCGCGGCGGCCGAGTTGCCCTCGATATAGATGCGGTCGCCGACCGCGTCGGAGCGCTTGACCCGGAGCGTGATCGGGCAGGTGAGATTCTCGAGTGCGAAGTCGCGGCCGATGTGCAACGCTTTCAGGTTCGGGGCGATCAGCTTGTCCTTGCCCTTGAACTCCTCGCCGATCAGCTTCTCGACTTCGGCGACATCCATGTCGAGCAGCGCGGTGAGCGCGCCCACGTACATGATGTTCTTGAACAGCTGGCGCTGGCGCGGGTCGGTGTACTCGCGGTTGCAGATGGCGGTGAGCGGCATGCCGACCACCGTCACGTCGGTGCGGAATTTCGAGGCCTGCAGCGGCTTGGTGGAATCGTAGAACAGATAACCGCCGGGCTCGATCGAGGCCACGTCCTTGTCCCAGGTCTGCGGATTCATCGCGACCATCAGGTCGACGCCGCCGCGCGCGCCAAGATGGCCGGCTTCCGTGATGCGGACCTCGTACCAGGTGGGCAGGCCCTGGATGTTGGAGGGGAAAATGTTGCGCGGCGCGACCGGCACGCCCATGCGCAGCACGGCACGCGCGAACAGTTGGTTGGCGCTGGCCGAGCCGGAGCCGTTGACGTTGGCGAACCGGACGACGAAGTCGTTCACGCGCTCGATCGGCATGCCTCACCCGCGTAGGTCATTTCCAGCAAGAACTTTTGCATGTCCCAGGCGCCGGTCGGGCAGCGCTCGGCGCAGAGGCCGCAGTGCAGGCACACGTCCTCGTCCTTCACCATCACGCGCCCGGTCTTGAGGTCGTTGGCCACGTAGAGGTCCTGGGTGGGATTCTTCGCCGGCGCGGTCAGCCGCGTGCGCAGGTCCGCTTCCTCGCCGTTCTGCGTGAAGGTGATGCAGTCCATCGGGCAGATGTCGACGCAGGCGTCACATTCGATGCACAGCGACGACGTGAACACCGTCTGGACGTCGCAGTTGAGGCAGCGCTGGGTCTCGGCGAGCGCCAACTGCGGATCGAATCCCAGCTCGACCTCCGCCTTGATGTCGGCGAGCGCGATCTTTTGGTCGCGCAGCGGTACCGGGTAGCGCTTATCGAGGTTGATATCGTTGTCGTAGCTCCACTCGTGGATGCCCATCTTCTGGCTGATGAGGTTCACCATGGGCGGCGGACGCTTATCGATCGGCTCGCCGTTGCAGTATTTGTCGATCGAGACCGCCGCTTCGTGGCCGTGCGCCACCGCCCAGATGATGTTCTTCGGCCCGAACGCCGCATCGCCGCCGAAGAACACGCTCGGGAGCGAACACTGCATGGTGACGTTGTCGACCTTCGGCATGCCGTGCTCATCGAATTCGATGCCGATGTCGCGCTCGATCCACGGGAATGCGTTCTCCTGGCCGACGGCGACGAGCACGTCGTCGCACGGCACGGTCTCGTCCGGCTCGCCGGTAGGCACCAGCTTGCGGCGCCCCTTCGCGTCGCGCTCCGCCTTCACCTTTTCGAAGGTGACGCCGGTGAGCCGGCCGTTGTCGTGCTCGAAGGCCTTCGGCACCATGTAATTCAAGATCGGGATGCCCTCGTGCATCGCGTCCTCTTTTTCCCAAGGGGACGCCTTCATCTCCTCGAAACCGGAGCGCACGATCACCTTCACGTCCTCGCCGCCGAGCCGGCGCGAGGAGCGGCAGCAGTCCATGGCGGTGTTGCCGCCGCCGAGGACGATCACGCGCTTGCCGATTTTGTTGATGTGGCCGAAGGAAACGCTGGAGAGCCAATCGATCCCGATGTGGATGTTCTTGGCCGCTTCCTGGCGGCCGGGGATGTCGAGATCGCGCCCGCGCGGCGCGCCCGAGCCGACGAAGATTGCGTCGAATTTCTCGGCGAGCAGCGCCTTGAGGCTGTCGATGCGGCGGCCGCCGACGAACTCGACGCCGAGGTCGAGGATGTAGCCGCACTCCTCGTCGATGATGCTCTCGGGCAGGCGGAAGCGCGGGATTTGCGTGCGGATCATGCCGCCGGCCTGCGGGTCCTGATCGAAGATCACGCAGTGATAGCCGAGCGGGGTGAGGTCGCGCGCCACGGTAAGCGAGGCGGGGCCGCCGCCAATGAGCGCGATGCGCTTGCCGTTCTTGCGCGCTGCGGGCTTGGGCAGGCGGTCGCGGATATCGTCCTTGTAGTCGGCGGCGACGCGCTTGAGACGGCAGATCGCCACCGGCTCCTTCTCGACCCGCACGCGCCGGCACGCGGGCTCGCACGGCCGGTCGCAGGTGCGCCCGAGGATTCCGGGAAACACATTGGATTCCCAGTTGATCATGTAGGCGTCGCTGTAGCGACCCGCGGCGATCAACCGGATGTATTCAGGCACCGGAGTATGCGCCGGACAAGCCCACTGGCAGTCGACTACTTTGTGAAAGTAGTTCGGCGCCGAAATGTCGGTAGGTCTCATTTCCTCCTCGACCACGTATCCCGCGAGTGAAGATCCACGGGCACGTGACGCATCGAACGTCGTCCCCCGTTCGGCCTCTACCGGGCCGAATCCGCGGCGGATATTAGTCACGCCATCCGCCGATTGCCATCATTACATAGTCGTGACGCCGGGCCGGTGCAGGTACACGAGTCGACGCAGGGATCGGCAGGCGCCGTGACCGTATAATGGGTGTGGCGGGCCGGAACAAGCCCTGAAATTGACATTAGAAAATGTGGGTAACTTATTGAGTATTTTGGATATTCGGCGAATCTCTCGAGGAATGGTACGCCTCCCGCAACGCTGGTCCGCACGGTCCGACGACCGTGCGCCGCGACCCGGTGCCGTATAAAGTCGCTCAACAAGCCATTCACTTTGGGGAGGATTTCATGCCGGCCATCGATCCTTCCGCAAGCCGTCGGCGGTTTCTTAAATTTCTGGCCGGCAGTCCGTTGCTCGCCTGGTCGGGTGCCGGAGCGTTGGCGCACGAGGCGCCGTCGCGTCTCCCCGATCCGATGACGTGGGCGCCGCGCGACTTGGGCGAACTGATCAAGAGCCCGCAGGACGCGATCAACGTCTTCGACTTTGAACCGGTCGCCTTTAAGAACGTGGCGCCGGCCCATTTCGGCTACATGGCGTCGGGCATCGACGATGAAGTCACGCTGCGTGAGAATCGCGAGGCCTTCAATCGCCTGGTGCTGCGACCTCGCCGTCTTGTCGACGTAACAAACATCGACCCCAGCGTGGAATTGTTCGGCGTCAAATGGGAAACGCCGATCATTATCGCGCCGACCGGTGGCAATCGCGCCTTTCATGAGGACGGCGAACTGGCGGTCGCGCGCGCCGCCAAGGCGCGCCGGCATTTGCAGATTCTTTCGACCGCGGCCTCGACGTCGGTCGACGATGTGACGCGGGAACGCGGCGCGCCGATCTGGTTTCAACTTTATGCCTCGCCCAGTTGGGACGTGGCGAAGGCGCTGGTCAAACGCGCGGAGGCGGCGGGCTGTCCGGTGGTTGCGCTCACCGTCGATCGGGTTGCCGGGCGCAACCAGGAGACCTTCACCCGCCTGCGTCGCGTCGATCGCCGCGCGTGCAGTGATTGCCACGGGCCAGGCGTCGCTGGGAGCACGCGCACGCGGCCGAATTACGAGGGCATCGATCTATCGGGCCTCAAGGGCATGCTGTCTTCGAATCTGACTTGGGACTTCGTGCGCCGCCTCAAGGACGCAACGCGCATGAAGGTCGTGCTCAAGGGCATATTGACCGGCGAGGACGCCAAGCTCTCCGTCGATAACGGGGTTGACGGAATCATCGTGTCCAACCACGGCGGCCGCGGCGAAGACAGCGGCGGCGCCACCATCGATGCGCTACCGGAAATCGTACAGGCGGCGGACGGGCGCATCCCGATTCTCGTCGACGGCGGGTTCCGGCGGGGCACGGATGTTGTCAAAGCGCTCGCGCTCGGCGCCAACGGCGTTTGCATTGGCCGGCCGTATTTGTGGGGGCTCGGCGCATTCGGTCAGGCTGGCGTCGAGCGCGTGCTCGAACTCATGCGAGCGGAGTTTGAGATCGCGATGCGCCAGTGCGGCGTGCGCTCGGTCAAGGAACTCTCGCCGGCTTTCGTGCGAAAGGCTTGATCCACGTTGCGCGATATTTTCACCGACCTGTTTGCGACCGATCCAACCGAGGCGGCGCGGCGCGCCATGCGGGCGCCGTTGCCGCGCCGGTTCTATCGTCAGGCTGGGGTCGAGGAAAACGATGGCGGCTTTCGCATCGTACTCGACGGCCGCCCGGTACGCACGCCGGCGCGCGGTTTCCTGGTCGCGCCCTCGCGCGCGCTGGCGCAGGCGCTCGCCGCCGAATGGGATGCCCAGGGCGAGATCATCGATCCGGCCACGATGCCCCTCACACGGCTCGCCAATTCGATCATCGACGGAGTGGTCGCCTCACCGACGCCGGTTGCCGCGGACATCGGGAAGTATCTCGGCTCGGATTTGTTGTTTTATCGTGCCGACGGGCCGCAGCGGCTCGTCGACCGTCAGGAGCGCTTGTGGGACCCGGTGCTGGCCTGGGCGCGCGAGGCGCTCGGCGCCCGCTTCGTATTGGCGCAGGGCGTGATGCACACGGCGCAGCCGGAGGGCGCGATCGCCGCGGCGCGCGCGGCCATCCCGAACGACCCTTGGCGGCTCGGGGCGCTGCACGCGATCACGACCCTGACCGGTTCGGCGTTGCTCGCGCTTGCGCTGGTGCGCGGACATCTCAGGACCGACGAGGCCTGGGACGCCGCCCACGTGGACGAAGACTGGAACATGGAGCAGTGGGGCCGCGATGAGATCGCGGTGGCCCGCCGCACCGCTCGCCGCGCCGAAATGGACGCGGCCGCAACGGTGCTGGCGCTGCTGTAGCCCGCAGCCCGGATGGAGCGCGTAGCGCGAAATCCGGGGATGTTCTCCCGCATTCGGCCCCGCTCCAAGCGGGCTACGTCGGCGGGGACAGTGCAAAAGTTAACATCCGGTTCATTCCCGCGGCGTAGCTTCCGGTCCCGAGTCGTTTTCGGGGCCGCCGATGGAAATGGTCAGCCTGCCCTCGCTGCTTGCGATCCCGAACTCGTTCGGGGCGCCGCCCTCAGCGTCGCCGCCGGGCGAGATCGTCGACGCCCTCGTGCTGGCGCTGCTCGATAATGGGCTGGTGCGGCTGCAGGTGCCTGACGGGACCCTCGATGTCCGCACGGCGGTGCCGCTCGCGGTCGGGGCCAAGGTGCGGCTCGCCGTCAACGGGACCAGCGCGGGCCTTCAGGTGGTCGTGCTCACCGACGGCTCGGGCAGGGCCGGCGCGCCCGCCACCGTGGTTGCACGCCAGACCGTTGATGGTGGAGCGCGCGCCGGCACCGAGGCCGCGGCAGCGGGATTGGAGCCCGCGGTGGAAATCGCCCTTTCGGGTGCGACCACCTGGGTGCCGCAAAGCGCAAGCCCGCCGCTGGCGCCGGCAGCGGAATCGATCGCGGACGCGGTGCAGGCGGCCGCCTCGCGCCAAGGCGGCCTCGGACCGCTATTCGCTGACCTGGAGCAGGCACTCAAGACCGAGGCACTGCCGCCACCGATCGCAGCGCTCGCCGCGCGCATGCTTGACGCTCGGCTGCCGCTCGAGCGGCTGAGCGCCGAGGGGGTGCGTCAGGCGCTGGCGCGCTCGGGCCTGTTCCTCGAAGCTTCGCTCGGCGCGACCCTGGCGACCGATGCGACGCCGGCATCGGGCGTCGATTTCAAGACGGTGCTGCTGCTGCTGCGGCAAATGCTTGAGGTTTGGACGCAGAGCGAACCACGGATGGCATCCGCTGGCCCGGCTGTTCCGATAAATGCCCCGCCGCCGCCCTACCGCGGCGCGCCGCCGAGCGCTCAATCGCCCGCGCAAGCCTCACTTCCGCCCTACGCGCCGTCCGCTGCCGTGGCGCAACGGCTCCTCGCCGAGACCGACGCCGCACTCGCGCGCCACACCTTGCTGCAGCTCGCTTCGCTTCCCGAAACCGACGCCGGCTCCCATGCGGCCGGCCGCGCCGCGCAGTGGGCGTTCGAGATTCCGTTGGCCGCAGGGCAGGGGAGCGCGATCGCGCAGTTCGAAATCACGCGCGACGGGCACGCCGCGGCGAACGAGACTTCGTTTACTTGGCGGGTGCGGTTCTCCGTCAACGTCGAACCCATGGGACCGGTGCACGCGCTGATCGCGCTCGCCGGCGAGCGCGCCGCCGTTACCCTGTGGGCCGAGCGCGAGGCGAGCGCCGCCCATCTGCGCGCGAATGGCTCCGTGTTGCAGGATGCGCTACGCGCGGCCGCGCTCGAGCCGCGCGACATTCAGGTGCGCGTCGGTGCCCCGGCCGCGCCGCCGCCAGCCGCCGGCCGTTTTCTGGACCGTGCGTCATGAACGAGCCGCAACGCTCCCCGCTCGCCGTCGCGCTGCACTACGAGAAGCCGGGCGCGCCGCGGGTCGTCGCCAAGGGTCGCGGCGAAATTGGCCGGCGCATCATCGAGGCCGCCCGCGCCAACGGCATTCCGCTTGAAGAAAATCCCGCGCTCGCCGAAGCGCTCTCCCACATCGAACTCGAGCACGCGATCCCCGAGGCGCTTTACCGCGCCGTCGCCGAGGTGCTCGCCTTCATCCTGCGTGCTTCGGGCAAGCTCGCTTAGAGCAAGTCGAGGCGTTTGTTCGCATTAATCTATTTGCTTTTCTCATAACGACGCCGCTTGCAATCCGGTGAGCAGTGCGCAACCATCGGCAGGATTGGCGTACCACTCGACCTTGGGTGTGGCCTCCCTCGCGATTGGATGGCCGCCTGCGGGCTGCGCACGGTGTCACTACGAAAAGATATTGTCATTCTCCGACAGGGCAGGGGGAAATCATGCAAGCCAAGTCACAACTCTCCCGCCGGGCTTTATTGTCCGGCGCAGCCGCCAGCCTTGCCCTGCCTTGGGTGCCGCGAGGCTCGCGCGCCTTATCGTCGCCGACCGTATCCGATGCCGCATGGAGAGAATTGGATAGAAACATCACAGGCGGCGTGCAAAGGCCTGGCGATCCGCGATTTGTCCCGCTCACCCAACCTGAGAATTTGCGCTACTACAACCCGCCTGGCCTGGGCGGATCGCCCGATCCCGATGCGCCGTTCGGCGTGGTGCGGCCGCATACGGCGGAGGAAGTCGCCTTTGCCATCAAGTGGGCTCGCGAGAACAATTTGCCGATGGTGCCGCGGTCGGGGGGGCATAGCTATGCCGGTTGCAGCACCGTCCCCGGTCTCGTCATCAATTCGAGCGCCATGCAAACCGTCTCCGTCAAGCATGGCCTGATCGAGGCCGGAGGCGGCGCGCTGTTCGGAAACCTTCTCGACACGCTGCGCCACATCAAGACCGACTGCAACACCGGGTGTTACACGATAACCCACGGCCGTTGCAGGGGGGTCGGACTGAGCGCCTATCTGATGGGAGGCGGCTTGTCCTTGGACAGTCCGTATGCCGGCATGGGCTGCGATCGCGTGGAGAAAGTGGAGATCGTCCTTGCGGACGGACGATGTGTCATCGCGTCAGATACCGAACACCAGGATCTGTTCTGGGCGGTACGCGGCGGCGGCGGTGGCAATCTCGGCTTCGCAACAAAATGGTGGTTGAACCCCTTGGCCGTGCAAGAGGTGGTGGCCTTCTACGGAATCTGGAGATTGGGCGACAACAATTCACGATCCGTATTCCGCAGCCTGTTGCGCGTATTCGAGAAGGCGCCGGACCGAATGGGCGCCCAAATAATCGTATCGACGTCGTCCGCGACGTTCGCGGGCCCTTTGCGTTACGAGATAAGGCTCGCCTGCCTGCTCCATGGCTCGAGAGAAGAGTTCGATGCGATCCTTGGTCCCACGCTCGCCGAGGCCGACCGGGCCGAATCGAACGAGTGTAAGTTCAGCAATTGTTCATCGAAGGTCTGTTTGGAACTTCCCTATTGGGACGCGCAGGAATTCTTCGAAATCCAGGCGATCCCAAACCGATATCAGGAAACCTCAGTATTTGCCCCCGAGGTCTCCGATGCCTTCATCGACGAGATGTTCGACATCTGGGCGACTTGGCCGGCCAGCGTTGCGGCCGCACGATGGTCGATTTATCGGCTGGGAGGGAAGGTCAGCACGTACGCGCCTGACGCCACCGCCTACGTGCATCGCCCGTATCCATGGGTCATCAGCACCGACATCGATTGGAACGGTTGCAGGAGCGACGACAAGCAGTGCATCAACAACCTTCAGGTTAACCTCGATTGGCAGCGCAAAGTGCAGAACACCTTCAGCGAGAAGCTGGGCGGGCACGGAAGCTTTTACAACTTTCCCGATCCGGGGCTGGCCGAGCCGGCCCGGGCCTATTGGGGCAAAAACCTACCGCGGCTGCTGGAGGTCAAACGCCGTTACGATCCGGATTCCGTGTTCACGCCGCCGCGGAACCAGGGAATCAATTCCTAGGACGGCAAGAGAACCGGGCGCGTTGGGTTAAGCGCGCGTGAAACGCAAACCGCCGCTCATTCCTCTTTGTAGAGATACGCCCCGGCCAGGATAGCGATCAGGTCGGCGATGAGACCGAGGATCGCGCCGACCCAGACAATCTTGTGCGGGACGTTGCCCAGCGCATATTGGGCAAGGGCCGCGGTCAGTCCGCCGGCGAGCCAGAGGACGAATCCGGCGAGCAAGGCGGTGAGCGCGCCGGCGCCGTAGCGCGGCCGGATGCCGGCGTAGATCCATACGCCGGTCAGCCCGTTGACGAGCGAAAGGATGATCCAGATTACGACCGCTTCGCCGTGTGGCAACGCGAGCGGCAGGTGGCCGGCCTGCTGCCACGCCATCCAATCGGCCCCGAGAATGGCGCCATGGATGACGAAGCCGGCGATGAACAGGATGACGGCCGCGACGATCCCACCGAGAATCACGCGCGCCCAGTTGATGTGACTCATGACTTCTCCCCCGGCCTGATGCGACGCCCTGGGCGGGCCCCCGGATGCAATCTTACGCCGAAAGGCGAATCTCGGCCATTGGCCTGTGCGCGGGCGGCACGTTTGCGCCCGCCCGCCGCCATGATAGGAAATTGTTGCGGCATTCGCGGTGCCGGAGTCGAGGCGCAATGAAGGATATTCTCGAAAAACTCGAGGCGCGGCGCGCGCATGCGCGCGTGGGCGGCGGCAAAAACCGCATCGAGGCACAGCATAAGCGCGGCAAGCTCACCGCGCGCGAACGGCTCGAACTGCTGCTCGATAAAGGCTCGTTCGAGGAGTTCGACATGTTCGTCGAGCACCGCACGAGCGAATTCGGCATGGAAAAGACGAAAATCCCCGGCGATGGCGTCGTCACCGGCTGGGGCACAGTCAACGGCCGCACGGTGTTCGCCTTCGCCAAGGACTTCACCGTGTTCGGCGGGTCGCTGTCGGAGACCCACGCGATCAAAATCACCAAAATCCAGGACATGGCGATGAAGGCGCGCGCGCCGATCGTCGGCCTGTTCGACGCGGGCGGCGCGCGTATCCAGGAAGGAGTCGCCGCGCTCGGCGGCTACGGCGACGTGTTCAAGCGCAACGTGATCGCCTCCGGCGTGATCCCGCAGATCTCCGTGATCATGGGCCCGTGCGCGGGCGGCGACGTTTACTCTCCGGCCATGACTGACTTCATCTTCATGGTCAAAGACACGAGCTACATGTTCGTGACCGGCCCCGACGTGGTGAAGACGGTGACGAACGAGATCGTCACCGCGGAGGAACTGGGCGGCGCCGGCGTGCACGCGGCCAAGTCCGGCGTCGCCGACGGCGCCTTCGAGAACGACGTCGAGTGCCTGTTGCAGATGCGCCGGCTGATCGACTTTCTGCCGTTGAACAATCAGGCGGGCGTGCCCGAGTGGCCCTCGTTCGACGATCCCGAGCGCGAGGATTCTTCTCTCGATACGCTGATTCCGGACAATCCCAACAAGCCGTACGATATCAAGGAGCTGATCCTCAAAGTCGCGGACGAGGGCGACTTCTTTGAAATCCAGCCGTCGTTCGGGCGCAACATCGTCACCGGCTTCGGCCGCATCGCCGGCCGCACCGTCGGCTTCGTCGCCAACCAGCCGATGGTGCTCGCGGGCGTTCTCGATTCGGATGCGTCACGCAAGGGCGCGCGTTTCGTGCGCTTCTGCGACGCCTTCGGCATTCCGATCGTGACTTTCGTCGACGTGCCCGGGTTCCTCCCCGGCACCGCCCAGGAATACGGTGGGCTGATCAAGCACGGGGCGAAGCTCCTGTTCGCCTACAGCCAGGCGAGCGTGCCGCTCGTCACCGTGATCACCCGCAAGGCGTTCGGCGGCGCCTACGACGTGATGGCCTCGAAGCACGTGGGCGGCGACATCAACTACGCCTGGCCGAGCGCGCAGATCGCCGTCATGGGCGCCAAGGGCGCGGTCGAAATCATCTTCCGCCAGGACATCGGCGACCCGGAGAAGATCGCGGCGCGCACGCGCGAATACGAGGAGCGCTTCCTCTCCCCCTTCGTCGCCGCCGAACGTGGCTACATCGACGAGGTGATCATGCCGCACACCACGCGCCGGCGCGTCGCCCGCGCGCTCGCCATGCTGCGGGGCAAGACCGTCGAGATGCCGTCGCGCAAGCACGATAATTTGCCGTTATAAATCAGTATCTTACCTAATTGGTCTCTTTTGCGTTGCCGTTTGGCATCTGATGCATTAACATCTAGTGCATGCGCACCACGCTCGACATCGACGATGACGTTCTCGCTGCAGCAAAAGAACTTGCGACGGCACGGAGGACTACGGCCGGACAAGTGATATCCGACCTGGCCCGAGCGTCCTTGACCACTCGCGCCCGCGGAGGATCACTCCGCGTTCGGAATGGCTTCCCGGTATTGCCCAAGACGGGAGCAGTCCTCACCACCGAAATGGTCGAGCGGCTTGCGGAGGATGAGCTCTAGGCCGTGCGGTCACTGCTCGACGTCAATGTCTTGCTCGCAATGTTCGATGAGGATCATGTCCATCACGAGCGTGCCCATGCATGGTGGGACTCGAACAAAGGCGATGGATGGGCATCTTGCCCGCTGACACAGAATGGCTTTGTCCGTATCTTCTCGCAGCCAAGCTATCGCCGGGGTGGGACTTCTGCAGCCGCCGGCCTCGCTCTGCTGCGAGAAGCCTCAAGCAAGGGCGACCACGTCTTCTGGTCCGACGACATTTCATTGCTTGATGTAGATCGTTTTAATCCTGAGCGCATCCTTGGCCCAAAGCAATTGACGGACATTTATCTGCTCGGGCTCGCGGTCAAAAAAGGCGGACAGCTGGTGACCTTCGATCGAGCGGTTTCGAGGAGAGCTGTGATTACCGCCGATCCAGCTCACCTAGTGGTCATCTGAACTGATCGCACGAGGGGTCTACTATGAAATTCTACGACTGTGCCGTCGCGCCGAGCCCACGGCGGGTGCGCGTCTTCCTGGCCGAGAAGGGTATCACCGTGCCAACCATCCAGGTTGACTTGCGCAAGAACGAGCAGTTCGCCGAGGGGTTTCGCGCGATCAATCCGGACTGCACCGTGCCGGTGCTGGAACTCGACGACGGTCGGCGCATCACCGACTCGGTCGGCATCTGCCTTTATCTGGAGGAGACCCATCCGCAGCCGCCGCTGATGGGCGTCGATGCCGCTGACCGGGCGATTGTCACCGAGTGGCAGCGGCGCGCCGAGCGCGACGGGTTTTTGGCGGTCGCCGAGGCGTTCCGCAATTCCACGCCCGCGTTCAAGACGCGGGCATTGCCGGGGCCTGAGGACTACGCGCAAATACCAGCCCTCATCGAGCGCGGCCGCGCGCGCACGCAGGCCTTCTTCAAGCTCATGAACGCGCGGCTTGCCGAGCGCGAGTTCGTCGCGGGTGAGCGCTACACCATCGCCGATATCACCACCATGATCGCGGTCGACTTCGCCGGCTGGATCAAGCTCGCGATCCCGGACGACTGCCCGCATCTGCGCCGCTGGCACGGGGCGGTCTCGGCGCGCCCCAGCGCGAAGGCGTAGCGCTCACTTTGCCGGCGTACTCTCAGGCACATATCGCTCCCCGAACACCGGCTCCTTATACGGCGTCGGCGGCAGTTGCCAGGCGCCGGTCGCCGGCGGGCGCACCTCGGCGTCCACGTGCACGTCGAGCAGGAACGGTTTGTTTGATTTCACCGCGTGTTCGAGCGCGCCGGCAAAGTCCTGCGACTTGGTCACGGTCACGCCCTCGGCGCCGGCGGCGCGCGCCCAGGCGGCGAAGTCCGGATTGTAGGGAGTCTTGTTGGCGCCCGCGTGAAACGCGGTGCCGAGTTCGCGCCGGTTGAACATGCCGAGCTGTATGTCGCGGATCGATGCAAAGGAAAAATTATTCCAGACGACCCACACGACCGGGATCGCATATTCGACCGCCGTGCACAGCACGTGCGGCACCATGGCAAAGCAGCCGTCGCCAGTGACGGCAACGCACGGGCGCTCGGGCGCGGCGAGCTTGGCGCCGAGCACGCCGGCCGCGCCGAAGCCCATGCCCGAGAAGCCCCACGAATTGAGCATGCTCTGCGGCCGCCGCGCGGTCCAGAACTGCATGTACCAATTGTGATGAACGCCGACGTCGCATGCGAGCACGGAGTCCTCGGGCAGCACGGCGCGGCAATCGGCGACCACCCGTTCCGGCCGTAGCGGCGACGAATGCACGGCGAAATTCGGCCGCACGAATTTCTCCCACTCCGCCCGCCATTGTTTGATCTGCGCGTGCCACGGCGCGAGCCGCTCGCGCCCGGCGCCGCCGCGGTCGAGTTCGGCCAAAAGCTGGCGCAGGAAGGTGCGCGCGTCGGCGAGCAGACCGAGATCGGGCGGATAGTTGCGGCCGAGTTCGTCCGGGTCGACGTCGACATGGATGAGTTTGGCGTGCGGGAAGTTCCACGAGTAGCCGGGCAGCCATGACGACGCCGAGCGGTCGTCGAAGCGTGCGCCGATCGCGATCACGAGGTCGGCGCGACGCCCGGCTTCGTTTGCCGGATAGGCGCCGTTGCGGCCGATGAAGCCGAGGGAGAGCGGGTCGGCCATGTCGAGGCAGCCCATGCCATTGGGCGAGGAGATCACCGGGATCCCGGTGCCGTGAACCAGCTCGGTCAGCTCGCGCCCGGCTTCGGACAAGGTGACGCCATGTCCGACGAACAGAACCGGCCGTTTGGCGGCGCGGATCATTTCGGCGGCCGCGGCTATTTCCTCCGGCGCGGCGCCGCCGCGATACGTGTGCAGCGGTGGGGCCGGGGGCGGCAGCTCGATTTCGTCTTCCTCCTGGAACACGTTGAACGGAACATCAACGTTCACCGGTCCCGGCCGACCCGACACCATCAGGCCTGCCGCTTGGCGCAGCGCGAGCGGCAGCATGTCGACGCGGGTCGGCTGGAAGCTGCGCTTGACCACCGGGCGGATGATGCTCGGGAAGTCCGCCTGATGGTGGCGGTTGATTTCCTGAAACGGGCTGCGGTTGAACTGGGACGTTGGCACATTGGCGGTGATCGCCAACATGGCGGAGGAATCGCTCAGCGCCACCGCCAGCGGCATCACGATGTTGCACGACCCCGGCCCGCACGAGGTGAGGGTGGCGACCGGCTCGTGACGTACGCGGAAATAGGCGTCGGCCATATGGGCGGCGACCTGCTCGTGGCGCGGCGAAACGAATTTGATCCGGTCGCGCACGTCGTAGAGCGCGTCGAGCAGCCCGACGTTGCCGTGGCCGCACAGGCCGAACACGTAGGGCATCTTCTGGCGGGTCAGGAACTCGGCGATCAGCTCTCCGCCTTTCATGCGTGGCATGGTGGAACTCGCTTGGGTGATGAGGCGTCATCATAGTGGCACGCGGTAACGGCCGTTCATACCCGGGCCGCCTTGTGCTAGAATCGTTGCGACCAGGAAGGTGACTCATGGGCCGGCATAAGAGCTATATCCCGCACGGCGCCATTCCCGCGGTGCTGTTGCCGTTCGACGGCGAGCTCGCGATCGACGAAGCGGGCTTCCGCAAACACCTGCGCGACGTGGCGGCAACCGACGGCATTTCCGCGATCACCGTCAACGCGCACTCGACCGAGGTCGCCTCCTGCACTTTCGAGGAGCAGCGCCGGGTGCTCGACGTGGCCCAGGACGAGATCGGCGGCCGCCTGCCGCTGGTCAACGGCATCTGGGCCGACGGCAGCCTCGAGGCCGCGCGCATTGCCCGCATGGCGACGGCCGGCGGCGCCTCGGCGCTGCTGGTGTTTCCACCCGCGCCGTTCACGCTCGGCCAGTCTCCCGAAATGGCGCTCGCGCATTTCAAACGCATCGCCGACGCGACCGACCTGCCGATCATCGTGTTTCAGTATCCGCTCGCGACCGGGCAGGGCTATCCGCGCGACACGCTGCTGCGCCTGTGCGAAGAGGTGCCGAGTATCCGCGCGATAAAGGACTGGGCCGGCAACGTCGCCCAGCACGAATGGCACGTGCGCACCTTGCAGAGCCTGCCGCGGCCGGTGAACGTGCTCTCGACCCACAGCGCGTGGCTGCTCAGTTCCCTCGTGCTCGGCTGCAACGGGCTGCTCTCGGGCAGCGGCAGCGTCATTCCCGACCTGCAGGCGGCGCTGTTCCGCGCGGTGCAGAAGAAGGACCTCGCCGCCGCGCAGCGCATCAACGACCGCATCTATCCGCTGGTCCAGGTGTTCTATGCCGACCCGTGGGCCGACATGCACAACCGCATGAAGGAGGCGCTGGTCCTGCTCGGCCGGTTGCCGCGCGCGGCGGTGCGCCCGCCGCTCGTCAAGCTCGGGGCCGATGAGATCGCGCGCATCCGTGCCGCGCTGATCGACGCCGGCCTGCTGGCCGCCGCCGGACGCGACGCGGCGTAGCCGTCCAATTATTTGTTGAGCCAGCGCCGGGCGAACCCCAGCAGGCCCTGGGGCATGAAAATCACCATGGCGATGAACACGAGGCCGAGCGGGATCAGGTGAGGGAACTCGGCAAGTCCGGGAAGCACGATCCCATGCTGAGCGGCGACGGAAGCCAAATACGGAAACAGGCGGGATAATCCCTCGCGCAGCAGCAGAAAAGCGCCGGCGCCGACGATCGGCCCCACCAAAGTGCCGATGCCGCCCATGATGTTGTAGATCACGGTTTCGCCGGAGACTACGAAGAACACAAAGTCGGGCGCCGCGAAGCGGTTCTGGATCGCGTAGAGCACGCCGGCGAGGCCGGCGAACAGGCCCGAGAGCATCACCGCCACGATTTTGTAACGCTCGACCGGATAGCCGATCGCGCGCGTGCGCGCCTCGTTCTCGCGGATCGATTGCAACACCATGCCGAACGGCGACTGGGTGATGCGACGCAGGACGAGATACGATGCGGTCAGCACCGCGAGCACGAACCAGTAGAGCGTGAGCGTCGTGAACGGCAGCGAGAACAACCCCGGGATCCCGAGCGCCGGGCGGCTGAAAGTCAGCCCGTTCTCGCCGCCCGTCACTTCGGTCCAGGTAAAGATGATCACGTAGAAAATCTGCGAGAAGATCAGCGTCGTGATCGCGAAATAGATGTCACGCAGCCGGGTCGAAAAATAGGCGACGAACGCCGCCACCGCGGCCGCCACCAACAGCCCGTAGAGGAAGGCGAGCCAGAGGCTCGGCGGCCGAGTCGTCAGCAGCGCCGCAGCGGCGCCGTACATGCCGAGCCCGAAGAAGGCCGAATGCCCGAACGACACCATGCCGGTGTACCCGATCAAAATGTCGGACGACATGGCGAGCAAGCCCCAGATGAGGATTTCCGCGAGGAACCGGCGCCAGAACTCCGGCAGCGCGAAGGGCGCGACGATCAGCAGCGCCAGGACGGCGCAGAAGCCGATCCAAAAGAGAAACGTAGGGCGCCGGGTCATTTGGGCGTCGGCACGAACAGGCCGGTCGGCCGGATCAGCAGGGTCAATATCAGCACCACGAAGGAGACGATGATCGCCTGCGACGGGCTCACCCATAGCGACGCGTAGGCCTCCATCAGGCTGACGAAGATCGCCGCCGCGATCGAGCCGACGAGATTGCCCATGCCGCCGACCACGACCACGATGAACGCCTTGAGCACCCAGTCGAGCCCCATGGCGTGGTTGACGCCGACGAGCGGCCCGAACAGCACACCGCTCGCCGCCGCCATGCCGGACCCGATGGCAAAGACGATCGTGAGCACGCGTGGCACCGGGATGCCCATGGCCTGGGCCATGAGGCGATCCTGTGTAGTGGCGCGAATCCACACTCCGTAGGTGCTGAATTTGAGAAACAGCCACAGCCCGCCGATGATCGCGGCGGACAGCAGCGCGATCATCACGCGGTACCAGGGATAGTCCAGATAGAACAACGTGAACTGTCCGGTGATCGGCTCCTGAATCTTGCGCGCCACCGGACCGAATTGCCATAGCGCATAGTTTTGCAGCACCAGCGACACGCCGAAAGTCGCGAGGATGGTGTTGAGCGGGTCGCGCCCGAGCAGCGGCCGCAAGGTGGTCACGTGAATGGCGGCGCCGAGCGCGGCGATCATCAGAGTGGCGACGATGAGCGCGAGCCAGAAGCTCCCCGTGCCGGCGAGCGTGATCACCCCGACGTAGGCGCCGAGCATGAACAATTCGCCGTGGGCGAAGTTCACCACGTCCATGATGCCGAAAATGAGCGTCAGCCCGGAGGCGACCAGCGCCAGGATCATGCCGACCACGATGCCGTTGATCGTCTGGATCAGGATCTGCTCGAGCAAAGTCATACTCCCAAATATTTATGGACGACCGCGTGGTCGGCATGCAGCTCGGACGCCGGGGCCTGATGGCGCACTTGGCCTTTTTCCATGAAATAGACGCGCTCGCTCGTCTCGAGCGTGAGCGGCACGTTCTGCTCGACCAGCAGCACCGCGACGCCCTCGCGGCGGAGCACGTGGATGATGTGCCGGATTTGCGATACCATGCGCGGCATCAGCCCTTCGGTCGGTTCGTCGAGCAGGATGATTTTCGGCTCGAGCATCATCGCGCGGGCGATCGCCAGCATTTGCTGCTCGCCGCCCGACAGCGTGCCGCCCGCCTGATTGCGGCGCTCCGCCAGGACGGGAAAATAGTCGAACACCATGTCGAGCAATTCTTTCTTGCGCGCGTCGCTCACGCCGCGGCCGTCGAGCCCGGTACGCAAGTTTTCGCTCACCGTGAGCAGGCGGAAGATGCGCCGGTCCTCGGGCACGTAACCGATGCCGAGCCGCGCCAGCCGGTGCGCCGGCAGATGGCCGACCGGCTGGCCTTCGAGCAGCACCGCGCCACGGGTCGGATGCACGAGCCCCATGATCGCCTTGAGTGTGGTGCTCTTGCCGACCCCGTTGCGGCCGAGCAGGCCGACGATTTCGCCATGGCGTACTTCGAGCGACACGCCGTGCAGGATGTGGCTCTTGCCGTAATAGGTGTGGATGTCCTCGACCCGGACGAGGGGCTCGGTATGGTCGGCCGCGCTCATGTCTTGAGGTAGACCTCGAGCACCCGCGGATTGCTCTGGATTTCTGCCGGGGTCCCCTCGGCGAGGATCGCGCCGTAATGCAGGACGGTGATCTTATGGGCGAGCCCCATCACCACCGTCATGTCATGCTCGACGATGAGGATCGTCAGGTCTTTGGAGATTCGGCGCACGAGTTCCATGGTGTCGTCGGTCTCGCCCGCGCTCATGCCGGCGGTCGGCTCGTCGAGACACAGGAGCTGCGGCTCGGTCGCGAGCGCGATGCCGATCTCGAGGTTGCGCTGCTCGCCGTGCGAAAGGTTGGCGGCGAGTTCGTCGCCCTTGCCACGCAGCCCGACCGTGTCGAGCACCGCCTCGGCCTTGTCGATGATGTCGAAAAAGGCGCGGTGGTGGCGGACGAGATTCCAGCCATGCCGGCGCGACTGCGCCGCGATGCGGATGTTCTCGAGCGTGGTCGCGTTGGGAAGAATATTGGTGATCTGGTAGGAGCGGGCGATACCCTTGCGCGAAATGCGGTCGGGCGATAGCCCGGTGATCTCCTCGCCGTTAAACACGATGCGCCCCGAGGAGGGGCGCAGCACGCCGGTGAGGCAGTTGAAGAAGGTGCTCTTGCCGGCGCCGTTGGGGCCGATCACCGCGCGGATTTCTCCCCGCGGTACTTCGAAATTGACGCCGTTGAGCGCCGCCAGCCCGCCGAAACGGATACCGAGGTCTTCCGTGCGCAGCAGGGGCGCCGCGGCGCCCGCCCGGGCTTCGGCCGGAGCGAGCGTCGCGGAAGCAGGATCGGCGATCACTTAAGACGACGGGAACTTGCAGGCCGGCGGGAAGATCGTCTTTTCCTTGTCGACGACTTCGACGATTTTCCAGGTGCCGTTCTTCACCTCGAACAGGAACTCGCGCAGGAACGCCTGGTGGTCTTCCTTGCGCAGTACTTTGTCGCCCTGCGGGAAGTCGTCGCCTTCCTTCATCTCGAGTCCTTCGAGGGCCTCGATCAGCTTCATCGTGTCTTCGCGGCCCCGGAAGCTCGCCTTCTGCATGCCGATCTTGACGGCGTTCATGGCCTCGTAGTTCGACTGAACGTAGCGGTCAGGCAGCGGTCCGCTCGGATCGACCTGCTTGAGGCGCGCGACCGCGTCGTCGAAGAACTTCTTGTGCGCGGCGGTGTTGAGCGGCGGGTCGAATATCGGCAGATAGCGATTGACGCCGAAGAAGCCCTCGATCTTGTTGCCGAGCGCCGGCAGGTTGGTGGATTCGGCAATGGCGCCGTCGCCGGCCCATTTATATTTTTTGGTCATGCCGAGATCGTAGCCCTGGTTGGTGATCGTCACCCCGTCCTTGCCGAAGAAAATAAGGAACAGTCCGTCGAAGTCGCCGGTGATCTTGGAGAGGAACGGCGTCATGTCCGCGGTGTTGAGCGGGATGCCGGTGGTCCCGACGACCTCGCCGCCCGCCTTCTTGATCTCCGACGCGTAGGCGTCGCGGGTCGACTGGCCCCACGCGTAGTCCGCATAGGCGATGTGCCAGCGCTTGCCGAGCTTGTTGACGAGATAGGGTGCGAACGCCACCGCCTGGGCCGGCGCGTAGTCGAACGGCCGGAAGGTGTAGCGATTGCATTTGCTGGTGGTCAGCGTGGTGTCGAGGCACACGCTGATCATGTTGACGATCTTCGTCTCCTCCCACACCGGCGTACAGGCGAGACAAATGTTGGAGAGGAAGCCGCCCACGTGGACGTCGATCTCGTTCTCGACCGCGAGCTTCTCGCTCTTGCGGCGCGCGGTATCGGGCTTGGATTCGTCGTCCTCGACGATCAGCTCGACCGGCCTGCCGTTGATTCCGCCCGACTTGTTGATGCGGTCGACCGCCATCTGGATGCCGACGAGCGCGGTCTTGCCGCCGACCGCTGCGCCGCCTGTGAGCGGCTGCAGGCTGCCGATCTTATAGGGCTTTTCGGCGCCGAAGGCGGCCCGCCAGGGAGCTGGCACCAGCATCATGGCGCCGAGCGCGCCGGCGGCCTTGGCGCTCGACCCGACCAGGCGGCGGCGCGTGACCTTGCCGCTGCACCAGAAGGCCTCGTCCCAATCGTTACGGTTGTTGTTGTCGGCCATTGCAGTCCCTCTCTGGTTCGCTCGAAACAAGTTGTCATCCCCACCGCGAGCGCAACGGTGGTGATCCGGTTCGAACCCCCGTCCCGGCAGGAGTGTTTCCCCTTGGCGGCGTTTGTTTCCGCCGTCTTCAACTTTCATTTTTGGATCAAACGATCGGGCGCCATCATATACGGCCGGCTCCCCAAGGCAACAGGGCTAAAGTTTCACGCTGGCGGGGAGGGTGACGGACGCCAGAAGGTGAGGCACGCGCCGGTGATGACGCAGGCCGCGCTCGCCAGCACCGCGGGGGTGAGGGGCTCGCCGAGGACGAAGTGGCTTTGCGCGACCCCGAACACCGGCGAGAGCAGCAGGATCTGGCTCGCGGTGGACGCACGCAAGCGCGTGAGCGCCTGCGACCAGCACCAAAAGGCAAGCGCTGTCGGTACGAGGATATTGTAGATCGCGTTGGCGATCAGTTGCGGTGTCAGCCGGATCGGGTGGTTCCATTCGAGCAGCAGCGCCGGAATGGCGACCGCAATCCCGCTGACCGCGAGTTGCCAGAATACCTGCTGCCAGAACGTGCTTTGCCATCTTCCGCGTCGGTAGAGCACCGAGCCAAGCGCCCAGGCGATGGTGGCCGCGAGCGCGCAGACGACGCCGGGAATGGTCACGGCGTTCCACGGCATCGCCAGCGGATTAGTGAGGATAGCCATCCCCAAGAGGCCGAGCGCGATCCCGGCCACGCTCGCAACGCTGAACCGCTCGCCCAGCAGCAGCACGCTCCACAACAGCGCCCAGAGCGGATTCGTGTACATCAGCAGGATGGTGTGCGTGGACTCGATCCACTGCAGGGACAACGTGAGGAGGATGGTGAGCCCGGCGCCTTGCAGCAGCCCGATCACCGCCAGTCGCGCTCGCTCGCCGCGCACCGGCATCATGTGACCCGGGCCGCCGCGCAAGGCGAGCACCATTCCGATGACCATCGCTGCCCCCACATAGCGTACGGCAGTGAAGGTCCACGGACCGACGTCGCGCAGCGCGAGCGAAATCCAAGTGTAGTTTCCGCCCCACGCGAATATCAGCACCGCGAGCAGGCCGAGCGCACCCCAGGGGAGCGCGGAGGTGGAGCGAGCGGTCGCGGCGTTTGCCATCACGCCAGGGCCAGTGCCTCCGGCCGTTTGATCTCGATCTCGACGAACGCGATCGGGTGCGGCGAGCCGTTCATCACGTCGTGCTCGATCCCGGGTGGCCGGCGGTAAGATTGCCCGGCGACGAGTCGGGTTTCTGTTTCCTTCGCGCCATCGTCGACGCGCATCACGGCGTCCGTGAGCATCACCACCACATAGGGCCAGCCGTGCCGGTGCCAGCCGGTCACCGCGCCGGGCGCGAAGTCCCAGCGGGTGATGCGCACGGCGTCGTCATCCTGCTGGACGCTTGAGGTCGCCGGAACCGTGCATTTGAACGCCATGTTGTTACTCCCTGCTGCGTGCGCCGGTCATCACCAGCTGCGTCTGGGTCACGATGGCAACCAGCTTGCCGTCGCCGCGGGTGATCCGCGTCTGCCAAACCATGGTGCTGCGGCCGCGGTGCAGCGGCGTGCACTCGGCGAACACGGTGTCGCCGAGCTCTACCGGCGCGAAGAAATTGGTCTTGCTCTCGATCGTGGTGGTGCCGGCCCCGGGCGGCAGGTTCGCGCTCGCCGCGGTGCCGCCCAGGATGTCGGCAAGCGCCATCAGCACGCCGCCGGACAAAATGTTCTTGCGATTGGCAAGCTCCCCGCGGGCGGGAAGCTCAGCGGCGATCCGGTCGCGCGACAGATGGGTAAACGTCAGGCCGAGCGTGCGCGCGACCGCCGGCTCACGATGCGCGCGCGGATTGACGTCCTGCGCGCCCAGCGCGGCCGTCCGCGAGGCGTTCGCCATCAGAACGTCACCACCGAGCGGATCGATTTGCCTTCGTGCATCAGATCGAACGCCTTATTGATGTCGGCGAGCGGCATCTGATGCGTGATCATCGGATCGATCTCGATCTTCTTTTCCATGTACCAGTCGACGATTTTCGGAACGTCGGTGCGCCCGCGCGCGCCGCCGAAGGCGGTGCCGCGCCACACGCGCCCGGTGACGAGCTGAAACGGGCGGGTGCGGATTTCCGCACCGGCCGGCGCCACGCCGATGATCACGCTCTCGCCCCAGCCCTTGTGGCAGCATTCGAGCGCGGCGCGCATGGTCTCGACGTTGCCGATGCACTCGAAGGAATAATCGGCGCCGCCGCCCGTGAGGTTGACGAGGTAGTTGACGAGATCGGCCCCGACTTCCTTCGGGTTGACGAAATGCGTCATGCCGAAGCGCTCGCCCCAGGCCTTCCGCTCGGGATTGAGGTCGACGCCGACGATCATGTTGGCGCCAACGAGCCGCAGTCCTTGGATCACGTTGAGCCCGATGCCGCCGAGCCCGAACACGACACAGTTCGCGCCCGTTTCGACCTTGGCGGTATTGATCACCGCGCCGATGCCGGTCGTCACCCCGCAGCCGATGTAACAGACCTTGTCGAACGGGGCGTCCTCGCGGATTTTCGCGACCGCGATCTCCGGCAGCACCGTGAAATTGGCGAAGGTCGAGGTGCCCATGTAGTGATGGATCTTCCGGCCATCGAGCGAAAAGCGCGAGGTGCCGTCCGGCATCACCCCCGCGCCTTGGGTGGTGCGGATCTTCTGACAAAGGTTCGTCTTGCGTGAGAGACAATATTCGCACTCGCGGCATTCCGGCGTGTAAAGCGGGATGACGTGATCGCCCGGCTTGAGTGAACTTATGCCCGGCCCAAGCTCGACCACGACGCCAGCTCCCTCGTGACCGAGGATCGCCGGGAACAGGCCCTCCGGGTCCTTGCCCGAGAGCGTGAACTCGTCGGTGTGACAGATGCCGGTCGCCTTGATCTCGACCATCACCTCGCCGGCGCGCGGGCCGTCGAGGTTGACGTGCGTGACCGCGAGCGGCTTGCCCGGCTCGAAGGCGACGGCGGCGCGAACTTCCATAAGGGTCTCCCGGTCGAGCGAGGAACTGCCAGCGAACCAGACGCAGCACTAGTGTCCCGATTCCGAAGTTCGCATCATTTTGCGGCACGCTCGTTTGCGAACTTCGGAATCGAAGGGCACTAGCAACTCTATGATTCTAGTGCCGCTTTGAACCCGAAGTTCGCAACCGGAAAGTATGATGCGAACTTCGGGTTCGCGGCACTAGTGTCCCGATTCCGAAGTTCGCCCAACCTTGCGGCATGACGGATGCGAACTTCGGAATCGAAGGACACTAGCACTTTACGATTCTAGTGCCGCTTTGAACCCGAAGTTCGCACCCGGACTCGCGGCAATTGTAGTGCGAACTTCGGGTTCGCGGCACTAGCGGTGCAATGGGTGCGTTCGGCGCGATATCATCGGCCGTCCCGGGAACAAAATTGACCGGCACCGTGTTGTTGCGGACTCATTCAACGATCGCGTCGCGCCAAGGGCGCTTGGAGCGGCATGTCAGGGCAGAGCGATAACGTCGTGCGGTTGGGCTGTGCCGAGCAGGCCGCCATCGCCGAAGAGCTGCGCCGGTATTGGCAGCATGTCGTTTACGAGGGCGTGCCCGACCATTTGCGGGGCCTCGTTTTACGGTTTCCGGAACATCAGCACCGCGTTGAGCCCGCCGAAGGCGAATGAATTTGACAGCGCGTTTGCCGCATCGACCATCGCAACGTATTCCCTGAAATAAATCCGCCTCGTTAAGAGGTCACATTTGTCTTGGCCTGCTCGAGCGCGGCGATCCGTTTTCTCAGCTCGGTGAATTCCGTAAGCAACGTCCGCGCCCGGGCGAGGTATTTGATCTGCTCGAACGCGCGTTTGCGCGGGACCGCCGGATACCCGAACATCTCGCCCTTGGCCGGCACGTCCCTGATCACTCCGGAACCGGCGCCAATGATCGCGCCGGCTTCGATCGTTACGTGGTCCGCGACTCCGACACCACCGGCAAGAATGACGCGGTCCTTGATGTGCACGCTGCCCGATATACCGACCATGCCGCAGATCAGACAATTCTCACCGATTTCGGTGTTGTGTCCGATCTGCACGAGATTGTCGATCTTGGTGTTGCGGCCGATCCGGGTCGCCGCCAGCGTCGCCCGATCGATCGCGGAGTTGGCGCCGATTTCCACGTCGTCGCCGATGATGACCGTGCCGAGCGAGTTGATGCGCTCAAGGCCGCCCATGTCTTGTCCCGGCGTGCTCTCTCCCGGCGCGGGTCCGGCATAACTGAACCCGTCCGCGCCGAGGCTGACGTTGTGCTGAAGGATCACGCGGTCGCCGAGCACGACTCGATCGCCGATGCGCGCGCCGGGATGCACTAGGCAATCGCGGCCGATCACGGCGTCGGCGCCGACGGTCACGTGCGCGAGAATTGCGGTGCCGGCGCCGACGCGCGCCCGCGGACCGATGACGGACAGCGGCCCGATCGAGACGCCATCCGCGATCTGAGCGTCCGGCGCCACGACCGCGCTCGAATGAATGCCCGAGGCGCGATCGACCGGCCGCTCGAACAGGCGGGTGAGCACTGCGAGCACGTGGCGCGGGTCCTCGACTTTGATCACCGCGTCGAACCCGTCGACGGCCGATGCCGTCTTGAGAGCCACGACGACCGCTCGCGCTTTGGTATGCGCCAGCGCGGGGACACTCTCGCGCGTCATCGCCAGTGCCAAATCGGCGGGCCCGGATGCATGCGCCGGGTCCGTGATCCGCGCGATCTCGATGCTGCCGTCGCCTTCGACCGGGGCCGAAAGCGCGGCCGCGATGTCCCGCAGGATCATCGGCACTCCCTTTGCTGCGCGCCGCGGACGACCGCGTTCATGAGCCCTGTCCGATCCGGTGGAAGGAGGGATGTGTATCAGGTCGGCCCAATCCGGGCAAAGCGCCGCCACCAGTCGCTGGCAACACCCGAGAAGGGCCTTTCCAGCGTAAATTGGAACCTCGGCTCGGTCGTTTGACAATTGCCCGGCGGGGCCGCAAAGCCTCAACGGGCCGGCGTCCACGGAGCCTTTACGCGGCATGTTCAAGCGCATCCTGATCGCCAATCGCGGCGAGATTGCCTGCCGCATCGTCAAGACCGCGCGGCGCATGGGGATCGAGACGGTCGCGGTCTATTCCGAGGCCGACCAGGACGCGCTGCACGTCGAGATGGCGGACACGGCCGTGCCGATCGGCCCGCCTGCCGCCGCCGAAAGCTATCTCGTCATCGACAAGATCATCGACGCCTGCCGCGCGAGCGGGGCCGAGGCGGTGCACCCCGGCTACGGATTTCTCTCCGAACGGGAGGCGTTCGCGCAGGCGCTCGCCAAGGCCGGCATCGTGTTCATCGGGCCGAACGCCAAGGCGATCGCCGCCATGGGCGACAAGATCGAATCGAAGAAGGCAGCGGCGCACGCGAAGGTCTCGACGGTGCCGGGCTTTCTCGGCGTGATCGAGGACGAGAAGCACGCGGTGCGGATCGCCGAGGAGATCGGCTACCCGGTGATGATCAAGGCGTCGGCCGGCGGCGGCGGCAAAGGCATGCGGATCGCCCACGCCAAGGCGCAGGTCGCCGAGGGATTCGCCCGCGCGCGATCGGAGGCGAAGTCTTCGTTCGGTGACGATCGCGTGTTCATCGAGAAATTCATCGTCGACCCGCGCCACGTCGAGATTCAGGTGCTCGGCGACAAGCACGGCCACGTGATTCATCTGGGCGAACGCGAATGCTCGATCCAGCGGCGCAATCAGAAGGTAGTCGAAGAGGCGCCAAGTCCGCTGCTCGACGCCGAAACGCGCCGGCAAATGGGCAAGCAGGCGGTGCAACTCGCCAAGGCGGTCGGCTACGACTCCGCCGGCACCGTCGAGTTCGTCGCCGGCCAGGACAAGAGCTTTTATTTCCTCGAAATGAACACGCGGCTACAGGTCGAGCACCCGGTGACGGAACTCATCACCGGCATCGATCTCGTGGAGCAGATGATCCGCATCGCCGCCGGCGAGAAGCTTTCCATCCGCCAGCAGGACGTGAAACTCGACGGCTGGGCAGTCGAGACCCGCATCTACGCCGAGGATCCGTTCCGCAATTTCCTGCCCTCGACCGGGCGGCTCGCAACCTATCGGCCGCCGGCCGAGCGCAGCGAAGCGGGAGTGACAGTGCGTAACGATACCGGCGTCTATGAGGGCGGCGAGATTTCCCTCTGGTACGATCCGCTGATCGCCAAGCTGATCACCCACGCGCCCACCCGCGAAGGGGCAATCGACGCGCAGGCGCAGGCGCTCGATGCCTTCGCGATCGACGGCATCCGGCACAACATTCCGTTCCTATCGGCGCTGATGCAGCACGCGCGCTTCCGCGCCGGCCGGCTCTCGACCGGCTTCATCGCCGAGGAATATCCGGCTGGTTTCGCCGCGCATCCGCCGGAGGGCGAGGCTGCGCAGGTGCTTGCCGCGGTCGCTGCCGCCATCGACCACGTGCTCGGCGAACGCAAGCGGCGCATCGCCGGGCAGCTGATGGGGCGCGAAGTCACCCGCGAGCGCCGTCGCGCGGTCTGGCTCGACGCTCACGAGCATCCGCTCGAGGTGGCACGGGTCAACGGCCGGATCGAAGTGATCCTGCTTGATGAAAAGAGTCGGCCGACGCGCTCGCTCGCGCTCGAGTCGGACTGGAAGCCGGGCGAGCCGGTGTGGCACGGCAAAGTGGCAGGCGCTGCGACCGCCGTGCAGGTGCGGCCGATACCCAACGGCTTCGATCTCGCCTACCGGGGCATTCGGACGCGCGCGTTCGTCTATACGGAACGTGAAGCCGCGGCCGCGCGCTTGATGCCGGTCAAGGCCACTTCGGACAGCGGCAAGACCGTGCGCTGCCCCATGCCCGGGCTCGTTGTGTCGATCGCGGTGGGCGAGGGCCAGGAGGTCAAAGCCGGGGAAACGCTTGCCGTCGTCGAGGCGATGAAGATGGAGAACGTGCTGCGCGCCGAGCGCGACGGCGCGGTCAAGAAAATCCACGCCAAGCCGGGCGACAGCCTCGCGGTCGATGCCGTGATTCTGGAATTTGCTTGAGGCAGCGCCACTGGACGCTGGTGCTCGGCCGTTGCCTGGTAAGAATGCTTCACGGCAAAAAGGGGCAGCGGTCGCGCCCCTTCCGTCACTCCATCGGATTAGATGCCTAGGAGTATGTCACCGACGTCTGGCCCGTCGGGCCGGGGTGCGCCAGACGAACGCGTGCAATGTAGTCACGGCCGGCCATGAGCTTGTAGCTGATGCTCGCGTTTCGCTCCTCGCCGCTGTCGTCGTCGGCGGACAGATAGCGGGGCTCGCCATTGACGTCCTCAAACAGCCCAAGCACCGCGTCCGACGGTCCTTTCGTCTCGATGGTGTATTTCCGCGAAGCCGTCGGCTTGATCGAAAAATCGACTTGCTGGCCGGATGCGAGCTCCGCGACAGCCGGCTGGAAAGGCTGGAGCGTCGCCATCGCCGGCTGCATGGGCGGATACCACTTGAGGACCCATTGCTTGTCCGCCGGCGAGAGCGTGCCCGGAGGGGTGACGCCCTGGACGTCGTACGGTTTGGGGGCGACGATCAGACCGGGGTCGAACTCGTACTCCATGATTGAGTCTGGGTCCCATTTTGAGCCCTGGACTTGCTGGGGACTGAGTTTCTCCAGGATGTTGTGAAATGTCTTTTGTCGGTCCCAGTTGTTCGGAGGGCCGCCCAACGAGGCATAAACCGCCTCCTCGTTCCATTGGATGCCCGCGAATGGATTCTGATGTTCGTGCTCCATGCCGAGCACGTGTCCGAGCTCGTGAAGCGCTGTGCCGCTGCCATACCGCGAGGTCAGATCCCAGCCGTAGACTGTCGTCGGCTGGTTTCCCGGGACCGTGAGTACATCCCGGCCGACGGCCGAGGCCGAGCTGTGATCCGCTGTCGAATAGCCAATCCGCACCTCCGCCTCGCTGAGCTGGTTGACCTCCTGAAAATCGAGGCCGATGCCAACAGCCTTCCATTTTACGAAGGCTCCGCGGACGGCGTCGGCCTGAATCTTGGGTACGGCGAAGTGGCCCGACATATAGAAACAATAGTGCAGCACCGTCCCGTTGAGCCATTTCGATTTTGTCTCAATGATGGCTGCGGCGCGAAGCGGATTGCCCAACACCGCAGGGGAAAGCGGTGGAAGGGTGCGCGGCAGAAGTGCGCAGAATCGCTTGGCCGGCCGGATCGTTTGACTGGGCCGGCGAGTGTAAGTGCGACTGCGAGCTCGCGCCATGATCAGCTCCTGTGACTTGACCTGTCCAAATATCAGATAGACTTTTTTGACCTTTACAGCATTTGCGCATCCGGTTGGCGTGAAAATAATGTGAAAAATCTCTCGGGCTTGATTTTTGCTGCCTGTGCATCGCACCAACTGAACTTTTGTACTCGGGATCGGGACGTGGGTACGGATGAATCGATCGCCCGTCGAATTCAATTTCACGGGTGGAGCGTGGCGCGACGGCTCAGTGTGCACTAATAGCCTTCAATGACCCTGCACTTCGCCTATGGGTCGAACATGAGCCGGGCGCTGATGCGCCGGCGCTGTCCGTGCGCGCGTGCGCTCGGGCCGGCGCAGCTTGAAGGCTGGCGCTTTATCATCACCCGCGACGGCTACGCCTCGCTCGCGCGCGATCCGGGCGGGCGGGTGCATGGGGTGCTGTGGCGCCTGACGCCGCGCGACCTCGCGGCGCTCGATGCCTACGAACAGCGCGCCTACCTGCGCCGCACCGTGCCGGTGCGGCAGGGCGCGGCGCGCCGGCCGGCGCTCGTCTACCTTGCGCCGGAGCGCGGCGGCGGCAAGGCGCGGCCGGGCTATCAGGAACTGGTGGTCGCCGCGGCGCGCGATTGGCGGCTGCCGCAGGGCTATGTCACCGGGCTCGCCCGGTGGATTCCCGGCTTCCGCGGCACGCTTGGCGTTGCCACCGGAGAAATGGGATGAGCGACGTCATTCGTCACGTACGCGTGCGCGGACGGGTGCAGGGCGTCGGTTTCCGCATGTTCGTCGAGGACGCGGTGGCGATGCACGGGGTCGAGGGCTGGGTGCGCAACCGCCGCGACGGCTCGGTCGAGGCGGTTTTCGCCGGCGAACCGGAGGCGGTCCGCGCGGTCGTTGAGGCATGCCGCCGCGGGCCGCGCGGTGCCTGGGTCGAAGCGCTCGACGAAAGCGAGGGTAGCGGCGCCTTGCTGGCGCAGCGCCATCCGGGCGAACGCTTCTCGGTCCTGCGAACAGAGGACTGACGACTGAGGACAGACGAGAGATAAAAATCGTGGCCTCTCCTATGTGTCCTCCGTCGTCCGTCCTCTGTCGTCCGTCGTCCCTCCAAACACCGCCTCGAACTCGGCGCGCAACGCCATATCGACCTCGGGCATACTCACGGGAATTCCGAGATCAAGCAGGCTGGTGACGCCATAGCGCGGCCCGCTGACGCCGCACGGCACGATGCCGGCGAAATGGGTAAGGTCGGGATCGACGTTGAGGCTGATGCCGTGCAGCGTCACGTACCGCCGCACCCGCACGCCGATGGCGGCGATCTTGTCCTCGTATCCGGCGCCGCGTTCGGGCCGGGGCACCCATACGCCAATCCGATCCTCCCGCCGTTCGCCGCGCACCTGGAAGCCGCGCAGCGTACGGATCAGCCATTCCTCGAGGCTCGCCACGTAGCAGCGGATGTCGGGCTTGCGGCGCTTGAGGTCGAGCATGACGTAGACCACCCGCTGTCCCGGCCCATGGTAGGTGAATTGGCCGCCACGGCCGGTGCGGTGCACGGGAAACCGCGCCTCGATCAGGTCGGCCGGATCGGCGCTGGTCCCGGCGGAATAGAGCGGCGGATGCTCGAGCAGCCACGCGAGTTCGCCCGCTGTGCCGCGCGTGATCGCATCGACCCGCGCATCCATTTCCGCGACTGCGCGCTCATAGGGAACGAGCGGCTCGCTCACCCGCCACTCGACCGGCGGGCTGCCGGGCGCGGCCATCAGGCCGAAGGTCAATTGGTCGCGGACGTTAACCACCTCGTAACCATCCCGTGGTGACCTCCACGCACGCCAACCCTGGCGGCGAGGACGATCCCGTGCCCACCCTGGACAAAATCTCCCTCGATGTGGCCGTGGTGCTCGGCAGCACGAGCATGCCAATCCATCAGGCGTTGCGCCTCGGCCGCGGCGCGATCATCGAGCTCGACGCCTCCGAGGATGACGAGGTCGCGATCCTTGCCGGCAACCTGCCCATTGCCAAGGGGAACGTGGTCGTCAATGGCAACCGCATCGCGGTCGAAGTCACGGAAATGCTCCCGCGGGCGCCGGACAAGCGCTGAAGGCAAGATCCGGCTGTAGGCTGCCGCCCTTGTCCCGGTACGGTCGATTTGTTACATCGAGCGCCGTTTCGCGCCGTGCCGCCGGCCGGCGCAGCAAGTCCCCCATGCGGTCGTGGCGGAATTGGTAGACGCACTAGCTTGAGGTGCTAGCGGGGCAACCCGTGGAGGTTCGAGTCCTCTCGACCGCACCAGCTACAACTGATTTCCCCACGGGATCAGTGCGATACAAATAATCTTCAGCCGCACTGACGCGCACGCGAAGCGCCAGTGTCGCAACCGCAGTTTTAATTCAGGCCGCGGCCGGAGGCTGGTGCTGACTGCGCAGCTCCTCGGCCTGCTCGGCGAGTTTCGCCCACGCTTTCGCCAGCATCAGTTGGACGGCTCTGCTGTGCTTGCGCCGGGTCGGCATCGCCAGACAGCGCCTGACGCTCTCCTCGGCGAACCGCCGATAATCGTCGGGTGACCCGGCGCGACGAGCCCTGTGTTTCAGGTTTCTATGCATGTTACGCCCCTACGCGAACGTCATCTATCGAACACCGGGACGGGCCGATGGTTCCGGTCTCTTGTTGGCACATCATCTTTTCCGAAAACCGGTTCCCACTTTTCGGGATCATGCGCGGTCAACCCGGTACTCGCTTGGAGGGCGTGAGCCTCGCAGCGAGGCTTCGTCGTCGCAGCACCGGGGTTCCGGCGGCCTGCGCCTGGGCTTCCGTCGCGAACGTGGCGGAAGACGCCTGGGCGACCGTTCCGTCGTTGCGAAGGATGACGTAGCGAAAACGCCTGTTCGGCTCCGCCGCAACCGACAGGCGTAGCGGAAGGTCCTCTCTATGCAGCGGCCTTCGGCGTAGCTTGCGCATGTTGCGCAAAGTGCCGTGGCCTGCTTGCCGAAGCGTTAGGGAAGCCGCCCGTTTTTGCGGCAGTTTTCGGCAAAGTTCGTGGCGATCCGCTCCGAAACCGGGCGCTGAGGAACTGTGATTCGTCACAGTAGACGCGCTCTTGTGCCCGTGGGACGCCTGTGCCCCTCAGGGAGCCGGGACACCATGCGTCATCAGGCGGACAGTTGGCTGGTCGGAGACTGGGTCGTTTTTGGCGCGCATGTCCTGCATTGGGCGATCGTGATCGCCGGACTCATCGTAGCCGCGCTTCTTGTTGCTTGGTTCGAGCGCCACAAGCCGGCACGGTTTTCGCCGCCCCGTGGTGGGGCGCTGAACCGGCAATCAATGCAGCGTCAAAATATGTGAAGCGTAGTGCGGCGGCTTGGGGCCGGCAGCCGGGCGCGCCTCGGCTCGGGTCCGGTGCTGCTTTGCGACGGCGGAGCGGCGGAAGTGGATCGGCGGCTTGTGCCGCGCGAACCGCACCGGCTTTGCCGCCGGCGGCCAGACGACGTGTTCGACCGACCAGCCCAAGCCGACGTCGCTCAGCGCGACTGCCGTCGGGCCGCCGGTTATCGATACGGGTAGGGGCTTTGCGGTTCCCGCCGGCTCGAACTCGCGCGTGGTCACGGGCCACAGGCGCGAGCGGCCCGGGGTGGGATAAATGAGCGGCACGATGACGATTTCCGGTTTCCCCGGGGCCGATGTGACGCTGATGGGCAGGTCGAGCGTCTCTGTGGGCGTGCCGGCGTCGGCAAAGGCCGGGTCGCGCTCGAGAACGCGCGGCCACGTGGGGGTGTGTCGCGCCGCCCAGGCTTCCGGCGGAGCCACGGTTTTCGGCCGATCCGGGCCGGAAGGCACCACGTGGACGATGCGGTAGCCGCGCGCCTTGAGCGCCTTGAGCAGCACCGGCAACGCCAACGCGGTACGCGGCTGAATATCGTGCAGCAGCAGCACGCCCTTGCCCTTGCGATCGAGACGGTCGAGCGCGCGGGTGAGCACCTGCTGGGCGGTGATATGGCGCCAGTCATCGGCGAGGAAGTCGGCGCTCCAGGTCATGATCCCCTGGGCGGCCAAATATTCCTCGATCGCGTTCGAGCGGCCGAGCCCGGGGAAACGGAAGAACGGCGCCAGTGCCCGTTCGTCGCCGAGCGCGGCGGCGACCGATGCCCGTCCTTGCTCGATCTCGTTCTCGGCCCCCGCCATGGGCAGCCTGGTGAAGATGAGCGGATGGTTCTGGCTGTGCGACGCGACGGTGTGCCCTTCGTTGTAGACGCGGCGGACCATGTCGGGGAATGCGCGCGCTTGGCGTCCCACCATGAAGAACGTGGCCTTCACACACTCGGCGGCGAGCGTCTCGAGCACGCGGTTGGTGTAGGGGGGCACGGGACCGTCGTCGAAGGTGAGCACCACTTCCTTGTCTTCGAGCGGCAGGCTCTCGTGGTATTGCATCGCGCCGATGCGGGGGTGCTCGGCCGGGTCGACGGTAATGACGCGAGAGGTGCCGAGTGCGTCCGGGTTGCCCGGGCAATCGGCTGCGAGGGCGGACACAGTTGCGCCCGCAAGCGCGAACAGCCCAGCTATGGCCGACCAAAATCGCATCGGGTCACACATCCCATGAACCGCCGCACTAGGGCGGCTTCCCCCGGGAACACGCCAACCGAAAACCTATCCGACCTCACATAAACGCAAGCTTAACTGAAGGGGCGACTTGGCGGTTTCCCAAGGCTTCTGCGTTCGAAGTGCGGAGGTTCCATGTCGCCGCCATGGCAAGAAAGTGAAGCCTTGAACCGCAAGGCGGGCTGCGGCTGGATGAAAGCCCTGACAATGGGATAGTTCAGGAGGCTCAAGCTGCGCAGAAACAGTCTTAGTCCGCCAACGTAGTTCGCCTGTCGGCGTTGGTCGATTTGCGCGGACAAATTGGCCGCTTCGCCGCATAAGGCTAAGTGACGCAGCGATTCTTATCCGGCGAGGTGCGGCATGCTCGATGATAGTCCGGAAGCCGCGGCCCCGTCCGACGCGCCGGATCTGCGCGACGACAGCGGCGCCATTCGCGCCGACATCGTCGAACTGGTCGCGGCCGCAATCGAAGGAAACAACAAGGCCGCACTCGCCGACCTGATCGGCGGCTGGCACGAGGCCGATCTCGGCGACCTGCTGGCGGCGCTCGATCCGGATTTGCGTCCCCGGCTGATCGAGCTTCTTGGCGCCGGCTTCGATTTCAAGGCGCTCACAGAACTCGACCAGGCTGCGCGCGCCGACGTTCTCGAGCAGCTTTCGCCAATCGCGGTCATTCTCGGCATCCGCGAACTCGAGACCGACGACGCGGTCGCCATTCTCGAAAGCCTGCCCAAAGAACGGCAGAAAGACATTCTGGAGCGGTTGCCGCATCCCAAGCGCGTCGCGCTCGCACGCAGCTTGGAATACCCGGAAGACTCCGCCGGACGGCGGATGCAGACCGAGTACATCGCGGTGCGGCCCGACACGACGGTCGGCCAGACCATCGATTACATGCGCGAGACGCCGGACCTGCCGGATCGCTTCTACGAGATTTTCATCACCGACCGCAGTCATCGCCTGCTCGGTGCGGTCGCGCTCGATCGTCTGCTGCGGGCGAAGCGCCCCGTGCCGATCTCGGAACTAATGGACGAGGAGTTGTACCGCGTGCGCGCCGCCGACGACCAGGAGGAGGTCGCGCGGCTGTTCGAGCGCTACGACCTCGTGTCCGCGCCCGTCGTCGACGAGGCGGACCGGCTCGTCGGCGTGATCACCGTGGACGACGTGGTCGACGTGATCGAGGAGGAAGCGGAGGAAGACCTTAAGGCCCTCGGCGGCGTGCGCGGAGAAGAGCTGTCCGATCCGGTCTCGACCGTGGCGCGGCGCCGGTTCAATTGGCTGCTCGTCAACCTGGCGACCGCGTTCCTTGCCTCGTCGGTGCTCGGCCTGTTCGAAGGCCAATTGCAGAAGATGGTGGCGCTGGCGGTGCTCGCTCCCATCGTCGCGAGCCAGGGGGGAAATGCCGCCACGCAGACCATGACGGTGGTGGTGCGGGCGCTCGCGGTGCGCGAACTGTCCAGTGCCAACATGTGGCGCACGATCCTCCGCGAGGTTCTCGTCGGCCTCGTCAACGGTCTCGCCTTCGCGGTGATCACGGGCGTCGCCGCCGTCGCGTGGTTCAAGGTGCCGGACCTCGGCATCGTGATCGGCCTCGCCATGTTGTGCAATCTGGTCGCCGGTGCGCTGGGGGGCATCCTCATTCCGCTGGCGCTCGACCGCTCCGGTTCCGATCCCGCCGTGTCCTCGGGCGTGTTCGTCACCACGGTCACCGACGTGGTCGGCTTCTTCTCTTTCCTCGCCATCGCGACATTGTGGTTCGGCCTAAAATAACGAGAAGGAGGGCCACGCCAGCTTGTTTACACGTGGCTTTTTCGAACTCTGCTACCCACCTGATCCGTTGATCCTTTATTCTGGGCAGGGAGGTTGCCCCCATGATCCCCAATGCTTGGCGTGCGTTCGATTTCGGCCTCGGCCCCGACATCGACGCCTTGCGCGACGCAATCGAAAATTTCGCCCGCGACCGCATTGCGCCGCGCGCCGATGAAATCGACCGCACCAACGTCTTCCCGCGCGACCTTTGGCCCGAACTCGGGCAAATGGGCCTGCTCGGAATCACGGTTGAGGAGGCATACGGCGGCGCCGGGCTCGGCTATCTTGAGCATTGCGTGGCGCTCGAAGAGGTCTCGCGCGCGTCGGGCTCGGTCGGGCTTTCCTACGGCGCCCACTCAAACCTGTGTGTCAATCAGATCCGCCGCACTGGCACCGAAGCGCAGAAGCGACACTATCTGCCCAAGCTCATTTCCGGCGAACATGTCGGCGCGCTCGCGATGTCGGAGCCCGGCGCCGGCTCCGACGTTGTCTCGATGAAGACGCGCGCGGATAAGCGCGGTGATCGCTACATCCTCAACGGCTCGAAAATGTGGATCACCAATGGGCCGATCGCCGAGACGATCGTGATCTACGCCAAGACCGAGCCCAAAGCGGGTCCGCGCGGCATCACCGCCTTCATCGTCGAGAAAGATTTCCCCGGCTTTTCGACCGCGCAGAAGCTCGACAAGCTCGGCATGCGCGGTTCCGACACCGGCGAACTGGTGCTGCAGGATTGCGAGGTGCCAGAGGAGAACGTGCTCGGCGCAGTCAACGAAGGCACGAGAGTGCTGATGTCGGGCCTCGACTACGAGAGGGCGGTGCTCGCGGCCGGATCGCTCGGCCTCATGCAGGCATGCATGGACGTGGTGATTCCCTATGTGCACCAGCGCAAGCAATTCGATGCGCCGATCGGCAGCTTCCAGCTGATGCAGGCGAAGCTCGCCGACATGTACGTGACCATGAATGCGGCAAAGGCGTACGTGTACGCGGTCGCGCGCGCCTGCGACCGCGGCGAGACCACCCGCGAGGACGCGGCCGGAGCCATCCTGTTCGCCTCCGAGAAGGCGACCTGGATGGCGCTCGAGGCGATCCAGTGCCTCGGCGGCAACGGCTACATCAATGACTTCCCGACCGGCCGGCTCCTGCGCGATGCCAAGCTCTACGAGATCGGGGCCGGAACCAACGAAATCCGCCGGATGCTGATCGGCCGGGAGATTTTCGAGAAGACGAAGTGAGGCAGTTTGACGGTACCCATAGATATTGACAGTACCTATATAGTTATGCGATAACCAACTCAATGATCAAGGAGGACCGCCATGGCTGGGTCCGATCTTCGCGCATCGGTGGAACACCTGCCGACAACGGCCGCCAAAATTCGCGCCCTTGCCGCTCAGGGCGTTGCGCGCGCCGAGATCGCTCGATTGCTCTGTATCCGCTATCAGCAGGTGCGGAACGTGCTGGAGCGCGACAAAGCGCGCGAAACAAAACCGCCGGGTCTTTCCGAGCCCCCGCAACGCCCTTTCCATGACGACGCCACGCCTTCCACCAAAGTGCGGCTCGGGCCGGACGGCCGCGTTGTTATCCCGGCAACGATGCGGGAGGCGCTGGGGCTCAAGGATGGGGATGTGCTGTTTGCGCGCCTTGAAGCGGGTGAGATCAAGCTCCTCACTCCGGAAGCCGCCATGCGCCGCGCACAGGCCATCGTCCGTTCGTTCGTGCCCGAGGGTGTGAGCCTCGTCGACGAACTGATCGCCGATCGCCGTCGTGAAGCGGCGCAGGAGATGGAGGAGTGAGCAGCGTCGTTCTGGACAGTTCGGCGCTGCTCGCCTTCATTCACGGTGAGCCCGGGGGCGAAGTTGTCGCCGGCGTCGTCGGGGAAGCGCTCATATCCAGCGTCAATCTCGCGGAAGTCGTGACGAAGCTCGTCGAACGCACGGGCTCGCTCGATCTCGCCCGGGCCGCGTTGGGCATGGCCAATGTCGACGTGGTTGATTTCGATGGTGTTCAGGCGGAGCAGGCGGGGGCGCTCGTCACGCGCACGCGCTCCCGCGGCCTCTCGCTCGGCGACCGCGCGTGTCTGACGCTTGCCGCGCAGGAGGCATTACCTGTACTCACGGCCGACCGGATCTGGGCGACGCTCAAGCTTGCTGTCGAGGTTCGTTTGATCCGCTGATTCGATCGGGCACCTTCGTTCTTACATCGCGTTGAGGAACATCCATGCAAATCATCGAAGCCAACGGCGCCCGCATTCCCGCGCTCGGGTTCGGCACCATGACGCTCAAGGAGACTGTCGGCGCGGAGATGACGTCGGCGGCGTTGCGTGCCGGCTACCGCCATCTCGACACCGCGCAGATGTATGGCAACGAGCGCGAGGTAGGCGAGGGGATGCGCGCGTCCGGTATCCCGCGCGACGACGTGTTTCTCACCACCAAGGTTTGGCATAACCGCCTCGCCGCCGGCGATCTCGAGCGTTCGGTCGACGAGAGCCTCTCGCGGCTTAAGGTCTCTCAGGTCGACCTTCTGCTCATCCATTGGCCGAACGCGGCGATCCCGCTCAAGGACACGCTGGCGGCGCTCGGCAAGGTCAAGCGCGCCGGGCTGACCCGCCATATCGGCGTCGCCAATTTCACGGTGGCACTGATCGAGGAGGCGGTGCGTCTCGCCGACGAACCGCTGGTCACGAACCAGATCGAGGTGCATCCGTTCATCGATCGGACGAAAATCATCGCCGCCTGCCGGCGCCATGGGATCTCGGTGACCGCCTATTGTCCGATCGCGCGCGGCAAAGTGCCGGGCAACCCCGTGCTCGAGCGCATTGCCAAGACGCACGGCAAATCGGCCGGACAAGTGGCGCTGCGCTGGCTGGTGCAACAGGGCATCATGCCGATCCCGCGCACCGGCAAGGTCGAACGGCTCAAGGAAAATCTCGCCGTGTTCGACTTCGCGCTGACGGATGCCGAAATGGCCGAGATCGCCACGCTCAAGCGCCCCGATGGCCGGGTGGTCAACCCCGCGCACGCGCCGAAGTGGGACGACTGAAACCCGGCTCTTGTCGCGGAGGAATGGGCATGCAGTACGTCGAGGCCAACGGCGCGCGCATTCCGGTCGTAGGCTTAGGCACCTGGGAGCTGCGCGGCCGCACCTGCGCGCGCGCGGTCGAGCAGGCGTTGCGGCTGGGCTATCGCCACATCGACACCGCGGAAATGTACGGCAACGAACGCGAGGTGGGCGACGGCCTGCGCGCGTCCGGGATCCGGCGCGACGACGTGTTCATCACCACGAAGGTTTGGCCGTCGCATTTTGCGCCGCGCGAACTCGAGCGTGCCGCGAAGGAGAGCGTTGCCCGGCTCCGAGTTTCGAGCGTCGACCTGCTGCTACTTCATTGGCCGAGCGAGCAGGTGCCGCTCTCCGAGACGATGCCGGCGCTGTGCAAAATGAAGCAAATCGGCTTGACGCGTCACATCGGCATTTCGAATTTCACCGTGACGCTGGTTGAGGAGGCGGTGCGCCTCGCGAGCGAGCCGCTCGTCACCAACCAGATCGAGTGCCATCCCTATCTCGACCAGTCGAAGGTGATCGCCGCCTGCGCGCGGCACGGAATTTCGATCACCGCCTATAGTCCGCTCGCGCGCGGGCGCGTGGGCAACGACAAGCTGCTCAAGCGTATCGGGGAGGCGCACGGCAAGGCAGCGGGCCAGATCGCGCTGCGCTGGCTCATCCAGCGCAACATCATCGCCATCCCGCGCACGTCGAAAGTCGAGCGCCTGGGCGAAAACCTCGCGCTCTTCGATTTCGAATTGACCGCTTCCGAGATGGAGGAGATTTCCGCGCTCGCGCACCCGCGCGGCCGCATGGTCGATTGGGGCGGCAGCCCGCAATGGGATTAGGGTCAAAACCCATTAATTCCGTGAGCCGCGTTGCGACCAAAATCGCCGTCCGGGCAGGAGAAAGGCGAAGAGCGTATCGGGAATACGGTCGAGCCTTTCGACGCCCCCGGCGGCG
>Ga0210408_10000344_pt1 | contig 64217 bp, 56 predicted proteins | sample IncBWH4MmetaG_FD_155471 | JGI IMG/M metagenome (GOLD analysis project Ga0210408, IMG submission 155471) | Forest soil microbial communities from Barre Woods Harvard Forest LTER site, Petersham, Massachusetts, United States - Inc-BW-H-4-M | ecosystem: Environmental > Terrestrial > Soil >... | reverse complement strand
GTCCAGCTAATCCAGCGCCTCCAGGAAAAAACCTACACCTACCCCAGCGAAGGCTCCATCTACTACCGCATCGCAAAATTCCCTGACTACGGCAAACTCTCCAAAATCGATCTCACCGGCATCCAAGCCGGCGCTCGCGTCGACAACGATCGCTACGAAAAAGAAAGCGCTCGCGATTTCGCCCTCTGGAAAGCTCCCAAACCCGGCGAGCATTTCTGGGACACTCCCATCGGCCGCGGACGCCCCGGCTGGCACATCGAATGCTCCGCCATGGCCATGAAGTTTCTCGGCGAAACGATCGACATCCACACCGGCGGCATCGACCTCGCCTTCCCCCACCACGAAAACGAAATCGCGCAAAGCGAAGCCGCCACCGGAAAGCACTTCGTACGCTACTGGCTCCACGCCGAGCATCTTCTTGTGGAAGGCGAGAAAATGTCGAAATCCCTCGGCAATTTCTTCACCCTCCGCGATCTCTTCGCCAAGGGCTACAAGCCGTCCGCCCTGCGCTTTGCCCTCGCCAGCGTTCCCTACCGCCGCCAACTCAATTTCACGTTCGACGGCCTCCAGCAAGCCGCGAGCGCCGTCGACCGCCTCCGCAACTTCGCCGATCGCCTAAAACAAGGCAAATTTGAGCCCGGCCAGCATCCCGGCATGTCCGAGCGCATCGCCAAAGCTGCGGCCGATTTCGACGCCAGTCTCTCCGACGACCTCAACACCGCGCAAGCCCTCGCCGCCGCCTACGATCTAGTCCGCGAAGCCAATGTCGCGATCGACAAGGGCGAATTCCGCCAGCAAGACGCCGCCGCCGCGCAGCAATTCCTCGCCACGTTCGACCGCGTCTTCGCCGTACTGGAAGACAACGACGCCGCCAAACTCAGCGACCTTGGCTATGGGAAAGACAGCGCCCTCAGCGACGCAGATATCGAAAAACTCGTCGCCGACCGCCAGGCCGCTCGCAAACGCCGTGACTTCGCCTCTTCCGATCGCATCCGCCAGGAACTCGCCGAACATGGTATAATTCTTGAGGATAGCAAGGACGGAAGCGTCCGCTGGAAACGCAAATGAAGATAACCAACATCCACGCGCTCCGACGAATTTCCTCTCCCGCCGACCTCCGGCCAAACCTCTTCGGCGTAGATTAAGTCTCCTTCATCGTTAGTGTAGGGCCGCAGCACCGCTGCGCCCCATCCCGGCAACGCGTAAGCGCGTAGCCTCTCTCACCCTGGGAACGCCATTCTCCGCAATGGCGTCCGCCAATCGCAAGATTGACTCCCCTCCACAACCACCGCCGACCATCCTTGAAGGAGGAAGAAATGATCGCCACTCCAGAGACGAAATTGAACGACGCGAAATCGCACGAAACGAAATTGCCCCGCCTGCTGATGCAGCTCCCGGGCCCCAAAGCCAAGCACGTCGTCGAGCAAGACGCTCGGTTCATGTCGCCGTCGTTCACCCGAGACTATCCGCTCGTAGCCAAGCGCGGCCACGGCGCCATCGTTGAAGACGTTGACGGCAACACCTTCCTCGACTTCGCCGCCGGGATCGCCGTCTGCTCCACCGGCCATTGCCATCCCAAAGTCGTCGCGGCGATTCAGAAGCAGGCCGCCGAACTCATTCACATGTCCGGCACCGACTTCTATTACGAATCCCTCCCACAACTCGCGCAAAAACTCGTCGACACCGTTCCCGGCTCCGACCCCAAAAAAGCCTTCTTCACCAACTCCGGCACCGAAGCCATCGAAGGCGCCATGAAGCTCGCCCGTTATGCCACCAAGCGCGACAAATTCATCGCCTTCTACGGCTGCTTCCACGGCCGCACCATGGGCGCTCTCTCCCTCACCGCATCCAAGTCCACGCAGCGAAAGGGCTTTGGCGCGCTCCTCGCCGGTGTCGAGCACATTCCCTACCCGAATCCATATCGCTGCGAGCAGGGCCACACCGCCGAAACCTGCGGCGCCGAAATCCTCGAGACTCTCGAGCGCCAAATCTTCAAGCGCCTCTTCGATCCCGAGGAAATCGCCGCCATCGTAATCGAGCCCATCCAGGGCGAAGGCGGCTATGTCTCCGCGCCGAAATTCTTCCTGCAAGAACTCCAGCGCATCTGCCGTAAGCACGGCATCATCTTCGTGGTCGATGAAGTGCAATCCGGCATGGGCCGCACCGGCAAGTGGTGGGCCTCCGAACACGCCGGCATCGAACCCGACATTCTGTGCAGCGCCAAAGGCATCGCCAGCGGCATGCCCCTCGGCGCCTTCGTCGCTCGCGCCAGCATCATGAACACCTGGAAGCCGGGCTCGCACGGCACCACCTTCGGCGGCAATCCCGTCTGCGTGGCCGCCGCGCTCGCCACCATGGACCTCATCGAATCTCAATACAAAGAGAACGCTCGCCGCATGGGCGAATATCTCTTCGCCAAAATGGCCGACTGGACCAAGAAGTTCAAAATCGTCGGCGACGTCCGCGGCCGCGGCCTCATGATCGGCATAGAAATCGTCCGCGACCAGCGCACCAAGGAAGAAGCCCCCGACCTGCGCAACGCCATAGTCGACGCCGCCTTCCACAAAGGCCTGCTAGTCCTAGGCGCCGGCGCCAACACCGTCCGCCTATCTCCTCCACTCCTGATCGACGAAGAGCAAGCCGACTTCGCCGTAGAAACCTTAGCGACCTGCATCCGCGAAGCAGAAAACAAAGCCTGACCTTGTGGGACAGCCACTTTGGCTGTCCACCCGATCCGGTCGCGCAACGCATATGTGCCTTTGGAATTCACTAAGCCAGGCGCCGCTGTCATTCTGAGGGCATCCGATAAGGATGCCCGAAGAACCTCAACCAAATCCCACCACCAACGTATCGCGAAAACTACAAACCGATCACCAGGCACCCGTAGCGGCCGCCGACTGCTTGCCCCGAGCTTCGAGGGGTGGCGGGCGCCTCTACCATGACCGACCAACTCAAATTAGTAACTGGCAATTTAACTATACTTCTGCGTATATTTAGCCCCGTATGCCCCTAATCTCCTGCGCCATCTTCCAACTCGTCCACTGGGCCGCCCGCAAAGGCCTCCGCGATGATCGCGACGACCAGGATGAATCCCTCACCCAACGCAAACACGCCGCCCGCCGCACCGGCATCCGCGGCGAAACCTACGCCTACTGGTATCTCCGCCGCCACGGCTACATCTTCGTAGCCCGCAATTACACCCCGCGCGACATAAAAGGTGAACTTGACCTGGTCGGTTACGACGGCGACACCCTGGCTTTCGTAGAAGTTCGCACGCGCACCCTCCGCGAAGAACTCACCGCGCTCCCCGAACTAAGCGTAACCACCGACAAGCAGCGCGTCCTGATTCGAACCGCGCAACGCTTCCTCGCCGAGCGCCACGTCAACACAGACTCCTGCCGCTTCGACGTCCTCGCCATCGACAACAATCCCGGCCACGCCCCCGAAGTACGCCTGCACAAAGACGCTTTCAGCCACCAACTGTAGGCTCCGTTGTAGTGGTGCGCTTCAGCGCATCCCAGCGGCTCCAGCCGCGGGGAAGAAAGCGCCTTCAGCCCCCAACTGTAAAACACGCCTCCAGACGCGGTACAATGCTTTCATCGAGCAGTCGCTGGAACGCACGTCCATCTGAACTGGTTCGAGGAGGTTTGCTTTGCCGGAGTTGCGTAAAGACCCCATCACGGGTCGCTGGGTCATCATTTCCACGGATCGCGGAAAGCGTCCCACCGATTTTCTTCGCGAAAGCGTTCTCGTGACCGGCCCGAAGAATTGCCCGTTCTGCCCTGGCGCGGAAGGCAAGACGCCTCCGGAAATTCTTGTCTATGGACGCAACGGCGGCGGCGCCAACACGCCGGGCTGGAATATTCGCGTGGTTCCGAATCGCTTTCCCGCACTCGGCATTGAAGGCGACCTCGATCGCGAAGGCGAAGGGCTCTTCGACAAAATGAACGGAGTCGGCGCGCACGAAGTAATCGTCGAAACGCCGGACCACATGGCCACGCTGGCCACCCTTGCGCCCCGCGCGGTGGAAGATGTTTTGTGGGCTTACCGCGATCGCATGCTCGACTTAAAAAATGACAAGCGTTTTCGCTATGTCCTCATCTTCAAAAATCACGGTGAAGGCGCAGGCGCTTCCATTGAGCATCCGCACTCGCAACTCATCGCTTTGCCGATTGTTCCGCGGCGCGTGCGCGAAGAAGTGGACAATTGCTGGCATTACTACGACGAGAAAGAACGCTGCATTTTCTGCGACATCATTCGCCAGGAACGCGACACCGGCGAGCGCGTGATCGGGGAAGATGAGCATTTCATCTCCATCGCGCCGTACGCTTCGCGCTTTCCGTTCGAGATGTGGCTGCTACCGAAAGTTCACGGCTCCTCGTACGAAAATAATCAAAGCTCCATTTATTCGAGCCTGGCGCGCATGATGAAAGATTCGCTGATGCGTCTCGACGTCGTGCTGGACCGGCCGGCTTACAATTTCATGATTCACACTTCGCCGGTGGGCGAGGAGATCAACGACCACTATCACTGGCACATCGAAGTGATCCCCAAACTCACCAAAGTCGCGGGGTTCGAGTGGGGCACCGGTTTTTACATCAATCCTACGCCGCCGGAGGAAGCCGCGCGGTTTCTTCGCGAGGCGCGCTTGCCTGAGTCCGTTCTCATCCAAAAGAAATAATTCCTTACGCCAAGCCACCATCTGACGCTGAGATCCTTCGGCCCGGCTGAAGAACGCCGGGACCTCAGGATGACAATTTTTTTTGCGACCGCCTGGTACGTTCTTGTGGATGCGCCTGCAAGATACCGGCGCTACGCAATCCTCGCTATTCCTCGCTCAGAAATTCTACGGTGGCCGGCTCCGGGAGCAATCCGGCGGCGGTTCCCCGGGCGATCAACTCTGCTACGGCGCGCTTGCCTCTATCGCCGTAGCCTAGCGTCCATTTGTTGACGTACATGCTGATGAATTGGTCGGCGAGTTCGGTTTCCATGTCGCGGGCGAACTGCATGGCGTAGTTGAGGGCTTCTTCGCGGTGCTCCAAGCCGTATTCGACGCTGTCGCGAATGGTACGCGCAATGGCGCGGCCGACTTCGGGTCCCAGCGCCCGCCGGACCGCATTGCCACCGAGCGGCAGCGGCATTCCGGTTTGCTCGTGCCACCAGACGCCTAAATCAATCACGCGGTGCAAACCCAATTGCGGAAATAAGAGCTGACCTTCATGGATCAGCAGGCCGGCATCCACCACTTCGTTCTTAACGGCATCCAGAATTTTGTCGAACGGGGTTACGACCGGGACGAAATTGGGTTCATACAATTTAAGCGTGAGATACGCCGTGGTCTTCAGTCCGGGTACAGCGACTCGCTTCCCCGTGAGTTCAGTTGCCTTGATCGCGTTGTGCGCTACCACGATGGGGCCGTAGTTCTCGCCAAAACTTGCGCCGCAATCCAGTAGTACATACTTGTCGCGCAGCCCGGGGTAGGCCGCAAAGCTCAATGCCGTGACATCGTAGGTCTCGTTGAGAGCGGCTTCGTTCAACGTTTGAATGTCGTCCAGGACGTGTGTGTACTTGTAGCCTGGCGTGTTGAGCTTGTGCGTGGCGAGCGCGTAAAACATGAAGGCATCATCGGAATCGGGCGAATGCGCGAGCTTGATTTCGCGCGTTTCCGCGGATGTTTTTGAAGTGGCTTGGCCGGTCATGGGTTGGTCGTTCCTTTTGTGCCGCGGTACTCGCCTGTCCTATTTGCGCTGTGCCAAACCTCTCCGAGAGGTACGCGTCTCCCTAAGGGAGCATTCGAGGCGGAGACGAAAGCGAGAGGACGTGAGCGACGCTGGAGTTGCGCGGCACGTGCTGCAACTTGCAGCGCAAAGCCTAGCACAACGCCGCCTTGGTCACAAAATATTCTCGTGGTCATAAGCGGTTTATTTTCACGCGTCAACATACTGACTTTCAATTCTTGCCTGTCACCAGCGGCAAAGCAGCCGGCGACGCCGCCGCGAAATTTCTTGTAAACTGCTCCGTACAAGAACTCATGAGCTTGCCTGCCACCGCGTTGCCGTCGCAGAACCCTAACGCCCTCCTGGCCATTCTGTGGGGCGGCTTGTTTTGCGGCGTTCTGGACATTACCGCGGCGCTGATGGTTTACGGGTATATGGGAGCCAAGCCGGTCCGGCTGCTGCAAGGCATTGCCGGCGGACTGCTCGGGCCGGGGACCTATGGCGGCGGAATCGTGACGGCTTTGCTGGGGCTTCTGTGTCATTTCGTGATTGCGTTTCGGCCGCCGCAGTCTTTGTGGCCACGAGCCGGGTGGCACCCTTCCTGGTGCGATACGCCGTCCCTTGTGGCGCGCTGTACGGCATAGGCGTGTACTTCTTCATGAATCGCATCGTTGTGCCGCTCTCCGCCGCTGCGAAGTTCCCTTTCTCCGTCAAGATGATGGTTATCGGCGTTGTCATCCACATCTTCTGTGTCGGCCTGCCCATCGCGCTGGCGACTCGCCGATTTTCTCCACTCGGGTAACCCCGACAGTCTGCGCTTGCGTACTCAGGAATCGTGCTGGTGTACCCACCCCGGGTGTTTTTGGAAAAGAGCGTGGAAGTTGCTGATTCCAATGCGGATGAGTTTTTTGGCGACGGCAAAGAGCTTGTAGTAGTATGAGTATAAAGGACTTGACTCGTTTTCGGGTGTGAATATCTGAGTCTCACGAATTCTCGCGAGAAACACCAGGGGGCAACGCAGATGTTTATCAAAGTAAAGGACTTGCGAAAAAGGCAATTTGTAAGTGCATGAAAATGATGGAAATAAAAATCGATGTGGGTGGGCAGGCGGGAGGAGGGGTTTGCAAAATGATGAAAACAAAGGGCGGAGAAAAGTGGGTAGTGAGCAGTGGACAGTGAGTAGTGATGATCCGGCGGCGCGATGTAGTGGGTTTTGTCTGGGATCGAGCGGGCCATGGGGAACGGTAGCATCCGAGGAGTGAAGTAAGCAAGGAATATACATTGAACGGTCGAATTTCGGGGCTGAATGGGAATCTCAAGACTTGAATGGGATGTGGATCCTTCAAAGGGCTCCCAAACCTGTCATGAAAGCTGGGTGGAACGCGAGGCTGGGCATTAGCACCCCGTGGTGCCGCCGAGAGCCAGGGGGCGAAAAAGTGCGACACGGGAGCGGTGGCGGCCCTTGTCGCTTGCGCCGTCCACCCTTGGGATCCAAAATCCGCCCATCTGACCAAGGGGTGTGAACATGGAAACTCTTCGCGCTGTGGGATTGACGCTATGCATGGCCGCTGCGGTTTGCCTTGTTGGGTGTGGCGGCGGTTATAGTGCCCCGCCCCCACCGCCGCCTCAACCTAATCCAAGTCCGTCTCTTGCAATGGGCTCCCTGAGCCCGAATTCAACCATTGTGGGCGGCGGAGCGTTCACGCTGACGGTGACAGGCGCTAATTTCGTGTCTTCCTCGACGGTGCAGTGGAACGGGTCTGCGCGAGCCACGACTTTTGTTTCCAGCACCAGTTTGCAAGCCGCGGTTACGGCTGCGGACATCGCAGCGGCCGGAACGGCGATGGTAACCGTTTCCACGCCGGCTCCGGGCGGAGGCATCTCCGGCGCGTTGGACTTTGCGGTCAATAATCCGACCCCAACGGTAGCCGCCTTGGGTCCCAATGCGGCGTTCGCGGGTGACGCCGGTTTCACACTGATAGTTACGGGAACGAATTTCCTAGCTTCCTCGACGGTGCAGTGGAATGGGAGCGCGCGCACGACGACCTTTGTGTCGAATACCAGCTTGCAAGCGGCCATTACGACCGCAGACATCGCGAACGTCGGCACAGCGACGGTGACGGTTGCGAATCCTGCCCCGGGTGGAGGAACGTCCAATGGCTTGCCGTTCACGATTAAGGTGCCGCCGCCTAACATCACGTTGTTAAGTCCCAGTTCGGCCGTGGCTGCCAGCGGGAGCTTTACATTAACGGTTACGGGGAAAAATTTCGGGCCCAGTTCTACGGTGCAATGGAAAGGCAGCGCGCGCACGACAGCGTTTGTCTCGAGTACGAGTTTGCAGGCGTCGATCGATTCCGCCGACATCGCTAGCGCGGGAGTGGCCAACATCACGGTCTCCAATCCACCGGCGAGTGGGGGTGTTTCCGCGGCATCGACATTTTTTGTAGGGACCACGGGAGGAGCGAATTTCGCGGTGATCACGGTCAACCAAGAGGCGCAGGACATCGTGTACGATCCCGCCGGGGCAGTATTTTATCTGTCGGTGACCGGCACGGCAGCCAGCAATCCAAACACTATTTGCGTCTTGGACCCCGCAACGGGAACCATTACATCGACGCACCCCGCCGGAAGCAATCCGAATGTGCTGGCTATAGCGGACGACAGCCAATTTCTTTATGCGGGGATTGACGGCAGCTCATCTGTCCAGCGGTTCCTCTTGCCCGGTTTAGGCACCGACATAAACTATCCGGTCGGCAGCAATGCTTTGGGTGCAAACCCGTTCTTCGCGCTGGATCTGCGTGTGGCGCCTGGAATGCCCCATACGACCGCAGTTGCCTTAGGTGCGGTGGGAGGCCCTACTGCCAGGGGAGGGATAACGATTTTTGACGACGCCAAGGCCAGACCGACCAGCGCTCCGGGCTTCGGAAATGGAGGCGGCATATACGACTCGATTGCATGGACATCCGATAGCACAGAAATCTTAGCGGCCAATTTTGAGACCTCCAGCTTTGACTTCTACACGCTGCCGGTTAACGCGAGCGGCATTACACTAGGGCAGGATTTCTCGGGCGTTTTCAGCACTTTCACTAATAGGATTCACCTGGATGCCGGCACGAACCTCATCTACGCGGACGAGGGGCATGTAATCAACCCCTCCACCGGATTGCCGGTAGGTAACTTCAATACCACGCGCGGACCGGGAGTAATGGTTCCGGACTCAAGTCTTAACACGGCGTTCTTCATCAGCGCGGGGTCGGGGTCGACGGTCACGATCCAATCATTCGATCTGACGCATTTCACGCCTATTGGTTCGATTTCCATCCCCAATATCACGGGTAGTCCGATTCACTTAATTCGGTGGGGCCAAAACGGCCTGGCCCTTAACACAGGTGGATTTGGAGTCAGCGGCCAGGTTTACCTCGTAGGCGGCAGCTTCATCAGTCCGGCACCACCGTTCGCGGTAACGGCTCCTCCCACGCCGTCGCCACTCCCGGTGCCTGCGGCCAATGCACCGAAGATTGTATCCATGAATCGAAGCTCGGCGATTGCGGGAGGCTCCGGCTTCACACTGACGGTTACAGGAACAAATTTCGACGCGGCCGCTATCATTCAATTCAACGGCAGCGCCCTGACAACAAATGTCGTTTCGAGTACGCAATTGCAGGCGACGGTTGCGTCAGCCAACATCTCAACTCCCGGCACGGTGAGCGTCACCGTGGCGAATCCAACTTCCAACGGTGGCGTTTCCGCACCTTCCACGTTTTTTGTCGGCCCCACCGGGGGTACCAGTTCGCTTGGCGCAAGCTACGCCATGGTGGTCGTGGGCCAGACATCAAGAGACATGGTTTATGACCCGGTGCATCGCGAGATCTTTCTCTCCGTCCCGGAAGGGAGCGCGTCCGGGAACACGATTTCTGTCCTCGATATCGCTACGGCGAAGGTAGTGGGAGCCCAATTTGCGGGGAGTAATCCGAACGTCCTGGCGATGTCCGATGACAGCCAGTTCCTGTATGCCGGGATGGACGGTTCTTCGTCCGTTCAGCGATTTACGCTGCCCGGCCTGGGGCAAGATCTCAATTACTCACTGGGGAGCGCCGGTTTCTTCGGCCCGCAGTTTGCGCTGGACCTCGGAGTCGCCCCGGGTGCACCCCATACCACGGCGGTAACACTAGGCGTTTTCAATGTGGGGCCAAATGCGCAGGGAGGAATCAAGATTTTTGATGACGCAACAGCCCGCCCAACGGGTACTAACATTGAGGATCTAAACCACCTACAGTGGGGTGGGGATGCAAGTACGGTGTTCGCGACCGGCGAGCTCAGCTCGAGCTTATTCGTGCTGTCCGTAATTCCCAGCGGAGTGGCAGTTAGCCAGAATATTTCAACCACATTTGGAGATGCCAGACCGCATTTCGATGCCGGTACGAAGCTGGTTTACTCCGATAGCGGACTGGTCGTTAACCCGGTGGCAGGAACGGTGGCTGGAACTTTTAGTGCTTCCGGCCTGATGGTGCCAGACTCGGCCTTGAATAAGGCTTTCTTCCTGATTAGCACGTTTGGTTCCCCAACGGTCAGCATCACGTCTTTTGATCTGACAACCTTTGCGCAAATCGACACAATCATAATCAACAATGTGACCGGCAGCCCACAGCGTTTGATTCGGTGGGGACAAAATGGCTTGGCTTTCAACACCGACGGTGGCCAAGTTGTTCTTGTTGGCGGTAATTTCGTTCATTAGTAAAGAGCGGCAGCCCTGTCGCTCACGCCATCAGCACGATTGGACCCCCTACTTTGGCGCTTCTATCATCGCGAGGATCACTTTGTCCGGGACGCCTGCTTCCTTTAGTTCTTTTAGTACAGTGGGGCTGGTCTCGAAAGAGCAAGATGCTGTTTTGATCTTTGCGACAATAATCTCTGCCGCTAGCCCAGCCTTGACCATCTCTACGATGTCGCGGTTTGTTAGGGACCCTTCGATTTTAGGCCGAGTTGAGGTTCCCACTTCTTGGTTCTCTGTCTCTTGTTTGATCTTTTCTGCGCCAGAGCCGAAAGCGAAGGTCACGTGTTCCTCTTTCTGCGTCCGCGGATCATTGATGAACAATATGACGCGGTACGGCGGCTGAGGTCTGCGAGTAGAACCCGTCCAATACATGATTCCACCGTTCCGGTTCTCTCCAGCAACAATAGGGGCCTGCGATTTAAAATAGGGCTGTTCCCAAGAAGCAATGGCTTGTTTTGCCTGTTCAGCCAGTTTCTGGTTGGATTTGGCGTCTCGGTATTGCCGAATGGCCAAGCCAAGCGAGTAGCCAAGTTGGCTATAGTCTGGTTGCTGTGTCACCGTATACGTGCTACTTGATGCGCCGGAGATTGATGCTATCCCCCCGCCGAGGTTCGCGATCGTGTAGTTGCCATTTTCCACGCCAGCAATCGTGTATTGGCGTTGCGGAGAAGGCGGTGCCGGAGGTGGATAGTTTCCGCCTTTCCAGTTATGTGCCACTTCAAGTTGGATTCCGTACTTGATCTCCTCGAGGGAAACGTGCCGGAGTTGCTGATTCGTTCCGTCGAGGACGAAGAACTTTAGATCGTCGGCGATAAACGAAGGCGCATTCTTACTGTAAAGATATAGGTAGAGAAATATGCTATTTGGATGCCGGTCCATTTGACTCAGGGTAGCCGTTACTGAAGCACTGTCAGCCAAGATGAGTTGAGCAATAGCAGGTGGGAACTTCCCTTCGTTCTGCCAGTCGGCGTCGTTCGCCAATAAGTGCTTCCGCGCCCAAACCGTCACACCGATTGTGTTTGACTGGCCATTTCGATCGATCGTGAAATTTATGATTTCTCCGTCCTTCTTCTGCACAATCGGTTTCAAAGCTTCTAGCGTGTCCAGGCCCTTAATGGACGCTCCGTCCATGGCGACGATGATGTCTCCAGGTAAAATGCCTGCACCGGCGGCAGGCCCATCTTGCCTCACGGCCTCGACCTTGTATCCGGTCGCGCCCCCTTTCCCGTTTATTCCGATCATTCCGTCGTTCTCGTGTTGGGTAACTCCAACAGAACCTCGAAGCCACTGGCCCTTCATCTCAATGGGGGTTATATAGGTAGGCTGTTGCGCTTGGACCGAAGCTGGGGGTGATACTGCAAATACTGTCGCTAAGGTGAGCGTTGCAAGACAATGTGAGATTTTCATATCAATCTCCGAAAACCTAAGTGGGCACTCTATTAACTTCATGTTACCTCTAATCTAACTCCTACAGCCACGCTTCGTGTAGCAGGCTTCGGTCGAACCGACGTGGGTGCCTGTGCGGGTGTCGTTTTCTTGCAGTGATCCGCTGACTGGACACATTCGTCCAGACGTCCACCGCTCGTTCCGTATTCCGCATAATGTGTCCGCTGCGCGGAGGAAAGTTCATGCGATCCGGCACCTTGTGGCGTGTTGTTGGGCTGCTGCTTCTCTCGATCACTATGCAGGCGCAATCGTTGACGCGGCAAGCGGCTACGCTCAGCCAGGTTGGCCGCGCGTGCCGCCGCTGCGTGGCATGAATTAGTGAACGTTCTTGGAGAGGAAAGCGCGCATTAGCTGAGCGATTTCGGCGCCGTCTTCTTCCAGGGCAAAGTGGCCGGTATCGAGCAAATGCAGTTCGGCGTCGGGCACATCTTGCAGGAAGGCTTGCGCGCCTGCCGCTGCAAATACGGGGTCATTCTTGCCCCAGACTACAAGCACGGCAGGTTTCTTGTCGCGCAGATACTTATGCCACGCGGGATAGAGTGGCGGGTTATTGCGGTAGTCATAAAACAGCGCCAACTGGATCTTGTCATTGCCCGGCCGATCCAGCTTGGCTTGATCAAACAAGTAGGAATCGGGGCTCACGTGTTCCGGACTGCGGAAGCCCTGCAAGTATTGGAGCTTCGTAGCGTCCAGGGTCAATAGCTGGCGCACTTTGGCTTCGTTGGCAGCGTTTGGATCTTTCCAATAAGGATAGAGGAACTCGGCCCAAAAGGGCGCCAAACCCTGGTCATAGGCATTGCCGTTCTGGGTGATGATGGCCTGAATGCGGTCAGGATGGAGGGTGGCGAGGCGGAATCCTACCGGCGAACCATAATCCTGGATGTAGATGGAGTATTTGGTGATGCCTTGCTGGTCGAGAAAGTGGTCGACCGTGTCGGCCAGATGGTCAAACGTATAAGCATACTGTTCCGGAGATGGCGCATCGCTGTAACCGAAGCCAGGATAGTCTGGCGCTACTACGTGGTATTTGTCGCTGAGGCGCGGGATCAGCTCGCGGAACATGTGCGAGGAACTGGGAAATCCGTGAAGCAAGACAATGGTGGGTGCATCTTTCGGCCCCGCCTCGCGGTAGAAGATCTTCATGCCATCGACCTGGGTGGTGCGGTACATCACGCGTGAGGCCTCGATCGGTGTAGCGTGGTTCGCCTGCGCGGCTGAAAAGATAGGACTAGCTGCCAGGCCAATCAAGAACAGTGCTGCTTGCAACGATTTGCGAATCATCTCTCCTCCTGGTGAATTCTTGTATTAGACCAATCGGTCTATATGGACGGTTTGATGCCTATGCCGCAAAAGAGTTTCAAGAAACCGAGTCAGTTGAGGGAAAAGTTAGGAGGAATTAGACCGCACGGTCTAACCTATGGAGGGAATGGGACATCCCAGATGGGAGGGCTGGTCATGCGCCTCGCAAAAATCTCAGATGAAGAGCTGTTCCAAGAACTGGCCGACGTTTTCCGCCGCAAAGGGTACGACGGCGCTTCCTATTCCGATTTGATGCGAGCCAGCGGCTTGGTCAAAGGGAGCCTGTATCACCGCTTCCCTGGTGGCAAAGCGGATATGGTTGATGCAATCCTAACGCGAGTGGATCGCCATTTTGCCGAGTACGTACTTAAGCCGGCGTACGAGGAGGGAAAACCACGGGACCGCGGTAAGAAAATCGCGCGACGGCTTCGTGAATTTTATGATTCCGGCAGACGCAGTTGTCTGCTGGACACGCTCACGCTCGGGGAAGGAGCGTCGACGCGTGCGCACGCTCGCCGGTCCATGGAGGCGTGGATCGACGCATTCGCGCGCTTGGGGCGTGATGGCGGGTTAGGCCGTGCGCTGGCACGCAGACGGGCTCAGGAAGCTGTAGCCGGTATCGAAGGCGGGCTTGTGGTCTCACGTGTTCTCGGCGACTCGCGTCCGTTTCTGCGGGCGCTGGCGAATTTGCCCAAAGAACTAACGAATCCAAATGCGTAGAAATCTAGGCTGCGGTAACAAATCGAAGAGAGATTCCTCTCTGCGCGACCCGGCGCACAAAAGGCGTGCGCAGGAAAAACCCGGGTCGCTCCGTTCGGAATGACGTGTAGTGGGTGTGCGCGTCCGTGTACGGGCGTTTCAGGCTTCATTCCGTATAATGGCTCCGCTTTACGGAGGACTTCATGCAAACTGGCACGCTTTGGCGTGTTGTTGGGCTACTGCTTCTCTCGAGCAATTTGCAGGCACAATCGCCGGAGTTGTCGAAGACGGTGCAGGAGTTTGTGCGGGTGCGTGGACCGAGGATTGTTCTTACGCATGTGCGGATTGTTGACGGGACGGGAGCGGCTGCGATTGAAGATCAGAATGTCGTGATTGAGGCGGGGAAAATCGCTGGTATTCAGAAGGGGACGGACGTGACGGCGACGGCGGGCACAACCGTTTTGGATCTTCGCGGTTATACGGTGATTCCGGGCCTCGTGGGGATGCACAATCATCTTTTTTATATTGCGCGACCGAATCTGGACAGCCAGCGGCATTTTGACAACCCCGTTGCTGTTCCGCAGATGACGTTTTCCGCGCCGCGGCTGTATCTTGCCGGCGGCGTCACGACCATGCGTACTACCGGCAGCGTGGAAACGTATGCGGATCTGAACTTGAAGCACGACATCGATGCCGGGAGATTGCCGGGACCATATATCGATGTTACCGGACCGTACCTGGAGGGCAGCCAGAGTTACTTCATCCAGATGCCGCATTTAACCAGTGCGGAAGATGCGCGGCAGACGGTGGAGTACTGGGCGGACCGCGGCGTGACGTCGTTCAAGGCGTACATGAACATCACTCGGGCTGAGTTGAAGGCGGGGATTGATGCGGCGCACAAACGCGGGCTGAAAGTGACCGGCCACCTGTGCTCGGTCACCTACAAGGAGGCGGCGGAACTGGGCATCGATGACCTGGAACACGGATTCTTCGTAAATACGGAACTGGATGCGGATAAGAAGCCGGATGTTTGCAGCCAAAGCGCAGGCGGGGAGACTCTGGCGCGCATGGAACCGAATGGTCCGGAGGCGAAGGACTTGATTGCGACACTCATCAAGCATCATGTGGCCATCACGTCCACGCTGCCGGTGTTTGAAGGTGATGCGGGCGGCGGACGGCCACCGGTGCGGCAGCAGGTGCTAGACGCGATGACGCCGCAAGCTCGCGAGGATTACTTCCTACTTCGACAGCGACCACGTGCTTCGAAGGTCGATACGGCACTGCTGTGGAGGCATGACTTAGCGCTGGAGCATGCTTTTGTTGCAGCCGGAGGATTGCTTCTCTCCGGCCCCGATCCCACGGGAGCGGGCGATGTCCTTCCCGGATTCGGCGATCAACGCGGCGTTGAACTGCTTACCGAAGCTGGATTCTCTGCACCTGAGGCGATCCGAATCGCCACTCTGAATGGAGCGACTTATTTGGGCCGGGAGAAAGAGATCGGTACTGTCGCCATCGGGAAGAATGCAGACCTGGTGGTGATCAAGGGCGATCCCTCGAAACAGATTTCAGACATTGAGAATGTCGAAATCGTATTTAAAGACGGTGTGGGATACGATTCGCAGAAGCTGTTGAATTCCGTGAGAGGCAGATACGGACAGTATTGATGGGATGGGAGTATTATTCGGCGGGGTGAATCCTATGACTAAAGCGTTTCGGGAATTTTCGGTTCGGTTTGTGCAGGTCTGCGTGGTTCTCTCTCTATTTTCGGTTACTGCTGCGGGTGCGGAGGGGCCGATCCGGGTTGCTCTCGTTGGGCTGGTGCATGGTCACGCCAAAGGATTTTTGCGGGCGCTGCCTGGGAACGATAGCGCGACGTTGGTAGCTATTGTTGAGCCGCGGGAAGATTTGACTAAGGAGTATGCGAGCAGGTTTGGGCTGGATCCCAAGCTGTTCTACACGGACCTGGAAAAGATGCTGACGGAGCAGCATCCAGACGCGGTGCTGGTGTATACGGCGATTGCGGACCATCGAAAAGTGATTGAGGCGGCGGCGCGGCATGGGGTGAGCTCGATGGTGGAGAAGCCGCTTGCTACTACGCTTGAGGACGCGCTGGCCATACGCGCAATTGCGCGGAAACAGCATGTGCAGGTGCTGGTCAACTATGAGACGACCTGGTATGCGAGTAATCGGGAAGTGTTCGTGGAAGCGGGGCAAGGCAAGTTGGGGGAGATACGAAAAGTGGTGGTTCACGACGGGCACGAGGGGCCGAAGGAAATCGGAGTCGAGCCAGAATTTCTTTCGTGGCTTACCGATCCCGTAAAAAACGGGGCAGGGGCTATGTTTGACTTTGGGTGCTACGGGGCCGATCTGATGACGGTGCTGATGCACGGGGAGGCGCCGGTGAGCGTAACGGCTGTGGCGCAGACGGACAAACCGGACATTTATCCGAAAGTGGATGATGATGCAACTTTGATTCTGCGTTATGCGAAGGCGCAGGGAGTGCTGATGCCTTCGTGGAACTGGTCGTTTTCTCGCAAAGATATGGAGGTTTACGGGACAGGAGGCTACGCGATCACGGTGGGTTCCGACCGGTTGCGCGTGCGTTATCGCGGGCAGGACGCGGAGTCGCAGACGACGGCGGCTCCTTTGGAGAAGGCGGAGGGCAATTCGTTGAGTTACTTGTCGGCGGTGCTGCGCGGACAGATTAAACCTGAAGGCGATCTTTCGTCGCTGGAGACGAATATGGTGGTGGTGCAGATTTTAGATGCGGGGCGCCGGTCGGCAGAGACTGGGCGGACGGTGGCGGTTGCGCCTTTGCCGAGATAGAAAGAGGAGAAAAACCTCGCACGAAGGGCACAGCGCTAGCCTGAAGGTTGCCCTACATTATTTCGCCGCGCTTGGCTAGGGCGGTGATGCGGTCGGCGGCTCGGAAGGCGAGGGCTTCGATGGTCATGGTGGGTTGGCCGCGGCCAGAGGTTACGAGGCTGCTGCCGTCGCAGAGGAAAAGATTTTTTATGTCGTGGGTGCGGTGATCGGGGTTGATGACGGAGGTCTGGGGGTCGTTGCCCATGCGGCAGGTGCCGAGGAGATGCACGGCGAATTCGGATTCCTTTATAGGGTGAGACCAAATCTTTTGTGCGCCCGCGGCTTCCAGAAGCTCGTGGGCGCGCTGGTTCTGCCAAGCCCAAAGCTTGAGATCGTCGGGATGGTCTTTGTAAGTCAAACAAAGCGCCGGGAGTCCCCAAGCGTCTTTTAGGTCGGGATCGAGAGAAAAGCTGTTGGTCTCGACAGGCAGCGACGTGCCATGGGCAAAAATCTCCATGGTGCGAGTGAAATTGTGTGCAAGGGTGTCCTTGAAGGCTTTGCCCCAGCGTGGCGAGGCAGGCGGCAAGCCACTCTGTTGACCTGACGCGGCAGGATTCCTCCAGACTTCTGGCCAGTTTTCCAGCGCAAAGCTGAGCGGCGTCATGTCGAAGCGCGCGTCGAGCCCGCCGCCGCCGTAGAAGCCGACCTTTTGCGGATCTAGCTCGTAGAAATCGTGGAGGATGCGGCTGACGGCAAAACCCTTGTAATCGTTGAGGGGGTGCTCGAACACGGCGGTGGTGACGCCGCCGCTGTTGAGCATGAGGTATTTGCCGACGATGCCGCTGGAGTTGGCGAGGCCGTTGGGGAATTGTTTGTTGGCGGAGAGAAGAAGAAGACGCGGAGTTTCGGCGCCATTGGCGCAGACGATTACGGCTTTGGCTTTTTGCAGGTGCGTGTTGCGCTTTTCGTCGAAGTAGACTGCGCCGGTGACGCGGCCGTTGTTGTCCATCTCGATGCGATGGACGTAGGAGTTGGGGCGAATTTCGCAGCGGCCTGTTTTCTCGGCTACCGGAATGGCGGCGGCTAGAGAGCTGGACTTGGCGCCGACTTCGCAGCCGAAGGCCAGGCAGAAACCGCAATTGACGCAGGCGCTGCGTCCGGCGCGCGGCTGGGAAAGAATGGCCATGGGCGCTGGGAAGGGATGCCAGCCGAGCTTGCGAGCGGCGCGCTCGAAAATTACGCCGGAGGATTTCACGGGCAGCGGCGGCATGGGATAAGGCTTGGAGCGCGGAGGATCGAAGGGACTGGCGCCAGCGAGACCGGAGACGCCGATTTCCCATTCGACCTTCGTGTAATACGGCTCAAGATCGGCATAGGTGATGGGCCAATCGCGCAGATCAGCACCGGGAACAGGCCCGATTTTGCTGCGCTCGACGAAATCGATTTCGTGGAAGCGCCAGAAATTCGCGGTGAAGTGCACGCTGGTGCCGCCGACGAGGCGTCCGTAGACGAGGGCGCGCTGCGGCTTGGCTTTCTCGTTGGGCGTCTTGCGGAAGGAAGTGGGTTGAAGCTTGGGTTTGTTGGTGAGGAGATCTTCGCCGAGGACTTTCACTTCGTCGTGGACGAAGTCGGCTTCCGTGAGATAAGGGCCTTGTTCGAGGACGACGACGCGAAAGCCATTGGTTGAAAGCTCCCTGGCCATAATACCACCGGCTGCACCGGAACCGACGATGACGAAATCGACTTCATCGGAGGTTTTATATTTCGGCGTATCGACTCTCATGCCTTGGTTTTTTCCGTGTCGGGAGGATTGGGCTGCCAGCCGGCGTAGTCTTTGTCGTAAAAGCCGAAGGGCGGCTGGAACATGTGATCGCGGTCGCGGCCGATAACTTTCCAGCCGACGCCATCGCGATTGCCGGCGCGGCCAGAGTCGGGGTCAATCAGGAAGCCGACGATGGTATGAACACGCACAGTCTCGAAAAAGGAGGGGGCATTCGCGCCAGCACGGTATACTCCGCGTCCTCCACCGGCGTGACTATCGAAGGAATGGAGAATTTGGTCCTGTTGTTCGGGCGTAGCGCTCGAGAATTTTCCGACTGTTGGAAATAATTCGTGGACGCGGGCCTGCAATTCAGGGAGGCCTTCGCGATAGGTTTTCTGGTCGTCGACGGAGAATGTGGTCAGCGCGTGATCGATGAAGTAAACGACACCGGCTTCGCGGGCGCCGCCGGAGTCGTCAGAAGGAATGATACGCGCGGTGATGGCGTCGATTTCGATGGCTTGCTCGGGCGAGAAGAATTGGAATTTGACGGGCTCGGTGGACTTTGCGGCCTGGTGCGCGTGCTCGGCGGCAGCCACGAGCGCAGGCCAATGTGTGGAGAGCCACACCGCGCTGAGACCAGCGCCGGCGCGAGCCAAAAAATTGCGACGCGTAAGATCGTTGATCATAAATGAATGAGGGCAAAACGAGCAGGAAGGAATTTAGGATGGGCGCGGCGCCGCGTCAAGGAGAAAGGGTGAGATTTACCGGCTGAAATTTTGCTGCGAAGCATTGGGGAAGCGGACGTTTGCGAGGCGTGGTTACGCTGGTGTACGATTTTGCGGAAGCTCGACAGGCAGAGTTGTGGTGGGAATCCGCATTCCGGGTGAATGACGCGCGCGCATGGCTACGCTTACTGGAGCGATTGGCACGGGGAGTAAATGGCTGCTGGACCGCATCGTCGGGGCACTTGCGGCTACCGGCGTAAATCCTAATTTTCTGACATTTTTAGGGCTGGTGGTGAACTTCGCAGCGGCGGCGACGTTTGCGATTGGGCGATTTCGCACCGGCGCGCTGATTATTTTGTTCGCCGGATTTCTGGACATGCTGGATGGGCAGGTGGCGCGTCGGCAAAATCGCGTTACGGCGTTCGGCGCGTTTTACGATTCGACTCTGGATCGCTACGCGGACATGGCGTTGTACATGGGCTTGCTGGTGTATTACTCGGTGAGCGGGCGAATACCATACGTGGTGCTGGCGGCGGTGGCGACGGCGGGGTCGGTGATGGTGAGCTATGCGCGGGCGCGGGCGGAATCGCTGATTCCGTTGTGCAAAGTGGGATTTATGGAACGACCGGAACGGTTGGTGCTGCTGATTATCGGGGGATTGTTTAATCGCATGGGGCCAGTGCTGTGGGTGATTGCGGTGGTGTCGACGATCACGGTGATTCATCGCATCGTATATACCTGGCAGGAGACGCGGGCGGGGCGGGTGCTTCCGGGAATTCGCCTAAGTCTGTAGACCATATCTGCGAGGGCTGTAATGAAGACCATCACTATGACCGATCTGAGGACCCATTACGGAAAATACCTGCGTGCAATTAGGAAAGGGAAGTCATTCCTCGTTACTCGCCGTGGAATTGTTATCGCAAAAATGACTCCGGTCGACAAGGACCAGCAAGCCTGAAAATTCCGTTATCACCTAGAAAGTAGTCTCTACTTTCTCGCCGCGATTACCCATTGACGCTTCGACGGGTGCTGAAATTAGTGCGCGGACGCGGTCGCGTAGGGCGGCTACTTCGTTTTTCGTGAGGGTTGAGGTGTCGATGGTGTCGTGTAGGTAGACGGTCACGGTGGCGGGCCACAGCATCCAGTGGCCGGTGCGGTGATGTTGGAAGGAGCCGACGAGGCTCACGGGAACGATGGCGACGCCGAGTTGTTGCGCGAGGCGGAAGCCGCCGTCCTGGAATTCATCGACGTGGCCGGTGCGGGTGCGCTTAGCTTCGGGAAAAATGATGAGGCTGGTTCCGCGATTAACGGCGTCCTGTGTGAGGCGCCACATGCGCTTGATGTCGGAGGGTCGGCGGACGTCGGGGACGGGGACGTTGCCGAAACGCTTCATAAGCCAGCCGTACGCGGGGATTTTGAAATGGGACTCAAGCTCCCAGCCGCGCACGAGTTGCGGAATGGCGCAGTAAAGCATGAAAGGATCGAAGAGATTCACGTGATTCGACATGAAGAAGGAAGTGCGCTCGGGATCGAAGTTGGGGGAGCGGACAAGTTTCACGCGTGCGCCAGAGAGAAAGGCAATCCGGCGGCAGAAGGCGCGCTGCAGCCAGTCGTGCTTGCGCATATCCAAGAAGATATTGAGAAAAACGAGGAAAGGCGCGGCGATGAAAAAATGGATGAAGCTGAGGACCCAGAGGACGGCGCTGCGCAGCGCGAGATAGGCACGATTCATATGTGCACTTGCACGGCGGAGGGAATGATATCGAGGCAGCGGATCGCGAGGGTAGCGATTTCGCCGTCGATCATGACATCTATGGGCGCAGCGAGGTTGAATTCGACACGGCGCACGGCACGGCGGGAGGCCAAAGGATGCTGAATGTGCGTGCCGTCGTAAAGTTTTGGCAGCATGCGTAAAAGGCCGAGGCGTCCGATGGGGCCCCAGCGGACGTATTCGATCAGGGCGTCGGAAGGATCGGCGTCGGGGGCGATCAGCATGGTGCCGCCGGTGTACTTGCTGTTGTTGAAACTCAGAAAGAGGCAGGGGCGCTCATCCCAATTTTTGTCGTCGTCGCAGCGAAGCGGAAAAGCGCGGCGGCGCAGTTGCGCTACGCGAACGAAGACACCGAAAAGGTAGCCGAGCGGGCCGAGAGGCTTGAAGTAACGGTTGGTGAGGGTCGCCACGTCAGCGGTAAATCCCACGCTAAGCAGGTTGAATGCAAAGATTTCGCCTGTAGAGTGCGTCAGGCGGAGGAGATCGACGGGGCGCTTACGATTTTCGATTAAAGCTTGCAGGGCGGCTTGGGCGCCGTTTTGTGTAAAGTCACGAAGGAAGGAATTGCCGGTGCCGAGGGGAAGAAAACCGAGGGAGATGCGAGCGTTTGCGCCAGCATGGGTGAAGATGCCGTTGAGGATTTCGTGGGCAGTGCCGTCGCCGCCGACGGCGATGAAGCGGCGATAATTTTGATCGTAGGCTTCGCGGGCAAGGTCGGCGGCGTGGCCGGGGCCGGTGGAGGCGATGACGTCAACGTGGAGGCCGTGTTTGCGGAGGCGCGCCAGGGCCGGTCCAGCGAGTTTCGCGGAGCGGCCGCCGCCCGCGGCGGGATTGACGATGGCGAAGAAGGTTTCTCTCACAAAGGAGCGGCCTCCAGCCGCTCAAGATGGACAAAAACAGCGGCTAAAGCCGCTGGGATGCGCTAAAGCGCACCCCTACAACCCACAACAGCCTTACAAGGGCAAAATCGCTGAGGCGCGATCTAACTGCGCCAGGCGTTCGGCCAGGATATTGCGTTTAATTTTTAGTGACGCCGTGCGGGGAAAGTCTTCGCCGAATAGGACGAGCCCATGCACGCGCTTGTAGTTTAGCAGGCGGTTGTTGCGATTGGAGATGTCGAGGCGAAGTTCGTCGCTGAAGGCTTGGTCCTGCTCTAGGTGAAGGACGAGGAGCAGTTGCTCGCCAACCATGGAGCGCCGCGGCCAAATGTAGTTGGCGGCGAAGATGCAGAATTCCTTCACGGGAAGGCTTTCAAACACAGCTTCGATATCTTCGGGATAAATGTTTTTGCCTTCATCGGTGACGATCATGTTTTTCTTGCGACCGAAGAGTTGCAGATGCCCGGTCGAGTCGAAGCGGCCGAGGTCGCCGGTCATTAGCCAGCCGTCGACGATGGTTTCGGCGGTGAGTTCGGGCTCGTCGAGATAGCCGGCCATTACGGTTTTGCTGCGGACGGCGACTTCGCCGATGCCCTCGGCATCTGGATTGACGATGCGGACTTCCATCCCGGGCAGAGGTTTGCCGACGGTGTCGGCGCGGAACGGCTTTAGATCGTTGACAGTAATGGCAGTGCCGGCTTCGGTCAGGCCGTAGCCGTTGGCGACCGGGATACCGAGGTCGTAGAAGAATTGCAGGGTTTGAGGCTCGGTGAAGGCGCCACCGACGATGATGGCGCGAAGTTCGCCGCCGAAGGCATCGTGGACTTGTTTAAGGAGGCGGCGGCTTAGCGCGAGGCGAGGCTGACTTTTGGTAAATGCTTTGTTGAGGGAAACAAGCGCGTTGAAGATTTCTCGCTTGCCTCGCGGTAAGGCATCGAAACGCGCTTGCAAACCCTTCTGCAGGTTTTTGAGCACCACTGGGACGAGACTGACGTAGGTGATTTTATATTTGGGGAAGGCTTCGCGGACATATTCGGGGCGGAGGGTGCGGAGATGCACTACGGCGGCTCCGCAGATGAAGGGGCCGAAGAAGCCAACCATGAAATCGATGGCGTGGTTGGTAGGGAGGATGCTGAGATAGCGGACGCCGGGCGCGAAAGGGTAGAGCGAGGTGAGGGCAATACACTGCTCGAGGTAATTTTCGTGGGTCATCATGCAGCCTTTGGGGCGGCCGCCGGTGCCGGAGGAGTAGACGATAGTAGCGACGTCGCCGCGCCGGCGTGGGATGAACGCGGGTTCGTTGTTGCTGCGGAATTCTTCCCAGCGGTAGGAGCCCGAGACATCGGCGTTTGCTGGGGCCTCGGTGACCAGGATTGTCTTGAGGCTTGTGGCGGAACTGCGCGGTGACGAGGCTGCGAGTTGGCGCCAAATGGGATATTCGGTGATGAGAACGCTGACACTGGAATGCTTGAGGAGTTGCCACTGTTCTTCGGGAGTGAGCTTGTAATCGAGCGGGACGAGGATGCCACCGGAATAGAAAATAGCGTAGGCGGAAATCAGCCATTTAGACTGATTGGTCATGATGATGGCGGCGCGGTCGTTCGGTTGGAAACCTGCGTTTTGGAGAGCTCTCGCCAATGGGTGTGCGCACTCCTTGAAGCCCCGATAGGTGAGGCGATCTTTCTCGCGCTCGCGATCAGATTCGATGAGGCAAATCTCAGAGGCGAATTGATCGAGCGCATCTTTTAGGGCCGCACCTACGGAGTGATACTTCGCGAGATCGAGCATTACAGGCGAGACTGGATGCGAGAGGCGAGGGTGCGAAAATCGCTTACGCCTTGGACTTCGTAGTCGGGTAGCTCGATGCCGAAGTGATTTTCGAGGCGGCTTAGGAGTTCGAGGGCTTGCAGACTATTGATGCCTAGCTTCCTGAAGAAATCATCATCGGGCGCGAGGGAATCCGCAGGTACCTGGAAATGCTTGGAGGCGAGGCTCAGCACTTCCTCTGTGGTTTGGTCGATCGTACGCATGGATAGGTCAATTTATCACTATCGGGACCGGAATGAAAATTCGGGAGACCGTTGGGCAGAACACCGGTTTCCGATCTGCACTGACTAGCAGACGCCGCTGGGGCGCGTTGGAGTTCCGGATTCCTGAGTCGGAAGGGTCTGCGTGCTTGGCACCGTGTAAGGGGTCGTGCCAGCGAGGTTGGCGACACATTGCTGGATCAGTTGCTGAACAGCGGGAAACGTGGAGGGAAGATTCGGAATGGACTGGTCGGGCCTTTTGAGATTGAGCGCGCTGGTCAAATCGCCGACGGTCGCGCGGCGCCAAGCGCTTAGATTAGGCACTTCAGCACCGAAGCGAGTTTCCAGGAACCGCAGCACCGAGGTGTGATCGAAGAGATCCGAAGAGACGAAGCCGCCTCTGCTGAACGGGGAAATGAGCAGCATCGGCACGCGAAAACCCAGTCCAATGGGGCCGGTGATCGCGGGACTGCCGATTACGGTCGGGTCGGGGACGGCGGGCGCGGTGACAAATTCGCCAGGAGTTCCGAGCGGCGCGGTGGTCGGGGGAACGTGGTCGAAAAAGCCGCCATTCTCATCGTAGGTGACCAACAAAAGTGTCTTGGCCCACAGAGTGGGGTTCGCGGTTAGAGCGCTGATGATGAGCGAAAGGATGTTCTCGCCGAAGATGGAAGGTGAAGGCGGATGGTCCGAGGTTATGACGGAGCCTATCAGCCAGGAGACTTGCGGCAAATTGCCGGAGGCTACATCGGCCAGGAAGTCCACGGGAAACTGAGGTCCGAAGGCATTCTGATGCAGCGGCGAGGTAGGGTCCTGAAAATTCTTGAAGTAGGAGAGAACATTGTCAGAGAGAATACCGCCCAAAACTGTCGCATCCGGCGATGAGTATACCTTCCAGGAAATCCCGCGCGCCTGAAGTTGCTCGGGCATGGTGGTATACGTGAGACGGCCGTAGATGGCGGTGCGATTCGTGATGACGGTCTGCAGAATGGGTCCGCCGTTTTTTCCGTCTGGGTCGAGCGAGGCCGCCATCGCATAGAGGCGATTTGGGTCCGTGGGTCCCATCACCGAGCAAAAATAGTTGTCGCAAATCGTAAAACCGTCGGCGAGAGCGTAATAGTAGGGAATGTCGGCGCGAGTGTAATAGCCCATGCTCAATACGGCGTCGTTGGAATTAATCGGAAGATGCGAGGTCACGAAACCGTCCATCGCGCCGTTGTCCCAGCTCTGATGCTGAGGGACCCAGTCGTGGCTGATGTCATGGGTACAGGCGGCATTGGTCGTGGTGGTATCGAGATGAAATGGCAAGAGTTTCCCGACGGGAGAACTCGCGGTGTTTGCTGGATCGGGCTGCTGGAAGGCCATGCTGGGATCGGAGAATCCGCGGACGCCGCGGTAAGTTCCGAAATAATGATCGAAGGAGCGGTTTTCCTGAATCAGGATGACCACATGCTCGATGTCCGTTAATTTGGAGCATGAGGAAGGAAGGGGTGGAGGCGTGATGGAACCGCGGTTGCCGCATCCGGGCAGAGTGAATGATGCGAGTTCCGCAATGGCTGTGGCCGCACCGAGCTTCAGCAGTTTTCGGCGAGTTGGATTCCCCATAGACTGTAAGTTTTGATGCGCTTTACGTAGCAAAGGTGGGATCGGGCACCCACTCGTGGCTTGTCGAGTCATACCCCTGGTACGTCCCGCATTCATTTCGGCGATGAGCGGCCGCTAGCTGGAATTTGGCGACGTTGGCGCGGACGTGGAAACAGACGGCTTGCGCCTAAGACTTGGCTGTGAATTGGTTTGATACTCCGGCATCGGCTCGCCAACCTTCTTTAGCGCGAGAGCGGGGAAGATGTAGGCTTTGGCGTTGGCGTCCCAACGATAACCGACGCGGAACCGCCACAATTTTTGCGACCCCGCGGGCCATTCCACCAAGAGGTGCGGATGCCGGGGATCAATTTTCACCGAGACCTTCAAAATGTGGAATGACCAAATCGTTCGCGGCGGACGAGCGCGTTCGATGGTTAGCTTTCGCTGAATCTGACAACCGACGTGGCCGAACCATCGGTGGTCGGGGCCTTCGTGGGGACAGCCTTGACCCACTACCGGGAGAGCAAAGAGCACAGCAACGAGTGCGAGCATTCGAGGGTGACCGAGAGGGTCGATGGTTAGACTAAGCGGAGCCGGAAAGAGTTTTCCATGGGCCGAGAGAATCAAATATTTGGTACTGGGGTTGTGGGAGTACCAATCATCTTTAGGGGGGAACGAGCGGTGGTGGGCTCAGAGAAGGACGAGGCCGCGACGGATGCCGAGGGCTACGGCTTCGGTGCGGGTGGCCGCGCCGAGCTTGCCGAGGATGGCGGCTACGTGGAACTTGGCGGTGTGGTCGGAGATGTGGAGGCGCGCGGCAATTTCTTTGTTGGCAAGGCCTGCGGCAAGCATCTGGAGGACTTCGCGCTCGCGGCGGGTGAGGGGCTCGGAGAGCTCGGCGAGGGGTTGCGAGGCGGACGCGGAGGTGGGGAAGGCCGCGGGAATTTCGGTGGGATGCAAAACGACCAGGCCTGCGGCCGCGGCTTGCAAGGCGGCGGTGAGCTGATCGGTCGGGACCTCGCTGGGCAGCAAGGCGCGAATGCCGGCTTGCAATGCTTGCGCGGATACCGCGGGCGCGGTGGCTTCGGTCAGCACGACCACGGGAATTTCCGCGGCGAGTTCGGAGTACGCGAGCGATTCGATGATGGCCTCGGGCGACTCGCCCGACGCGTCGACCAACAGGACGTCTGCCTGCGAGTCGGAGAGGTCGCCACCTAGGGCGTCAATCGAAGTGGCGGAGCCGACAATTTTCACGCTTTGCGCCTTAAAACGATTTTGCAGCGCGGCGCGAGCGAGCGGCAAAGCGGCGATGAGGAAGACGCGAATCACGCGGCGGCGGCGCTCCTGCTAACGTTCTTAGCGCCAAGCTGTACGGTGACGCGGCGGAAGCGATCGTAATTTCCACGCAAAAATGCCAGGCGCACCACTCGCGGGCCAGAGCCTTGCAGAGAGGCGGCAAGATCGTCGACGGAGGCGAATGATTTTTCGTCGGTACCCAGCAGGATGTCGCCCGGCATGAGGGAGGCGTTTGCGGCAGGGCTGTCCGGCTCGACTTCTAACAGGACGAGGCCAAACGCTTTAGCGCGGGTGCCAGGGCGCGGGACTCGCACAGACGCTACGCTGACACCAAGCCAGGCGTCGACGGGCTCCGCAGCGAGAAAATTGGTCACGGCGTTGCTGGGCACAGCGAGGGCAAGGCGACCGGCGACCATGGTGTTGATGCCGATTACCCGGCCGCGTGCGTCGGCGAGCGGACCGCCGGAATTGCCAGGGGCGAGGCGGACGTCCGCTTGCACCCAGGTTTCCGGGCCGAAACGGCGCGACGATCCACCTAGAGGGCCGACAGCGTGTATCACGCCGGTGGTGAGCGCGCCGACGAAGCCGAGCGGATTGCCGATGGCGATGGCGAGTTCACCGGGACGGACTTGCGAGGAATCCGCGGCGGTTGCCGCGGGAAGACTTGCGGCGTTGATGCGGAGCTCGGCTAGATCGCGGCGAGTGTCGCGCGAGGCGAGCGCGGCATCGAACTCGCGGCCGTCCCAAAGCTGGACGCGCATTTGGGACGCGCGAGCGACGTGCGCGTTGGTGACGATAGAGCCGTCAGCGGACCAGATCACGCCGGAACCATTGCCGCGGTCACCTGCAAAGACGAGAACAGTGGAGCGGCGAAGTTGCTCGGCGATTTCCCCGAAACCGTGGATGGGCATGTTATTCGCCTCCGCGTTGGCGTTCACCGACCACGATGTTCACTTCCTGGGTCGCCCCGCCGCGCACGAACTTCAGCACCAGCGGCTTGCCAATGGATTCGCCATGGAGTTGCGAGTGGACGTCTTCCAGACGCGCAACGGGATGGCCGGCAAGCGCGACGAGAATGTCTCCGATGACGATGCCAGCTTTGTGGGCGGGGCTTTCCGGCTCGACCTCGAGAACGATGGCGGCAGTTTTTTCGCTGCGCTGCAGGGATTGACGAAGAGCTTCCGGCAAACGCACGGGTTGCAGGCCTACTCCAAGATAACCTTGCGGGATGTGGCCCTTTTTGAGCAGCGTATCGATGACACGATCAACCGCGGGCGCGGGAATCGCAATGGCGCCGAAACGTGCGAAACGCGGCGTGGCGATGCCAACGGTGCGGCCTTGTGCGTCAACAACAGCGCCGCCGACGGCAGTGGGTTGCAGGCCGACGTCGAGGCGTATGTAGGGCGCCAGAGCGGCGCCCGTCCACGTGCGACGCTCCGCGGTGACTAGGCTGACCACACCGAGCGCGGCTACCGGACCGCTGGCGCGGGTGCGGCCGACAACCAGCGCCAGGCTGCCGGGCTTCAGCGCGGTTGCCTCACCGAAATTGGGCACCGCAGCGGACGCTTCCGCACATTTCAGGACCGCGAGATCCGTTGAAGGGTCGCGGCCCGCTAGCGTTGCCGGCACGACGCGGCCGTCCGGCAAGGTGACGTGAATTTCTTCGTCGCGGCGCAGGGCGTGCTCGGCGGTGACGATGATGCCTGCGCGCCAGATTACTCCACTTGCAGAGCCACGGGCTTCGGCGTGAACGGCGACGACATTCGCCGCGGCGTGTTCGGTGGCGTGCGCCAGGGCGTTGGAAAGTTCAATTAGTTCGGCTGACATTTGGTGCCTCCATGAACAAGATGCGGCATGAGGTAGGGCGTGTACATCCGCCAAACGGCTAGGTTCCTGCGGGGATCGAGAGAAAGTCTCTCGCTTTTGGAGACGACACTGAGTTAACCGGGACGGCCTAGGCGCGCGGTCAGGCTTTAGCGCGTTCCATTAGTTCGAGGCGGTTGCCGAAGGGGTCGAAGACGTGAACGCGGCGGAAGCCATTGAAGGACGTGTCTGGCTTACTGGAGATGCCGGCACGATCGCAGGCGGCGAGGATTTTGTCGAGGCCTTCCACCACAAATGCGGGATGGGCACGCTTCGCGGGAGTGAAATCCGGCTCGCTGCCGAGATGGAGATTGACCGAGCCGGTGACGAGCCAGATGCTCTTGCGTTCCGCCATTTGTGAAGGCTTCGCGACTTCAGCGAAGCCGAGGATGCCGGAGTAGAAGGCCCGAGCGCGGTCCTCACTGGCGACGGGAATGGCGATTTGGACGTGGTCGATGTTGAGGATTGGCACGGCTGGTTTACGCCACCTTTTTCGAGCGACGGGGCTGAATTTTGCGGATCGTAGTGCGCAAACGCTGACGAGCAGCGCGTACTTCGTATTGCAGTTGCAAATTCATCCAAAACGCTTCAGACATGTTAAAGAAACGGGCTAGTCTGACCGCAGTGTCTGCTGTGATGCCGCGCCGCTCCAGAACTATGTCGTTGATGCGCGGGGCGGGGACGTGAAGGCTCCGAGCCAACTCGTTAGCTGAAAGCTTCATTGGTTTGAGAAATTCTTCGCGTAGAATCTCACCAGGGTGAATCTTCCAACTGGGGGCTGCATTTCGTTTCTCTCGCATTGGATACTCCTCGGCAATTACAATTAATGATAATCCGTGATCTCGACGTCAAAGGCATCGCCGTCTTTCCATCCGAAACACAGCCGAAACTGATCATTAATCCTGATGCTGGACTGGCCCTCGCGCTCTGCCTTCAAAGCTTCTAGGTGGTTACCAGGAGGAACCCTCAGATCGTCCAATCGTCCCGCGGTGTCCAGTAAAAGAAGCTTTCTCAAGGCTGCTCGAATCAAGCTGGGAGGAAGCTTTCTGGATTTTCCTGTCAGCCACAATAGGTGCGTCCGGGAATCGCGGAAGCTCCTGATCACTAAAATAGTTTAACGGTGGTCGTTAAAGATGTAAAGATAATGCTTGCGACGTCATGGCAGATAGGGCATGGCGTCGGTGGATTCCACGAATTTCTTCAGGGCGGCCATTACTGCAGGGCGGGCGAAGAGCTCACAGAATAGATCGATTTCACGGCGGAGTTCGTCGTGGGGGATGGGCTTGATGAATTTTTTGGCGGCGGCGCGGGTGACGGCGTCGAATTTGGTGATTTGCGCGGCGGTGGAGCGGGCGATTTTGAGGGCTTCGCCTTCAGCGGCTAGCTGAGCGACAAGGCCGACGGCTTGGGCGCGCGCGGCATTCACACTGCGACCGGTTAGGAGTAGATCGCGCACGAAGGCGTTGCCGATGTCGCGCTTGAGGCGCGGGATGCCGCCGAAACCGGGGATTAGGCCCAAGCGCAACTCGGGAAAGGCAAACCGCGCCATTTTGTCAGCGACGATGATGTCGCAGGCTAGGGCTAGCTCGAAGCCGCCGCCGAAGCAGACGCCGTGAACGGCGGCGATGGTTACGAATGGCGCAGCGTCAATTGCGTTCAGCGCTGCGTGGATGCGCTCGAGGAATTGGCGAACGCCGGCGAAGCGTTCCTTTTCGGAGACGGCCTCGGCACCGCGGTACAGCTCACGCAAGTCAGCGCCAGCGGAGAAGCCTTGCTTGCGGGTGCTGGAGAGGATGCACGCTGCGGTTTCCGGTGCGAGTCCCGGGATTGCAGCGGCAAATTTCTCCAGGTCGGCCAGAGTTTCGGTGCCGATTTCGTTGCCAGGCTCGTGGTCCAGCGTGAGCTCGACAATTCCGTCGCGCAATTCCCAGCTCAACGTCTTGCCTGCGAAATGCTTCATGACGGCTTTCTATCGTACATGGAGTTAATCTCGGAGGCGAAGCGCGCGTTGATAGCGTCGCGGCGCAACTTGCCGTTGACGGTGAGCAGACCGTTCTCGGGCGTGAAACCTTCGTGAACAATCGCGAAATTGCGGACTTGGCGATAGTGTGGAAGGCTGGGATTGACGGCGTCGAGCGCGGACTGCATGGCCTGCGACTCGACGGAACCAGCGACCAGCGCGCACAGGTAGCCCCGACCATTGCCGACGATGACTACATGCTGCGCGGCGGGAAGATGCTGCGCGATTTTGTCTTCGATAGGCTCGGGGGCAACGTTGTGGCCAGAGTTGAGAATGAGCAAATTCTTGAGGCGGCCGATGATGCGCCAATTTCCGCGCGAATTCACTTCACCCTGGTCGCCGGTGTGAAACCAGCCGTCGCGGAGGACGTGCGCGGTTTCTTCGGGACGATTCCAGTAGCCGGAGAAGATGTTCGGTCCGCGGATGATGATTTCTTCATTTTCGGCGACTTTCATCTCGATACCGCGAATCGACTGACCCACGCATCCGGGTTCAACGGGAACACGCGGATCGTCGAGCGTGCAGATGGCGGTGGTTTCGGTGAGGCCGTAGGCTTGCAGGACCGGGATGCCAAGCATCATAAAGAATTGCTGCGTTTCGGGCGCGAACGGAGCGGAGCCGCAGATGAGGGCGCGAAGGTGCGGGCCAAAGCGGTCTTTGATTTTGGTGAAAATAAGTTTGCGGCCGAGCGCGAGCCAAAGTATGTCAGCGGGGCGCGCGTGGCCTGACGTTTTGCGCTGCCACGCTTCACTGGCCTTCGCGTAAAGAGAGCGGATCGGAGCGGCACGCTTGGAGAGAGCGTCTTCGACTCCGCGACGGACGCGCTCGAGCAGCGTGGGAACGTTGAGGAAATAGTGCGGAGCGGACAAGCGAATTTCGTCAGGGAGCTTCGCGAGGTCCGTGGAGAGCGTAAGGACGCTCTCGCGCGAGAAGCACGAGAGCAGGAGAATCCACGAGGCCGCAAAGTTAAATGGCGCGTAATGAAAAACCCGGTCGGGTTCGCGAGTTTGCCCCATGAGTTGGTCGAGGCGCTCGGTCGTGCACGAGAGCATGTGGGTAACGTTGGCGGCGGTAAGACAAACGCCCTTGGGTTCGCCAGACGTGCCGGACGTGTAGATGATGGTGACAAGGTCGGAATCGCCGCGCGCGTTGGGGTCGTCTGGAATCGGTGGGGTCAGCCTGGCCTGCCCCAAAACTTCATCGAAGAGTACGCGGCGCGGTGTGTTTGACGACTCGCTTGCCCAGGCTTGCATTGCGAGATCGGCTAGACCAGCATCGCCCGCAAGGAGCAGCTTTGGCTCGGAATCTTTCATCATGGCGGCAAGTTCTGCGGGCGACTGCCGGGCATAGAGCGGCACCACGATCAATCCTTCGGCCATCAACGCTAGATCGAAAGCGACCCAGCGAATCGAGTTGGGCGCGAGAAGCGCGCAGCGATCGCCGGGACGAAGTCCAGCGTTACGCAAATAACCACGCACATGCCGCACTTGATCGAGCAGTTCCCTACCCGTGACGCTGACGAACTGCTCGCCATGAATTTCCCGCAGGACGACACGGTCGGCGCTGCGCTGGAGCTGAGTAAGAATTGTTTCGAGAAAATTTGGCATCGGGCTCAGATTGAAAGCACCGGACGCGTATGTCGGAGCAGGAAGCCTGCTCATCGCGACGCAGATCCGGCCACTGAATGCTGGGTGATGACGCTCGTGTCGTAGCGCGCGGCGAGGTAGAGCAACGTTTTGCTGAGCGGAGGCAAATACTCTTCCCAGGAAAGCACGCCGGAGCGCAATGGAAATTCCGGGTAGGTGCGGCGGACTGCGTCTTCGAGAATGGCGCCCATGCGCGCCATGACTTTCAGATTGCGGACGACGGTGCGGCCGATGCCTTCACGGACGGATTCGGCTTCGCGCACGAGAACTTCCATCATTTGCAAAAGCTTCGGCTCTAGCTCAGGGTCGTCCACCGTGAGGAAAAGGTGCTCGTGGCCGCGCTCCCGCATGAGGTTGCGGATGCGCTCGTCCATAGTGACGCCAGCCGAGGCAACCAAGCTTGGCATGCAAGTGACAATGCCGTGATAGCGCGAAGAGACCATGTAGGAAGCGGCGCGCAAGATAGAGACTAGCTGGAACATGTCGTAGTCGTCGGAAGTGAACACGGGCGTGCCGGGCAAAAATTCCTGCATCGCGCGGCAAGCATGCGCGTCGAGACGCTCCATGGCGACAAGGATGGGGAATACGCGATGGCGCCCACGGAAGGCCGACGCGGCTCTTCCGAAGGCTGAGACGTAACGGCGGTATTTCGCATCCACTTCGGCGCCCGATTGATGAAAATACACGGTGCGGTACTGGCTTTTCTTGTAAGCGCCGGTGGTCACGCGAGCTACGTATTTCGCGATGGACGCTTTCACCGGCCAGACAAACGGGTGAATCGGGCAAAGTACGAGGATCGGGGTTTTTTCGTCCCAACCCGCCTCGCGAAGTGTTTTGCGCGCGTATTCCGGCGGATGCGGCTCAAATGTCCAGGCGGTGTCGGTGCCTAATTCGGTGGAGATGCCGAGCTTGCGCAATAGATCCTGCGATTCCACGTTGCGCGTGATGACCAGGGAATCGTGCACGTAGCGGGCGCACATGTCCTGGATTAAGGAATCCATGTGGCCGGCTTCTCCGCCGTAGGCCAGGGATAACTTGTTTTCCGCGGAAGCCAAGCCGAGAGAACCAATCATCATGGTAGTCAACGCATTGGCGAATTTGCTTTTAAACATCGAGCCTTCGCAAGCGATAACTCCGTGGCTCTGGCGGACCTCGCGGAACAGAAACGGCGGAAAGACGTCCGGAAGATAGACCTGACGCGTGCCCTCGAAATAACCGCGGCTGCGATTGAATTCCTGGGTCATGACGCTGAAATCGACGTTCGGGGCGCCGAGGACATGGCGTACTTGCCGCAGCATTTCCTGCACACGCACATCGGAACCAGTGTTGCGAGTGCCGTTGTATCCGGCAAAGAGCAAGCGCAGTTTTTCGCCTGGTTCCCAACGACGGCCAAGCCCAAACATCCAGCCGACGCGCCGAATTTCGATCAGCGCGCTGACCCAGGCAACTAGGAGAAAGTCAGTCACGCGCGGGCGCTCCCTGCGATTGTTTTCGATGGAACATCAGTGGCGGACGAAGGCCAGGGCTTCGCGGGATAGCGAAACTTGTTTTCTCGGCTGAACTTCAGCAACGGATACGCGTAGCTCGAAAATTTCGCGGGTGACTCACCAAGTTCGGCGACAACACGCGAGTTGTCGAAGACCGTATTCCAGTCCAGATAGGGCCAAAACACTTTCATCAGCGATGCGCCATAGCCGACGGCGCCTCCACGATTCGCCAGCCAGTTCACGGTGGCGGAAAACGGCCGGCCTAGCGTAGGGGAATAAATAGGTCGACGCCAACCGCCAGCTTTCGCGAGGCTGTCGGTCAGTTCTCGATACGACTGCGAGCCGGCACCCGCGGAAAGATGATAAATGCCGTGCGCGGGCTGTTCTTTCTGGTGAATGGCCACGATGGCTTTGCCGACGTAGTCCGCCGGCACGATGTCGATTTTATCGTCAGGACGCAGCGGAAGAACAGGCAAACGCGCGAGCAGATCGAAGGCCTGCACCATATCGAACTGCGAGGTTTCCGCGCGACGGCTATCGCCCATGACAATGGCAGGGCGAAAGATGGTGCGCGGCACGTCGGGTAGAAGCTGCGCGGCCATATGCTCGCAAAACTTCTTGGTGCGCGCGTAAGGATCGTAGTCCGATCGCGCCCAATCGATGGCGGTGTCTTCGGCTACCGACTCGTTCCGGCGATGTCCGGCAACGGCAACGGTGGACACATGGGAATATCGCCGCAGCCCGTTGCGATCCTGCGCGCGGCGGGCGAGTTGAATCACTTCCAGCGAACCTCGCAGGTTTACGTTGAGGCATTGCTTTTCGGACTTGCGATTGAGGGAAGCTGCGCAGTGAATGATGGAATCCGTCGTGTCTGCGAGAGTGCGGTACTCGTCGTCGGGTAGGCCAAAGCGCTGGGAAGTAAGGTCGCCGCGGAAGATGCGCACCCGCGAAATGACACCCTCGAAGAATTCCGAAAAATCGAAGTGAAGCTGCAGCGATTGCCACAGGCGCTCGCGCGCTTCCTGCTCGGAATTCGCTCGCACCAGCAGATGCAGCGAGTCGCGATGGTTCCGCAGCAGGCCGGCGACGATGTAGCTGCCGAGATAGCCCGTCGAGCCGGTTACGAAGATCGCCATAAGGGATCGGTCGGAGGGGCGGCGTTGGGGTTGGCGCCCGCACATGCTGCTTGCGCGGACCAATCGAGATCGCGAGGCGCACGCGCCTCCAGCGGACGCCCTTCCATCAATGGATAACACCACCGCCGTAAGGCTGGAATATGGATGTTGATCCAGTAGTCCCACCAGTCGATGGATTCCGGATCAAATGCGAAAAGCGTGCGCTCCTCGGGAGGAAGCGCGGCGGAAAGTAAGCGCGCATTTTCGCACTCGAAAACATGCTCGTTGTGGAGGATGAACGGCTCGTACAGCTCGATAAGTTTTTCGGCACGCAGCAAGTCGCGCTCCTGCCTGGCGAGCGGCGCCTTTTTCATGTGCAGAGTTACGGCAATGCGATTGATGCGCGAGACGACGGCCTTTTGCATGGGAATGGATAGTCGCTCGTAACGCTGCTTGGAAACGGGGATGGTCTCGAACTTCACTTTGAGCCAGTGCTCGATGCCCTGCTGCGTGCGGTAATGCTTGCGATGCGCCAGCCCGGTAAGTTCGATGCTGCGGCCCATGTTGACAGGGTTAATCGCGGACGTCGCGAGCTGATACATGCGCGCGTTGCGCCGCGCGATTACAGCGGCGGCGATGAGCGTCATGCCGCGGCTAGCCATGTCCACCGGAATCACATCGAGGCACTTGCGCTCGTTGGTGGGAAGCTGACGGAAATTTGTGCCAAGCAAATAAGAGAGTGGTCCCGAGGTGTTGATACCCTCGTTCCAGCCAGAGAACGGCGAGCGCATCGAACTTTCGACAATCGACGGCCGCACGATGGCAATGGGCAAATCCTTTCCATGGCGAGCCAGGATCGATTCGCCCAGGCTCTTCGTGTACGTATACGTGTTGGGCCAGCCAAGATGTTGCGCGCGCCGCATGCCCACGCGGAGGAGTTTATTGCGTGCCCAGCGCCCGCGATTGCGCTTGAGCACGCCGTCCAGCTGTTCCGCAGGGACCGTGGACGGATCTCCCGCGCGGCCCAGCGCTTGGCGTCGTAGCGCGCGATTCAGCTCCTCGCTTTCCGCGCGCGCTTCGATCCGCACAATCATTTCGCGCAACGAATCGATTTCACGCTCCGCGTCAAAATTGGCATCCTGCGTCGGATTGTAATTATCGTGCAACTCCTCGCCGACCCGGCCATCCCGCATACCGACTACGTAGCACGTGGAAAGGTGCATCAATCCCGCACGATCACATTTGCGCAGAAAATCCAGCAAATGTACGGCGGAATCCACATTGGAAGCCAGCGCTTCGCGAAGATCGGGATTGAAGTCCGTCAATCCCGCGCTGTTCACAATCAGGTCCAAGGACTTTGCCAGCTTAGCTTGGGTGGCGGCACCGAGGCCGAGGCCAGGCCGACTGACGTCGCCCTCGACGACATCGATTTTCTCTTTCAAAAACGCTCCGAGCCGGCAGCCGTGGCGCGCCTGGAGCGTGTCAAACGTCGGCGACTCCTCAATGATCTTCTCAAACCGGCGTTGCGCAGAGGTCGTCCGATTGCGGCGGATGAGGAGGGTAATTTTGCCGATGTTCGGGACGTTTTCAAGCAAATCGACCAGCCACACTTTGCCGATAAATCCGGTGACTCCCACGAGCAAAATGTGCCGATTCGCTAGAGTTTCGCGAACGCCAAGGTGCTCGACACGCGGAACATCGCCAAATGCGGCCACAGCTTTCCCCGCTGGCGCCTGCGGGCGGGCGGCCGTCTCTGTGGCTATGTTTAACGCCGGCTCTCGCCAGCCGAGCTGGGAGAGCAATTTCTCGCGTGGCACTCGGCCGTCGATTGAACCGCTCGCGATCCAGGCCAGGGGTCCGCGCGGTCGCACGATCGGAGAAAGCAGCCGTCCCGTGGAATAGCGGTCGCGGAATTCCAACCGATTGGAAATGAACGAGCAGGTTCCGAAGTGATTGGCAAGCGGGCGCAGCACGTGATCGAGTAACTGGCTGACCAGCACGATCTCTTCACCATTGCGCAGCGTTGCCAGGAGTTTCTCGACCGCTTCGCGTCGCAATTGCGGCTTCAGCACGTAGTGGAAATATTCCTCGCCGAGCAGATCCAGGCGGTCTTGGCTGACACCGCGTAGAAGCGCGTGCAGAATTCGCGTAGCGAAGGTGCGGCTCGCGGCGTAGGCAAATGGGCGCGACAGCGCTACGGCCGCCATACCGAAGCGCCGAGCCCAGCGCTCCGAGAAGCTCTGCGCATTCCAGGTGAAAAAACCGACCAGCCGCATGGCGCCCACTTCAAACAACGAACCTTCCACGCGCCAATAGGTCACGCTCCGAGACGCACTCCGTCCTCGCGTGTCTTTTACGCTGGCTATGGTTTCCGTCATACCAACAAGCGATTATCGGACAACACACGCACCGCATCTATCCCGAATATTCCGGACGAATGAATGTGGGCACCTGATTGAACGACCCGGAGGCGCACCGACTCCGCCTCCGCACCTGGGCCAATCGTCCCCACCGTAGGTGAGCGGTCACCTATTTGGGAAGTAAAAAAGTAGCACTGTAAGCGGGTTCTCGCAAGCGGCCGTGCAAGATGCGGACAGGCGCCGCACCGCTAAACGCCCCAACCGTAGCGCTCGGCGTGCTCGAGCGTGCGTTGCATTTCTTCTCGGAGCATTTCCGTAAAAGTAGAGCCGGCCACGGTGAGCGCGCCAGGGCCGGAGATATCCTGCGTGCGATAGCCGCCGCTCAGCACGCGCAACAGCGACTGCTCCACCCAATCCGCTTCCAATGAAAGGCCGAAGGCATCGCGCAGCATCATCGTAACGCTGAGAATCGAGCCAATCGGATTTGCCGTGTCCGTACCGGCCAAGGACGGAGCGGAGCCATGAATCGGCTCGAACAGTGGCGCGCTTGAACCGAAGCTCGCCGAGGGAATCACGCCAATCGAACCTGCCAGGGCCGCGGCTGCGTCGCTCAAAATGTCGCCAAACATATTGGTGGTCAGGATCACGTCAAACTGCGCCGGCCGCAGAGTAAGTTGCATTGCGGCGTTGTCGACGTACATGTGCTCGAGCCGAATGCCCGGGTAGGCCGCGTTCATCGCCGTCACCGTACGGCGCCAAAGGTGCGAACTCGCCAGCACGTTCGCTTTATCCACGGAACAAACCCTCCGCGAGCGGCTTTCCGCGCGCGTAAAGGCGAAGGTTGCAATGCGCTCGATCTCAGAGGTCGAATACGATTCCGTGTCAAACGCACGCTCCACACCATTTTCCACGGAGTTGCCCCGCTCGCCAAAATAGATGCCACCGGCAAGCTCGCGCACGATTTCGAGGTCGAGATCGCCTATCCGCTCCGCTTTCAACGGAGAAATACCTCGCAGCGGCTCCAATAGTTTCACCGGGCGTACGTTCACGTATAGCCCGAGGCCCTTCCGCAGGGCCAAAAGCCCGCTTTCCGGCCGTTTGCCAACGGGAAGCGAATCCCACTTAGGACCGCCCACCGCGCCGAGGAAAACCGCGTCGGCCTTGCGGCAGGCGTCGAGGGTGGCGTTGGGAAGGGGCGTTCCCTCTGCATCAATGGCGGCGCCGCCGATCAGAAATTCGCCAAAGTCAAACTGGTGATGAAACTCATGCGCGGCTTCCCGCAAAACGGTGACCGCAGCCCGGCTCACTTCCGGGCCGATTCCGTCTCCGGGCAACAGGACAATGGTCTTCTTCATGACAAGGACCCCAATCCCGAAAATCGCAGTGCATTGCACCGCTTTGCGACGAAACTACCGCGAAATCGCTAACGGGCCGCGTTAGGAACCTACGTTTGGAAAGCTCAACCTGCGGGCGAGACTGCTTCCGCTCCAACGGCCACCGCTCCGCGGCGAATCACCTCATGCGCGATGGCGACCAAATCTCGCTGCCGCACATCCTTTTGCTGATCGGCGAGAGCGGTCACCCTGCGATAGACTTCCGCGAGCTCTGCATCGCTCGGCTCGTACCCCAAGTCGCGCAGGCTCAGGCGCAAAGCGTTGCGCCCGGAATGCTTTCCCAATACAAGCGACCGCGCGGGGACTCCCACCGTTTGCGGCGAAATAATCTCGTAGGTCAGCGGATTCTTAATAATACCGTCCTGGTGAATTCCTGCCTCGTGGGCAAAAGCGTTTGCACCGACCACAGCCTTATTGGGAGCCACCGCGGCACCGGTGATTTCCGAAAGCATACGGCTGGTGGGGAACAGCTCCTCCAAGTGGATGCCCGTGGTGACTCCGAAGCTCTCCTTGCGCACCGCCAGCGCGACCACGACTTCCTCAAGAGCGGCGTTGCCGGCGCGCTCGCCAATCCCGTTGATGGTGCATTCAATCTGGCGAACGCCCGCGCGCACGGCGGCCAGCGAATTGGCTACGGCCATCCCCAGGTCGTCATGGCAATGTGCGCTCAGCGTGACGCCTTGCGGATCGCCCAGGTATTCCCGCACTTGACGGAACATCGCGCCATATTCCTCCGGTACCGCGTAACCAACGGTGTCCGGCAGGTTTAACACTGTGGCGCCGGCATCCACGGCAACTCGGCACACTTGGCACAAGAACTGAATATCGGTTCGGCCGGCGTCTTCGGCGGAAAACTCCACTTCGCCGACATGCTGCCTGCCGAAGCGGATCATGGACGCAATAGCTTCAAGCGCCTGCTCGCGGGACATATTGAGTTTCACGCGAAGATGCAAATCCGAAGTGGCCAGGAAAATGTGCAGACGTGGGGCTGCTGCGGGTTCCAAAGCTTCAATAGCGGCAGTGACGTCTTCTTTCTTGGCGCGCGCGAGGGCCGCAATGGGCACGTTGCGCACTTCCTTCGCAACCAGGCGCACGGCGTCCAGATCTCCGCGCGAAGCGATGGGGAAACCCGCCTCGATCACGTCCACACCCAAAGTGGCAAGTTGCCGCGCCATGCGGATTTTCTCCGCGGTATTCATGGAAAAGCCGGGCGACTGCTCGCCATCGCGTAACGTAGTGTCAAAAATGCGTACGGAGTCCATAGAGTCTCCCCAACTAGCTAAACAGAGCCGCGACCGTTGGTCAAATTTATCTTTATTCTACTTTTGATAATCCTGCCTTATACTTGCCCGGAGAGGACTCTCGTGGACCTTGGGGAATTGCACGTATTCTTGACCGTGGCAAAGGAGGGCAGCTTCTCGCGTGCCGCCGAGCGTCTGTATCGGACGCAACCCGCGATCAGCTTGGGTATCCGCAAATTGGAGGATTCGCTGGGGCAGCCGCTGTTTGTGCGCGGCTCGCGGCCAGTGCGTCTCACCGATGCGGGCGTGCTGCTGAAGGACTACGCCGAGCGGCTGCTTAACCTGCGCGACGAGGTAAAAAAGGGACTTAGCGAACTGGAAGGACTCAAGCGCGGTGAACTGTCACTGGGTGTCAACGAAAGCTCCATCCACGCGCTACTCCCCGCCCTTTCGCAGTTCCGCGAGATGCACCCCGGAGTGCAGGTGCGCGTGCACCGCATGTTTTCGCGCGATATTCCGCACGAGGTGCTGAACTATCGTCTGGATGTCGGAGCTATCTCGTTTGTGCCTCGCGACACGCAGTTGCAAGCCACGGAAATCCTTAAGGATGAGTTGACGCTGGTCGTGCCGCTGAAGCATCCGCTATCCAAACGACGCGAAGTGACCGTCGAGGATCTCGGGAATGAGACGTTCATTGGACACATCGTCGAATCGCCCTATCGCCGTCGCGTGATCGAGCTTTTCGCCAGAAATCGCACTACGCTCAACATGCCTATCGAAATGCCCACCATCGAAAGCATTAAACGCTTTGTGCAAATGGGCATGGGTGTGGCCATCGTCCCGCGCATGTGCGTGCAGTGGGAAATCGAACGTGGCTGGATGAAAGAAGTGAAGGTCCGCGAGCTCAGCCTGCCTCGCCACGTGTACCTGGTCTCCAGGCGCGGAGCGCGCCTACCGCATGCCGCCGCGGAACTCATGCGCATCCTCCGCGACGGCAAATAACCGGGTTTCGCCGCCCTACCCGGTGCGCCAAAACGTGCGTCCACACCTATTCTCCAGTATTCTCAGATTCAGCGATTTGTGCGGTGAAATCATGATCAGCGGTTTGGCCGTCCTGGCAATCGGCTTCGTTCTCGGAATGCGGCACGCGACGGACCCCGACCACGTCATCGCCGTCTCCACGATTGTTAGCCGCGAGCACTCTATCTCTAAAGCTGGGCTGATCGGGGTGCTATGGGGTGTTGGCCATACGCTGACGATCCTTGCCGTCGGCGCCGCCATCATTCTCCTGGGTCTCACGATTCCCGCTCGCGTAGGACTCACCATGGAATTCTGCGTAGGCGTGATGCTAGTTCTTTTGGGTGTGCTGAATCTTAGCGGCGCGATGCATTGGATGAGCCAGAAATTTTCTCCCGCGCATCCTCCGGTGGCCGGGGAGCATACGCACATTCACGAACACGGTACCAAGTTACATTTCCATCGACACTCGCACGCTCCGCAGCGCGAGCATCACGCAGAGACCCTTGCGCCGCCACGGTGGTTAGAGCGATCGTTTGCGGGTCTGGGTCTGTATCATGCCCTGCGCCCGCTGTTTATTGGCATCGTGCATGGCCTCGCCGGTTCCGCGGCTGTAGCGCTCCTGGTTTTGAGCACAATTCGTGAACCGAAATGGGCGGTGATGTATTTGCTGGTCTTCGGTGTCGGCACCATCGCTGGCATGATGCTGATCACCAGCATCATCGCGTTGCCCTTGTCGTTCGCGGGGTATCGCTTTGGCTGGCTAAATCGCGTCCTAGTTACCGGCTCTGGCATTGTCAGCCTGGCGTTCGGCCTGTTTGTCTGTTACCAGATCGGCTTCGTCGACGGCCTCTTCACTTCGCACCCAAACTGGAAACCCAGCTAAGTCCGTCTATCACGCAATGCCTAGGCAAGGAATTCCCGATTCGGGAATCCTTGCATCGATTTATTTTTATCGACAGTTAAACTAATATATTGACTATCAATGTGCAACGCCGTATCTTGCCTCAGGTTCCCTCTCGGAGAAACGGATTCGCTAGCATTTTCAATCAGGCTGGAAAGTTATGGCCCTGCAAGCACTGCTTTCTTCCCCACCGCCCCGCCGAAGGATTGCGCATGGCACTTTGCCGCTGCTCTTTATCTGCGCTTCTCTTCCATGCCCTGCCACCCCGCAAACTCCTCAGCAGCAATACGTCTTCGGGTCTGTTCCCGTCACAAGCGCCACTTCACAAGTGGCCGCCTACGCTAAGAACGGACAAACCGGCGCACTTTCCGCCGTTACAGGCTCGCCGTTTGCCGACAGCTTACAGGGCGGCGCGATCGCTATCGATGCGCTGGGCCGCTTCTTATTTGTGGTCAACCCTGCCACCAGCAACATTTCCATGTACCAAATCGACCAGAGCACCGGAACCCTCGCAGAAGTCCCCGGCTCGCCTTTTTCCACCGGCCCGACCGAAAATCCCAGCATGGCCGCAAAATCCCCAGCTTGTTTGGCCGTGGAAAAGTCCGGCCAGTTCCTCTATGTGGGATACCGCTTCGGCAACATCGTCAACCACGGGGCACTCAACGAGTACTTGATCGACGCGGCCAACCGGCAGTTGGTGCCCCTATCCGCGCAGCCAACGCTGGACATCGACTCCGCCCCTATTGGCATGGTCAGCGACCCCAGAGGCGCATTTCTTTATGTCGGGCTGGGCCTGAATCCCTCGACGGGAATGCAGGATGCCGGCACCAATGTCTATTCCATCGACCCCCTGACCGGATTGCTCCTTCTGCAGGGTACCGCCGGTAACGCGATTTCCGCAGGGCGCAGCATCGCCATCGATCCCCAAGGACGATTCTTCTTCGACGGTTGGGGAACGACCCTGGGAACGATCGATAGCGCACTCATCTCACCGGCGGATGGCACCGCGCTCACCGGAATCTCGAGCGTAACTTCCGCACAAGAAATTCCTGCCGCGATGTTCACCGATAACAACGGGAAGTATTTGTACGTTCAGGAGGGGTCGGGTGCTGTAGTTTACGCAATTGATCAGACAACAGGCGCGCTGGCGGTTCCCGCTGGGGCGCTCACGGCGCTCAGCTTTAGCCCCGGCGGCGCTGCGGCGGATCCTCGAGGCCCTTACATCTACTCGTCGCAGCGCGACGGCGTTCACGGGTTCTTGATCGATCCTCAGAGCGGCAGTCTCTCCGAAATCCCCGGTTCACCCTTCGGAGGCGCCCAACTGCAAGGGACCATCGCGATTTCCGGCACTCCGACGCAAGCAGTCAGCGGGCCAGTGGCGGCGATTTTTCCGGCATCAGAAGCCTTCGACAGCGTAACCGTCGGCCAATCCAGCAATTCCAAGCTTGTCACAATCACAAACACCGGCGGGCAGGGTCTAAGCCTTACGTCGGTCAGCGTCGCTGGCGTCAATCTTTCCGATTTTGTTGCTACTCCCAACTGTTCCCTCCCCACGGTTCTAGCGCCAAACGTCACCTGCACCATTAGCATAGTCTTCTCGCCCAGCGCCACAGGAACTCGCCAAGCAAGCCTGATTGCGGTGGACAATGCGCCGGGCAGCCCCCAATCGATTCCTCTAACCGGAATCGGCGCCTCCGCTCTGCCATCCGTCACTCTTTCGCCGGGTAGCCTGACTTTCGCGACTACCTCGCAAGGAAGCACCAGCCCGGCGCAAACTGTTACCCTCACCAACTCGGGGTCGGCCACGCTGCATATTTCCTCGGTTCTGGCCGGAGGCTCGAATCCCGCGGATTTTCAGGTGAACAACCCTTGCTCCGGCGCCTTTCCCGTCGCCGCCACTTGCAACATTGTTGTGACGTTCGCTCCACTAGGCGCGGGCCAGCGCACCGCCAACATTACGATCATGGACGACGCAGCAGATTCTCCCCAGTCGGTGCAGTTGACCGGCACAGGCGCGGCGGCGCCGCCGGGAACGCCGATTGTAAAGCTGACGCCGGGCAACGTTTCCTTCGGTCCCGTTACACAAGGTGTGGTCGTGCCTGCCCAGGTCATTACGCTCGCAAATTCCGGCACGGGGCCCCTTCACATCGCTTCCGTCACGATAGTCGGAGCAAATTCGAGCGATTTCCGCTTGACGAATAATTGCGCCGCCGCGGCATACGCAGCAGGTGCCTCTTGTACCATCGGCGTTTCCATCTCGCCGGTGGCAACGGGCCCTCGCGCCGCATCCCTTACCATCACCGACGATGCCTCCAACTCTCCCCAGAGCATCGCCCTGAGCGCCACCGTCAATGCCGCTTTCGCGATTTCGCCGGCGACTGCAGGCTCAACTTCCGTTACCGTCACCGCGGGTCAAACCGCACTCTTCCACCTGCAATTGACCCCCGGCGCCGGATTCACCGGCAGCGCCTCGTTCGCGTGCGCGGGAGCGCCACCTTCGGCCACTTGCACCGCTCCGAATGCACAATTCACCGGCGGAATTCCCATCGCTTATGTCGTGAGCGTGGCTACGACCGCAAACACGATGGCGCTGCCCTCGCCGCGTGCACCGGGGCTGCCCCCATTTGTTTGGTTGGATTTGCTCTCGTTACTGGCCTGCGGCGCTCTGCTGCTGCTTTACATCTTCAAGGCACGCCGGCTGAGTTTGATGGAAGGTCTACTGCGCGCCGCTCCCTTGGCCATCGTCGCACTGCTATGCATATTCGAAGCCGCCGGATGCGCAGGCGCGGGGGCAGCCGCGAGCCCGCAGGCCGTTCTCACTCAGCGCACGACAGGCACGCCGCCAGGAGCATCGACCATCACCGTAACACCGTCAGTAGCAACGTCAACGGGCACGCCTCTCCCCGGGGTGCCACCGATTCAACTTACTCTTACGGTGCAGTAGGCGACCGAGCTACGGTTGGCACGTTTGAAACTAGCGCGATACGGCAATTCGATAAATTACCGCAGCGCCGTCATCGGATACTAACAGCGCCCCATCTGGCGCCACAGCGACGCCCACCGGGCGTCCGTAAACTGTACCTGACGAAGGATCGGGCACGAGCCCCGTCATGAATGGCACCGGATCAGCCGAGGGCTGCCCGTCTTTGAACGCTACAAACGCGACCTGATATCCCGAACGCTTCGACCGGTTCCACGATCCATGCTCCGCGACGAACGCTCCGCCGCGGAAACTCTCCGGAAATTGTTTGCCCGTATAGAACGCAAATTGCAGCGGCGCCACGTGCGCTCCCAGCAGAACATCCGGCACAAGCGCCTTCGCCACGAGCTCCGGGCGCTGCGGCTTAACGCGCGCGTCGACATTGTCGCCAATATAGCTGTAGGGCCAGCCGTAGAAGCCGCCGTCCTTCAGCGACGTGAGATAGTCTGGAGGCAAATCGTCCCCCAGTTCGTCGCGTTCATTCACGCTGGTCCAAACTTGCCCGGTCGCCGGGTCGAGCGCCAGGCCAACGGGATTTCGCAAACCCGTCGCGTATTGCCGCGCGTTCTTGCCATCCGGATCACAGATCGTTACTGCCGCCCGAATCGGATCTTCGCCGGGGCTGACATTTGATTCCGACCCCACGCCGATAAATACGTGCTTGCCATCCTTTGAGAGAACAACCGAACGCGTGTCGTGGCCCCCGCTCGGCAGACTCACCAGATGCTCGGCTTCGCCTAGTCGCTTCGACGTTTTCGGGTCGTACTTGAACCGCACCAACTCCTTCATAGTTCCCACGTAAACATAATCATCGTGGAAGGCAATTCCGAATGGACGCGTCAGTCCGGTAACGAAATTTTCCCGGCTTTGCGCTCCGCCCGTATTCTGCGGGTCTCGCAATATCACAATTTCCCCCGCGCCTGTGTCCGCCAGGAAAATGTCATTGTTTGGCGCAACAATCAGCCAGCGCGGCCTCTTGAATCCCGTCGCAAAAACGTTGATTTTGAATCCCACTGGAACGGTAGGAAGAAATCCCTCCGGAGGCGCGACATGGCTCGGCCCGTTACCCGCTGATTTCGTAGCATAAGGCAGCGGCAGTTGCGGCTTCCCCCCGTGCGTTACTTGCGCCGAAAGCATCACTGGAGCAGAAAGTAGCACGAACGAGCACAAGAGAATCTGAATTTGCGGACGCATCATCGTCTCCCTCAATTGGCTGGCACACTAGCATGCCCGATATGGTGCCCACATTTCCACTGTCCAACCGCTAGTACCCGACTGACTACAGCATGTTTCAGAATGCGCGTCACTTCGCTAAGGTGGACTGGTGCACCCTCCCGCAACTGCGGGAGCATTCGACCCACAATCTAAGCGAGGAACGATGAGAGCGATTGCCAGTCTTGTGTCTCTTGCAGTCTTGGCCGCCGGCTTGGGCGTTGGGCAGTCTCGTGCGGCAGCGAAATCCGTTACCGTGGAAATCAAAGATGCTCAGGGCCAAAATGTCGGAACTGCCGTGCTTAGCGAGGCAACGCATGGCGTGAAGATCAAGCTGGATGTTAAAGGGTTGCCCCCGGGCGAGCACTCCCTGCACATCCATCAGAACGCCAAGTGCGAGGCCCCCGACTTCAAATCCGCGGGCCCGCATTTCAATGGCGCTTCCGGTCATGCGGATCACACCGGTATGCCGGCTGGGGATATTCCAGATTTTTCGCTCATCGTGGCCGCGGATGGCACCAGTCACACGACGGTAGTCGCTCCCAACGTCTCGCTAGGCGCCGATGAACACTCCGTTTTCAGTAACGGCGGTACCGCCATCGTGATTCACGCGGTTGCAGGCACAACCTCCAGCGCAGCGCCTCCGCGCATCGCTTGCGGCGTAATTGCCAAGCCCCAATAGCGCGCATCCAATCTCGTCGCGCCGTCGTATACTTCACTGGCGGGGTTGTTGCGCGCGTATTCCACGCCCAACCTCGCTGTGAAAGTCCACCTGGAGTGTAACCGTGCGCAGCCCCAGAATCGGTCGCACCTTAGCTATCGCCGCAATCGGCGCTTTTTTGGCATGGAATGGTGTCCGCTCGATAGGCGCTCGCCCCGCCGCCGAGCCCCGCTACCCGTTCCCGAAACCCGTCGTAGATCCCCTTGCCACCGGCAAGTCCCAGGAAACCGCAGCCCTCGCCGGCGGCTGCTTTTGGGGCGTCCAAGCCGTTTTCGAGCACCTCAATGGTGTGCGTTCCGTCACTGCCGGCTACGCCGGCGGCCGTGTCAATTCGCCCAGCTATGAGATGGTTAGCAGCGGGCTCACCGGCCACGCAGAATCTGTGAGCATCACCTTCGATCCGTCACAAATTTCCTACGGCCAGATCCTGATGATCTTCTTTTCCGTCGCCCACGACCCTACGCAGCTCAACCGCCAGGGCCCCGACGACGGCCCTCAATATCGCTCCGCCATTTTCTATTCCAGCGAGGAACAGAAGCGCATCGCCGCCGCATATATCGAGCAACTCGATTCCGCCAAGGTCTATCCCAGAAAGATTGCTACCGAGGTTGTGCCTTTCGAAGCTTTCTTCCGCGCCGAGGATTATCACCAGGACTATCTACAGACCCACACCGACCAACCGTATATCGTCTACAACGACCTTCCTAAGCTAGAGCACTTGAAAAAACAGTTCCCCGAGCTATACCGAAAGTAAGCGGCATTTCCCGTAGCACGTAACTACCCGCTTACGATGCGCCTGCCACCTTCGGCGCAGTGTCCCGCCCGGGCACCACATCGATCTGCAACTTTGCATCCGCCGCGGGTATATAGGTCGTCGCAAGTCCCAGTTCCCGCCTAACAATGTTGCAGCCCTGCGCAATCGCGCTCGCCTTATAAAACGCTATGTCCCGGTTGCAACCCTGACGCCCAAAACCACAGTCGCTCGATACGATCAACTTCTCCGCCGGAATGTACTTCAACGCCTTGCGGATCTCGCCTGCCACGTCCTCCGGCCGGTCCGCCTGGAGCGTGCGATGGCTAACCGCGCCAATGGCGATCTTTTTCTTGAGATCGTGTTTGAACGGCGCAAATAGTTCGAGGTCCTTCTGATTGCGGTCTTTCATCTCCAGCGTCCACACATCGCCTCGACATCTCTCCAGATAGATCTCGATGGAGTTGGCATAGCTCGTATCTTCCATCACGCGCTGCATGTTCGGATTGCCCCAGCAGGTGTGGATCCACAGTTCTACGTCATCGAGGCCCCGAACCTCGCGGTTGAACGCGTCGATCATGAACTTTACTTCTTCGTGGTCTTTGCCATACGTGTTGGCCATGAAGTGGAACGTTGGCTCTTCGATCTGGATGCAGCGGCACCCCGCATCGCGCAGCGCCAACAGCTCCTTGTTCATCGCCTCCGCCATGTCCCAGATCACTTGACGCTTGTCTTTGTACTTGGGCGTGTGGATATCCAGGAAGAGCGCCATTACTTGCGAGCAGCACGTGCCGAATTTGACCGGCTTGCGCGTCTTTCCCTGTGCCATGCGCCACAGTTTCGGATAATCCAGCGGCCGGTGCTCAATTTTGTCCACGACGTGCGGCCATCGCCAGCCTGTGTAGATTTCGTTCAGCAGCGTTCCGGGTGGATAGTGAAGCCACGGCGCCGTCGTTTGCTCCGGCTGCAGATAATCTCCCTCGAAGCCCGCCCACCGCTGCAGCGGATAGTGATGCCACGCGCGCCCTGCCAGGTCCTCATCCACGTGAAAATCGCCATGGGAGAGGATGTCCAGCCCGGCGCGTTCCTGATCGCCGACCACCACCGCCAGCGCATCCTGAAACTTCTCGCGAAAATGGATATCGAGCATGCAAGTGTCCAGCGGACGCCCCATCATGCTCACATCGAACCACCGCGGGCGTGGAAACGACCCAGTCGTGGTGCTCGGAAGAATCAAATCGGCTGTAGCAATGAACAAGAATCCTCCACTCGGCGGGAAATCTTGGCCTTAAGTATGTAACGCGCGATAGGCTGCGAGGCAACGTTCCGCGGTTTCCATCTCGGAATAATCGCTGCCTTCCTGTTCGATCAAATAGTATTCGATCCCGCCCTTACTCTCCGCGGCGGCGAATAGTTTTTTCCACGGTGCCACTCCGTCTCCGACCAAAACGTGATATCCCTTCGCCGGAGACCACTCTTTAAGGTGCATCGAGCGGATGCGTCCCGGATGTGCCTCGACCCAGGCAACCGGGTCACTCCCCGCTTCCAGGCAGGTGCCTACATCCAGTTGCAGCATAATGCTCTTGTCCGTATTCGCCGCGAGAATTTCCATCGGCTTCTGGCCCTCAACCGCCCTCCACTCCAGATCGTGATTGTGATATCCGGCGTGCAAACCTTGGCTGGCCAGCGTCTCGTTCGCCTTGTTCAGCGTGTCCGCGACCCGCTTCCAGCCATCGACATCCTTAATCTCACCCGGATGGGCCAGCACCACATAGCGTGTGCCGAGAGCGTGATTCAGCTCGATGGCCTTACCGAGTCCTTCCGGAGTGAACGATTTCGGCCCATTGTGCGTCGAGTAGCAGTGCATGCCAAGATCGTCCAGTTCCTTGCGGACATCCTTCGCATACTCGAGGGTCCAGTCGTAATAAGGCGAGAAGAACTCGACGCACTCGTACCCCAACTTCGCCACGCCCCGGACCGTCCCCATCAGGTCCTTCTTCAGGTCGTCGCGAACCGAGTAGAGCTCAAGCCCCACCGGAATGTGTTTATTGCCGGCCAGCGCAGCCCACAGAGGCGCCGCCGCAAAAAATCCAAGAAACGAGCGACGTGAAAAGTTGTTGTTTGTTTCCATAGCAGGCAGACCCTATCACAAAATGTCGAAAATTTCTGCAAAAGGCAGCGGGATACTATCTCAATTGCAGGTGCTCCGGGTCATTCCCATGACGACGCTTTTTCTCGGCACTATGACGACGATTTTTCTTGACAAAGAGTTACTCTTTGCGTATCATCGGTTTGGGTATCAATGGGGGAGGGGGCCCCGCCCTAAACAGGATCGGGTCGCTCCGTCACCGCCTGGGAACGCGCTCCAGGCAACGCGGTCTTCGCCCCGCCCCGCGCCTCGCCTTCAAGGACCGCCTTCAATCCGTCGTACGCGTAAATCGTCGGCGCGTGATTCTGCATCAGCCCGCCGGTGTCCGCGGTCGGCCCATAGTTGCTGTGCAAGTCACGCCCCAGCAGGCGCAGCATGGCCATCTGCTGGCCACGATGGTGTGAAGTGTGCGTCAGTCGCCGGGTCAGCACCCAGGCTCGCGATCGCGCGACATCGAAAAACTTCGTCTCCTCCTCAAACCAGTTCTCCTGCTTTCCGCACAGCGCATCCAGCCGTTTCCCGCTGTCTTCCGCGTAGCGCTTGATGAATTCCAGTCGCGTTTCCTGCTGGGGCAGCGGCGGCGCACCCACATCGATTCCCAGCATCGTCCGGAACCATAAATCTTCACTCACGCACTGATGTACCATCTGCTCGCGAACGCTGCGGCCTCGCCGCTCATCCGCCCGCGGACGCACCGGCAAATCCTCATCCCGAAATTCGCTCCAAACGCTCACCACCTTCACGCGCTCGGTTTCGTAAGTCTCCACCAGGAAGTCGTATCGCACCGGACCCTCCCAATCCCAACGCCCGAGCGTATCTTCCCTCTCGGCCGTGAACGGGTCAATGACGCTGCGCTTCTATCCTTCGCCACAAAACAAGAAGGGCAGGCATTTCTGCCTGCCCCTTCTAGCAATGCTCGCGATTACTTCTTCAGAATAAATCGAGAACCGCTACCTGCTGCAACTGCGGCTTACCGAGCGAACTTCCGTCACCGTCAGATGGCCGTGCTCGTTTGGATTATCTTGCGTCTTGTCCTTGGCCCGTTCCTTCGCGTCATGCATCTTCTGATGATCTACGGTGCCCGTCACTCTCACCGTGTGGCCTATGTACTCCCGCAGGTTCGCCCTGTCGCCCTTCAGTTCCCAAGTCGAGCCGTTGTCCGCCATAAGCGTGTAATCGTCGCCTTCTTTTTGCAGGCAACCCGTCATTTCACGGACCTTGTCGCCCCGATCACGGTCCCGGTCTTCCTGGCGTGCGGTATCATTTTGCTTCGTGGTGCTCGCGAATCCTGCGGTCGGCAGAATCGCCAATCCAGAAAGAGCGATAAAGCCCAGCGTTAATTTGCTTCTCATTTACTCTCCTCGTGAGGAGCCTCGTTTCCGGCGCTCCTCCCTCCGTGAATTGTTTCACTGTCGGCGCCCGCGCAACATAGGGGCAAACACTCAACATTGTCTGAAACTGACATTAGTCTCCCCTGCATGTAAGCACCGGATTTCACACAACTTATCCGGCCGCTGGCCGCGACGTCCGAAAACACGTCCAAAACAAGGTTAATCCCTTGACTTTACACCGTTGCCGGGAGTATCTACCCTTTACGCGCACGACCTTATCCCAACCAACTGTGCGCCCACATTCAAAAAATCTTCCTGGAGGTTCTCAATGCCTGCAAATGTTCGTCCCATTCCAGAAGGCTATCATTCCATCACTCCCCAGCTGACTTGCCGTGATGCCGCCCGCGCCATCGATTTCTACAAACAAGCCCTTGGCGCCAGGGAAATCACGCGCATGAATGGTCCTGGCGGCAAGGTCATGCACGCCGAGATGCAAATCGGCGACTCCCGCTTCATGATCGGCGATGAATTCCCCGGCATGTCCGTCGCGCCCAGCCCGTCCACCCTTCATTCCTCCTCTCTTTTCGTCTACACCGAAGACGTCGACGCCACATTCAATCGCGCCATGAAGGCCGGCGCTCGCGCGGATATGCAGCCGGAAAACATGTTTTGGGGAGATCGCTACAGCAAGTTCACCGACCCCTTCGGACATCAGTGGGGTGTAGCCACCCATGTGGAGGACGTCGCCCCGGCGGAAATGCAGCGCCGCTCCGAAGAATGGACCAAGCAAATGGCCAAAGCCGCCGGCCACTCTAGCTAGTTTCCGAACATTCCAAATTTCACTGCCCGCCCCAGCAAGATGGGGCGGGCAGTGCTGTTTCTCCGACTGCCCCCTCGGTGAGACGGACTTTCGACTTTCGACTTTCGACTTTCGACTTTCGACTTTCGACTTTCGACTTTCGACTTTCGACTTTCAACGGTCGACTCTCGACTCGCCCCTCTGCTAGCATGCGCAAATGCCCGAAAAGCCAAACTCGTCGAATCGTCTCGTCCTTTCCGCCCTCGTTCTTTTCGCCATTAATACTTTGAATTTCTACGACCGCACTGTCCCCGGAGCCCTCACCGAGCCTATCCGAAAAGAGTTTCACCTCACCGATACGCAAATCGGCCTGCTGGGTAGTGCGTTCATTTGGATTTACGCCCTGGTCGGTTTGCCGCTAGGCCGCATCGCAGATACCGCCAGCCGCAAGAAGCTGCTCGCCATCGCCATGTTCCTTTGGTCTTCGCTCACCGCTTCCGCTGCACTTGCCGGCAGCTTCAGCATGCTGCTTTTCTCGCGCATCGGCGTGGGCATTGGCGAAGCCGCTTGCGCTCCCACCGCAACCAGTTGGCTCGGCGACCTCTTTCCGCCAGACAAACGCTCTCGAGTTCTGGCCCTGTTCATGTTGGGTGTCCCGGTCGGCAGCGCGCTCAGTTTCTTCTTTAGCGGTCCCCTTACGCAGGCCTACGGCTGGCGCGCCGCAATGATTGTGGCCGCTGCTCCGGCGCTGCTACTGATTCCCGCATTGCTGTTCCTGCCCGAACCCAAGCGCGGCGCGAGTGAAATTCACCCCGTATCGCTCACACCGACTTCCATGTGGAGCATCCTGCGCATCCCCACTCTTTGGTGGATCATCGCCTCCGGCGCATTCATAAACTTTAATCTGTACGCGATAGCGACATTTCTAACGGCGTTCCTCAGCCGCATTCACGGACTTTCGCTCGCCTCCTCCGGAATTACTGCGGGAATTGTGTACATCATCGGTGGCCTAGCCGGTTGCGCCATCGCAGGTTACCTCGGCGACTCCGCAATCCGCCGTCGCAAGGATGGCCGGCTTCGCATCGCTGCCATGACTTCCCTGATCGCTGCGCCCCTCGCCTGCTTTGGCGTACTTCAGCCCGCCGGCTCTCTGCTTGCCGCGGTCATCTCCCTGACGCTCGCATACTCCCTGCTTACCAGCTATTACGGCCTGGTTTATTCCGCCATTCAAGATTTAGTCGCGCCCAACCAGCGCGGTGCCACCATGGCCATCTACTTCCTGGCCATGTACGCGTGCGGCGCTTCCTTCGGCCCACTATTGACTGGCCGCCTCAGCGACCTCCTCGCCCACCGCGCGGCCCGGCTTGCCGGCTCCGCAATCGTCGCCGAGCAATTCCGCGCCGTCGGCCTACAGCAAGCGATGCTGATCATCCCGGTTCTGTCCGTCCTCCTGGCTCTGGTTCTATATTTTGGATCGCGCTCGATGATTACCGATGTCGCCGGCCCCGAAGCCATAGCTGCTCCCTCGCATTCTCTTGCGTCTTGACCTGCATCCAATGGACAGGTCATTGGTCGCCCAATCGGGCCCACCCGCGGCAGACTCGCGATTTTCTTGCCAGCCCCGCGCCGCGCCGAATATCTACGCATATCTAGTTGGAGGAAACGCGCATGTTAAGAAAGCACGCCCCTTGGGTGGTTGCGATGTTCTTTGTCCTCGCCTTAGTGTCGCCGATCGCGCATGCCAAGCATTGGATCTTGCTTGGCACCGCCCACGTCGACAAGAGCGAGGACCACAAAACGATTCATGTGGGCAGCGCAGCGGGCTCGTTCCACAGGATCCAACTGCGCGTCAGTGGCGGCGCAGTGGAGTTTCAGCGCGTTGCGGTTCATTTTGGCGATGGCGCGCAAGAGGAACTTCCCGTGGCCGAGCGCGTTCGCTCCGGCGGAAAAACCCGCGAGATCGAGCTTCCTGGTGAGCGCCGCATGATTGATGGCTTAGAGCTCTGGTACAGCAAGGAAAATTTGGACACGCGGCCGGAAGTGAGCTTATACGGGACGCGATAGAAAATAGCGGCGCGAGAAATGGAGAAGGGGCGCAGTATTCCTGCGCCCCTTGTTTATCGTTATCGATTACCGCTATTGACTGACGTTTAGTACGTGCCCTGCTTGCCCTTATCGGTAGATGCGGAGACCGGCTCCGCGTTCAGCCGTGACGTCGCACGCCAATCAACCTCCGTCAGATCTACCGAACCCTTGCCGCCGCTCGCTAGCACGTAGCTCAAGCTGCCGTTGTTGATTCGGTAGCTGGTCACCGCGTACACGTTCTCGGATTTCAGCGCGATCAGCCGCACTCGTGCTGGTTGGCCTGAAACCACCGAACTTGTGCGCACTATTTGCTCCGTTGGCTGAGAGCTAGCGACAGCGTTGGCCAGGGCAAGCTCACTGGGAGTCACATTGGCCGCCTCAAACGTGGTCCCGGAGAGTTCGGGAGCCTCATTATTATCTACCGGCTTCTCCGCTGGCTGCGTCGAATTTTTGAGCGACACCGGCCTCTGGAACGATTGAGAATGATACGCGGCCGGCGCTGGCGGACGCGCATACGAACGCAAAGACCCGCCAGGTCGCGGCACATCAATGTCATCCATCAGCCGAACGGTGACCTGCTCTTCGCCCTTTAACGTCGGCCGCGGACCGCGCGCCGGCAGCGTCAACACTTTCCACGGCCACAGTGGTGGAATCAGCCATTCCACCGTGTCGCGCGTCGCATGCCCCTTGCCGACGATGTCGCCCTTCTTGTCTACCTTGTACCCTTTTGCGGCGATGATTTTGCTTGGCACTGGAATGTCGCTGTCCGGAAATCCGATGCGATCAAACTCAATCTTCAAATAGCCTTTGCCCACAAAGTGTCCGGGCTCTTTGTCCGCTTCCAAGTGCCCGCCCAAGTAACTTCCTCGCGGAAACACGGACTTCCCAAATTGCCGCAGCGCGGCTAGATGGCAAATCACCGGATCACCGACGTCCGCGGTTTTCGAGGAAAAATTTGGTTCATCCATCGTGCAACGCAACAGCGTGCCCGCCGGCACAAGAATATCCTGCGCTTTTGTGCTCGCCTGCACACCCAGAAACAATACAAAAACCGCCAAGTACGCAAAGATTCGCCGCATGTGCTACCTCCAGGCTCGCAGGTCAGGCAGAACTGCCTCTATTACGCAGGCACTGGGACGATAAGCAGAAGACGAGCGTGAGGAGTGCACTGCCAGGACCCACCTATTGTTCGCGCCGCGAATTTTCTTCGAGGAGCGTAATTGCAAGCTACTCTCCTTCGCGTAACGAATTCAATAGGCAAGATTTACCCACTTTTCACCGAACAAATAGCGAAGGCCGCAAACACAATTCCTTAAACCCGCAAACACGCGCATTTTTTAAAAGTTGCGCGGCAAATTTCAACTTGGCAAAGAATTCGGCGGTTCGAATTTACTGTGGTATAGCGGCGGGATTGCGCTCCAACAAGTCTGTCAGGTCCTTCACGATGCGTGACGCGATTTGCTGGAACGCCTCTTCCTTAGCGTCCTTACTCAAATCGTATTTTGTCAGTGGAACATAAGAACTAAGGGTGACAACCGCGCCAGGCCCCGGTTCATTTCCAGGCAAATGCGCTATTTCGTACAGCGCCTGATCCGGTTTTGCCAGATTCGATACCGCAACCAGAGCTTGCATTTTGCCCGAGTCCGTAGCCCTATGAATCACCGCACGCCGCCAGTGATTTTCGCTGTCGACCTCCGCGAACATCCCGCGAAGCCCTACACCTGAATCCGGCCGAGTGTCCCCGGCGTGCATGCGCGTCGCCGTGTACCCGGCTTTCTCCAACGCGGCCACCACTTTCGTCGACATCAACTCAACCAGCCGGCTGGCCTGCTTGTGCGGATCCTGTTCCGGCTTATTCACCGGATTCGCGGGCACAACATCGATTTCAAAATCGTTGACGTAGACTGCCGGTTTTGTTGAAAAGGCGGTTATCTGCGGCGCTTTCACCGCAGCCCGCGTGCCGGCAAGCTCCAGTCCCGACCAACTTGCCGTCAATAGAATCGCCGCGAGAAACCCAGCCCAAGGAAGTGCTTTCATAAGATGCTCGCTTAGCCTTTTATGCGGCCATTCCCAGAATACAGAAAATCGCGAGCAGCCAACAGACGAAAATTGCCGGGCACCGTCTTCAAAGACCCGGTACCCGGCAATCACAATCCGTGTATTACCTACTTTTAGTGTGGATGGCTAGCCGCCACCGGAACCGGCAGCGCGGAATCCTGGATCGTCAGCATATCCGTGCGCGTCTTGTCCCACTCTCGTAGCGTCAGCCCATAGCTGGCAAACATGCGGCGAATTCGCACCGAATCCCACCGCAGCACTTCCTCCAGCACCGGAACGAGCACGCTCATCGCGTTGTCGCTAAGCACCGTGCGTCGCGCCACCTTTGTGATGTATTTCGCTTCGGAAACCGCAATCGTCAATCCGTCGTGATGATTGACGTGCATCATCACCGGCAGGTCCGAGCTTCCGTCGCCCATGTAAATAATATGGTCGTGGCTGATTCCCAGGGTCGCGCGGATCTCTTCCAGAACCGTGATTTTTCCCCATCCCGCCGACGCCCGGATGATCGACTCCACTTCACCGTTCGCTTCGTTGTAGCGAAACCGTGTCCCGAAAATATGATCGGGCGGCACAATGCCGTCCAGCGCCGACACAATAATCTCTTGCGGCGCGGCGGAGATCACATAGAACGAAAACTTGTATTCATCGGCAAGATTGTCGAGCGCGCGGGCAAATAGCGCCACGTCGTGCTTCAACCGGATGCGTTTGCCGGTTTCGATCAGGTCGTCGCGGCGCACGCGCCGAAATTCCGGATCGTGCAAGATCAGGTAGCTGAGCTCCGCACCCTGCTGTACCAGGTTCATTTGCGACAGTCCTTCCACCTTGTCGTGGAAGCCGTGAAAACCTATGAGTTCACTCAGCGCGACCCCCGAGTCGTTAAAGCTGAGCGTCTGGTCGAAGTCGCTGGCCAGAAGAAACTGCTTGAGCATGTTCTAGTACTCCTCTTTCGTAGCTTACAATTACACCTTAACCGCTTCAGGGCCGGGCACCCTAACGCATAATTCTAATCTGTGCTATGCGTATATATCGTGAATGTTTTGTTAGCATTTCCTTAGATGCGCCCAAGGGGTAACAGGCTACAAGCAAAGGCTTTGCGCCGATAACCTCTGTGTTCCCAGGCAGATCGAAACGCCCCTTTTGGGGCGAAAATGAGGAGAACCCCCTTTCGAGGGCCGCAGCCTCGCTTTCACGGTCCTGGCGGAACGACCGGCGTATACGCCGACGGCAAAGCCTCTTCCGTGGAGCAAATCCTCGAAGGTACTGGCATCACCAAGCCGCACATCCAACGCTGAGTGCCATCCACAAGGGAGATATGTGTGGTCATTAGAAAACGTCGTGTCGGCACGACCTTTCCGAGGAAATCGTCGGCGATAGTGCGGCGCGACTAACCGAAAGACAAATACCTCGAACCATCTCGGATGGCTCCTACTCAGTCTGCGCGTCAAAGGGAATCACCTTAAGTACCACGCTTTTTCGATTCCCTTCCTCCAGTTCAACCATCTCCCCGCGAGTTCCGTACGACTTCAAGAACTCAGGCTGCCGCACGTCCTCCTGCAATTCTTCGAAGGCCAACACAGAGTATTTACCCGCGCTTAACCCGCGCAGGCTGAAATTGCCGCTTGCGTCGCTCGTACTTCGCTGATAAAGATCAAGCCGCCCTCGATGCTCCGCTCCGGGAATATCCACAACGGTCGCATTCGCGATCGGTTGGCCTTTGTCGTCAACCACTTTCCCGGTGATGCTCGCTCCCTTGGCACTTACTACTACGTCCAGGTATGTCTCCGCGTTGACCGCGAAACCAGAATCGGTCACGTCTCGGCCGCCGAGACTGACAGACTTCGTGAAGTAGTCCGCTAGGCTATTGGAGTTGGCTCCCACCACCAGTCGGTAAGTCCCTCCAGGTACGTTCTTCAGTTCGAAACTTCCGTCCGCGCTCACATTGGAACTGGTTGGAAGGCCATTGGTGTCGTCGAATACATACTCGGCGCCCCCTCCCTCGACCGGCATCAGTATCACGCGCAACTGTGTCCAATCGAATTTCTGCTCGGCATCGAGCCGGAACTTTCCTCGAACCTCCCCTCCAGCCTCGGGTTGCAGCAGCAATCCCTCCACAGACGCATTGCGGACCTCGATCGGCTCACCCAGCCGCAGCATCTGCATGGCCGGTTTACCGCCATCAAATGTCACCGCAATCATTCTCGCCACATAAGTTCCGGGCAACACATTCTTGAATTCAAATTTGCCGCCCTCGCCCAACTCCTGCGGCCCTGGCGAGCTTCCACCTCCCCTTCCCTCCAACATAATCTGCGCCATGTTACTTTTGCTCGGAATTCCCGTCACCGACCCGCTGATGTGGTACGCCCGGCCGGTCAGCAATCCAAAGTTAATACGCGTCTCCGCACCAGCATGAACCTCCACTGCTGCCGCTTGTTCCTCATTCAAAACGCCCGGATAGTGAGTTGGAAGGTATATCGGCGGATCCTTCCCACCGTTGTCTTTTGAATCCGGCGGTCGCGACCCTTCCGACGGCGAAGCCACAACTTTGTAGCGTCCCGCTCTCAATTCGGAGATCCGGAATTCCCCGCGGTCGTCGGTGGCTGCATTGCCAAAGCTATGAACGGTCCTTCCTCCTGCGCTGGCGCCAACCCGAGTCACAATGACGCCAACACCACGCATCGCATCGCCGTCCAAGTCCACGATCTTTCCGGTGATGATGGCGGCAGGCTGCATGTGCAGAATCAAGTCGTTCTTGCCGCTTCCCGCTTGCACCGTAATACTTGATCGACGGTTCCCTGCGCCGGACTGTACAAATCCCGGGTGCTCGACGGTGACAAAGTAATGGCCCGGTTCTATCTCGGCGATCATAAATCGTCCCTCCGCATCGCTAATTGCCGAGTACTGCGCGGCCCCGCGTCCCTGTAGTCCGGGCTCCGGCAGTCCGTTCAACTGCACGTTCGCTTTTCGTATCGGTGGCCCGTCAGGCTCCTGTAGGACTCTGCCCTGCATGCTTGGCTTTGAACCTTGCTCGGGTGGATTCGCTTGCGTTGCACAAGCGGCTGGAACCAGGATGAGGCAGAACACAATGACGGTGAGTTTCACGAAGGACCTCCCCGCAACTCTCATCTCAGGAAAGCTCCGAACCGTACTTATACCACGATATCAATGGCCTCGCCGTTACGGGCCGAGAGCGCGGCTCATCTTTACATAGCGACCGTCAATGCGACTCCCCCGAACTTCAGAAGTACCCGATTCCAACACAAACTCATCGAACCATTACCCACCAAGAGAAAAGGGAGCACCTAATGGAGAAGCGACATCTAGCGAAAAATGGGCCAGAGGTATCGGCGCTCGGCCTCGGTTGCATGGGTATGTCCGAATTTTACGGTTCGCGCGACGATGCCGAATCGATTGCCACCATTCACCGCGCTATCGAACTTGGCGTCACCTTCCTCGACACCGCGGACATCTACGGCTACGGGGATAACGAAATCCTCGTCGGCAAAGCCATTCGCGGCATGCGCGATAAAGTCTTCCTGGCCACAAAATTCGGTATTTTGCGCAGCAAGACTGATCCCAGCGTTCGCGGCGTGAATGGAAGCCCTGCCTACGTTCGCTCCGCCTGTGACGCCAGCCTGAAGCGCCTAGGCGTCGATGTGATCGATCTCTATTACCAACATCGCGTCGACCCTAATGTCGCCATCGAAGAAACCGTCGGCGCCATGGCCGAACTGGTGCGCGCCGGGAAAGTCCGCCATCTGGGACTCTCCGAAGCATCCCCGCAAACCATCCGCCGCGCGCGCAAAGTGCATACCCTCGCCGCCCTGCAAACCGAATACGCTTTGTGGACGCGCGACCCCGAAGACGAGGTTTTGCCCACAACGCGAGAACTTGGCATTGGCTTCGTCGCCTACTCTCCGCTCGGCCGCGGCTTCCTTACCGGACAGATCAAACGCTTTGAAGATTTTGCTCCCGACGACTACCGCCGCAATTCTCCTCGCTTCCAGGGAGAAAATTTCCAGAAGAATTTGGAATTGGTCAAGCGCGTCGAAGAAATCGCCAAGGAAAAGAAATGCACGCCAAGCCAGCTAGCTCTCGCCTGGCTCCTCGCGCAAGGCCAGGACATTATCCCCATCCCCGGCACAAAGCGCCGCAAATATCTCGAAGAAAACGTCGGCGCCTTGAAAGTGAAACTGACGCCCGCAGACTTGCGCCGCATCGACGAAGTCGCCCCGCACGGGGCCGCCGCCGGCAAGCGTTACCCCGAAGCCGCCATGGCCGCCGTTAACCGCTGAGCGTTGTCCCGTAGGGGCGCACCATGCTGCGCCCCTTCTCGCTACAAACTGTTACGCTAACCCGCAGGTTCTTTCTTCCGCCGGAGCATGAATGAACGCGCTCGAAAACTGGTTCTGCTCCACCTCGCTCTGGCGCAGGATAACCCGCGAACAACTCCTCCCCTGGACCTTGGGCGGCCTTAATCTGGGCAATCATCTCCTGGAAATCGGAGCAGGAGCAGGCGCGGCTACCGCGGAACTGCGAAAGCGCGTTCCTCGCGTAACTAGCCTCGAATACGATCGCGCGTTCGTCGCGCGTCTAGCGCAAATGAATGGAACCGGCGGCAGCGTCGTGCAAGGCGATGCCGCAGCTCTACCATTTGCCAATAGCACGTTCACTTCGGCAATCGCCGTTCTAATGTTGCATCATTTGCGGTCCAGCGACCTGCAGGACCGCGCATTCGCGGAAGTCCACCGCGTGCTTCGTCCCGGCGGCCACTTTTGCGCCTTCGACATTCAGGATGGCTGGCTCAATCGCGTGGTCCACATCAAAAGTACCTTCGTCCCAATTCGGCCTCAGACCCTCACAGCCCGATTGGCGCGCGCAGGTTTCGTAAACATATCGGTCGATTCCCGCAGCGGAGCCTTCCGCTTCCACGCCTCAAAAGAAATTAGATGATCCGCGCTAGACCCTGGTCACCGAATCGTGAGCCCTAGCGCGTAGGACTCAGCGATCCAACTTCGCTGCGCGCCTGCATCACCCGCAAAATCGAATCGCGCGTGATCATTCCCACGATATGCGCCCCATCATTTTCCGTGTCGCTCACCACCGGCATCTGATTCACATCCGCGGAAACCAGCCGCTCCAGCAGCCCCAGCAGCGGCTCATCCGGCCGCGCCCATAGGATTTTCTCTCGCGGAATCATCGCGCCCTGCACGGACATGTTGCCCCACTCCCCGCGCGGCACCGAATTCAGCGTATTCACATTCATCATGCCTACCAGCCGGTCGTCCGTGGTCACCAGATGGCATCGCCGTCCTGTCCGCACCACTTCCTGCCCATAATCTTCCAGCGAAATATCGCGCGGCACGGTTGGCACTTCATAGCTCATCACATCCGAGGCATGCAGCCCGCTCAGCGTCTCGCGAATCGCCACCTGCGCCACACTCTCTTGCGCCGCATTCAGCAGAAACCAGCCGATGAACGCCAGCCACAGTCCGGACATCCATTGCCCTTTCTCCGTCATCGCCACTCCGGCGCCCAAAATGATCATGGCGTAAGCCACAATCCTTCCACTTAGCGCCGCGATCTTTGTGGCGCGAGCGAAATCCTTTGTCGCTCCCCACACCATCGCGCGGAAGACTCTGCCGCCGTCCAACGGGAACCCCGGCAACAAGTTGAACAGCGCCAACACCGCGTTGGTTTGCCACAACCACGTCGCGAGCGCGCCAACCATCTGCGTGTACGGGAAAAACAGCGTCAAGCTGAAAAAGCCGCCGGCGAGAATAAGGCTGGCGATCGGCCCGGCAATCGCAATGTTGAATTCCTGAATCGGCTTGCTCGGCTCGCGCCCCAGACGCGCGACACCGCCAAACACAAACAAAGTGATCGAGATCACGCGAATCTTGTACATGCGCGCAATCATGCTGTGCGACAGCTCGTGAAATAGCACGGAAGCGAAAAACAGTAGGCTCGTAATCACGCCCACGGCCCAATGCTGCGCCGCACTCCACTGCGGATGCTCTTGCGTAAACTGCATGCCTAGCATCGACGTAATCAGCGCAAAAATGATGAACCAGCTCGCGTGTACGTAGATGGGTATCCCAAGGATGCGTACGATGCGAAATCCTGAGCTGATTGGCATTCTGCTCCCGGTGGGACAGCCAATCCTCGCTGTCCGTTACATTCGACAATGCCCTTTCCCTAATACACTACCTCTGATTCGCAGTGGCAACAAACCGGCGCGCCACTCTCTGCCGCCCGCCGCGTACTTCACTGCGTCCCCGTGCCCACGCCGTGGTTAGCCGCCCACGAAAGTTCCTTCCCCTCAGCCGCGTAACTCCCTATTTCTCAACGTTCTTTGCATGGCGCATCCCCTGCTTCCATCAAACACGCACGCCAGTCCAGGAGGCACGCACTCATGTGGATTCTCGTAAACGTAGCCATGTTGGTTCTCGCCACTCTCATCGCCGGTATCGCCGCCGTTGCCGTCTATTGGCTCCTTCTCCGCGGCACGCTCGAATTGATGCGCCCCGCCGCCGCGCCCGTCGCCGCGTCTCGCCGGCGCCAGGAAAGGAGCAACTAAATGCTAGCCCTCAAATATTTGCTCATGATTCTCGGCATCGCCCTCTTCGGCAGTTCTGGCGCGCTAGTCGCCTATGACATTTTCCTCTCTTCGCAACTCCGTCGGCTCCTCGCGCGCCGCCGCCGCGACGAAACCACCGGCGAACTCCTCCCCGACGAGGAGGACGCCCCCCGCCCTTTACGCCCAGCCCGCTGGGGACTCGCCCAGCGTCTGGCCTTCGCGGGAGTGCTTCCACTCTTGGTGGCCTACAGCATTGCAGTGGTGCCGGACGGATTCGCCGGAGTGCGCGTCAGCCAAATCTGGGGAGCGCGCCCCGGCACGCTGTACCCCGGCGTGCATCTCCTCACCCCGCTGGTCGATAGCGTCGAGCTCTACGACACGCGTGAGCAGGTCTACACCACCGCCGCCACCAACGCCGTGGCGAGCAAGGCGGCTTTGGGCGGCCCGCTTGCGACCACGTCAGCCAGCGCTGGCGCATCGGTCACCGCACAGCCCGAGGTCCTCACCGTCCAGGCCCGCGAAGGCCTGAACATCGGCCTGGCCGTAAGCGTCCGCTATCGACTCGATCCTCAGCGCCTCAGCTACATTCATGCCAATCTGCCGCGCGCCGTCGGCGACGAAGTTGTCGCCCCTACCGTCGCCACCATTTACCGCCAGCTCGCTCCCAACTACATCACCCGCGAAATTTTCGCCACCAAGCGCGAAGAGTTGCGCCTCTCCGCGGCCACCGCCATCACCTCGCGCCTCGCCAGCGACGGCATCATCGTCCGCGAAGTCCTCCTCCGCGACTTGAAACTCCCCGAAGAATACGCGCAAGGCCTCGAAGGATTGCTCCTGAAAGAACAGGAAAACGAGCGCCTGGGCACAGAAACCGAAATCAAGCAGAAGCAAGTGAAAATCGCCGAGCTCGAAGCCGAGGCTCAGAAATCCCGCGACGTTAAGCAAGCCGAAGCGCAAGCGCAAGTCCGCGTTCTGCAAGCCAAAGCCGAAGCCGATTCCATGCAGTACACCCTGCCGCTAAAGCAAAAGCAGATCGAGCAGAGCAAGCTGGAAGCGCAGGCCCGCAAGGAAGCCACTCTGCAGAACGCCGAAGCCGCCGCGCAAGCCAAAATCATCGACAGCAAAGCCGAGCTCGAGCGTCAGAAAAATCTTTCCGACGCCGAGGCCAATCGCATTCGCGTCACCGCCGCCGCCGATTCCGAGCGCATGAAATTTGAAGCCGCCGTCCTGAAACAGAATCCCATGCTCATCCAGAAAATCATCGCCGAGCGCCTCTCCGACAAACTCCAAATCATGATGGTCCCCATCGACGGCAAAAATTTCTTCGCCAACGACGTCCTCCGCTCCGCCTTCTCCGCCAACCCAGGCGCAGCCTCACTAGATGATCCCGATGACAACACCGTAGCCGCCACCCAAAAACGCCCAGCCCGCCGTCCCTAACCAAACCCACGCCAAGCACCGACCTGGCCCGTTACGTAGCGGCCGTCCGGGCTTCAGGTCAATAGTTCTCTTGTCCGTCGCTCTGCACGGCCGACTGTGCGTTTCAGTTTCTTCGTACTCCACGGTTTAACACCACCGTCATGGCAATAGGGACGGTCCGACGCCATTCGATTAGGTGTGCAAAATGAAACATTGTTTCAAATTGGATTGCTTTGTGGCGGGGCATTATTGCATCCTGTCTCGGTGAAAAAGCACCTCAACGCCAAACAAATATCCTCTGT